>ENA-UOYA01000512-UOYA01000512.1-activated-sludge-metagenome-genome-assembly--contig:-NODE-512-length-49613-cov-17.006639_pt1 | contig 49613 bp, 46 predicted proteins | sample MGYA00238163_ERZ764804 | MGnify/ENA primary metagenome ERZ764804 (study PRJEB28919, sample SAMN05720223) | activated sludge metagenome | isolation source: Anaerobic digester | place: Hong Kong...
CGCGCCCATTGTTTCATCGTGAATCCCCCCTTTTTGATCTGGCTTTCCGGTATCTTTTTTTGCTTTCCACCAGACTTTCCCTCCCTTGTTCGATATACTCTTTATGAGGAAGTATAAGAGCTTTGTCTTGAAAGGACAACACGCATCTTAATTTGTTTTTTATTACCGTCATTTAAGATGAAAGGTGGAGATCGGGCTTGAGCAGCAAGGCTATTACGTCGTACAGCACTGGGATGATGGTCGGGAGGTTTTTGAATTGCTGGGATATGGCCGGAGGGTTTAAGGATGACGAGTTTTCCAGGTTTGTAAGGCGTATTACATCGGCGGAACCGCTTATACAGAGGGTGACATTTTTAGCTTCAGGGAATGCCGGGACTATCAAGAAACAGCTTCATTCTTTAGACGGGAATCCTGTGTCTGTGGGGATATGTCCGAGAGTCATGGTTCTTGACGTTACCTATTGGCTTGGGGATAAGCTTAAGCTGACTGGCAAGTCTATTGATTTTACTTTGCTTCAGAAGGTGGAGGACAACGGGGAGGTGCGTCTTTATGGAAGCGCGTATGGCAGCGGCAACGTTCCCAGGTTCCAGCCGTGGGGGCTTACTGAAGCGATGATAGACGAATTGGGGCTGGCTGAGCTGGTCAATCGTCTTAAGGGTTATGGGGGCATCAAGTGGGGAGTTTTTAAAAACGGGAGGTTTTATTTGTCCGAGGAGGAGATATACCGGGTAGTCATAATAGACAACGTTCCTTTGATGGCCGGGCAGGACCTGCATGATCTTGGACGGGTGGAGGCCTTGCTGAAGGACCCTGTGCCGGAGCGCAAATTGGACGTAAGGAGCGACGAAGTTCGCGCGGCATATCAGGAGTACGAGATATTCAGCGCTTTGCGCAGTCATGATATGGGTATGGACAGGTAACAGGCAGGACAGGCGCGCAAGGGGGGAGAAGGGTTGGAGGACAGGACGGGACCATCTCCGGCGGCGATCTTTGTTAATCCTTCCGTATGGGATTTTGCAGTGGGGCTGATATTGTATCACCGGTATATCGACACTGGGAGTTCCCCTGTGGTGTTGGATTACAGGAGTTCTTCCCGGCAGATGGAGGTCTTAAGAAGGAGAGGGTACAAGTGTATATTGGCAGGAGTTAGCGGGGACGGGGGGATAGAGGCCGAGGATTTCCTCCAGGATGTGATCTGTCAGGGCAATGACAAGCCTGCCATGTGCAGGGCTGCCCAAAACGGGTTGAATTTTCTCCGGGGCTGTTTAGACGAGGAAGCGGTCTTTTTCGGCAGTTTTTGGAGTTTCTTTGGAATGCAGGGCTTTTCCCGCTGGGAGGAGAGGGGGAGATTCAGCGATGTGATAAGGCAGTATGCCCAGGACACGGAGCGGACGATCAAGCGTATTTTAGCCAGGGAGAAGGGCCGGACGGATGTTTTTATTACCACTGGTTTTACCAAAGCCCAGATGGAGGACAGTTTTTTCTGCGGTTATTTGAGGTCTATGCTTGACGCGCCTATGCTGGCGATTCCCCAGGGGGGGAAGGATGTTTATGCTGCAGAGGACAGGTATGGAACCGGGAGTTTTGCTTTTTTCTTAGAGAAGACGCAGGAGATGAGATGGACGCTGGACACTGCGACACGCGCTTACAGGGGGAAGATAAGACAACTTAAGGGGATTAAGGACAGGCTGGCATGGATTTACAAGGCTAGCGTCAAGGAGGCAAGGCGCGACGCCATATTGTCAAGCTATGGGTTAACCGGCGTTGTGTAAGGCGCGGGGCAATAGAAAAATAGCAGGGGGCTGTTCACCCTCCTGCTATTTGTTTTTTTTATGTCAGCGGCCCAAGTATACTGTTTGTTCGGCTGCCCGGGTTTTTTGCGTTTGCTGGATTTGGTCCTGGCGGTCTGGGAGGTCGAACAGTGGGGCGGAGTTCTTTTTACCGGAAAGCTGGAACGAGTCGCTGGCATTAAAAAGCGGTATATCCGGAACTTGTATAGGGATCAGTATGGGGTCTTTATTTTTCTCCGGCATGCGCGGCCTTTGGATTTCAGTCATCATCCTGGCCATGCGTCCGGCGGTGGATCTGCTGTGTTCGCGCTGCACCTCCTCTTTAATTTTCTGCATCTCCTGTGCTACGTTGTTCCGGTTAAGCCCGATCCGGCTGCATAGAGAGGAAAAGACAAACCGCAGTTTCTTAAGTCCCTGGGTCTCCCTTGCCAGGATCTCCTGGTTCTTCATATATATCAAAGCTAATATACGTTCGTATTCCCGCCGGATCTTCCTGGCTTCAGGGGACTGTTCAAACAGCTCCTTCTGCCTGCGGGATTCTTCGTTCTGGATAAAGCTGTTAATGGCCATCAGATCCTTATCCTTTAGCTTTTCGTTGGTATACGCCCGTATAAACTGGGTAAAAGCGTTCTTTATGGCAATCAATTCCTTTTGACTCCGCGCATTGGCCAGGTGATATTCGGCAAGGGACTTGAATACATCCAGCACAATGTCGTTGGCCATCTCTCTCTTAAGGTTAGGACTGGCGGCTTTTGGAATATTTAAGACTTTTGCTTTGATTTTTTCGTATGCCGCTTCAGACAGGGCCTTTTTAGGAACAAAGTTCATTTGCTTGAACTCGGCAAATTCGGGTTCCCTGTTAAGCTTTGCAAAGATGTTTTTTGTAATGGCGTGTTCAAGCTCGCCGACATAGTCTCTTTGCAGGTTCAGCCCTGTGCTTTTATCCGCCATAAGACTGTGGGGATCAAGAGATTGTACGGCGTCTTTGCTCCCAAAGATGCGTTCCGTCAGCCTGGATAGAAGGCCCATCTTAGCCTTAGCGGAGGCCTCTTCAGCCAGCCGCTCCTGGTAATATTTTTCAAACCGCTCCAGGTAATCAACCAGGGGCGTCTCCGCCAGGTTGCTTCTCAGCCTCTCCCGCAGGTTCGATATCATGTCCTCCTTAAGATACCTTGCAAAGGCGTCTATGCGCGACCTGTCTTTTACCTTGACGCTGGTATAAACAACCTTCACTCCCATGTCCACAAGCTGCTTTTCTTTCTCCGGCGCCATTTGCGCTCCCCCCCTTGCTGTCCGTTTTTTTAGGATTTGTGCCTCCGTGTTCCATGTAATTTATTTTACTAAATATATGAGATTGCGTTAGATATGAACACTGATCCGGCAAATCAGCGGCCGTGATCATAGCCGGGTGTGTCGTCATGCCGCTCTTTCTTCTTTTTAGCGTTCAAAGCCAGTGCCTGGCGTCTTCTCTCATACACTTCCCTGAGGTTGATACGCTCCTTGGGCTTATTAAATGAGATTAACTGTAAACATTTCGCTAAGTTGTCAAGCAGGTCCCCCTGTACCACAGGACGCAAAAGCCGCTTGTCAATATCGGTTTTCTTTATCTCCGACCCGGGCTCATCGGCTTTTTTGATCAGATTCGTTATGTTCATGCAATCTTTTTTATGATCGCACCAGTGGCAAAATTTCGTGTCCTTGTCCTCCTCCTTTATATGAATCGGACTGGTGACCATAAACGTCTTGTACGCCTCGTTGATTATTTTGTTCAGTTTTTCCCTGTCAGGTCTTGAAAAAGGGAATATGTAATATTCTTTGTTGAAAAACGACTGCTCGTGTATCTTGTCGCTCTCTGGCCCTTTGTTGAACACAAATATGGCCCTGTCGACAACGTTCATATTTTTGGGGAAGGCCATCTGGTATAGCATGGTCTGAATGTCGTATTCGGGCTTGTACTTTTCGATCCCCATTGAACAGGTCTTTAAGAAGTTCTTTTGATTCATAGTTTTTACGTCGCACATAATCCATTCGTTTTCAGAGCCATTATAAACCGGCTTATCCGCCTTCCCCGCCAGGATGGCATCCCAGTTGGAAGGCTTAAGCAGGAGAAAATCGTGATGGCCGGTCAATACCCCGCCGCGGCCCTTTTCGTCGTATATGATATAAATAAACCCCTCCTGGTCGTCGATGTTGGGGCGGAAAATCCACCCATCTTCAGCTGCCCAGCTTGTCTTGTCCGCGTCGGCTGTAACAGGCTTTACCATGTACCACCTGTTACGTACAATAGGCTTGTCGGTCATAAATTCGTATCCTTCCATGTATTCATTAAAAGGAATGCGCCCGTCGAACAGGATCTGGCCGTGCTCATTCAAATACACCGGAATCTCTCCCCCGCCTATCATCTTCCTCTCTATGGCATGGCCGATGTCAAATATCTTTTGCGTGTCGTCGGTAACATCGTAACGAATCCCTAAAGACTGCAGGTAACGTTTAACCCCGCACTTCTCCCCCATTGAAGAAGCCCTGAGAGCGGGCAAATTAGACGTGGTGGCATAAAAGTCGTTGTCAATATTCTTCTGCCTCCTGGCTGCCATCTGATGCAAATTGTGATGCCCGTATATGGCTATTACAGTTAATCCGTTGCTGGCGCTGGAACTGCCGTCCTGGATTATTTTGACGTTCTTTACATGAAAAAGATCCACGTCGTCCGGAGGAGTCACGTCAAAATTGCTCGCCCGGGCCTTCATAAGACCCAGCTCCTGCTTCATAAACTCCCTGTACTCGTTCAGCAGCTTTTCCGTAACATCAACATCAACGCTCATCAAATATTCTCCCTTCTTTTTTTGTTTGTTCGCAGCCGCCTTTACAGGCACCCCATAAAATATTCTAGCCGTTTCTGGTCAGAGAGGGCAATCTTGTTTAAATAATCAAAAAAGGTCTCCTTGTCCTGTACCCCCGGGAAATGCCGGGACAGCTTTTCTATCCCTTTCATGTCGGCTTCGTGCAAATATCGCAAAAAGATGAGAGGGCATGCCTTGTACAATATGTATGCCGAGTAGACCATCTCATTAACAAACTTCTCCCGGTAACGAGAGACCCCCCTTTTTATAACCTCCTTAATAAAATTATACGTCTCCTTTTGCGCGTCGTCGTGTCCTGACATAACCTCGCATGAAACAATTTTCCGGGCGACAAATAAATTGCTCAGCGCGTCCCATCCAACCGGATACAGGCGCTCCCTGTCCCCCCCCTCTTTTTTGCCAATGTAAATGCCGAGTCCCCCGGCATATATTTTCAAAGGGCCCTGCCGGCTGACGTAAGTTTGAGCCGCAAACCGGACAGGATCTGACTTATTTGAATGCACATGTATTCTTATACCGTCCCGTTTTTTGCATGACCACAGCTCTTCCGTCTTAGGATTTTTGCTGGCTGCAATCAGTCCCTTTACCGGGGGGATTGAAGATAACAGTATCGCCTGGTGCTTCAACAGGACCTGTTTTAAGTCCTGGAAATCAAAAACAACGCCAACGCCAGTCTGTGGTCCAGCATTTTTTTGTGCCGCCTGCTTGTCCTTCAACATAATGTCACCTCTTTTTTACCTGCCTTGCTTCGGCTGTTTTTTACTGCCGTTGTCACGGTTGAACTTTTGCAAATCACGGTGATCCTCTTCAGATAAAACCTGATGATGGGCAGGATTTGACGCCTCGTTGTGCAAGTCCCGGTTGATTCCTGACGCGGTATTTTTAAACAACGCGGACATATGCGGCGTCAAATCTGTTTTCTTAGCTCCGGAGATGTCCTCCTTCTTGTCTTTTTTACCGTCTTTGTCCTGGCTGCGGTCTGCCGCAGGGCCGGAGGAAGGTATAGGAGCAGGAATAGGAAAAGGCGAAGACGACGGGGCTGGAGACACTGAATTATAAAAGGATCCGACCCCTGTGGGAGCCATGTTTACAGGCGGGGCATCGTCGCTGGCGCTTATCCTGTTCTTAACCCAATCGCGAGTTTTGCCATAGGCGTCCGCCGCCAAATCTTTTAATAAGAGAGTCCCATGCCCGCCGATCCTGGTTATTTGAGGCGTGGCTGCCAGCAGGTTGCCTCCAGTCTTTGACACAGCAGGAGCCATGGCAGCCAGCAAAGACGTCAAGGCAAGACCGGACATCTTTTCGGCCAGGTTAGGAATGTCTTTCGATACATAAAGCGTTGCCAGGGCGAATATAGCCGAAACCAATATATCTATCTCCCCCACAGCCCTCAGCAAAGTCAATATGCCAAGAGAATATATAACCGCCGACGCGAAGATCCCCCACATCAACAGCCTGAAGAAAGACCTGAACCAGCCGGATAAATATTCCCTCATGGGATCTTCACTGGCGTAAGTTGTAATAAAACCGAAAGATATGCACATCCCCCCCACTAGAACGGTAACCCCCAGCAACATATCGCGTATAACCAGCATAACCATCACGCAGGCGTACGTAAGCCACCGGAAAAAAAGCAATAAGACTCCGGCTATAGTGCTGGATATGCCGTCATCCACAGAAGCAACGGAATACTGCCATACGATATCCATTATCTTCTTCTGATCTTCCTGGGAACATACAAAATTTGACACATAATTCGCAACAGTGATGGCCCCGCATACCCAGCTTTGATACGTGGCTATGGCTATAAAAAACAACATAAAGCGAGGCAGGAGATGCAGCGCGGAAACCCCGGCTCCTGTACCCATGACATAATGATACATCACTACCCCCAGCTGGATCACAAAGAAAAGGCACAGCAGCAGCAGGGGGATCTGTACTTCAAACATGCGAAAAATGTTCTGGGTACCGTTTAGAAGCGACTCTATGTCGTTCCAGCGGACTAAAGACATCCTGGCGGCATCGTCTTCTTCCTCTCCCGCCTGCTCCTTATTTTCCGCGCCAGGCACATCGTCAGTATCCATGCCAAGAACCCCTCCGCCGGCAGTCTCTCCCCCGCCGCCTTCAAATACCTTCTGGATGGCGCTCTTCTGCGCGGCCTCAAGCTGCGCGTACAACGACGCCATCTCGGAGAAGTTAAAATTTATTTTCCCAAGAAGAAATCTTGTGATAGGAGTATCCAGAGAACTGTTGTAAAAGCTGGACTTTAGCCCGGCGGCGTAAGCGTCCGACTCTGTTACCGCCTGCCCGTTGATAGCGTCCCTGATCCTTTGCAAATCCTCCCCCCTGGGCAGCGAAACAGGATCGTTTATGTTTAAATAATCCTCAGCCAGGGCGGGAACGACTGTGCCTCCAATCCCATAAAACAATGCCGCCGCGATAAACGCCGCCGCCAGTACGATTTTTCTCATCTTGCGCCACCAGCCCTTCCCTGACCAGTTTTCTTCCCAACCCCTCTAGTCCATCCCTCTCCCCAGTCTGCGGCCAATAGCCCCGCCAGCTATGCCAGTGGAGGACCTTAAAGCATTAGATCCAGCCATGGCAGGCAATGCGGCTATGCCGATAGCCATACCGGTAAGCACCACCCCGGACATGCTCTCGGCTATGTTCGGAACCTTTGACGCCCCCATTACATACGCTATACACAAAATAATAAAAATTAGCGGAGACGTGTCAAACCCAGTGGCCAATAACGCTATCAATATGTACCCGTACACCACCGCCAAAGGAGCGTAAAGCAAAAAGGTTATGTACCCCCTGATCCACCGCCCAATGTAACCTTCACAGGAAGGAAGCAGGGAAAAAACGAAGACCAAAGGCCCCACTATGGCCGTAATAGCCATCATTATGTCCCCCATCAGCATCAGCACAAACAACGTGGCGGCTGCCATGTAAAAACAAGCCGCCCCGACCATATTTGCCAATAGCGCCGAGACGTTCTTTGTAATCAAATCCAGCAGCCCTATGTTCGGATCTATATTGGCCAGCTCCATCTTGGCCCTCAGCAGGTCATGCACCACCTGTCCAAGATCCTGGTTGGAAGAAGACAGGGTATCCCTTAGCGCGTCGCTCATCTGTATCCCGCCGAATATCAGCGCCTTTAACTGGGTAATAGCAATAAATATCAGCCCGGTCTTAATCAGCACAGCAAAAAGCTCATGAGAACCCCTGGAATCGTTCCCCACCACAATCTTGTACATGCAAAAAGCAAGACGGATCACCATAAACAAAAACAACAAAACTGTGGACGCCTTAGCCATCTTGTCATACACAGTTTCGCCGCCGAAAATATCTTTTATCCCGGACAACGAAGCGGCAAAATCCTTAAGCCTGTCCAGCTTTGCCTGTATCTTTGCGTCCTCCGTGTATGGATCCAAAGACCCGGGGGAATTAGGATTCAGCGTCTTCTCCGCCGCCTCCTTCCCCTGCTCCAAATAAGTACTGGCATACCTGTCGGACGCCGTGGCATTATGCTGGATAGTAGAATCCCCTTGAATTAAACTTATCGCCCCGTCTATGTTGCTGACCCCTAACACCAGGGCCCTGGTAATAGTCCACCGGTTGGCGGTAATAGCCTTCTGCCAAAAACTTTTCTCGCCCTGTGACGAATCCTTCTGCCCCGTAACGTTCTCCCTTAACTGCTCGCCTATATCTATAGATCCATATTCCGCATACCCCGCGCTGCTCAGTATAAAAAGCAAACAAAAACCCCATAAGATTCTTTGGATTTTAAGCATTGCATAACACCTCCCGTTTTCATCCTGTTTTTTCCCTCTTATTTTATAGTTTAAAACTACGACATTTTTGTAACCAGATACGGGGAAATATCTTTAGTTATCCACTCTCCGGCGTTATTAAAACTCCCTGATACCACAACAAACCTGCCCAGAAAATCTTTCAGCGCATAGTAATTCTCGTCATCTATAAAGAAAAACGCCGGCGAATATTTGCTCCCGAACCTTCCCTCCAAAGCCAGGATTTTCCGGTCGTCGGCATTGGGAAATACCTTCAAAATATATCCCCCCACTTTCAGCCCGACGCTTCGGTTTAACTCCTGGAGATCCTGTCTTTGCCCGCTCATAATCTGGCGCCTTATCCTGTAAAAATCCTCCGCCCATATGTCTATCATGTTCTTAAAAACCATGTCCTCGGATATTAAAATCCCGTCGCCAAAAAGCTCATGCTCTTGCGCGCAGAGCAGGGTTTTTAATTTGAACGTCAAATCCTTGTCCCTTTTGCTCTCCGCGCTCAAAAAACGGGCGTAATCCAGGATATATTCCACCAGGGATCTAAAGGGGCCTCTTATATACCCCCTGACGTCGTCCTCGCTCCAGATGTTTCTCTTCAGCCTGGTCCGGGATCGCAGCTTTGACACCACAAGACTGAATACAGCGGTAAAGAAATCTTCGCTCTCCTTGCGCAGCGTGTCCCTGATCCAGCGCTCGTCCCTTTGAATGCCCTTCTTAAATCCGGCAAAAACGTCATACAGCCTGTCGCACAGTCCATGCGGGAACTCTCTTCCGGCTCCGATCTTTAACAGGGCCGCCCTGAACGTAAGAGGCTTCACTCCAAAAGATTCGTACTGCGGGGCAAACATGAGGTCAAAGAAGCCTCCCATAAAAAGAGAGGCAATATACTTCGGAGGAATTTCGGCCCCTAAGGGATCCAATGCCAGGAACTCCGTCAGATCTTCCAGAGAACTAAGATCGTTTGACAGGGCTTCAATTTTGCTCAGCTTGCCCTCGGCAAAACCCTTCATAAAATGCATCCCAAGACAGATCTTCCAGCACTGGCCGCTTTTCCACGTATCTTCGATGGATAGATCAAACCCCCCGGTGTCCTTTATAACCCTGGTGTATTGAGCGTCTTTTATCGAATCCGCGGCGGAACCGTTTCTTGTCATAATCATCGGAGGCAATACCTTATGCCATCCCTTAGCTTCCCTGATATAAGTCCCGAGGGAATCCCTTTTAACCTGCCGCAATTTGGAGTCCAGCAGCGCGCTCCAAAAAACCGGAGATCGATTGGCCTTATACCATGCGGTAGCAAAAGCCAAAAACGCGTAAGCCATGCTGTGCGACTTGTTAAACCCATAGCCCGCAAAATGCTTCAGCACCCCAAACGTTTCAGCCGCGTCCTGTTTTGGATACCCCTTATCCGCGGCCTTCTGCACAAAAGTCTCCTCCATGGTCTTCATAAGATCCGCCTTTTTCTTCCCCATAGCCCGGCGCAATAAATCCGCTTCGCCAAGCGAATAGCCCGCCACCTCTCTGGCAATCTTCATCACATGCTCCTGGTAGATAGGAAACCCGTTCGAGTCTTTTGTAATCGATCTGATGACCCTCCTTACGGAAGGCGGGAACAGCATCCCGCTGTCCTGCTGGCCGGATGACTTGTGAGATTCTACAAAAGATTCGGTGATCTTTGCCTTCAAAGGTCCCGGCCGGAACAACGCTATCAGCACAGACAAGGCGTCAATACCATCCGGCCTTAATTGTTTCAGAAGCTTCCTCATCCCAGGAGAATACATCTGAAATACGCCGGTGGAATCCCCGTCCTGGAGCAGCATATATGCCCTGTCAACGGTGTCCATCTTCACTTTGTAGCTTACAGCTCCGTATTCCTGGTTTAAATACTCGTATATGTCCTCCGGCGAGGGGGTACTCTTATCAAATTCCAAAGCCTGTTCGTAAGCCCTTTTGACGACAGATAAAGTAGAAAGGCCCAAAATGTCCAGCTTGATTAAGTTTAGGTAATCGATGCTGTCCATGTTGTATTGACACACTATTTCTCCGTTAAGCCGGTACACGGGGGCATATTCCGTCACGTCCGGAGGCGCTATCACCACCCCGCACGCATGTTTCGAATAATTCCTGATCCTGTTTGAAAGCTTAACGGTAAGGGATAAAACCTCTTCCTTCCTGCCGCTGTCAATCCCCCTGAAGCCTGAAGCCGCGGACAATAAGCTGTCCAAATCCCATTCCCCGTCCTTCTCCTCCTCCCCGGCTTCCTCTTCAAGAGCGGAGGATACATATTTGACAAAGCTGTCCCCTATACTGCCAGGCCCCACATCATACCCGGATACCCTCATGGCGTCCCTCAGCGCCGCCTTCAAGTGCATTCTGGTATAGTTTGCAATAGGTATGACGGAGTTGTCCCCATACTGGTCTTTAAGATGCTCTATAATCCTGTCCCTGTGAACGTCCTCAAAATCCAGGTCAATGTCGGGCATGCTCACCCTCTCGGGATTAAGAAACCTCTCAAACAGCAAACCATGCCTCAGAGGATCCACCTGCGTAATGCCAAGAACATACGCCAATAAACTTCCGGCGGCGGAACCTCGTCCAGGGCCAACAAATATCCCGTTCTGCCTGGCCCAGTTCACAGTGTCCCATACCATCAGAAAATAATCCTCATACCCCATCCGGGAAATAATATCTATCTCCATGCCAAGCCTTTCCCTGTACTCCTCCTTATTCCTCTTCCCAGCAATCTTTCTTTCGATCTCCTTAAAAGCCAAATCCCTTAAGGAAACGCTGAACTTTAGTTTAGGAAGCAGGGGCTTGTCCAGCGCTAAAGGGAAAGTCTCCGCCATGGAAGCAATGTCCGCGGTATTTTGGAGCGCGTCCGGATATATGTTTCCCCATCGAGTCCACATCTCGTCAGGGGATCGCAGGGAAAGGTCTATGCCGGCGTCCCAGCCTACGTCGTCTATAGTGGTCTTCATCTGCGCCGCCAGGAGAGCGTCATACCAGCTCCTGTCGCCGGAGAAATAATGACTGTCCGTGGTCATCACCGTCCTGACGCCGCAGGCCCCGGCCAGATCGTAAAGCTTCTGATTCAGCTGGTACTGCGTCATCCCATGATCAACATAAAAATCCTCTCCGGCATCCACCATTTCAATGGCAAACCTTTGCTTCAAAAGCCCCTTCATCTTCTCCACAAAAGAAACAGCCCCCTGCATATCTCCGGACAGGACCAACTGCGACAGTTCGCCCTGTACGCAGGCGGTGGAGAAAAAAATGTCCTCGGACCCGAATTCTTCCATCATATCCCAGGACACCCTTGGTTTTTTGTAAAAATTATCCTTATGACTGCGGGACAATAACTTTACCAGGGCTTGAAAACCTTTTTTAGTTAAGGGCAAGGCCAGTAAATGATATATATCCTTCGCGCCGCTGTCTCCCGTCTTTATAAAAGACTCGGCGTACAATTCGCACCCCATTATGGGCTTGATCCCTGCTTCGTCGCACTTGCGCTTCAGCGGGACAGCAGAGGACATCATGCCATGATCCGTAACCGCTATGGCCGGCAAATTATGCTCGCACGCCCATTGTACATACTTGGAAATCAGTATTGCCCCGTCCAGGGAAGAATACTCGCTGTGAACATGCAGCGGGATAAAAGCCGAAGACATGTTTTTTCACCTCGTCAGACAGGATAAGAGAACAGCCTATAATAGAAATATAGCGCGGAACCTGCGCAAGACAAACGGCTAAAAATAAAATAGTGAAGTTGAAAAAAACAAAATCCCTCATATAATATTAACATACGCGAACACAAAAAAAGGGGGGGAATTAAAACGCTGGCTCTTGGGATAGACCCCGGGATATACGGGGGCGGATGTCTTATGGATATTCTGGAAGCCGAAGAAGAAGCGGTCGTCGAATGTTTTCCTTTGCCTGTAAAGACCATGGAGTACTATGGGAGGACCGGACGAACGCTGTGCAGTGATTCCTTGTACAGCATGTTGGACAGACAAAAAGAAGACATATTCTTGTGTCTGGTGGAAATGCCGATATGCATGCCCTATCAGGGGGTAAAATCTACGTTTAAAACGGGGGAGATCTTTGGCAGGCTGACGAGCGTTCTGGAGCTATTGGATATTCCGGTCACATATGTAAGCCCTAAGGAGTGGCAGAAGAACGTCTTTAAGGATGACGACAAGGAGGCGGGCACGAAGGCAAGATCTATCAAGGAAGCCGCAAAGATATGGCCGGAGATCCTAGCTGTTAAAAACATGGAGAAAAGGGGGGGATTGGCTGACGCGATCTGCATAGCTAAATATGCGAGGCAAATTTATCTAGAGAAGTTTTTGCCAGTTTGCGCGGAAAGTCCCGGCGTTGAGGATGTCAAGGCAATAAGCGATTCCTCCAGGTAAAAAAAGAGAAAGGAAGGACTGGTATTCTGATGGATCTTAATGCTATTGTTGTGTCGGGCAACCTGATCAGCGATCCCGTTTACCGGATAACTGCCAAGGGAACCGGCGTTGCGAATTTTATCCTGGCGGTTAACGGGAGAAATAAGAACGAGACTATTTTTATTAACGTTGTCTCCTGGGGCAGGCATGCGGAAAGTATTGCCAGGCATTTAAAGAAGGGGAGCAAGGTGCTGGTCAATGGACAGCTGATCCGCAAGGATGTGTATAATAAGACCCCTGTCCATTTAAATGTAACCCCTCAAACCGGAGACAGGAATCAGAATGTCTCTTTCCAGATTAAGGCCAACCAGACGTTTTTTATGAGCCATCACAACGGCAGGAGGGCTGACAGGGGAAAGCATATGAACGGCGCTTCAGGAGAAGAGCTGGAACTGGAATCCGAGATGGAGGAGAACGACAGCCATGCGGCGATATGAATTTCTTGACCTGTTTTAAAATGGGAGGCGGTGTTATATGTATTACAGGGAGTACAAGGCAGCAAACCAGGACAGCGACGAGAAGATGAAGGGATTGACGGTTCGTCTTCCAGAGACAATATACCGGCAGTTTAAGGTTTATGTGGCTAAGAAGGGAGGGACAATCCAGGATGAGCTTTTTGACCTAATCACGCGGCATCTTAGTTCGGAAAATGGAGAGAGGAAAGAGGAGCAGTAGACCCTAGACCCTGCAAAAAAACAAGAGCCCAGGTATAACTGGGCCCTTTTTTTATGCTTTTTTACCAGCCGCGCGGAATTTTAAGAAGAAATGTTTGAAGCTAGGTGTTTTTGTTTTAACGTCGTCTTCGCGCGCAGCGCTGCTTCCGGCGATTTTGACTGCCAAATTCAAATAGCTGTCTTGCATTATCTTAGGGTATTCGATCTTGTCCTGGCTTTTCCCTATGCAAAAATCTTTTACATAAGGAACACAGCCAAGCAGGGGAACCTCTAAAACGCTCTGTATGGTATCAGGGGAGAAAAAATGAGCCCCGTCCCGTTTCATGTTAACCAGCAAAGAAACAGGCTTTTCAAATAACCGGGCTATTTCTGCAATCTTTCCGGCTCCCCTGATGGACGCAGCCTCGCCGGTGGTAACAGCTATTACCCTGTCTGCAGTCTCAATCCCCGCGCGAACTAAATTGTCTATGCCGGCCGGACAATCAAAAATAATATACCCAAACCCGTATTTAGAGCGCTCGCAAACCTTCAGCAGGTCCTCTTTGGAAAAATCCCCCGCGATGCAATGCTGGGGAGCTGGCAGCAGCGCCAAATCCTTGTTATCCCGATCGTACACCAGCGCGTTATGCAGGGTTTTTCCCCCTCTTGTCACATCCCACATGGAAAAAATTACGTCCCTCTCAGCCCCTAAAAGAATTTCTGCGCTGCGAAGCCCTATGTCAAGGTCAACTATCAATACCTTATACCCAAGCCGGACCATAGCCCTGGCTAAGCCGACAGAAGTCACCGTCTTGCCTGTCCCGCCCTTGCCGGACGCTATGGCAATTACCTGCGCCCCGGACATCATAGGAACGACCTCCGAGGCCTTCTGGAATTAACAAGCCTTTTCGGCATATCCTTCTTCCCCTTTGCCGGTGTTATGCCCGTGTCTTCTATAATGTCCGCCAAAGCGTCTAAAACGTCTCCCCTGCGTTCAATTATCTCCGCCGCGTTCCTGTCTATCTCCTCGTCTATATCATACTCGTCGTCTTCATCCGGCAGCAGATCCGGCCGCTTCTCTTTCCTGCCGCTTACCTCTATATCCTCGGCCTCCATGCCCATATCCATATCGTCTTCAGATTCTTCATTGCCTTTAACAACGTGATGCCCGTCATTCATCATATCTATGCCCTCCTTCATCCAATCGTTCAGCCTCTGCTCTAAAGATAAAATAGGTATTATTTGCGTCGCGTTCAGCTGGATGACGTTCCTATAAGAGGATAAAGACCCCTCCGCATGTATAAACGTCCCCTTCTTTAGCCGCTGGAGAATCTCTATATCCCGGTCGCCGTATACCACCGTCCTCAGATAAAAAACGGATACCTTGCCCCCGTTCCTTGGCTTTTTCTTTAACATGATAGTGAAAACCCCTCTGGGAACGTTTATCTTGTCGCCGGGAGGATACACAAGGGGCATTTCCCCTTTGTAATGCAGCCTCCCGATTACAGAGACCCGGCAGAAATAAATAGACAGCTCCAGGTCGCTGTCCGGAGGAATAGCTGTTATATCCACGCTGTTCCTGGACATCCATTCAGCGCCAACAGTGTTTAACTTCCCCCCGTTCCCTGTCTCCTGCGCCCCTTCCGCATCCTCAACAGAATAAAGATCCTCCTCCTCCAGCAAAACCTCGCCGTCGTCCATCTCGCCGGCATCATACCCGTTGAAGCCGTCTTTGCTCATCCGCAGCCCTCCTTGCTCACTCGTTCTTCCATTCCTTCTTAACTTTCCCGTCCTGATCGTATACCGCTATGTAACCCTTCAGATCAAAAACCCTTATGCTGGGAGGATTTTGCGCCACCTTCTGCGCGCTTTGCCCATCTCCGGCATTAGCGCCAGCGTCCCCCTTGGAGACATACGACACATTGACTGCCGGCGCCGCCTTGGCTGACGACGCCGCCGAACCGGCAGATCCCGTACGACCAGCCATAGCCATGCGGGCCCAATTGCTTCGCTCTGCCGTCTTCCCCTCTTCCCCCACAAGCCCTAAAGCAAAGGTCTCAAAAGCGTGCCAATTTGACAACACACTGCTCACATAGTTATAAGACAGCTCCCCATAATACCTCTTCAAACCCCCAACCAGCGACTTCTCGTCCTGTATATACCTGGATAAGATAAGACATCCGGCGGCAATCCCCTTCTCCGGATTATGAAGATCCGATTCAGTCTGGGCAATCTCCTGGCTCTGAAGCAAAGCGCCGTGATACTTCCACATAACCTGCATAAGCCCCCTGGCGCTCGCGCTGGACACAGCCGTGGGCTTAAAATTGCTCTCCGTCTGCAAAACCCCCATTACCAGCCCATGAGGAAGCCTGTACTTGTCTCCGTAGTAAGACACAGCGGCAACCTCTATAATGGCAATCGAATCGTCCACCCTGGGATTAGAACTCTTAATATACTGGTACATCTTTGCCCTGGCCTTGATCTCTTTTACGGAAAGATTACGGGGAATTCCCTTGGAAACTATATCGTCAATCTCTCCGTATCTCCTCATCAGAGAATCAAAAGCCGCGCAAATTGCGGCGTCATCATCGACGTCGTCCATGGTCTCCAACACCGGAAAATAAAAATATCCGGAACCCCTGTCCCCGGTATCCTTAGTGTCATTGTCCCGTCTCTCTTCCCTTTGCTTCTCCGCGTTCGCTTCTATAGCTGCCTGAACCTTCCGCCTTTGCCTCTCCTCTTCTTCTCTCTGCTTTTGGGCCAGCTCCACCGCCCGCTGGTGTACCTTGGCGATATATGAAAGACCCCCGCCAAAGATAAGGCCAAAACACAAAACAATAACCATGTACCGCACCGCATACCGTACAAGACTCTCTCTATGTTTTCCCCTCATTATCAATTCCCTCCTTCAGTATTCTCTGGACACATTGAAGCAAAAAGCCGGCAGGCGTTATCGTCGTTAATCAAAGGCCTTATCTCCCCTGAGCCGGGCATAATCCTGTCAGATCCGTCGTCTTTAGGCTTCAAAGGACGCAAGGGCCCCCGCTTTCCCTGCCGCGTCACACCGGAACTCCCATAAAACCCCTCTGTCCAATGAATGAACTTGACTAACGACTTTTCCTCCGGCGCCGCGCCAATAAAAAACTGCCGCCTGCGATACGCCCGCTTCCGCCCCTCGTTCCCTCTCCTCTCGGAGGAAGCTGAAGCCATATTTATCCCCCGTCTTAAATAATCCTCCAGCGCATATGCCATGACATTGCCAATCTGCTCCACAGAGCAAAGAGAAGAAGGCCCCTTCCCCATGGCTAAAGCGCGCCGCACCCTTTCCCGTACCTCCGAGAATAAAAGCATATCCCCACCACCGCGAAAACGAAAATTGTCTTGATATACAGTATAGGAACACCCCTATATATAAACACGCCAATAAAAAAAGGACGGTGATAACCCGTCCTTTGTCCTCTGTCAATCCTGCCCCGTCATTGACTCCCGTCATTGACTGCCCCCGTCATTGACTGCGGAAAATTATCTTATCATAGCAATCTTCCCCGGTCCTCAAATTAGCCAGAAGGTCAGCCTTATACTGCTCTGCCGCCATTATCCCCAAAAGATGAGTCAGCCTTGCCCTCTTGGACAGCAAATCCATCATCTTGACGTACAATACGTTCCTCCTGGCTAACGCTTCGTTAATATGCACCATGTTGTCCGCTACCAGCTTCCCGTATTCTTCCGAATCGACCCCTCCCGCGTAAAGCTCGACGGACGATTGCTGGAACCGCTCCATATCCCCCTTGATCTCCTCCATCACAGCCTTGTGTCTTGTCTGATAATCTTCCGCATCCGCCGCTATCTTCCCTATCTCCTCCAATACTCTCCTCTTAGTCTGCGCTATGCTGTTCAATATGTTCTTCTCCCGTTCGATATCGTTAGTCGATTTCTTAATAAGGGGCAAAATATTTTCAGTCCTGGTCTTAAAATCGGCGGCGACAGGGGAAATAACTCCCTTGGAAGGGGTCTGAACACGATCCACTGTAGTGTCTATATTCAGCAGCTTATCCAAGTCCGCGCCGCCCCCGAACAGGCGCTGCGGGTAAATAATGTGAGACAGCGCGTATTCTAAAGCTATATCGTTAAGCTCTATCTGCGAATCCACCCTTACAATGCCAAACTTTTTCATCATCTTTTCAATAGTCAGGCCGCCAAAAAAAGCGTAAGCCGCAGCCCCGGACAGCGCCAATGCCAATACGACAGGGAGAAACCTGAAATTCCTAACGCCGGACCTCATTCCTCCCTCCCTCCTTCCTGACCCCGGACGGATCGTATTCGTCAACATAATTTTTGATTACCCGCTCCAATACCTTCTGAGCGCTTTCCCCGCGTCTTAAAAGCTCCAGCCTGAACCGCCGGTGCATATCTTTGGATACCCTGACCAATATCCCCTTAACATCCATAACCATCACCTCACTGACCTTTAGACTGGCCTTTAGGCCTAATCACAGAATCTTGGCATCACTGGCCTTTAGGTCTAGTCATAGTCTTGGTGGAAATCGCCGTCTTGTCATACAGCGCCCCGCTGGCCGTAAACGAATCGTACAAATTCTTGGAATAACCCTCGGAGTTCAATACCGCCATCCTGCTCATAAGCCTGATCTCGTCAGCCAGCATATCGCTTAAATTAGCCAGGGCATAGTTCTGCAATGCCAAAATTTTCATGGTGGACGCTGTGAAAATAGACGTGGCTATTAACGCCGAATCGTTCCCCTTAGGCGCGCTGGAAGCCTGTTTTATTATTTCTTCAGTCTGCTTTACCACTTCGTTCATCGCGCTGCGGTACGTCTTATCCTCATTGCCCTCATATTTAGCCGCTATACTGCCAATGGACTCCAAAGCCCGGTTCTTCTGGTCCTGGGCATACCTGTACATCATGTTGTCCCTGTCCACCTTGTTGGGAGCCGACTTCAAAATGGACAGCATGGCCCCCTTCTGGACATCCGGGATAGCAAGAGGCGCTGTCTCCTTAATCATGTCCAGATATGCCGAGCTGTTCTGAAGCATATTAGACACAATCTCTTTCTTCTCCGCCGCGCTGTACCCCTTTAAATCAGGGTCGGACATAAACCCGCTGGCGCCGGAGGATACCTTGTCTACCGCCTTGGCAATCTGCTTGCCCAGCAAAGACTCTATGTTCTGATCCAATATTTTAGACGCCTCGTTAATGCCCTTTTTCTTCACTATATTGGCAAGGTTCATCCCGCTCCCGATGTTGTTTTGAGAGAGACCGCTGAAAATGCCGCCACTGCTGCCTAAATTCTTGGTAAGCTCCCCAAAGGTCTTGTCGACTATCTGCGACCCCATATTCCCTAAAATAGATCCAATATTTAAATTCTGGGCCAGCCCCTGGAGACGCTGCGGGAGATTTATCAGATCCTGTATGGAAGAAATATTAGCCAAAGACAATACCTTGTTCTTATACCAGTTCTCCAGCGCCACCTTAAGAGCCAATTCCTGTTTTTCCAGGAAATTGTCAACCCTGGATACCGGCACCGCCGCAAAAGCCGCGCAAGGAACAAACAAAACTAACGCCAAACATACAGCCAACCGTGCTTTTCTCACCGTCATCACTCCTCCGTCCTTATATTGTCCTTACCTCTTTTTTGTCACCCGTCCAGCGACGCAGGCCCCGAAACCCCATGGGGATACCTGCGGGCTAATTCAGCCGCGGCGTCAACCACAGACAGCCCATCCTTTAAACAGCTAATAAAACTGTTGGTGTCTTTCGCGTCAGTGGTAGCCAGCCAATATTCCACCGGACTCGGCACCACAGCCATAACAGAACTCCCGACGCCTATAAGCTTGAAAAAAAACTCGGAGTAAAAACCTTTTTTAAACCCCAGGTTATGTATGGCGCCGCATTCCTCATCAGACAGCTTTAACAACTGCTGGATCTTGTCCACATGCACCGCCGAGGCCTGCCTCAATATAAAGTACTGGTACGTGTTCGTAATCAAAGCCCCCGCCGACGGGGAAGCCGCAAAATCGTCCAAATCCTGAGAAATCGACATGACCATGCAATTGTATTTCCGCACAGTCCTGTACAGCTCCTCCAAAAATGCCGCGCCCTCCTGGGTCTTCAATAACGCCCAGGTCTCGTCAAAAATAATCATCTTGGGAACGTTAAAATCAGTCTTGATCCTGTTCTTTATCATCATATTCAGCACCAAAAACATAACGTTCATAATCTGGGGGTAATGCTCAAGCCCATGCAAGTCAAAGGCCACAAAACGGTTGTTCAAGGTAATGTTAGTCGACGGGTTATCCAGCAGCTTGGAAGCGAAGGACGCCCCTTTTGTGGCTGTGCGGGTCCAGCGGGAAAGATACAAGGCCACCTCCTGCTGCGCCTTGGCCAGAAGCTCCACCTCAGAATTGCTTTTCTCCGTGTCATACAATTTGTATTGATTCAGCGTAATAAAGGCGTCTGACAACGTCGGCAGCCTGTCACCCCCAAAAGCGTTGGCCATGACGTCCAGCAGCCGCTCTATAATTATCTGCTGGGGCTTCTCCACCGGCTCGTTAGGCGCTCTCCTTATAATCTCCTGGAAAATAAGACTCAGCGACCCTAAATTAGATGTCCAGTCCTCCCCTACGCACTCAAAGGGGTTAAAAGACATCTCCCCGGACCCCACATCTATATAGCTTCCATTCAGCGTATAAGTAATCTTCTTGTAGCTCCCCCCTTTATCTATGATAAACACATAGGGGTTCATCCCCTGGGCGGATAGCAGGAGCAAATTAGTGAAGAAAGATTTCCCCGCGCCGGTTCCTCCTATAACCAGCGCATTCCACGCCGGAAGCCGGGGGTCAAATATGTCATACCCATACATGCCGCCGTATGGAGCGCTTAAAAGCAGCACGGGCTTATCCGCGCTCTTCATCGGCCCGTATATAGGCGCAAAATCAGCCACATTGTCCGCCTTGACCCTGAACTCCCTACTGATGTCCCCAGTCCGGCGTCCCCCAGGCAGGGAAGCCTTGAACGCCAAAAAGAGAGCCGCCTTCTCCGGCTGCAAAAACAGGTTCACTTTAGCCTGAGCAGTGGTAATAACCTGATCGACCCTCCTGGTAAGCTCCGCTAAATTAGATCCCGGAACAACAAAAAACAACTCCATATCTAAAAGCGGGTTATGGCTCTCCTCCATCTCCCTTAACAACAGGAAAACCTCGTCCCTCCTGCCCCCTAATTCAGGATCAGAAGACACCGTAAGCAAAGAATCATACCTCCGGAGCTGTTTCCTTAACTCGTTCTTGGCAGTATGCAGCGGCACCGGCGAAGCGTTCATTACAATGCTGAACGGAAAAGGCAGGGATAAAAGGTGATTCATCATGGTTATGTAACTGCGCTCAGGCAAGTCGTCCGCTGACAATATAGACAAATACCTCTCGTCCCTGTTCCCAATGCCTATGTATCCCCAGTCTCTTACAAAATCAATGCCGCCGAAATGCTCATTTAATGGCCGGTTGTTTTTGTATATGGGCGCCTTCCTGCTTCCCAGGAGATGTTCCCATATGCTCCTGAAAACCTCCTGGTTGGAAGCCAGATGCACATCCGGAAAAACTCCCTTAATAAAATCTACAAACCGGCTGGTGTCGTTCCTGAATTGACGCACTATTGCCAGGTGTTCCTGCATAAACTGCCGGATCTTCTCCTTATACCCCTTGGACCACAAAGACGACAGCCGCCCGGCGGCATTGCGGGGATAATACCCCCGGAGCCATATCTCGCAGACAATATCAAACACGCGATTCTTCTTTGCGCAGAACCTCCAAAAAGCCTCGCGGTCGCCCGTCAAAGCGTCAACCACCGGATCCCGAAAATTATTCTGGCGATAATTGGCCGCCATCTTATCAAGAATAGGAGTCTCGGAGCTCTTCCTCCAAACGATCTGCATCTGGACATTAACCGGCAACGTCGAAATGGCCCCGAATATACTGCGCAAAAACATCTCCTTCTCGCCGACGCTCATGCAGTCAATAAACGCCGGGGTAACCTTGTAGCATACCCCTATGGAGCCGTCGTTGTATATTAAAATCCCATCCACCACTTCCTCGTACGGGAGCTCCTGGGCAAGACTGTATTTCACAACTTCTTTAGACTTCTCCTCAACTGCTGTCTTAGTCGGGACCCTCAAACAGTACCCACCTCCTACGCCTTATAAAAAACCTTGCGGCCGGCAAACCGGGAAGGAAACCTCCTCTTCTCCAGGCGATACTGTATGTAATGGGGAAAAAACCCCCTCCTCATCTTCCCGGAAAGATTACAAATTAAATATAACGCAAACTCTATCATGCCCCCTATGCCCAGCCACAATATCAGGGAAAGACCGTCTACAGCAATAGCGCAGCCAATGCCCCACGCCATGCCAAACCCAACCAAAGCAAAGGCCTGGTTCATCGTAAGCCCTAAAAAGGCGGGAATAGGCATATGCAATTTTCTGGGGACAAAATGAACCATTTCGCTCAGCCTCTACTTCCCCAAGTCGGAGGATATATCTCCAAAACCAAAGCCGCCGATCAGGAACTGCACAATCACCACCGCCAAAAGAACAATCCCAGTACCGGCGGCAACCTTTATCAGCTTCCCCTTCCCCTCGCGCTGGTCATCCGCGAAAGCCCAGGTGACTCCAGCTACCACAAACGCTATTACGCACAAAAACAAAGCGACAAACCGGGACACCTTAATAGCCCTTATCGACATATCTATAAACTCCCGGGTGTTGCCGCTGTAAGGATTGTCCTCCGCCGCAAAAACAGCTCCGGACATTATCTTGTCCGCCATAAGCCCCGCGGCGAAAATCATGCCCTTCGCCTTGCTGAAACTAATTTTACCCATTCAGATCTACCTCCTGTCGTTCAAAGTCTCCTCCAATGCTACAGCCACATGAGGAGCCAACTTAACCGTTGTGGAAGCATCGTTCTGCGCCCGCACATCCATCAGGTAATCCCGGAAATCCCCGCAAAGATTCCAGTTCTTCCGTACCCACTGCAGCGACTCAATCATCTCACCGTCATTCCGCCTGGCCATCTCTTCCAGCTGGGGAACAGTAATCTTCAGCTTCCCGGAATCAACATGGATCTCCCTGACAACATCCTCAAAAACAACCCCCTTGTCAGATCCCCTGCGGGCCATAGCAAACATCTTCCACTCCGCCGCAGCCTTAGGCATATCCTTGCAATCCCCGGCCGCCCTCAGAGATGGCAACCTGGCCTCAACCCTGACCTTCCCCCCCTCAGCAGACACCTTTTTTATCACGCTGTTCTCCCACCTCCATTTCGTATAAGGATAAGCGACCTGCCTGGACCATATAAAAGACAGCATCTCTCTGGTAGGAACAGGGAAAATCTCATACTTAAACAGCCTGCCCATATCACCGCCCAAAAAACCCAATAAATACCCCAGCGCCGCCTCCGCCTGTACGTTGTCACAAATTACATTCATGTTAGTAACCTTTATGACTCCTGCCGCCGGAGATGCCGCAAAAGCGCTCCCGCTTACAGCTAACACAATGCCCATGCACACACATACCCTGCGCAGTAAAACCATTCGTCACGCCCCCTTGCCGCCTTGAAGCATCTTCTGCAGAACACCAATAAGAACAGGATATTCTTTGGCTGTCAAAAATTTAGGAGAATTCGCGACATCCCCTAAGGAAGCCGGAATAAGACCCTTTTTCCTGAACGCATCATACAACACTTCCAACGCGTCCTCCCCGCTCCGGACCTGCGCGCTGCTGAAAAGAGACTGATACTTCCCCGTCTTGTAAATCTCGCGTGCTAAGCTCACACACTGCTTGTAAAAATCCCCGTCGCTGGAATTAGAATTATTGGAACTATCCCCGCTGTCTTCAAAATATTGTTTTCTTTGCAAATTCTCCATCCGGATGTTGTTCATCTCCGCCTCCGCCGGATGGGGAACATCGCCTCCCATAGCCTCCCGCCAATGCTCATGGCTTATATACTTCGGGGAATAGCCAAGCAGTTCCAGCACGCCGCTTAAACAATCTTTGTATATTTCGCCGATCTCTCCGCTGGTCTCGCCTAAAATCGGCCCGTCCACAGGGAAAGACATAACCCTGCGCCCATGCTCGTCTATAATAGCCAGGTGACCTACCACAATATTGCGCACCTCAGCCCCGCCATCGCCGTCAGACATGCCGCCGGACGCCTTAATTTCCATCACAGAAAAACCGTCAGAAGTGACTCTCCAGCCAGGATGCTCGCAATTCATCCACTGAAGCTGGGCAAACAAAGGCAAATAAAACGTCTCCTGCCCTGTAACCTCGTCATAATACTGCTCTACGTATAAGGCTGGATTAAAATCGTTTTTGTCCGTCACTCCTGAATACACCTCCTGATCCTGACCAAGTCTCATATAACATTATAGTATTTGTTATCTTGTTATACTATAACAAGGCAAGGAGCGTTCCTCTATATCGCCGCAGACTTCCTCATATTGCCGCAGACTGGAGACTAGGGGGGAAAAATTTGATAACTGCTGTCAGGAAAAGGACAATCGTAACCATATTGTTCCTGGCGGTTCTGATCCTGCCGGGAACCCGCAAAGCGGAGGGCGTCGTGACTGTAAATCCGAAATTAGCTGTATACGCCCAATGGCTTCTCGCAGTGGAAAACAGCGTCAGCGTCCATAGAACAGCCCTGTCTGTCCTGCTTGACGGGCAGCGTAAAGCCCTGCTGGACGCTTTCATGGGATCTGCAAGCATAAACGAATGTGCCCAAAAATTTAAGCTGATGGTCCCAAACGCCCTGCAAAAAAACATTGACACAGCAATCTGGAAAGACGTATATTTCCTGGCCCCTTCAGTTAAAGGGATCTACTGGATTCCGTTCGGATCCAAAGACATCCTTAAAGAAACGAAAGACATAATGCCGGCGCTGGAACTCCGGTTTAACTTCCCCTTGCAAGACAAGGACTCCAGCATAAGAGACAAAGCCTTAGCAAAACTGCGTCACATCTACCCGCTTGTCACTGCAGACGACTCCGGCGCAGACATATTAATAATCCCCCACACAACAAAGATCCAGGAACTCCTGGAACAGACTATCCAAACCAAACAGGAACTGCTGACTCCATAATTGCCGGATCTCCATGAAAGAAACAGCTTACGAAAAAAAAGTTCAGATCGACGATACCACGCTCTATCTCGGAGATTGCCTCGACGTGCTCAAAACCCTGCCGAGCGACAGCGTGGACCTGATCTTTACCTCACCGCCTTATGCTGACCAGCGCAAAAATACCTACGGCGGTATTCATCCTAACAAGTACGTTGAGTGGTTTTTACCTATTTCAGAGCAACTGCTGCGCGTTCTGAAGCCGGACGGAACCTTCTGTCTGAACATAAAAGAAAAGGTCGTAAATGGAGAGCGGAGCACCTATGTACTCGAATTGATCCTCGAAATGCGCAGACAAGGTTGGCTGTGGACAGAAGAGTACATTTGGCACAAGAAAAACTCCTTTCCTGGCAAATGGCCGAACCGCTTCAGAGACGCTTGGGAGCGCATTTTGCAATTCAACAAACAGAAAAAATTCAATATGTACCAAGATGCGGTCATGGTTCCTGTCGGAGGCTGGGTAAAACATCGCCTGAAAAAACTTGGCAAAAACGATAGTATTCGGCAAGAATCATCAGTTGGCAGCGGTTTTGGCAAGAACATTGCCAACTGGATTGGACGAGAAATGGTTTATCCGACCAATGTGCTGCACTTGGCAACAGAGTGCAGCAACAAACAACACAGCGCCGCCTTCCCGCGCGCGTTGCCAGAATGGTTCATCAACTTGTTCACACGACCCGGCGATATGGTGCTCGATCCTTTTGCAGGCTCTGGCACGACGATCGAAATGGCTTTGAACATGAAGCGCCGTGCCATAGGTATCGAAATTCATCCTGCCTACTTCGAGCTAATGACTGACACCATCCGAAAAACCACAGCGCTTTGCGCCTACTACGAGCCGTTTCTTGGTAGTGGCGCGGTGCTGGGAACGCTTGCGCCACCCAATGCCGTTGCGTCCGATTCATTGCTGCCTTGATCGAGATATGGAAAACGCTCAAAGAAAACCCAAGCCAATTGAAGCGCTGGTACAGCGAGATCTGGGAGATGTACTCGAAGCTCGGAAAACTAGAAGCGTATGAAAAAAATTCGAGCAAGCTACAACGCGTCGCCAAATGGCGCCGATCTGCTTTTTCTTTAACGGTTTCAAACAATGATTCCGACGAAAATAATGTAGATCTTCAACTTTTAGAGAAGGTGATACCATGCTGGATAGTAAAAGGCATTTACTCGAAAACTGGGGAGATTTTGGATACACAGGGATGGGAAGCGAGGATGGGGCTATGAGTCTTGATGCCTTTGACCTAGCATATAAAATATCAAAAGTATTTAATTTGCCTGTCGAACAAGTGTTTATAAACAAAAGCAATCTGGAAGAAAAAAAGCTTCAAATTGAATCAATACGCTTTATAGATTTGTTTTGCGGTATCGGCGGCTTTCGTTATGCAATGGAAGAGGCTGCCAGTAAATGGAATATTGAAGCCCAGTGCGTTTTTAGCTCTGATATTGATGAATTTGCGCGCGAAAGTTATAAAGCTAATTTTGGAGAAGAACCGGCGGGCGACATTACACAGATAGAAACAGTATGTATTCCAGACCATGATTTATTATTTGCAGGATTTCCATGCCAACCTTTTAGCATAATAGGGCTGGGCAAAGGCTTTAATGATACTCGTGGCACGCTATTTTTTGAAATAGCACGTATTATTGAGGGCAAACGACCCAGGGCATTTGTTCTTGAAAATGTAAAACGTCTCGTGAGCCATGAGGGAGGGCGAACATTTAAAAAAATAATTCAAACTTTAGGGGACATGGGATATTATGTAGATTATAAGGTCTTGAACGCGTTGGATTATGGGTTGCCTCAAAAAAGGGAAAGAGTGGTCATTGTTGGATCCACTATACCTTTCAATATGAAGTGGCCAGAAAAAGTAATTAATGGGAAAACGTTAGAGGATATTTTGGAAAAAGACGTTCCCCAAAAATATTATGCATCCAAAATGATAATTGAAAAACGCAAAGCCGCTCATCAATCCAAGTATTATCCGTCAATTTGGCATGAGAATAAAGGGGGGAATATATCGTCTTATCCATATTCATGCGCGCTAAGAGCAGGCGCTTCTTACAACTATTTACTTGTAAATGGCGAGAGGCGGTTAACGCCCCGGGAAATGTTAAGACTTCAAGGATTCCCGGATAGCTTTAAAATTGTAGTTAGCGACTCGCACATACGTAAACAAGCAGGAAACGCTGTCCCAGTTGACATGATAAAAGCAGTGTTAAACAATTTTATACCTCTTGTTTTTGGAGAGTAAAAAATATATAATATAATATTCAATTGCGTTACGCATATTGTAAAAATTAAGATAACGCTGTGTGATATGCTTAGTTAGGTGTATCATGCAGTATTTTGTTTAAATCAAATCTCTCCCTCCCGTACGCGGAGCATGGCGTCAGCCATCATGTAGGCGACGTGCGCAACAATGTCTGGCCCGCTCATTTGCGAATGCCCTTGCACTTGGTTGGCCCAATGCGCCACCGTGCTTGGCCACCCTTTGCTGGCTGGTTCGGATATGAGTATGAGCGCCGCCATCGCCTTCGCTGCGAAGTAGTCACGTACGCTCAGGCCGAATCCAGTCATCTCCGGCTGATCTTTGCCGTTCAATTCCCACACCGGAAACGCCGGGCCTCCGTCGTTGATTTGGCGGTCAGTCATTTCTGTTTTTCTCCTTTCTAGTCCGTTCCAATGATTGTTATTATACTCTATGATTGTTATTATACTCTATTTTTTCTTTTTTGTCAATACTTGGTTTGGCAGCGTGTTGTCGGCTTTCCATGCCTCGTACTGCTTGCCCCACTGCTCTAGCGCCCAGTTATAAGCAAAGCGCGCCACACCACAGGCTTTCTTGAGATAGGTGGCCTGCACGTTGTTCGGATCGAGCGCGATCTTGTGAGCGATCAGCATTGGGATGCCTCCACGACAGCTTCATGGATGCTAACGAGCTTGCGTTTCATGTTCGAATTATGTATGAATGCGCAAGAATAGCCAACTATCGAGAGAACAGTTCAAACCCTCACTCTTCCCTTTTGAAATTCCTGATACAGCTCAAAAACCTTAAACGATGTGCGTTCCTGTTCCGACTGCAGGAACGCTACACCTCTTTCATTTATACCGACAACTTTCATCAGTTTGTCGTTAATTACTACATGACGGGCTTCTTGGAGTTTTTTAGCGAAATCCTGAAGGCCTTTCGCAAAGGCTCGCCCTTGAACAGCTAACCTGCAAACGTTTACTATTTCTTTCTTCCAGTCTTCCATCTGATGCCCCTTAGGTCTTCCGGTCTTTCCCTTCTTTACGCCCTGGTCACAGTCACAGCTAAAAAGAGTCGCCTGTCTCATAATGCCGCAAAACCTCCCCTGCTGTCAGCCGTATTGTTTACATGCTAGCACACCAGATATTATACATAAAAAATGAGGCCCGGCTTCCCAGGGCCTCTAAAAATCCTGCTTTTTTCTTAATGCGTTGGTATTGCCGGTTCTCCGCGAGGCAGGGCTATTACCGGAAGCACCGGCTGCTGGTTTGGGACAGCCAAAGGCGTTTCCACATCCGTCCCCATAACCTGCATATAGAAATATTCGTAATGTCCGGCGCTCATTACCCCGCCATTTTGAGAAGGGTAAACCCATACTCTAAAAGGCATCATGGTGGGCAGTTTGGCTGGATCGTCTGTGGCTACGGGCGACAACGCGGACGAGACAGACTTATTCGCCCCCGCCGCAGCCGCGCCTGATACCATGAACACTGACCCGGCAGCCCAGACGCAAACGACTGCCAGCACACAAAAAATACCTTTCCTCATGCCCTTCATATCGACACCCCCTTGTCCCTGTCTTCTCATTCCGCAGTCATGCCGCTTTCCAGCAAAACGTCCAGAGGTATAGTCTGAGTAATCTGTATCTTCACCGGAATCCCGGCGTTTACCAGCATTACCGGCTTTTTCTTCAAGTATGCCTCCGTAAGCATGCCTGCAACCGACGACATCGTATTGGCTAATCCCTGGCGTACCATGTTTTCAGCCGTGTACTTAGGCCTGTCATAAATGTACCCGTCCGACGTACGAACCGTCTCCATCTCCTGCCCCGCCTCAGCGGCAGCGGACAACAGGTTAGGGATTAACAGCCCCCATGCCGCCTGGTTAATGGGATCAATGTACTTGCTCAACAGCCCGGGATTGCTGGTCTCTCCATCCAACACCACCCCGGATACCGGAATGCTTACGTCCTTATACTGCATAGTCTTCACTTCCACAAAGATCCTGCGGGAGTCAAAATCCGATATCACCCGCCCCAAAAACTTCACCCCCGCCGGCAATTCAATGTCCTTGCCGCCCGCGCTTGAGCCATGCACAGGTATTGGCCTGGCAGTGGAGATAACAGCGTAAAACTGATCCGTGTTTATCTTAGTCTGCGCTGAAATAAGGCGAGTCTGCAAGGTCCCGTCTATCATAGTCCCCGCCTGTATCCCCGGAACCCTGGAGTAATTCCCCTCCTGCCGCTTCCTGGCCTCGTCTTCAACGCTCTTCACAAGATTAGCCTGGGCCTCCTTCCAAGCGGATACCTGGTTTAAAACCTGAGTGGAAGCTGACGATCCCCTCTTCGGTTCAGGAGGAGCCGGCTTCTGCCTGACTTCTCCCCCCGCCTGCTTCATCTGATCCAGCTGGCTGCGCAGTTCCTGCAACTGGGAAAGGACTTCTGTCTGATCAATTGACACAGGTTCCCGCCCCTGCATCAGCTCCGACAGCCTGTTGTTAATTTCTTCGCTGATCTTCATGTTTATCTGGTCCTTTTCCTGTTCCAAAATGTCCAGCCTCTTTATCAGCTCTTCCCGTTCCATCAACAGCTTCTGGTACTCCTCCTCCGACACTTGCAAGACCGCAGCAGTATTCTGCTTTTTAGGCTTAGACGAGCCAAATACGTCTTTAAACGTGTAAATCCCAAATAAGATCATTACCACAAACAAAACAGCCCCGCCAAAGATCACTATCTTAATCCTCTTCTTCTTTATATCCTCCGGAGAAAAATCAGGCCCGTCCTTCCCAGGACCGCTCAACATGGGGTCCAGGTTATCGTCCTGCCGGTCATAATCTATAATCCGCTCGCCACTCAAAACAGGCCCGTGCGACAAATTATCCCGGTCTTCATAATCCCGGTCAAACCCAAAATCCTGCATCCTCCAACCCCCCTTTCCCTGTCCTTACTCCGGAAAATAAAGAACAGTGCCGCCCTTTTGCCCAGTCTGCTGCTCCTGGACTCCCTCTCCTTCCGCCGGCTGTATCTCCTTACTGCCGCCGCTTGCCGACGGCTGTGCCTCCTTACTGCCGCCGCTTGCCGGCGGCTGTGTCTGCGCCTGCCGGGCTTCCCCAGGTATTGTGACAGGCTGATTTTTCGCGGCATCCCGGTACATCTCCGCCAGCTTCTCGTCCAGCGTTTTCACCGGAGCAAAATCCGACTTCCCTGATTTGCCTGCCGTAGGCAGCGACACCTCCAAGGGCAATGTGCGATTCCCCTGCAAAGCAAAACGAAACTTAAAGTTCTTTGGAATGACGCCGCTGTTGACTATCATAAACATGTCAACATAATTCCCCTTGCCAAGCAGCGGGATTCCCCAATCCTGAGTCCCCGGCACAACTACCCTGTCTATGCCGGGAGCCCACACAGAACGCTCGTCCACCATAAAACTGGACACAGGAACATCCGCGCTTACCTGCGGCGGCAGAACATTCATAACCCTTACCCAATAAACGGACTTCCCGCTCCGGGGGAAACAAACAACCCTCTGCAAACTTACCCTGCAGCCCAGCCTGGATATGGGATCGTAAATATACCCGGCCGTGTCGGGAGACAAAATACTTAAAGGCAAGAACTGAAACTCCGCCGGACGCTTGCCGTAATAAGCCGTCCATACCAAAGTCTGAGTGTCGCCGGGATTGACGTTCCTGTAGGGATCGTTTACCACTACCCTCACGTCATAAGGCAGGTAAGGATTCTCCTTTAAAATAACCACATACACTCCCCGATCTGTGGTGACAATCATATTCGTAGCCTCCACCTCTTGTATGGGCTTCACGAATACGGAATTAAACTCCACCACAGTGTCCACCGTAAACCCATCCGGCCTCCCTATATGCACCATGACGGGAGGAGCCGGAAACTGGATCTGCGTCACATGATTAATCTGCAAATATACCTCAATGGGCTTCCCCTCAAACGGGACATCCCTGATGTGAGCGTAAGGATTTGTCATCTTCTGCGGGTACTTCTGCCCCTCCATAGGGTAAAATTCCCCTTTTAAGGGAGGATAAGATGGCGCGGGATACTTGGCTTTAGGCTTTGCCGCCGCCTGAGACGCGCTGAAAGCCAGGGCCAGCGCAATAAATAAAGCTGTCTTCCTGTGCCTGTACATCCATTACCACCCCTTTAATCCTCAGCAGTATTGGTAACCGATTTCTCTTCCTGCAAACTAAACACGTACAACCCCCACGGATTTTTGTCCGTAATCTTGCCCCGCACAACCTCCATAACAAACGTCTTCCTCTCTTCTTCCGGCGTTTGTATCAGCGCCGAAGCCCTGTATCCCGTAGTATAGGCCCTGGCAATAAACCCGCTGCTCGTGGCCCTGACTAATTCCACACCGTTTACAGTGGTACTCTGCACCACATTGTTCCTCCTTACCATCTCTACAAAATCCCTGCCCATTCTGAGATTCCAAGCCTTCATAAACTCCGGAGTCACGTATTTAAACGCCGAGGAAAGATTGGCCTGCACGTTCCCCGGGCCATAATTCAAAAACAAAGTCAAAAAATCCTTGACATAAATTTTGTAGTCCAGCTTGTCCTTGGCTACGCTGACCGCATATACAGGCTTCCCGTCCTGCACTACCAAATACACCGGCTTATTGTTTAAAACAGCCCATCCAGTTATCCCGGCCATGGAAAGACATAAACACAACGCGATAATGGCAACCCATCCGCGGAATTGAGCCGCCGCCGCCATGGCCCCCCACGCCTCCACATACTTGGGGACCTCCTTCTTCTGAAATTCAATCTCCGCCCTCTCGGTAACATCCTCCTGCCGCCCAGGATCCAAACTGTGCTGCGGCTGAACCTTTTCCTTTCTGCCAAAACCAAACACCTATATCACGCCCCTTGCTATGGAAAAACGCTGCGTCTGGAAACAAGTCTAAAACAAGATGTCCCCATATACCATAACGGCTTATATATTTTTTATAGTACGCTGTCACAGCATAAGGAGGGGGTATAAGAATGGCTGGATTGCAGAATGAGCGGAACGGGCTGCAAAATTGCGCAGCTATTTATGTGCAATCGGTTCCCGATTATGAAGCCATGGAAGCCCGGTGCAGCATCCTTGGGATATCCATGCAGGACATGATGCAGAAGCTTAGGAATCCGGAGGACAACAAAGTGTTTTTGCCGCTGGCTTACCAGAAAATTGCGGCCATAGGGGCAGCCATTTATACCAGAACGCCGCAGCAGGAGCAGCAGGGGGAGCAAGGCCAGAGCCAGGGCAAGTTCTCGTGGAAAGCCTTTGTCGGGGATGAAGCAAAGGTAATAGACAATACCCTGTCGTTGATACAGGATATTTTTACGAAGACTGCCCCCGCATATCCAGTCATCATCACTGAAGACGGGGGGTCGTACGGGCTTAAAAACCTGTACCGCAAAGCTTTAGAGCTGTACCAGCAGGACAAGATACAAGGAACCGTTAACCTTTCCGCTAAATCCGTGTCGGCTTTGAAAACGTTATTCGACGATTCGGATCAATGGGGAGACCGTAAGCCAAATTACCTAAAACTGCGATTTGGGAAAAATGTCCTGGACATCAGCGACAAATACTTTACCACTAACGGTAATGGAGACATAAAAGCGCTGATGGGGGAACAGCTTTTCAAAGAGGGCCGCTTGATGGAACTCGGCGATATGGTGGCCGACGCGGCAGTGGGGATCTTTAAGTCTTATGCCCTGATCCAGGATCTTGTGTATGACCTCCAGCTCCCAAATACCGTTTTTTCCATCGAAAAAAACAAGGCGAAGGTGTTAAGGATCAAGATACTTGAGCCGGAACCCGTAAAAGAAAAAGAAGCGCAACAGAAACCAAAAACGCAGGGACGTAATACCCCGGAACCCAACGCGTACGACTTATCAAGATAGCGTTTAACTACCCCGCCGGGAAGTCCCCCACCCGTGAGGGTGGGGATGAGAGGCGGGCATTGCTTATTTTCAGTTCTTCCGATTTTCTTTTCTGTACTGCTTGACTTTCATCAACACAAAAATATAATTTAGGTACTTCCTGATTATTAAGGAATTAAGGAGGGGATAGATATGAAGATGATGGAAAAAATAAGGGAATTGCTGGGGATAGGGAGACCAAGGGAATTGAGGGGAACCCCCGTCGATGAGCCTCCAAAACACAGGGCGGTTTCATACGGAAGATTCACAGAAGCTTACAAAGAGGCATACGAAGGTTTGATGGGCCCATTGGGCGCACTACACAGTCATTTGTACTGTTGGGACTGTTGGGAAGGGGCAGATCCGGAAAAAATCGCTGACGACCGTAGACTCGAAAGGTATTATTGGACAGCGCGGAAATACTGCAGGGTGATAGAAGAGTTGGATGATTTTCTTGAGAGGGATGTAGACACCGACGATCCAGAGGAAAAGAAAATGCTTGAGACGGTAACGGAACTGCATTCCCTTCTCTCAAAAGCAAAACAATTAAAAAAATCAGAGTGGCTTGAGCGGATGTACTCTCTCGTGGATAAAGTGAAATCTGACATGGAGAGAGATATGCAGAGAACTATAGAGAGAGAGAGAAAGCTGGAAGAATCCCGGTTAACCGCTTTGTTCAAGAGAGAGCTTGCTCCACAGATCGGAGAATCTGATTCGCTGACCGGTGTCGATATACAGTTTTAAGGAGTTAAGGATATGAAGATGAAGATGATGATGGAAAATAGATGCACAGATCGGGGAGGGATCTAATGCGCAGGCCGACGTCAATATATAGTTTTGAGGATCTCAAAGAAATACACAGCATGTATAAATTCAACAACGAACTGCTGACAGCGGAGCAGGAAAGAGATTTAATTGCCCAATATCTGGAAGGAAGGACACAGCAAATAAAAGATGAAGCCCTGAAAAAACTGGTGTCATGCAACCTCAGACTTGTCCTGGCCTCGGCATACCGCATGTACACATATACCACAAAGCCTGGGTCAATATATACCATGGCGGACCTCGTGCAGGAAGGCATTGCCGGATTGATAATTGCCATAAGCAGGTTCGATTTATCCGAGGGGGTGAGATTGTCCACTTACGCTAAATGGTGGATAGACAACCAGATGCAGCGGGGCATTCAAAGATATAACCTGCCTGTCAGAACGCCTGAAAAGTCCAAAAATAAAAACCCCGTTGGATTCTCTTATGTATCCTTAGACGCACCTTTAAGGGGCGAGGATGACGATATTACGCTTGGAGATACGCTCAGCGATTCCATTGCCAACGAGCAGTCATACGACGAAGACCCCTACCTTACGCATATGGAAAAAATAGAAAACAGCATACTGATACAACGCGCCTTAGAATGTCTGGACGAAAAAGAAAGAAAATACATAACATTACGCTTTGGCCTTGAAGGAGATCCTCACACATTGCAAGAGATGGGGGAGGTGTTTAACATTTCCAAGGAAGGGGCCAGGCTAATGGAAGCCAAGATCCTTAAAAAAATGGCCCGCTTCATAGATGGACTGGAGAACAAAAGACAAGCTAAAAACGTGCAGGAAGAGACGCAGGCGGAGATCCCCAGATAGCGCCAAAAGAAAAACTAAAGGACATACAATCAACGTATGTCCTTCTTTTTTGCCGTATTGCCGTGTTTACCTGGCGTTTCTGGCGCGTTTTCTTATAGTTTTGTCTTGATACATACGTTGGTCCGCTATTTGTATCACTTCTTCAGCCTTAGAACTGTCTTCAGGGAATATGGCGCAGCCAATGGAGGCGCTGACACGATACTGATAGCTGGAGTCGATCCCGGCTGCCTTATTAATGTCGATGCCCTCGATGTTCTCTCTAACCCTGTCAGAAATCGCGCTGATGTCTTTTGAGACGTTTCCAAGCATAAGAACCACAAATTCGTCTCCTCCATAACGGCACACCAAATCGTCTTGCCTCCTGAACATACGCTGTAATACCTGGGACACGCTTCTTAACGTCTCGTCCCCAGCCTCATGACCAAGCTCGTCGTTAATCTTCTTAAACCCGTCCAAGTCCATAAAAAGAAGAGAAAAAGGAATCCCGCTTCTAATGCAATTGTCTATCTCGTTTAACAAAGCGGAACGGTTTGGCAGTTGAGTCAAAGGATCCAGCGCAGACTTTTGCTTCAGCAAAGACATGCTGCTTTTCAGCTTTGATCTCATAGCGTCAAGCGCTTTCGCCAAAATAGCGAACTCCTTAAAGTGCATTCTCCTTTGAAATACAACGTTCTCCACCTCGATCTCCTCCCGCTCTTCATTGGCCACGGTCTCCATAGTTATATACGAGGTAATCAGGTACATGACGTTTTGGATATCGTCAAAAATAGACGCGCATAAACCCTTAACCATCTCTTTGTACGCCACCACAGGGCCATACAAAAGCGCAAAAAACGCCAAAGCCAGAAGCAAAACCCTCTTCCAAAATATCGCCGGGGCAATGGTCAGTACTATACGCTGGGGGAAAGGGTCCAGATCAAAACTTATGGCCGGTTCCCATATGCGCGGCGCATAAGTCTCCGGACGGACAACAAATACGCCGTTAGACAAATTTCCCGCGGCCTCCAAAATCCAGCTGGCAGGGACCTTCCACCTTAAAAACGCCTGGTTGTCCAAAACAGGCTTATAAACCAGTACCTGCGTCTTCGATTGATCACGCCGGACAGTCAAATCCTGGGACAGCAGCGGGACAGTAAAAACCTCCCTGTCCGCGCCTATAACCTTTAACCTGTTCAGCTTAGCCGCAGAAGATACCCCAGGAGTAAAGCTATATACCTTCCCATGAACGCTGACATAAGAAAGAGCGTCAGGGGAAACGTAAAATCCCCTGCCCCCTCCCCCCTTCATGGCCATATCCATTTCGTCACTTATTTTCTGGGCTAACATCATGCTGTGAACTAAAACAGTCTTCTTAACCGTGTCCAGAAGCAAAACAGAACTGGACCTTTGCGTCCAATACCCCATAAAAATAGAAGCCAAAAGAAACACAAATAAATACAACCCTGTGCCGCGCTTCTGTATCTCGGTAAACGTCTTCTGCTTTATTTCCTTAATGCTCTCCTCCATCATATTATTCTTTCCCCCTTCTCTGCCTCCATTTTTTAGTTTTCCATTTTTTAGTTTTCTTGCCCCTATTTTTACTTCTTCTTCTTTTTTTTATCTCCCTGCGCTCGGCGCGCTCGGCTTTGTTTTTTAAAAAGCCAGATCTTTAATTACAAAGGATAAGCTTTTATACTTAAAAAAGGGCAAAAACAGACGCCGGATCAGAGCCAAGTTTCTATTATAGGATAGGGCGTGTCAGTATCGTAAACATACGCAAAAAAAAGGCCTGACGTCAAAAGAAAAGAAAGGGAGTGAACGCATTTGACCAATTTCACCGACTCTTTTTATTTCTATCACTGCACAGGAACAGAAGACCCGAAGGAAAGGGCGAGCTTGGACATCAAAGCTCCTGACATCTTGCGTGTGAAGCCCGCGGAAAAGTTTATATTGTTTTCGCCGTTAAGGACGTTGTTTGCTGTAATTAAAATCCTGGAAACGCTGAGCCCGAGAACCCTGCACGATCATCACCTGAAAACTGCGTTAGTCGGGAGGGCAATCAGCCAGGAGATATTCAAGGGGCCAGGGGCTTCGTATTTAGAGCAAAAGGTTATAAAGGCATGTTTTCTCCACTATTTAGGGTTTTTCTTAAACATGGGAGGGGACATGACAAACAGCGATATAGAGACGAACAACAACTTGCCGGGCGAACTGCTGCGTATGACATGGGAAGGCGGCCAAGGCGGCATTGCCAAAATAATACGAGACGGATTTATAACGGGGAGCATGTTCTGCAAGACAATCCAGGACTCGTCTCTTGCCGAGTTATCCCCTGTTATATATTGCTGCGCCTACTCGTGGGACGAGCTTGAAAACATGAAAATGAGGGGGAACAAAAACATCCTGTTCCCGGCGCTGGTTGAGCCAGACATGGTTGCCGCCTCCATAGTCGCCGTATCAAGCCGGGTCGCGCTCTATCATACCATGCTGGGGAATTCCCTTGATCTAAAACACCAGGTGCTGGACGATATTAAAGAATGTCAAAAGAAAAATATAGTAATGCCCTTAGTGGCTGACAGCGCCATAAAAATGCTGTCCCGAAGACGCGACATATGGCTGGATCTGGATTACCCTGAGAGATGGGAGACGGATATCCTCCTGGAAGTCGATTTTGTGCGCCATTATTCCATGTCTGACGTCTATAATTTCTTCTTTGTCCTTACGGACATCATAGAATCCAGAAGCCCTTTTACAAAGGATCACACCATAGGAGTAACTTGCGCGGCTCAAGCCCTGGCGGCTTCTGCAGGCGTCTCCGAAATAGAGATACAAAAGCTCAAGCTGGCCTCCATCATGCACGACGTAGGAAAGATCGCCGTGCCGTCAAAAATCCTGCACAAACAAGGAAAACTATCCCCTGAAGAATGGAAAAAAATACAGGAGCATGTCTACCTGCCATACCTTATCATGAAAGGGGTGCTTCCCGCTGAACTCCAGTCTATTCTGACAACCGCGGCTTTGCATCATGAAAGGCTTGACGGATCGGGATATCCGTGGGGACTAAAACACGAGAGCATCCCCCTGGAAGCCAGGATTCTTCAAATAGCGGACGTATTCTCCGCGCTGTTGGAACAGCGGCCGTATAAAGCGCCGCTTTCATTTGATGATACGACATGCATCATCCGGCAAGAAATTGAAGAGGGGAAACTCTGGGCAGGGATTAAGATGCCCGATCTGGAAAACGCCTTTGATTCCCTGCAGACAGTGTTCCCCCATCTAAGAGTCTATCCATATTGATCGGCTCACCTGTACACAGCCTGCTCCGGATTTTCAAATCTATACTCGTACTCGCTCCTGGGCTTCTTTTCCTTGACCCGGGAGCTTTTTATTTCCGAACAGGCATACGACTTTTTACTCCTCCCTGACGAGGAATTCTTCCCTCTGCCTTTATCCTTATCGTATCCCTTTCCCCTGCCTCCCCAATCCCGCGCCTTAGATCTTTTTCCAGCCGCCTTGACAGCAATGCCCGCCAACGCTTCCTCCTCCTCCGGAGTCAATGAGATCCGGGACAACTTCTTTGCCCGCTCAACCCCGGCAAGAACGACATTCTTGTAAAAGTCCGCAAGATTCTTTTTCCAATCCGCCTCCCCAAGCTCTACCTTATCCAATATTTCTTCCACTTTAGCGGTAAAATCTACATTAACAATCTCGGGGATTACTTGCTTAGCCCATTCAAGGACCTTTTTCCCTGTTACAGTCAGACGATAATTTTTATTTTCTTCAGAGATATACTGTTTGCCCTTCAACGTGCTGACGACGGAGGCATAAGTGGAAGGCCGGCCAATGCCATGCTTCTCCATAGCGGCCACCAGCGAAGCGTTGTTGTACCTGGGGGGCGGAACAGTCTTCTTCTCCTCCAAAGCTATGCTGTCCCCTGCGACGACTTGCCCCTTTCTATACTCTCCAACCAGCATCTCACCCCTGTCCCTGGAAGGCAGAAACCTCCTCCATCCTTCAAAAACAAGGGACTTTCCCTTTGCAGTAAAAGCTATATTTTGAACCTCCGGCGCCGATGACTTTATACGCCCCTCCACTTTTACGACATCCCAGACAGCAGGCTTCGACTGAGAAGCAAAAAAGAAATTCCATATAAGATCGTACAGTTTCCATTCATCCTCAGACAGCTTGTTTTTCAGGCAACGGGGATGATACTTGCTCAACATATACGTAGGGTGAATACACTCGTGCGCATCCTGAGTCTTGTTGCTGTTCTTATGCTGTATGGGATTCTCCGGCACAAGGTCGGGATATTCCTCCCCTAAATACCTCAGCGCCTTCTCCTGCTCCTCAGGCGACAGCCTTACCGAATCCGTTCTCATGTAAGTAATTAAATGCTCCTTCTCAAAAAGGCTTTGGGCGATTTTCATAGTCTTTGAGCTGTCCCATCCAAAACGCTTGTTCCCCATCTGCTGCATAGTGCTGGCAGTCAAAGGTTTAGGAGCCGTTTCTTTTACGGAAGACCTGGACACGTCAGACACCGTGATACCACCGCCAGCCTTTGCAGCCTCCAAAACTTTCTGGGCCAAATTTTTATCGTTTATCCTGTCACTCTGAAAAACCGTACCGTTGCTGTCAGTAACCGTCACATGCCAATAAGGCTCCGGGACAAAATTATTTATCTCGTTTTCCCTCGCTTCGATAAGGCCCAATACGGCAGTCTGAACCCTCCCGACAGAACAGCCGCTTTGCCCCAAATTGCGAGACGCCAGCGGCGAAAATTCATAGCCCACCACACGGTCAAGAATCCTGCGCAGGGCTTGAGCTCTTACCTGATTAATATTAATCTTGTCAGGATTCTTTAGCGCCCTCGAAACCTCCTCCTTGGTAATCGCGCCAAACCTGATCCTCCTTGTGCTCCTGGAAGTCTTGCTCACCTCCTGGTATACATGATAAGCGATAGCCTCCCCCTCGCGGTCAGGATCTGAAGCTATATACACATCCGCCCCATTGCAAGCGTCCCTCAGTTCCTTGATAAGCTTCGCCTTCCCTTTAATAGGATTGAGATCAAAAGAAACGTCAGGAACAGGGCCGAGCTTTATCTCCACCCCCATCTTGTCCTCAGGCAGATCCTTAATGTGACCCAAAGTAGCCTTTACCAAATATTCCCCTTCCAACATCTGATATATACTCTTAGCCTTTGTGGGGCTTTCGACTATAATCACCTTCCTGGGCAAAGAATTCACCTCCCAACATAATACCCGTCAGAACGACGGCTATCGTCCGCAACCCCAATCTCCGGGCTGAAACCAACCGTATGCGTCTGGACTATCCTGCCAAGCAAAGGCGTCGTGGCAGTCATGTTGAACGCCCCGCTTAACTGTTCAGCCAATACGGCAACCTGCTCCCTGACGTCTATAGCCTCATCCTCGCCGGTCTTTGTACGCTGTTTGTTGGCTATAATCTTAACCCCATCCATACGCGCCTGGGATAATATCTTCTCGCGTTGTTCCCCAGTCAGCTCCTTTGTCTCGTTGTTTAAAACCTCCTGGATACGGCTTATCATATGTTCTTCCTTGCCCTCTAAAAAGATGGAGTTGTCGTTCATAATGTCTTGTTTTATTTCGCTGTAGATCTTTCGCAGATCCTTCCCGTCTTCCTCTCCCAATAAAGAGACAGCATCGTTGATAACCTTGTCCATCGACCAGCCGTCCCCGTGCGCTTTCTTCTGATTGTTATAATATTGCGTTAAAATCTGCAAGGCAAAACCCTTGGTAATGTCATACATATTTGTGGCCAGGTGTTCCCTGCCGCTTTTCTCCTCAAAAGACTTCCTCATACGCTCCGCCTCGGAAGCTATAACAATGGCCTTTATCGCATCCAAAGCGGTCACTGCGGAATTCTCCTTTGACTTGTCCTTCTCGCCAAAACCTCTGCCCAGTTTTTCCAGCTTGAGTATGCTCTCCCAAGTCTCCGGAGGCAAAACTCTCATCGACATATCCACCAGCAAAGGAGCCACCGCAATTTTAGCCCTTGCCAAATAGTGCGCATCGTCAGTATGCGACAAAGCATCACGAACATTCCGCATAAAAGATTTTTCGTCCCTGTTCTTGCTGTAAGCGGCCAGATATTCCGCCAATTTATCCTTCAGATCCTTCCCTAACGGCAAAGGAGAAGAATCTAAGACTACTTTCGCCTGTTCGAAATCGGAATATGATCCCAATTTTTCATCCGCCAAAAACTTAATCTTCGCTGCCATATCATTTTCATTCTCAGCTAAAGCCTGTTTAAGCGACAAAAGAGACGCATTGGCTATGATAGGAATCGTATCGGCATTAGGATTCTTCTTAATCCCTGCGGGAGTCCTCTGCAGCATATATTGCTCATACACCGACTTCTCCCTTAAGGCCAGTTTAAAAGCGTTGGCAAGAGTCGGAGGCTTATTGCCGTTCTGTTCCTCAAAATCCTCCTTAAAAACAAGATCGGCTGTCCGGCGTATCGTCTCCGTGTACTTGAACAAGACATTGGCATATGCGGTAATCTTGCGCTGGGTCTCCAACGGCAGTTTGGCAAGGCCGTCAAGCGGCGGATTAAACGTGGGGACATATGTTTTCGTTGCCTGCGACCTGGGATCATTTTTTATGGCCGATGTAAGATGCCGCATTGCAGACAGCCCGTCAAGATTAATCGCGTCTGTTTTTACGCGCGGCTCCACTTTAAACATCCTGCTGATATCCCAATCTGCCATGGCCTCGGACTTAATAGAACGGGCCTTATAGAATAATTCAGGGTTATGAACGCCCTGCAATACCTCCACCACAAGCTTTTTTATGTCCATATTCAGCTGTCTCAACTGAGGATCGCCGGGACTTAACGGGCCGGATCTGGCTTTTTGGGACTCGTAACGGAACAACGTGCTATACAAACCGTCTTCAAGATAATCCGTAAGCTTTGAATATTTCTCCGACAGCCCGTTTATCTTCGCCAATACCGCAGCGGGACTCTCCCCGGAAGCAAGAGATATGAGGACCTCAGGAAGGGCCATGTTCCCCATGATCCGGATTGCCATAGCATTAGATTTCTCCCTGGCTATGTATCCGGCCGCGCTCTGGGCTTGCCGTTCCAGGAACAAATGCCTTCGATGGGCCCTCTTTGTTTCAAGCATAGCTGCCATCAGGGGCAATAAAAAAATTAATACAGACCACGGCCCGGCTATGGCGGCAAAACACAGTATCCCCATCATATTGTGAGGCTCGGCAGTCCTGTCATATATCATCCTGGACATGCCCCTCGCGCGGTTGAACCATTCCCTTTCAGACTGCTGTTTCCTTCTTAACACATCCGGGGATATCTTCTCAATACGCCTTAAACAGTCTTTCTCATACACTGCCGCAGCCTGCTCCAAAATCTGCGCAGTCTTCCTTATTCCCCAAATCCTTATGTCAGGATCGGGGCTGGTCAATATCCCATGCATAGGGGAATACTCGGAAGCCAGCTCTCTTATAGCCTCAAAAAGCTTCACATTAGCTTTTCTCACAGACCTCTCATAAGTGTCGCCGCCGGCTACCCCGTCATAAGTGTCCATTTTGTATCCCAGCATAATGTCAGAAATTCGTTTTGATAATCCCGCGGCGTCGACTTGCTTTTCCAGCCTGAAAAGCTGCTCTGCTGTCAGTTCCGGAGCCGGAAGGATTTTGGATTGAGGAGAAAACATAACATGACTCGGCACTATCGTAATATTTTCAGGGATAATGGATTCCCCCCTTTCCATTACCTGCATAAGCGGCTCCATAATGCCGTCGGGCTTGCAATACATAAGTCCGCCGCTGTAAATAGATTCAGGCGTATATTCCGCGTCCTTGATGATCTCCCCGTCTTCGTCTTCCGGAGATTGCAAAAAACTATTCTGCCGGACCGCCCGTGAATACTCCTTAAAATCGTCAAAAACATTACCCGCCGGCTCCTTCTCCTTTTTCCTCCTTGCGGGGTCAGACCTCTTGCTTTGCGCTTCCGCCAGACCCTGGGCAAGATTTCTAATAGCGGTTTCATACTTCTCGTCGTCAATTGTCTTCGCAGCCATACCAGCGCCTCCCCCCCCTAGACAGATTCCAAACAAACAGGCATCGTCATATATTTATATGTATTTCCATAATATATCTATATATCTGTATCCCCAGTCTCGTATATATATAAGATATATGACCGCCGCCAGATCCAGATCGTCAGATGCCCGTTTCTCGCTTTAACAAGAAGTGTAATAGTTTAACTTCCCTTGAAGACATATATATTAAACAAGAGCAAGAGATGGCCGAGAGGAGATGGCCGGGAGATGAACGATTGTGGGCAAGAAAAACAGCGCAAAGAAAGAAGGCTCGCATTATATAGAGTCGCCATTGCCTTGGAAAGCGAATTTCTGGGCAGGATGATAGCTCGCTTTATACTGACATGCTGGGCTAACGAAGAAATCCCCGTCTTTGACTGCAGGACCATCCAGGAAGTTTCCCCTCGTCCATTAATCGACGGGTGCATTTTAGAAATAAAGAACAGGGGGGAGGAATCAAAAGGCATAGCTCCTCTTGGGGCAAAATACATAGGAAAATCAAAGGAGATCAAGCAGGCCCTCAAGCAAATGACGTTGTTATGCGCAAAATCTGCGCGAAAAAACAAATAGAAAGGGGAAAGGTGTTATGTCTATGCCGGAGGCGAACAACAGCAGTGAGTTCCTGCAAAAAGTATGCCAGCTGCTTAACAAAAAAGGGGTGACGGACATCCACCTGACTGAAGGCCGGTCCGCATGGGTTAGATGGAACGGTGAAGTTAAGGAAGTCCCGAATATGGTTGTCCCACAGGAAGGGATAAATTTGGTTACGCAAAAGATATTGAGACTGCCGACCTTTGACAGGGTTAACTGCTCATGCACATGGGAATCCCGGCGCATTAGGATAAGGCAAAGCCGGACAGTGGGGCAGAAACAGCTTTTCCTGCGGATTCTGCCGGACCGGGCCCCCGGGATAGACCAGCTGAACTATACGCCCCAGCATGCCAATATCTTGCATGCCATTGCAAGCAACACCGAACCGGGCTTATATCTTGTGGCCGGGCCTACAGGAAGCGGGAAAAGCACTCTTATGGCGGCGGTATTGCAGGCCATCCTGGACAACCTGCCTGCCCATATATGCACCATCGAAGACCCGATAGAATATATATTATATAATGGCGCAGGGGAGGCTAGCCAAAGGGAGATACCTAACGATGTCATAGATTTCGCCACTGGAGTACGGGATGTCCTGCGCGAAGACCCTGACGTAATTATGATTGGAGAGATCAGAGATCCTGACACTGCCCTTTACGGACTTATAGCTTCAGAAACAGGGCATAAAGTCATCGGGACAATTCACGCGGGAAGCTGCCATGACAGCATAGAGCGTCTTTTGGGACTTTTGGGACAGAAAGAAAACTCCAACTTCTATGGACGAATCGCTCAAGTCCTGCGTTATGTGTTGTTTCTCCCCAGCAAATACAAACAAGCAGGAGAGGGGACCAAACGCAGTATGGACGCCATGGAGATCACGGAAGCCATAAAATCCAACATCAGAGAGGGGCATATACACCGGATTCCCACCTACAAATAAGGCTGATTCCGCAATTTTTAACAGGATAACGGGGGGTATTCGCCGCTGCCAGCAATCCCCCCTTTTTTCGTTCTTTTGTTCCCGTTGCTTCCAACAATACAATAATACAATAATACAGCAATCGCTCACGATAAACTGCGCGGAGGTGGTGGTGAGATGCCGGAGTGGATAAAAAACATTGCGCTGCTGTTGTCTGTCTCGGGATTAGCCGCAATGGGGTACGTGTTATATCTCGTTCCCCGCTGTATTGAGCATTTTGAGGACGATCGTTTCCAGCCTCTTGCGGCCAACGTATGCGTATGGGACTGGAATATATTGGCGGTCATCCTGGCTTTGTATGCGGCTGCCCCTGACAACAGGGATCTTTACATTGATGTTCTTGGGATCTTTATCCCGCTTGCGGTCGCCTCCTGGCATGACCTTGAGGATATGCACGTGTACGATGTGGTTGTCTTCTCGGCATTGCCGTTTGCTGTTATGTTAGGGTGGCGCCTGTTCGGGGCTGAATCTATCCTTTACGGATGCGCCGCCGGGGAGATCTTTTATTTTATTGCCAGGCTCTCCTCCGGACGACTTGGCGAAGGGGATATATTGCCTGCCGGAATCATAGGGGCGATTACAGGTCCGGAAAACGTATATATAGCGCTGGGTTCCGCCGGCGTTTTAGGGATGATGTATGCGTTCATTAGGCGGCAAAGCTCTATACCGTTCCTGCCTTTTCTTTCCATCGGCGGCATAATCGGGCTGGCAGTCCTTTGACGTCTCAGCTGGCAAAAAAAGCGGCGGCCCTTATTAAGGCGCCGCCGTAAATTGGGGAGTTGGGGAACAGAAGACAGGCAAGAGAAGGCAAAAGAGACAGAAGAGACAGGAGGCTTATTCCACCTCTTAACCATCACTGCACGATTATAACAGCAGGACAAAAACAAATCAAGCGCTCAAAAACATCCAAAACAACAAAACAGTGCGGACGGACACGGACAGTGGGATTGCTGGTACAAAATAACATTGAAACATTAATCCATAAGCGCCGCGTGAACGCAAAAGACGAAGCAGGATATCAGTCTGTCAATCTATCGATACACGCATACCAGCATACACAAATGCACCGGTATACCGGAATACACGAAGAACAATACATCAATACAACAATACATTTGTTTATGTCTGTATTCCTGTATCTATGTTCGCGTACCTTGGACCGGTGTCCCTGGGTGACAGGGCCTGACAGGGGCCTTGGGAGCGATAGGGTCCCTAGCAGGGGTATCAGCCAGAGCATTAGCCCAATCCGGTCCCTACCAGGCCATGAGAGCAACAGGGTATTGTTACATAAATACATGAGGGTATTGTTACATAAATACATGAATGTACCGGTACCAGGTGTTATACTTGTATGCGCGGGGAGAGGTTTAGAGGAGAGGCATTTATAAAAAAACAGGGGGGTTTGTAATGAGAGAAGGGTTTCGTTCAATCATAGGGATTTTTAACGCCAAGGGAGGAGTGGGCAAATCGACCACAGCGGTAAACCTGACTGCCGCGCTGGCAAGGAGGGGATACAAAACGCTGTTAATCGACTTAGACCCTCAGAGCAACGCCACCACTGCTTTTTTCCCTGAGATTCCTGAAAAGACCCTGGCTGACGTGTTGTTGGACGAACTGCCTGTTATGCAAGCCGTCTATAAGAAGGGAGACAACCTTTTTGTACTGCCGTCAAGTTTTGAACTGTCGATTGCGGAGGTCCAGCTGTCGGCAAATCCAGGCAGGGATGTGGCATTGGCGTCTGCGTTAGCGGATATTGCCCCTGGGACATTCGATCTTTGCGTTTTGGATTTTCCTCCAAACGTAGGGGTGGTAACTACAAATGGCCTTGGGGTGACCACTGATTTGATAATCCCTGTGCAAGCGCATTATTATGCCCTGCAGGGGATAGACATTATTTTAAACGTAATAGGCATAGCCAGGAAAAAGCTAAACAGGAACCTTAAAATCCTGGGAGCGCTGTGTACTATGTACAACAGGCAGACCAACTTATGCCAGATGGTATTGGAACAGGTTAAGGAAATATTCGGGGAACGCGCGTTCAACACCGTAATACGGACAAACATAAGACTGGCTGAAGCGCCATTAAAAGTAAGCAATATTTTTGATCATGACCCTAAAAGCGCCGGAGCGGAGGACTACAACAACTTGTGCCAGGAAGTAATAGAACGGCTTGTCTCTTTAGGGAAGCTGTCTGTGGGAAACGACAATTAAGGGGGGGGAAGGTTTATGCTTTTAGACCGCAGCGATTTCAGGAAATACGCAAAGAAAGTGGAGTCCATTATGACTGACAGCGACAGCACGGACATAAACGAGGACAAAAAGCCCGACACTGTGGTGGCCCAGCTGACTGGAACTAAACAAAGGATACCCAGGAGCGTTATCCAGGGAAGGCCCTTAAAATACAAGACGGCGCACATAAGAGAAGATCTCCTGGAGGACATACAGAAAATTGCGTACTGGTCACATGAAACGATTACAGATTTTATCAACCGCTGTATAGAGCATGGAATAACTCAATACATAAACACCGGCGGCAGTCTAAAGGAGATCCCGCCGGAAGCAAAAAAACTAATGGAACTTAGAAAAAAGCGTGGAAAAAACAACGCATAAAAATTAAAGCCCTGGAGCGAACCCCAGGGCTTTTTTCTATTTTTTCGTTCCTGTCAGGCTACCAATTAGAAATCCCTGACCCGGATTTGATATCGTTTGACACATCCCAATGCTGCCAAACCATTTGCTTATGCTGGGATAAATCCGGCGTCGCAAGAATTTTTTGAGTAAACAGTGACCTCAAAGGCCATTGATTTAGAAACCAATTCATAGCCTTGCCGCCGTCAGACGGGACAATAAGAAGATCCGCCTGTGACGCTAAAGTAATCCTATTGCGTCCGGCAAAAGTAACATTAGTAGTCTTAAAAGCCTCGCTAAACCCGTTCTTACTGACTGAATCCTTAAAAGCAGAAATGTACTTGTTCCCATCCGCCCCCATGAGAGACGAAATCCCAGATCGGGATATCTCCTTCATCCTTTTTTCGTCCATGCCAACCGAGGGCTTCTTAACGCTTAAATCGCTGTCCCAGGAAGAAATTACCTGCGGGGCATAACTGCGCTGCAATGCAGTCTTCCAGCTTAAATAACCGCCCGGCACCTGCTTAAACATGGAAGCGAACACAGGATGGAACTTCAACGACATGTAAGGGAACATGGCCTTCCAAAGCCCCCGGTCAATGTTGTAAATACTATGCCAGATCTTCTCCTGCGGGTTATTCCCCATAGGAGAATAAGGCTCGGTCCAAACAAAAGCGTTCTTGCCCTTAATCCCGGTAAGAACCGCAAACATCCTGTCGGCGTCATTCCCGGCTAATGCCCCCCAGACCTTGCCGTCAGTCTTAGATCTCGTCATCCATTTGCTCTTATTCTGCTCGTAAAGCATATATTGAGCCTTCTGCCACAGCCAGCGGCCCACATACGCGGGATCACAGCTGATGAATATAAAATCGTTGCTGAAATTGTACTTGTTATAAGGCTCACGGGCCGACCAGAAGCCTAAATGATGGGGGACAAGATAATCCGTGGCATCCGTCCCCCACGGGGCGTTTACTAATATGTCCTGCGGAGTCCCCAAATAATAATCCTTGGACGGCTGCGCAGGCTTAGCCTTATATCCGCCGAAAGTCTTCCCTATGGAAACCGGCGGGACTTCTTCGCCGCCATATAAAACGTCCCGTATCCCAGCCTTGTTCCAAACTGAATCGGCTATCTTCTTAGCCCCCCGCTCCCATAAATTGCTGACCTTTGCCTCGTCAAGAAAGTCAGTAAAATAATACGCCCACAGCGACCCGTCCACAGATTTGGCGTAATTCTTGTACACATACCTGAGCAGGCTGTCCATAGTCTGAGCTGACGTAATAGAATTCCAATTCACCGCCATAAGCAAACTCCGAGTCGCATCCTCGCCGTTTTGCTTGCTCTGAGATTCTATATACTGTTTTGTCTCCTGCAAACCTTTAAGATCATCCGCAGTGGGCCGGCGGAAATAATCCTTCGGATTTTTGCGGATATCGTCTATATGTTTTAAAACCGCCTGGGAAAAAAGATCCCACCATCCAACACCAGCGTCATGATCCTTGCTTAAACTAAATATGCCCACCTCATGAGTGGAGTCCAGCCACTTGTTCCTTACTAAACTCCCCCTCGGATTTGCGCCGTCAAATTGAGGCAGGATAACCTTGATAAGATCAGAATCCGACAATCCAGACGAATATTTCTTCATCAAATTCCTGTCTACCGCTATAATCGTCCGGGTCTGGTTGTCCACCGTCTCGACCCCAAACAACGGAGAGGTGACAATAGTCTCCCCTACTACAGCCAACGGCGTCTCGTAGTAAAAATAATAATGATCGTAGACCGTAGCGCTCCCGTTGGAATGAACGTCAGTCCTCTGAGCCTGGGCTAAAAAGTCCGTAAAAACAAACAAATCCCCGCGGGTAATGTCGTTATAGCTGGAATAAAAAGCGCTCTTTTGCGTGAATTTCACGATTTTATTGTCGGCAAAATCCTTGATCTGCCTGTAATTGTCCCCCGCTTCAACATCCAGAGCTTGATTTGTGTAATTGCCTAATACCCTGTATACCCCATAGCAATTAACCGCCCCAGGCTGGTAAGGAATGTAATAGTAGTGGTATCTATGTATTACCTTGTCGCCGCTGTCACGATTCTCCCCCTCCGCAAAAACCGCCGGACACCCAAAACATAACACCGCCGCAGCCGCAAGTACGCCAAACAATACCCTCTTTAACGCCACGTCAAAACACCCCCCAGAATCTTGATCAACTCCCAATAATACCTGTTCTGAAACGACAGTTCAAACCCTCTCCCTGTAGATACCATAGCTGCCTCAGGCGGGATAAACAATTAAGAGCATGCCTTAAAGACATGCTCTTATGTGCCCTAATATGGCAGCCCGACGTTATTACAACGACATTTCTGCTCCAAAGAAATCTGATTCCCCTTCATTCCCAGGACCGGACTCCTGCCCCCTCTCCGTCTCCTGTTTCTTGCCCTGCTTATTGCGTTCCTCCTTGTGTTCCTCCAAAACCTGGTCAAGCCACTCCGAACACTTTTTCTTGCTACTATAAGCCTCCTCAGGAGGATCCAAATTATACCGCCGGGCCAAATTCTCCATAAACTCAATCTGCTTCTCCGAGGGCGGAATGGCCGCCATCTGTTCATCTATCCACTTGCTAAGCTCCCTCCCATTACCAAGGGCGTCTTCCGGAATCTCAAGCCCATATTTCTCCGACAACGACTGGGCAAAACGTACCTGCTTCTCAGACGGGGGCTTGGGAGTATTGTAAGAACGGCCGGGACGAGACGCAGCCTTATATCCCCCGCCATCGCC
>ENA-UOYA01000515-UOYA01000515.1-activated-sludge-metagenome-genome-assembly--contig:-NODE-515-length-49561-cov-7.505494_pt1 | contig 49561 bp, 44 predicted proteins | sample MGYA00238163_ERZ764804 | MGnify/ENA primary metagenome ERZ764804 (study PRJEB28919, sample SAMN05720223) | activated sludge metagenome | isolation source: Anaerobic digester | place: Hong Kong...
CAGGGGTCCCCTTCAAAGGGCCATCCTTCAGGATGGCCCTTTGTCTTTTTCGCGCGACCCCGGCCGACGGGGCCGTCGTCACTGCGCACACCAGCGGTCCAGCCATCATGCAGTGCTACGTCTACAAGAGTTCCCGCCGCGCGGACACCTACCTCTACCTCGCCGACCGCGACGGCTTCGGCATCCTTCCCGACGCCCTGCGCCGGACGCTGGGCGATCTGAGCCTGGTCCTTGTCCTCGATCTGGCGCAGCGGTCTCGCCTGGCCCAGGCCGACATCGCCAGCGTCCGGGCCAAGCTTGCGCATCCGGGCTACTACCTGCAACTCCCGCCGTCCCCGTCGCTGGACGGCAGCTGACGTTCGCTGCAGCGACGGGGCGGATCGCTGCATATACTCGGCACGTCTCGAACGCCATCCGGACCGTCGTCTTGCCGCGCACCGACTCGAACCCGCGTCCCCCGGTCCCGAGCGCCTGGGGACCCTTCGGCCGCTACGGCGCGCTGGCGCTGCTGGCCTTGGCGCTGGCGGGGTTACTGCGCAGCCCCGCCGCTCTGGGCGCCCTGCTCCTTGCCAATTCCATCGTCGCCGCGGCGCTGGTCGCGGCGGCACCGCAGGCCGCCGCCGCGACGCCTTGGCGCTTCCTGCTGCACCGCGGCTTGCTTCACATGCTGCTCTTTTCCGCCTACGTCGCCCTGGTCGCGCTGCTGGTCGGACTGCCCTTGCTCTGGCTGCTGCGGTCGCCATCGCTGCAGGCGACCCTGACCCTGTCGGCCTGCAGCGTGCTCTGTGTGCTGCTGCTCTGGCGCGCGTGGCCCGCCTTCGCCCTGCTGTTCCTGCCCATCGACGCCCAAGCAGCGGAGCGCCAGGTGCGCTCGCAGGCGGCGGCGCGCCGCTGCCTGCGCCTCGCTCAGCAGCTCAGCGGTGAGCACGAACTGTTCTTCACCCATGGCTTGCCCTCGGGCCTGTGCCTGCTCATCGCGGCCTTGGCTGCTCTCGCCCTGGCTGGTGCCGCCACTGCAGTCTCCCAGGAGTTCTTCCTACTCGGCCTGGCCGGCTACGCGCTGTTGCTTCCGCTGGCGCACGGTGTGGTGCTCCATCGCACCCTGAGTGCCTTGCACCTGGACCGAGCCTCCGCCCCCATCGCGGCCGAGCATCCTGTGCCCGCGCCGCTGCCCCTCCTGCCAGAGCACCTGGACAGCAGCGAACTTGACGCCGCGCTGCTGCGCGCCACGCGCGCGGGCCAGGTGGAGCTGGCCTGCGCCGCTCTCGGGCGGGGCGCCGACCCCGACACCCTGCCGCCGCCGCACGAGCGCGACCAGCGCAGCGTCCTGGTTCTCGCCGCGCTGCTGCCTGACGTGCAACTGCTGCGCGCCCTGATCACCCGCGGTGCCGATGTGAACCGACAGCACAATGGACTGACGGCGCTGTTGGCCGCCACCCGCGACAGCCACAGCGGACGCCCCGAGGCCGTGCTCACCCTGCTGGCCAACGGTGCGGATACGAGCCTGGCGGACACCGAGGGCAACACGCCGCTGCACCACGCCGCGCGCGCGGCTGACGCCTCGATCGCGGCCATGCTCCTCGACGCGGGGGCCAGCCTGCTCGCCGTCAATCGCGAGGGGCTCACGCCGCTCGGCGTGGCGGCGAGCGCCGCCAATTGGAGCCTGCTGCGCTTCCTGCTCGAGCACGGCGCACGGCCTGAAGTGGAACATGCCGTGCCGGCGCTGCTCGCGGCCGCGGCTATCGGCGAAGACGACCCCCAGGGCGTGCGCCTGCTGCTCAAGCACCGAGCCCGCGCCGACGCGCGCGGACCCATGGACCGCACCCCGCTGATGGCCGCCGCGCTGCTGGGGCACCGTGCAATCTGCCGGGCCCTCCTCGACGGCGGCGCCGAGCCCAATCTTGCTGACCGCCACGGCACCACGGCCGTCATGGAAGCCGCGCGCGCCGGCGCCGCCGAAGTGCTGCGCGTACTGGCCACACGCCGTCCCGATCCCCACGTGCGCGATCACGCCGGCCGCACGGCACTGGTCATCGCCTGCCAATCCCGCGCCGCCACGCCCGATACCGTCAAGGTGCTGCTCGCCCTCGGCGCCTCCGCAACGGCCGCCGAACCGGGTGCGCCGCGCGCCCTGGACATGGCCATCCAGGCGGCACGCTGGGACCTCGTGGCGGCTCTGGACCCTTCCCACCCCTTGCCCGCCCCCGTGGCGGAGCAGGCCCTCGGGCTGCCGCTGCCGGGCGCCGACTCGCCGGCGCACCTCCTCGACGCTCTGCGCTTTGGCCACTGGAGGGTCGCCGAGGAATTCCGTGGCTTGCTGCCGCGCTGGAGCGCCGCCGAGCGGGCAGAAGTCCTTTACGGCCTGGGCGAGGCCGAACAAGCCCGCGCGCGCGACTGGCTGCTGGCGGCCGGCGTGTCGCCCGACGCCGCCCTGGCCTCGGGCGAGCGCGTGCTCGACGCCTGGCTGGGCCTGCTGCCGGTCACTGCGACCGCCTGCGAGCATCTGCTCCACGCGGGCGCCACCGTTGGCGGAGCGGGTGGCGTACGACGTCTGCTGGAAGCGGCCCGGGAGGCACCGGCCCACCACTCCGCCCTGGTGAACCTGGCGCGGGAATGGCTGTTGCGAGGCGGTGATCCATTCGCCGCCAACCGCCAGGGCGAAACGGTGCTGCATCTGGCGGCTGCCCTGGGCGCCGCAGAGCTCGCGGCCCTGCTGCTGCAGCAGGGCCTTGACCCCAATGCGCGGGACCACCGCGGCGCCAGTCCGCTGCACGCCGCCTTGCGTGTCCCCGGGCCGATCGCACAAACCCTGGTCGCCCAGCTCATCGCCGCCGGCGCCGACCCGCTGGCGACCAGCATGAATGGCGAAACGCCGCTCGGCCTCGCCCTGGCGCGCGGCGAGCCGGCCCTGGTGGCTTGGCTGCAGTGGCGCGGCTGGCGGCTCCCTGGCCGTCGCCTGCGCGATGCCGACCTCGTGGCCGCAACCATCGCCGCCGACGCCGAGGCGGTGGACAAGCTGCTGCGGATGGGCCTGGCCGTCGACGCCACCGACGCGCAGGGCGCCACCGCCCTGTTGCGCGCCTGCGGCCTGGGCCACCTGACCCTGTTGCCCCTGCTGCTCGCTGCCGGCGCCAACCTCGAATTCGCCGCGCCCACCGGGGCCACCCCCCTGTCGGCCGCCGTCAGCGTGCGCCGCGACGCCGTCGTCGACGCCCTGCTCCGGCACGGTGCGGACCCCAACCACCGTCTGCCCGGTGGTGGCAGCGTGCTGATGATCGCCGCGGCGCTGGGCTACCCCGAGATTGCCGAGCGCCTGCTTGCCGCGGGCGCCGATCCGCGGCTGACGGACGAAAAAGGCACCACGGCCCTGCACGCCGCCGCACAGTTTGCCTTCGGCCACAGTGACACCCAGCGCGCGCGCGCGCTGCTGGCGGCGCTGTGTCGGGCGGGGGGCGCTGTCGATGCGCCCAATGCGAAGGGGCAGACCGCCCTGCTGCTCGTGCTTGGCGCACGCGCGGAACCGGGCGCGCCCTGCGTCCCCGCCCATCTCGCCGCGCTGACGAGTGTTCTGCTCGATCACGGTGCGGCCCTGGATGCGCAGGACGAGCGCGGCGTATCGCCCCTGCACGCCTGCGCCATCCACGGCCTGCTCGACGCCGCACGCATCCTGCTCGCACGCGGCGCGCAGCGCGAGACGCGCGACTGCCTTGGGCGCACTGCCGGGGACATCGCACTGCTGCTCGGCTATACCGAGCTGGCGCAGCAACTCGGTCGCGCCGCGCCGCCGCCGAGCCTGGCACAGATGCTGCGCCGCGCCGCCCCGGGGCAGGACTGATCTCGCGCTGCGGAACGCTCAGGCGGCGCCGGTTTCGCTATCCGCGGCGTCGGCCTCGAAGATGTGCTGCAGTTCCACCAGGGCATCCCGGGCGCTCTGCATCATGGCCGACTCGTCGTCATAGACCAGGTGCTGGGTACGCAGCAGGTCCTCGTCGTGGGCGCGGAAGCGTGCAATGCGGTCGGCCGCGACCTCGGCAGGGAGACCCAGCGCCTGCAGCACCTGGCGCGTCAGCTCCAGGCTGCCATCGAAGGTTTCGCGCACCACGCCGTCCACCGACAGGTCCATCAGGCGGAAGGCATGCTGGCGATTGCGTGCCCGCGCGTAGATGCGCAGGTGCGGGTACAGGCGCTTGACGATGCGCGCCGTGCGCACGTTGGCCTCGGGATCGTCGGTGGCCAGCACGAAGATCTCGGCCTTCTCCGCCTGCGCGGCACGCAGCAGGTCCGGCTTGGAGGGATCGCCGAAGTAGATCGTGTTGCCGAAGCGCCGGGACACGTCCACCTGCTCCACGGAGTTCTCCAGCGCCGTGTACGGGATTCGCTGCGCGCGCAGCACGCGTGCAACGATCTGGCCGACGCGGCCGAAGCCGGCGATGATCACCCGCGGCGTTTCGGCGTCGATCGTGTCGAACTCGCGCGAGGGCTTCTCCGCGCGCGCCTTGAGCAGGTCACCCAGCGCCACCACCAGCGGCGGTGTCAGCGCCATCGACAGGGTGATCACGAGCACCAGCAGGCGGTGCAGTTCGCCGTCGAGCAGGCCGCGATCCTCGGCCAGGTTGAAGACCACGAAGGCGAACTCGCCGCCCGCGGCGAGCAGCACCGCCAGAGATGCCGCCGAAGGCGTGCTCAGTCGCCCCGGACCCCGGCCGATGCCAAACAGCAGCAGCGCTTTGAGCGCGATGAGAGCAAGGACCAGGCCGCCGACCAGCCAGGGCTGGCGCAGCAGCAGGGACAGGTCCAGCTGCATGCCCACGGCGGTGAAGAACAGTCCAAGCAGCAGGCCCTTGAACGGATCCAGCTGCGCCTCCAGGGCATGCCGGTACTCGGAATCGGCCAGCAGCAGCCCGGCCAGGAACGCGCCCAGCGCCATGGATATGCCTGCCTGCTCCATGAGCCAGGCGGTGCCGATGACCACCAGCAGAGCGGTCGCCGTGAACACCTCGGGCAACTGCGTCTGCGCCACCGCGCGGAACACCGGGCGCAGCAGGTAGCGCCCGGCCACCACCACCAGGGCGATCACGGCGACGATGCGCAGCGCGGCCACGGCGCCCACCGCCGCCCCCTGGTTGGCGCTGCCCAGAACCGGGATCAGCGCCAGGATCGGAATCGCCGCCAGGTCCTGGAACAGCAGCACGGCGAAGCCCAGGCGGCCGTGCGCGCTCGTCAGCTCCTTGCGCTCGGCCAGCAGCTGCAGGCCGAATGCGGTGGACGACAGCGCCAGGCCCAGGCCGATCACCAGGGCGGTGCGCGCACCGAGGCCGAAGCCCACGGCGGCAATTCCGCCGATGAGCACGGCCGTGAGCAGGACCTGCAGCGAACCGATGCCGAACACAGCCCGACGCATCACCCACAGCCGCTGGGGCGACAGCTCCAGTCCGATCACGAACAGCAGCAGCACCACCCCCAGCTCGGAAATGCTGGCGATGCGCTCGGGGTTCTGCAGCCAACCCAGTCCGGCGGGGCCGATCACCGCCCCGGCCAGCAGATACCCCAGTACGGCGCCCAGCTGCAGCCGCTTGGCAATCGGCACCGCGACCACCGCGGCGGCCAGCAGCACGACCGCATAGCGCAGGAAGTCGTGGCTTTCCATGGGCGGCTCCGACGAAGGCGACCCGCGATTATGTCACGCGCGCCGGCGACGCCCGCCCGCTACTGGAAGCCTTCCTGGCCCAGTTGCTGCGGCATCTGCGGAACGCGCCGCACCTGCGCGGGATCGAATCCCTGCGCCTGCGCGACATCGAGCAGGGCGCGATAACTCGCTTCGTCCAGCTGCGGTTCGCGCGAGAAAATCCACAGCAGCTCCCGGCTGGGCAGGCCGACCATGGCATAGCGGTAGTCGGGCGCCACGGCGAGGATCACGTAGTCGCTGGTGAATGGCCACACGAAGCGCACCCGCCAGCGTGCCGGATCGCCCGCGTCGGGCAGCCAGGCCACGCCCGACCACTGCTGCTGGGGGCCGTCGAACGCCTTGCGGAAGAAGTACAGGTCGTCGATGCGCCCGTCGGCGCGGCGGCGGTACTCGACATAGCTGGCCACCTTGCCCCGCTCAGCAAAGTAGGGGACGTTGGCGATGACGTACCAGCGTCCCAGGTAGCGGTCGAGCTCCACGTCGGCAGCAGCGCGCAAGGGGGGACGTGAGGTGGCGCAACCGGCGAGGAATGCCAGCGGCAAGAGGACCAGCAGGAGGATCGGGAGGCAGCGGCGCACGGTTGGGCTCCGAAGCGAGGCCCCGCAGGCTAGACCGCCGCGCATAAACGCGCCGTCAAGGCGCGCGGTGACGCCCGCGCCGGCCCACCTCTCAGGATCTGAGATGGACGAGCGCGAGGCTGCCAGCCTCGAAGCAAGGGAGCGAGCGATGCAAGCAACAACGATGACTGCGCCAACGGCAGAGCGCCTGGAGGCGCTGGCCTGGTACGCGGTGTGGAGTGCAGCGGTGTGCCTGTTCACCGTGCCGGCCGCCTGGAGCGTGCTGCCCGGCTGGGGCTGGTTGCCGGCCTGGATGCTCGGTCTGCCCCTGTTGCTCCTTGGGCTGCTGCGCGCGGGAACCTGGCTGCGCGCCCGCGCCGCGGGAGTGCGCCGCCAGGTCGATGCCCCGGCCCATCACTGGCCGCCCAGTGGGCCGGTACGCGCCGCCGCCGCGCTACGGCCGATCCACACGCCGCGTGGCCGCGATCTCGCCACGGTCTGCGCGCGCGGCCCGCGCCCGCCGGTACCGCGTCGAATCAGTCGGTGAGACCCAGGCGCTTGCGCTCCAGCCGGCGCACGAATTCCTCCATGATGCGGCGGTAGAGGTCATCGCCGAGGTACTCGTCCTCCACACCCGCGTCGATCGACGGGTTGTCGTTGACCTCGATGATGACGGTGCGGCCGCCGACTTGCTTGAGGTCGACGCCGTAAAGGCCGTCGCCGATCAGCGCGGTCGCCTTCTGCGCGAGCTTCACCACGTCGGCCGGGGCGTCGCGCACGGGCAAGGTCTTGAAGCCTCCCGACTTGGCGGCGCCGCGCGCCCCGTGGTTGTAGATCTGCCAGTGACCGCGCGACATGAAGTACTGGCACGCATACAGCGGCTCCTTGTTCAGCACGCCGATGCGCCAGTCGAAGTCGGTGAACATGAACTCCTGGGCGATGACCAGGGCGGTGTGCTGGAACAGCTCCTCCACACCCCGTCGCAGCTGCTCGGCATCCTCCACCTTGACGATGCCGCGCGAGAACGAGCCGTCGGGAATCTTCAGCACGATCGGGAAGCCGAGCAGTTCGGGCAGATCGGCCAGGCGGCGCGCGTCGTCGCGGTAGAGGATCTCGGTCCTCGGCGTCGGCAGCTTGCGCGAGCGCAGCAGGTCGTGCAGATAGATCTTGTTGGTGCAGCGCAGGATCGAGGCGGGATCGTCGATCACCACCATGCCTTCCTTCTCCGCCTTGTTGGCAAAGCGGTAGGTGTGGTTCTCGATCGAGGTCGTCTCGCGGATGAACAGGCCGTCGTACTCCGCCAGCCGCGCGTAGTCGTTCTTGCCGATCGGCTCCACCTCGATGCCGAGGTCCTTGCCGGCCTCCACGAAGGACTTCAGCGCGCGCCGATTGGACGGCGGCATGGCCTCGTTGGGGTCGACCAGCATGGCGATGTCGTAGCGGTACTTCTTGCGCGCGCGCGGCTTGCGCCACAGCTTCTTGGAGAACTTATCCAGCGCGTCGGCGAAGGCGTCCTCCTGCGGATCGTCCAGGGTGTGCAGGCCCGAGGGTTTGATCGCCGCGATGCGCCAGACCCGCTCGCGCTCGAATTCGATGCGCAGGATGGGGCAGGGGAAAGTTTCGAAGATCTGCCGGGCCAGGTCCTGCAGCGGCGCGTAGTGCGTCTCGCCGAAGTACAGCAGCAGGCCGAAGTCGGTCGTATCGCGCGCATCGGGCAGGAAGCGCGCCAGCTTCTGGTTCAGGTCCTCCACGTCCAGGCCGTAGAGCGAGCGCCGGCGCAGGTCGTTGATGGTGCGTACCGAAGGGATGACGCGGTGGCCGCGGGCCTCGGCCAGCAGCGAGACGTAGTAGCCGGTGCCCAGGTACTTGTAGCTGCGGCACAGGTTGATGACCTGCACCCGCTCGTCGTCGTCGCGCAGCGGCTGCTTGAGGTAATCGACCGCCGTGACCACATTTTCGGAAGGATAGTACGAACCCCAGTCCGAAGCCTTTTCCACAACGATGACAAGGCGGCTCATGGCGGCGGCGCGGCGAGCGGGAGCCGGACGCGGGCCGGCATTACGGGCGGAAACATGCGCTGGCGGTGGGCGGGGGCGGCAGGGGCAGGCACAAGTGTGACATAGCCCCTGCGGCCGCGGCAGGCGGCTGCCCGGCTGCCGGCTGAATGCCGGGATTGGCCCGCCGCGGCCGCGTGGGCACACTGTGTCCATGCCGCCCCGCCCGCTGCCCCGCCCGCGCCCCGCCCGCCCCGATGAGCTCGACGCCCTGGTGGCGCTGGAGCAGGGCGTGTTCGACTACGACCGCCTCAGCCCGCGCCAGTACCGACATCACCTCCGCAGCGATTCGGCCGTGATACGGGTGCTGGCCGAACACGGCGCGCTGCTGGGCGCGGGGCTGCTGTTCCTGCGCCGCGGCGCCCGCACGGCACGGCTGTACTCCCTGGCCACCGCCCCCGCCGCGCGCGGTCGCGGGGTCGGCCGTCGGCTGTTGCGGGCGCTGGAGTTGGCGGCGCAGCAGCGCGGTTGCACGCGCCTGCGCCTGGAGGTGCGCACGGACAACGCCGCCGCGATCGCGCTGTACGAGTCGGCCGGTTACCGCCGCTTTGCGGTGCACCGCGGCTACTACGACGATGGCGCCGACGCCTTCCGCTACGAGAAGCGGCTCGGCGGCGCCGCCACCCGTCTCACCAGCCTGCCGCCTGCAACTTCTGCGCGGTGAAGGCGTCGGCCGGGCGCGCCACCAGCCCGCCCGCCGCCGCCAGGGTGACGCGGTAGCTGGCGCCATCCAGCAGCGGCAGGTAGGCGGCGCTGCCGTAGTTCGCGTCGACGAAGGGCAGCCAGGCCGGGAACGCCTGCTTCAGGCGCCACAGGTCGAGGGGGGAATCCTCGCCCAGGGCCACGACGCTCGGTGGCGTCGACTGCGCCTGCGCCAGGTCGCGGTAGCGCCCGGACAGGCGCTCGACGCGGAACAGGGGCTGCGCCCCCAGTTGCACGGCGCGCGGCGTCCATTTGATCACGCGGGCGTCCAGCTGCCACTCGTCCCCGGCCAGCTCCACGCTGCGGTGCGTACCGTCGGCCAGGTCCACGCGCACCGCGTAGCGCTGCGGGGCGCTCTGGCGCACCGCCAGCGTCGCCACCGGCGCCTCGGCGAGCAAGCGCCGGTAGCCGCGCAGGGCCAGTGCCAGCACCGTCAGGGTGGCGGCCAGCGCGGCCAGCAGCAGGGTCCACAGCAGACGGTGGAAGAAAGCCAGGGGGCGCCGCCCGCGCCAGCAGCGCGGCAGACCGGCCAGCGGCAGCAGGGCCAGCAGGCCGCACGCACCGGCGAGCACGGCCGGCAGCAGGGCGGGAATCTCGAACGGCATGGCCACCTCCTGCCGGCATCATAACGGTGCTGCGCGCCGGGCCCGACCTGGGGCCGTATACTGCGCGCCCAGGGTCGCGCCACCGGGGCGCACAAGGGAGTTTGCATGCGTCGCCTCGTGTTCCTGCTCGGATGCGCCGTCCTGCTCGCCGCGCTGGTGTCCTGCGGCAACAAGGGCGACCTGGTGAAGCCCGGCACCGAGCCGGCCAAGGGCCACGCCGCTGCCGCGGACTCGGCGCACCCGTGAGCGCGGCGCCGCTGCGCTTCTCCAAGATGCACGGCATCGGCAACGACTTCGTCCTGATCGACTGCCGCACACGACCTTTCGACCTTGACTCGGCGGACATCCGCCGGCTCGGCGATCGCCATACCGGCGTCGGTTTCGACCAGCTGCTCAGCATCGAGCCCGCCACCGACCCTGCCTGCGCCTATCGCTACGGCATCTGGAACACCGACGGCAGCCGCGCCGGCCAGTGCGGCAACGGCGTGCGCTGCGTCGCCGCGTGGCTGGCGCGCGCCGGCGCGCTGGGCGCGGGTGCCACCCGCCTCGAAAGTCCGAGCGGCGCCGTGGCAGTGGAACTGCTGGACGACGCCAGCGTGCGCGTGGCCATGGGCACGCCCGTATTCGATCCGCGCGCCGTGCCCCTGCGGGCCACGGCCGAGGCGCCGACCTACCGCCTGGACGTGGTCGGGCACCGGATCGAACTCGGTGCCGTGTCGATGGGCAATCCGCACGCGGTGATCGAGGTCGGCGACGTGGCCCTGGCGCCGGTGGCGACGCTGGGTCCGCAGGTGGAGATGCACGCGGACTTTCCCGATCGCTGCAACGTCGGCTTCGTGCAGGTGCTGGACCGCGGCCACCTGCGCCTGCGCGTGTGGGAGCGCGGCGTGGGCGAGACCCTGGCCTGCGGCAGCGGGGCCTGCGCCGCGGTGGCCGTGCTGCGTCGGCACGGACGTGTCGACGAGCGCGTCAGCGTGGAGCTGCCGGGCGGTACGCTCGGCATCGAATGGTCGGGCGCGGGCGAACTGTGGATGACTGGCCCGGCGACGTTCGTGTTCGAAGGAGAGTGGTGGCGATGAGCGAGATGAGCGTGAAGGAAGGACTGACCGCGATGGACGTGGCGAGCTACCTGCGCCGCCATCCGGAGTTCCTCAACGAGTTTCCCGATCTGGCCCTGGCGCTGCGCCTGCCGCGCGAGCAGGGACCGGCCGCCTCGCTGGCCAGCTACCAGCTCGAAGTACTGCGCGACAAGAACCGCGAACTGTCGCGCCGCCTGCACGACCTCATCGAGATCGCGCACGAGAACGAGCAGCTCATGGTGCGCGTGCACACGCTCACGCTGTCGCTGATGCGCGCTACCTCCCTCGGCGACAGCGTGACGCGCGTCGTGGCGAGCCTGACCGAGGATTTCCACACCGACCTCGTGCGCCTGGTGCTGTTCCGGCCCGACAGCGGTCTGCCCGCAGCGGAATGGCTGATCTCCGAGCCGCGTGGTGTCGCGGGGTTGCCGGCCTTCGCCGAGTTCCTCGCCCGCGGCGAGCCGCTGTGCGGGCGCCTGCAGCCGGAGAAGCTCGAGTTCCTCTTCGGCGCGCTGGCCGCCGAGGTGAAGTCCACGGTGCTGATGCCGATCGCCGGGCTGGGCATGCTGGCCATCGGCAGCCACGATACCGACCGCTTCCATCCGGGCATGGGCACCGTCTTCCTCAAGCTGATCGCCGAGGCCATCGCCGCGGCGGTGGCGCGATTCCCCTGAGACGAGTGTGAGCCCCGCCGCCGCCGTTGCGCGCTTTCTCGATCACCTTGCGGTGGAGCGACGCTATTCGCCGCGCACGGTGCTGCGCTACCGCCAGGCGCTGGACAAACTGCTCGCCCACCTGGCGCGCGAGGGCCTCGCCGACTGGGCGGCACTGCAGCCGCTGCACCTGCGCCAGTTCATCGCCCGCGAGCACCGCGGCGGCGCGGCGCCGGCCAGCCTGCACGCCCTGCTGGCCGCGGCCCGCAGCCTGTTCCGCTACCTGGTGCGCGAAGGTGACTTGAACCACGATCCGGCGGCGGGCGTGCGTGCGCCGCGCCTGCAGCGCAAGCTGCCGCAGGTGCTCGACGTGGACGAAGCCGCGGCGCTGGTGGAGATTCCGGTCGACGGCGCCGCGGCGCGGCGCGACCGCGCCATCCTCGAATTGCTGTACTCCAGCGGTCTGCGCGTCGCCGAACTCGTGGCCCTGCGCTGGGGCGACCTTGATCTCGCCGACGGCAGCGTGCGCGTCACCGGCAAGGGCGGCAAGGCGCGCGACGTGCCGGTGGGCAGCCGTGCGCGCGAGGCGTTGGCGGCGCTGCGCGGCGAGGATGCGCCCGACGGCGACACGCCGGTCTTCCGCGGCCGCCTCGGCGGCCCGATCAGCGCCGCTGCGGTGCGCCGTCGCCTGAAGATGTGGGCCCGCGCGCAGGGCGTGGACAAGCGCGTCTACCCGCACCTGCTGCGCCATTCCTGCGCCAGTCATGTGCTGGAATCCTCGGGCGATCTGCGCGCGGTGCAGGAGCTGCTGGGCCATGCCGACATCGGCACCACGCAGATCTACACCCACCTCGACTTCCAGCATCTCGCCCGCGTCTACGATGCGGCGCACCCGCGCGCGCGCCGCCGCTCCGGCGGTTGAGTCCGGGCGCGCCCCTTGCGGCCGGGTCGCCCGACCCCATCTAGCGCTCTCCCGCGGCGCACGCCTGGCGCCGCTGTCGCCATGCCGCAGGAGCCCGCCATGGACCAGTTCCACGCCACCACCATCGTCAGCGTGCGCCGCAACGGTCAGGTCGTGATCGGCGGCGACGGCCAGGTCACGCTGGGCAACACCGTGATGAAGGCCAATGCGCGCAAGGTGCGCCGCCTGGGCAAGGGCGACGTGCTGGCCGGCTTCGCCGGAGCCACCGCCGATGCCTTCACCCTGTTCGAGTTGTTCGAGGACAAGCTGGCGCGCTACAACGGCATCCTCGTGCGCGCGGCGGTGGAGCTGGCCAAGGAGTGGCGCACCGACCGCCGCCTGGGCCGCCTTGAGGCCATGCTGGCCGTCGCCGACCGCGAGTCGTCGCTGCTGATCTCCGGCAATGGCGACGTGCTGGAGCCCGAGAACGGACTCATCGCCATCGGTTCGGGCGGACCTTTCGCCCTGGCCGCCGCGCGTGCGCTCAGCGAGAACACCGAGCTCCCGGCCAGGGACATCGTCGAGCGCGCGCTGAAGATCGCCGGCGACATCTGCATCTACACCAACCACAACGTCTCGATCGAAGCGCTGTGAAGGCTGCGGCGCCGGCGTGGTCCCCGCAGGCGCGCGATGCGCCGCCGCGGCAACCGCCGGCACCAGACTGCCGCCTCCCTCGCCGCGCATGACCCCTCCCGGATCCTCCGTCCCGTCTCCCATGTCCAAGCTCACGCCCCGCGAAATCGTCCAGGAACTCGACCGCTACATCGTCGGCCAGCAGGCCGCCAAGCGCGCCGTGGCCATCGCCCTGCGCAATCGCTGGCGGCGCATGCAGCTCGACGCCGCACTGCGTGACGAGGTGACACCCAAGAACATCCTGATGATCGGCCCCACCGGCGTGGGCAAGACCGAGATCGCGCGCCGCCTGGCCGCCTTGGCGAACGCGCCCTTCATCAAGGTGGAGGCGACCAAGTTCACCGAAGTCGGCTACGTCGGCAAGGACGTGGAGTCCATCGTGCGCGACCTGGCCGACATGGCCTACAAGCAGGTGCGCGAGCAGGCCAAGACGCACGTGCGCGCGCAGTCCGCCGAGCGCGCCGAGGAGCGCCTGCTCGACGCGCTCCTGCCGCGCCGGCGCGGGCCGGGTTATCCGATCGACCTCGGCGAGGCTGAGAGCGGCGAGTCCGACACGCGGCGCAAGCTGCGGGCGCAATTGCGCGAAGGTGCGCTGGACGAGCGCGAGGTGGAGCTGGAGACCGCCGTGAACCTCGGCGTCGACATCGCCGCGCCGCCGGGCATGGAGGAAATGGGCGCGCAGTTGCGCTCGATGTTCCAGAACCTGGCCGGGCAGCGCACGCACAAGCGCAGGATGCCAGTGAAGGCGGCGCGCCCCCTGCTGCTGGAGGAGGAGGCCGCGCGCCTGCTCAACGAGGAGGAACTCAAGGCGGAGGCACTGCGCGCCTGCGAGCAGAACGGCATCGTCTTTCTCGACGAGATCGACAAGGTGGCGCAGCGCGGCGAGTTCCAGGGCGCGGGCGTGTCGCGCGAGGGCGTGCAGCGTGATCTGCTGCCGCTGGTCGAAGGCTGCGCGGTGTCGACCAAGTACGGCGTGGTGCGCACCGACCACATCCTGTTCATCGCCTCCGGTGCGTTCTCCCTGGCGCGGCCGTCCGACCTCATTCCCGAGCTGCAGGGACGCTTTCCCATCCGCGTCGAGCTGCAGGCGCTGACGGTGCAGGACTTCGTGCGCATCCTGACCGAGCCGCACAATGCCCTGACGCGGCAGTACGCCGCCCTGCTCGCCACCGAGGGCGTGACGCTGGATTTCGCTGCCGACGGCGTGCGCCGCCTGGCCGAGATCGCCTTCCAGGTGAACGAGCGGGCCGAGAACATTGGGGCGCGGCGCCTGCACACCGTGCTGGAGAAGTTGCTGGATGCGCTGTCCTACGAGGCGCCCGAGCGGCCCGGATCGCGGCACTGCGTGGACGCCGCCTACGTCGAGCGCCAGCTCGGCGAGCTGGTGCAGGACGAGGATCTGTCGCGTTACATCCTGTGACCGGACTCTCCACCAGGTACGGACAACTGCGGGGGTGCCGCGCCCGCTGCGCTACAATCGGCCCATGACCAACATCGTTCCCTTCAAGGCCCGCGGCCCGCGCGCCTATCTGCGCGAGGCCATGGAGCAGCGCATTCCCGCGCGCCTGCGCCGCGAGGGTATCGACAGCGGCTGGATCCACGGCTTCGTGGCCGACCTGTCGGCGGAGTTCGCCCTGGTGGCCGAAGTGGCCGATGCGATGCGCTTCGATGGCTTCCTCGTGGTGGCGCTGAGCGACGTGACCGAGGCCGAAGAAGACCCGTCGCGCGAGTTCGTGGAGAAGGCCCTCACCCTGAACGGCGAGCAGCTGCGCGCGCCCGTGGGCCTGCGCCTGGACGACTGGGCCAGCGTGGCGCGCAGCGCCGCCTCGGTGGCGCCGATCATCTCGGTGAACATGCTTGACGAGGAATCCGGCGAAGCCAGCTACATCGGCAAGCTCGAGGGCATCGAGGGCGACGCCCTGGTGCTGCGCGAGATCGACCCGAACGCGCGCTGGTATCCCGACACCGGTGCCTATGAGTTCGCCGAGATCGGCTCGATCGGCTTCGGCACGGCCTACATGGACACGCTGTACCGCGTGGCCGGGGCGCCGGGCGGCCCGCTGGAGCCGCGTGCGCAGCGCACCGATCCGCGCTGAATTCCCGCGCGCCGCAACCGCGTCGACCGCGAACCCGGCCGCTCGCGGCCCGGGGCGAGCGGACCGCGCGGAGTTCGCCACCCCATCCCTGCCATCGCCATGACCACGCCGCGCCCCACCGCCCTCACCCTGCACCGCGCCTCGCACGCGCTCGAAGTGAGCTTCGACAGCGGCGAGACCTTCGTGCTGCCGTGCGAGTACCTGCGTACGCACTCGCCCAGCGCCGAGGTGCAGGGTCACGGTCCCGGCCAGCGTGTGCTGGTGGCCGGCAAGCGCGACGTTGCCATCAGCGCCATCGAGCCGGTGGGCAACTACGCCGTGTTGCTGCGCTTTTCCGACGGCCACGACACCGGCATCTTTTCCTGGTCGGTGCTGCACGAGCTCGGCCGGAACCGCGAGCGCCACTGGCGCGCCTACCTCGACGCCCTGGCGGCGGCGGGTCTGTCGCGCGATCCCTGACTGGGGCGCAGGGCGGGCGCGCTGTTCGCTTGCTCCGCGGCGCGTCGTTCCATCGGGCAGAGGTCGTTGCCCGGAGTCGCCCATGCCGCGCTGGCTTTCCCCCGGATGTCTGTGGTGCGCTCTGGCGCTGCTCGGCGGTGCCGCGCCCGCGCTGGCGCAGATTGCCCTGCAGGGCCAGGTGATCACTGGCGGCGGCGGGCGCAGCCTGTCGCCGGCGGGCTGCTATCGCCTCGACGGCAGCCTGGGCGAGCCGGCGGCTGGGCGCCAGTCCGGCGCGGCCTTCGCGGTCGAGGCCGGCTACTGGGCCGGTCCGGGTGCGCACCGCAGCGACGCCCTGTTCCGTCACGGTTTCGAGGAGTGCCTGTGATGCCTGCATCCGTCTGGATCCGTTGCGCCGCGCGCGCGTCCGCTGCGCTCGCCGCTGCCGCCCTGTTCCTGCTGGCCCTGCCGGCCGCCGCCGCGCCGCAGCTGCCCGACTTCACCTATCAGGGGCGTCTGACCCAGAACGGTGCGCCGGCCAGCGGCAACTACAACCTCGATTTCGCCCTCTTCAACGACGCAGTGGCGGGGAGTCAGGTGGGCGCGACCATCAGCGAACCGGGCTTTCCCGTGGTCGACGGCCTGTTCACCGTCTCCCTGGCTTTCCCGGGCGCCTTCAACGGCACACAGCTGTGGCTGCAGGTGAGCGTGAACGGCGTGCCACTGCTACCGCGCCAGGCGGTGTCCTCCGCGCCGGTGGCGCAGTACGCCCTCAGCGGCGTGATCAGCGGGCCGGCCGGTGGCGATCTCGCGGGCAACTATCCCGCGCCGACGATTGCCCCGGGGGCGGTCACCAATAGCAAGCTCGCCACGGCGTCGGTCTCCAGCAGCAAGATCGCTGCGGGCGCGGTCACGAGCGCGGCCATCGCCGACGGCAGCATCCTCGCCGCGGACATCGCCAACGGTGCCGTCGGCACCTCGCAGATCGCCACCGATGCGGTGACGCGCGCGAAGCTCGCCGGGGGCGCCGCGTCCGGACCGATCAGTCTCAATCTTGTCGCCGGGCAGTGCTTTGATGGCCAGGTGGCGACCCCGGGGGCACAGCCGGGCGACCTCGCGGTCTTCGCCATGCAGGCGGCGGCGACCCTGCCGGCGGGGGTCCTGGTGATGCCGCTCAAGGTGTCGCAGGCAGACGCCGTGCTCACGCGCTTCTGCAACGTCGGCACAGGCTCGGCGACGATCTCCGCGCAGAACGTGCTGATCCAGACCTTGCGCTGAAGCGCACGTTGCGGGTGCCGACGCGCCCCAGGGGGCGTAGGCTTGCGCGTACGGGCAAAGCGGGGGGACAAGGGCCATGCTGCGACGATTGCTGTTGTGCGCCACGACGTTGGCACTCGGCGCCTGCGCCAGCTACCGCCCCGTGGTCGACCTGCGCGACCGCGACGAGGCGCGCGACTACGAGCGCGACCTGCGCGACTGCCAGCGCTATGCGCGGCAGGTCGATCCCGCCGGCTCGGCGGTGGTGGGCGCCTTCATCGGCGGGGTGATCGGGGCGGCCTTCGGCGCTGCCGTGGGCGACCGCTCGGTGGCGCTGGACCTGGCTCGCGTCGGCGCCGTGCAGGGCGGCGTGGCCGGGGCGGCGGAAGGGGCCGGTACGCAGGTGGACATCATCCGCAACTGCCTGGCGCAGCGCGGCTACCGCGTGCTCGATTGAGCGGTCTGGAAAGGGCTTCCTCGCACCGACCCGCCGGGCGACCGTCGAGGCGTGTGACGGCGTTCTGTTGCTTTTGTGCAGAATATTTAGTAGCTATTAGATAACTTGTATACTGCTAGATAACGGACATGAAGTGTTTCCTCCGTTTGCTGCTGATTGCCTGCGCCACCTTGTCCTGTACTGCGGCCCTTGCGCGCGTCCCGGCGCTGCGCTGTGAGGGGTGCGACGCGGAGACGATGCGCGGCCGCGCACGGGGACTTCCCGACACCGGGCCGCGCTTCGTCTACAGCTACGACTCCCACACCATCCGCAAGTACGAGGTGTGGCTGGACACCGCCAATCGGGCCGCCCCGGGCACGCCCGAGAAGACCGCGGTGGCGGCGACTCCCGCGGAGGGAATGGCGAGTGCTGTCCCGGTGCCGTCGGGCGCCACGCGCGAGATCGAAGAGCTGCCGGTCGATGCGGCCATGGGCGCGCTGTTCGCCGAACTGGATGCGTTGCACGAAGCGCAACCGGAGCTGGTCGAGTTCGGGCGCACGCGCCTGGACATCACGCGCCTGGGCGAGAGCATGTGGACGGAGCACGGGCTGAGCTACTTCGACCCGCGGCAGATTGCCTGGGACTTCAATGGGGCAAGTCCATGGGAGTCTGGACCAGCCTATCTCGACTTCATTCAGCGGGTGCGCGAAGAGGGCGCGGTGCGATACCCGGAGTTGGGGAAGTTTCTGGAGCTGACCATCCGCGCGCAGGGACTGACCATCCAGGCGAGTCGAGGGGGCCCCGAACTGGGCGTGAGCTTCGCGGAAATGGACCGGGTTCTGCGCTTCGAGTTCTGCAATGCCGCCGACGACTGTGCCGTCATGGACGTTTCCGTCATGAACGGGGTGGTGAGCTACGCCTACGTGGCGGCATGGGACAGGAAAGAACATACGTATCCGAGCCAGTGGAGCGACTACCCGCTGGGTAAGCGCTTTTCGCTCTTCTCCGGCGGTCTGGAGGGCGCCCGGTACTTTGGTGAGTGGGTGGGGCGCAAGGGCGGCGGAGGTTTCAGAATGTTTGGTACCAACTGCCGCGTCTACATCGTTGCCTGCGCCAGGATGGAGCAGCCCGACGGCCGGATCGATAACATCGGCTGCCGCCTCGACTGTGAGTAGGGCGCGGCGCACCGAGGGCGTGGCGCGATGATCGGCAGGGCGCGCTGGCACGGCGCGCGACGCCCCTGCCACGGCAGCGGCCCTGGCCCGACCGTCGGACCGCGATGGGCACCTGGCTCGCCCTGTCTATTGCCCTCCCCGCCGTTGCCGATTTGTGTCCTGCGGAGGCGGTCGCAGCGGGCGCGGCCTGCTATCCTCGCGGCATGAGTGCAGACCCGGACAACACCACCCATTTCGGCTTCCGCGACGTGCCGGTCGCGCAGAAGCAGAAGCTGGTCGGCGCCGTGTTTACCTCTGTGGCGGACAAGTACGACCTGATGAACGACCTCATGTCGTTCGGCGTGCACCGCCTGTGGAAACGCCACTTTGCCGCCATCGCCGGGATCCGTCCGGGCGACCGCGTGCTGGATCTCGCCGGCGGCACCGGCGACATCGCCGCGCTGCTGCACGCGCAGGTGGGCGAGGGTGGCGAGATCGTGCTGGGCGACATCAATGCGGCCATGCTGCGCGTGGGCCGCGACCGTCTCACCGACCGCGGCCTGGTGCGCGGCCTGCGCTACGCCCAGTTGAATGCCGAGGCCCTGCCGTTTCCGGATGCCAGTTTCGATGCCGTCACCATCGCCTTCGGCCTGCGCAATGTCACCGACAAGCAGCGCGCGCTGGAGGAAATGCACCGCGTGCTCAAGGTCGGCGGCAAGGCGCTGATCCTGGAGTTTTCCGCCGTGCGCGCGCCGTGGCTGCGGCCGTTGTACGACTTCCACTCCTTCCGCGTGCTGCCGCGCCTGGGCCGACTCATCGCCGGCGACGCCGACAGCTACCAGTACCTGGCCGAGTCCATCCGCAAGCACCCCGACCAGGCGACGCTGAAGTCCATGCTCGAGCAGGCCGGCTTCGCCCGAGTGGAAGTGCGCAATCTCTCCGCCGGCATCGTCGCCATCCACCGCGGCTATCGCGTCTGAGGCGGTGGCCGCCGTCGCGCGGCGCCGTGTACCGGCCATGCGCTCGTTGTTAAAGTCGCGCTTCTCTCCCGACCCTGGAGCCGCGATGCGCACCTGGACTGCCCTCCTCCTCAGCGTTCTCGCCGCGTCGGGTCTGCGCGCGGCGCCGGCCGCCGACCCGCAGTCCTACGCCGAGCCCGAACGCGTGCGCGTCACCCGCCTGGCGCTCGACCTCGAGGTGGATTTCGCGCGGCGCGAGCTGGCCGGCCAGGCGGAACTGACGCTGGACTGGCGCGATCCGGCGGCCCGCGAACTGGTGCTGGACACGCGCGACCTGCGCATCGAGAAGGTGGAAGCGCTCGCCGTGGGCGGGGCGCCGCGCGCGGTGCCCTTCCGTCTGGACGCCCGCGACCCCGTGCTGGGTTCGGCCCTGCACATCGACACCGGCGGGCCGGCGGCGGCGGTACGCATCCGCTACCGCACGGCTCCCGAAGCCTCGGGCCTGCAGTGGCTGACCCCGGCGCAGACCGCAGGCAAGAAGCATCCCTTCCTGTTCTCCCAGTCGCAGGCCATCCATGCGCGCAGCTGGGTACCGCTGCAGGACACGCCAGCGGTGCGTTTTCCCTACGTCGCGACGGTGCGCGTGCCCAAGGCCCTGCGTGCCGTGATGAGCGCAGACAACGACGCCCGCCATGCGCTCGACGGCACGTTCCGCTTCCGCATGGAGCAGCCGATTCCGTCCTACCTGCTGGCGCTCGCGGTCGGTGACATCGCGGTACGCGCCACCGGGCCGCGCAGCGCCGTGTACGCCGAGCCGGCCCTGCTCAAGCGCGCCGCGCGCGAGTTCGCCGATACCGAGGCCATGATCGCGGCCGCGGAGACACTCTACGGTCCCTACCGCTGGGGCCGCTACGACGTGCTGGTACTGCCACCGAGCTTTCCCTACGGCGGCATGGAGAATCCGCGTCTCACCTTCGCCACACCCACGGTCATCGTCGGCGACAAGAGCCTCATTTCCCTGGTCGCGCACGAGCTGGCGCACTCCTGGTCAGGCAATCTCGTGACCAATGCGAGCTGGAAGGACATCTGGCTCAACGAGGGCTTCACCAGCTACGTCGAGAGCCGCTTGGTCGAGGCCGTGTTCGGTCGCGAGCTGGCCGACATGGAGGCGGTGATCGGGCAGGAGGGCCTCCAGCGCGAACTCGCCGGAATGCCGCAGGACGCGCAACGTCTGGCGCTGGACCCGCTCGTGGGCAAGGATCCGGACGATTTCTCCTCCGACGTGGCCTACGTCAAGGGGGCCTGGTTCCTCACCTTCCTCGAACAGCGCTTCGGTCGCGCCGACTTCGACGCCTTCCTGCGCGGCTATTTCGACCACTACGCCTTCCAGAGCATCGATACGGACACCTTCGCTGCCTACACGCGGCGGGAACTGCTGCACAAGCACCCCGGCAAGGTGAGCGAGGCGGAGTTCGACACCTGGCTGCACGCGCCCGGCATCCCGCCCTTCGCCACCCCGGCGACCTCTTCCCGTTTTGCTGCGGTGGATGTGGCGCGCGTGGACTGGCTCGCCGGGCGGCGCAGCGCGGGCTCGCTCGCCGCGGCGCGCTGGGGCACGCAGGAGTGGGTGCATTTCCTCGAAGGCCTGCCGCCCACGCTGGACGCCGCGCCCCTGGCTGCGCTGGACCAGGCCAGCCACTTCACCGGCACGCCCAATGCGGAGATCGCCCAGCGCTGGTACCCGCTGACCGTGCGCAGCGGCTACACGCGCGCGCGGCCGGCGCTGCGCACCTTCCTCACCGGCATCGGCCGCATGAAGCTGATCCTGCCGAGTTGGGAGGCGCTGGCCGCGACGCCGGAGGGCCTGGCCTGGGCGCGCGAGGTCTTCGCCGCCGCCAGGACCGGCTATCACCCGATCACGGTGGCCGCGGTGCAGGCGAAACTGGACAGATCCGCGACGGCGCAGTGAGGCGAGGTCGCCGCCGGGCCCGACGCCGGCTGCGCGCCGGCGCCGCGCCGGTTCAGGCACCGGGCCCCAGCGCCGCCAGCTCGCGTCGGGCGGCGTCCAGGTGGTCCTTCTCCTTGCGCCGGTAGTAGGCCGGCGCCACCTTGGCGCGCTTGACCATCTCCTCGAACACGCGGCGCGCGTCGCCATAGCGCTGCAGGCGCTTGAGCAGCAGGCCGTAGCGCAGCCGCGCTTCCTCTCCCGGGTAGCTGGTCGAGAGCGCCTCGTACTCGTGCAGCGCCTGGTCCAGCTCGCCCAGCTCCTCGTGGCAGCGCGCGTAGAGGAAGTGCCCGTCGGGCGAGCGGAAGTCCGGGTTGGCGCGGATCAGCGTGTCCAACGTGTCGCGCGCCTCGCGGAACTGCCCGAGCCCGGCCAGCGACTGGGCCAGCCCCAGCAGGAACAGTGGATCGCCGGCGTACAGGCCCTTCAGCACCGAGCGGTACAGCTCGGCGGCATTGGCGAAATCGCCCAGGCGCAGGCTTTCCTCGGCCAGGCGGCGGCGGTTCTCCACCGTGTCGGCGGCCTCCAGCTCCTGCGCGATGCGCCGCCGCTGGCGCTCGGGATCGAAGGTGTGCACGACCTGCCGCGCCAGCTGGCGCGAGCGCGGATCGTGGCGCAGGTCGGGCAGCACCTGGGTGACGACATACACCGCGACGCCAAGGTAGGAGCCCAGCATGATGACCCAGATCCACCAGTACGGCCGGCCGCTGCGCACCATGTGCACCAGGCAGAAGAACTGCAGGGCGAGGGAGACGAGAACGAGGATCGGCATGGGCGCGGGCGGCGGGCAAGCGGGCCGCTAGGGTGCTGATCCTTCCGGAGAAAGGCAAGCCGCGGCGCGCCCGAACGATCCGCGCGTGCCCGCGGCTGCGCTGAGTGGCGCGGGTTGAGTTGCACTACACTTAGTATCCCAATGAACAAAGGTATCTAAGTATGCGAATGGGAGTGTTCTGGATCGCCCTGCTGCTGTTCTCTGGCTTGGCGCAGGCGGTCACGCTCGACCCCATCGTCGTCGGTGAGTGCAACGCCTGCGGTAGCGCGCAGTTGCGCAGCAAGGCGGTGACGGTGAGCAACCTCCACGAGCAGGCCGAAGAAGTCTATCTGCTCGACGTGGACAACCGCATCGTCTATCGATACTCCGTTCAGACCCACGACGATTACGCGCAGTGGAGTGTGGTCGTCACCGCGCTGCCCACGGACACGCCGGCTGCCGATCACATCCGCGCCTACTGGTACGCCCTCGATCACGCGCCGCGGGACGTGGTGCTGCCAGAAGAAAGCTACGGCACGCCGACGCGCTGGGCTGCGGACTTGCTCAACGCGGCCGCGCGCTGGAACGCCGTGCACATGGCGGCAACACTCTACAACCAGCAGTTCCAGCTGAGTCCCAACGTCACCAGCGCGACCTACTTCGTCAACCAGTACGTGGCGCCTGTGGTCAATCTCAGCCGACCAGTCGTGGTGACGGTGCGGCTGAACTCCGGCGCGCAGTTCAAGGTGCGCATCACCCCGGTGGTGAACGACCAGGGCGGCACCGAATTTCTCTCCGAGTTCGTGGAAGGCAGCCTGGCGGGTGCCGACGGCACCGCGATCCCGATGGCGCGCGATGGATACGCGGGCTACAGCTACCGCGGTGACAATTCACAGACCGTGTTCGACCTGATCCAGGTGCTGCAGCGCCTCGGCGTTCCGGTGGTCAACGCCGCCGCCGCCTCGAGTGGGGGTACCGTCGCCATCGCCTGCAGCACGGTGGACGGCCAGCAGGTCTGCTCGGTAAAGAAGTTCTGATCTCTGGCTGAGAAAAGGCAAGCCACGGCGTGCCGGGACGATTTGCATGTGTCGGTCGGCGCGCTGGACGGCACGGGTTGGCTTGCACAACACTTAGTATCCCAATGAACAAAGGTATCTAAGTATGCGAAAGGAAGTGTTATGGGTCGGCCTGCTGCTGTTCTCTGGCTTGACGCAGGCGGTCACGCCCGGCCCCATCGTCGTCGGTGAGTGCAACGCCTGCGGTAGCGCGCAGTTGCGCAGCAAGGCGGTGACGGTGAGCAACCTCCACGAGCAGGCCGAAGAAGTCTATCTGCTCGACGTGGACAACCGCATCGTCTATCGATACTCCGTTCAGACCCACGACGATTACGCGCAGTGGAGTGTGGTCGTCACCGCGCTGCCCACGGACACGCCGGCTGCCGATCACATCCGCGCCTACTGGTACGCCCTCGATCACGCGCCGCGGGACGTGGTGCTGCCAGAAGAAAGCTACGGCACGCCGACGCGCTGGGCTGCGGACTTGCTCAACGCGGCCGCGCGCTGGAACGCCGTGCACATGGCGGCAACACTCTACAACCAGCAGTTCCAGCTGAGTCCCAACGTCACCAGCGCGACCTACTTCGTCAACCAGTACGTGGCGCCTGTGGTCAATCTCAGCCGACCAGTCGTGGTGACGGTGCGGCTGAACTCCGGCGCGCAGTTCAAGGTGCGCATCACCCCGGTGGTGAACGACCAGGGCGGCACCGAATTTCTCTCCGAGTTCGTGGAAGGCAGCCTGGCGGGTGCCGACGGCACCGCGATCCCGATGGCGCGCGATGGATACGCGGGCTACAGCTACCGCGGTGACAATTCACAGACCGTGTTCGACCTGATCCAGGTGCTGCAGCGCCTCGGCGTTCCGGTGGTCAACGCCGCCGCCGCCTCGAGTGGGGGTACCGTCGCCATCGCCTGCAGCACGGTGGACGGCCAGCAGGTCTGCTCGGTAAAGAAGTTCTGATTTCCGGCTGACCGGCTGACCGGCTGCGGGCGGAGTGGTTCCGTCCGCAGCCGGCATGACGTCCGCCTACTGCGCCGCTTGCGACGCCTGCGAGGCCTCGCGCGCGGCGCGGAACTCGCTGTCGGCGCTCCACTGTGGCCAGGCGGTGCCGGCCGCGAGGTCCTTGCCCACGGCGTAGAGGGCATTGAGGTCCTCGACGATGCCGTCGAGCTTCATGTCCTCGCGGTATTCGTCGCCCGGCTTGTGGTAGCGGTGGCGCGTGTAGTCGTCGATCGCCGCCTTGCCCGCGGCCACGCCGCCGTCGACGAGGTCGGCGCCGCCCTTGGCGTAAAGCGCCGGCACGCCCTTGCGCGCGAAGTTGAAGTGGTCGGAGCGGAAGAAGTGTCCCTTCTCGGGCGACTCTTCCGGCGTGATGCTGCGGCCCTGGGCGGCCAGGGCGGACTTGAGCAGATCGTCCATCTGCGACTGGCCGTAGCCCACCACCGCCATGTTGCGGCTGCGGCCGATCGGGTAGGCGGCGTCCATGTTGATGTCGGCGACGGTCCTGGCCAGCGGGAAGGGCGGGTGCGTGGCGTAGTACTTCGAGCCGAGCAGGCCCGATTCCTCCAGCGTGACGGCGGCGAACACCACCGACCGCGCCGGTCGGGGCTGCTGCCGGGCAAAGGCTTCTGCCAGGGCCAGCAGGCCGGCCACGCCGGTGCCGTTGTCCACCGCGCCGTTGTAGATCTGGTCACCCTGCAGGCTGGAGTCCTTGCCGAGGTGGTCCCAGTGCGCGGAGTACACCACGGTCTCGTCCGCACGCTCGCTGCCGGGCAGCACGGCCACCACGTTGTCCGAAGTGCCGCTCTGCACGGTGCTGTGGAGCGTGACCGAGGCCTTGGCCTTTAGTGGCACCGGCTTGAAGCCGCGCACGTCGGCCCCCTTGCGCACCGCATCGAAGTCCAGTCCTGCCTTGGTGAACAGGCGGCGCGCGGCCTCGCCGGTGAGCCAGCCCGCCACGTCTAGGCGCGGCGCCGGATCCTCGCTCGTCGGCAGGTCGAACTGCGGCCCGCTCCAGCTGTTCTCCACCACTTCCCAGGGGTAACCGGCGCCGTCGGTGTCGTGCACGATGAAGCAGGCGGCAGCGCCCTGGCGCGCGGCTTCTTCGAACTTGTAGGTCCAGCGCCCGTAATAGGTCATGGTGCGGCCCTTGAACAGGCTTGGGTCCTGGTTGCCCCAGCCCGGATCGTTCACCAGAACGATCACCGTCTTGCCCTTCACGTCCAGGCCGGCGTAATCGTTCCAGTCCTGTTCGGGCGCATTCACGCCGTAGCCGACGAACACGACGTCGGAATCCTTGAGCACGACTTCGGGCTTGGCCGAGAGATTCCCGACGATCATGTCGGTCTTGTACGCGAACGACTCCGCGCCGCCGCCGACGGCGACCTGCAGGGCGACGTCGCGGTTGGCCAGGTCGATCTCGGTGATGGGCACGGACTGGAACCAGGAGCCCTGATTGCCGGGCTTCAGGCCGAGCTGCTCGAACTGGTCCTTGAGGTAGGCCGTGGTCAGGCGCTCGCCCAGCGAGCCCGGCTTGCGTCCCTCGAACTCGTCCGAGGACAGCTTCTTCAGGTGGCGGGCAAACGCCGCGGCGTCAACCGGTCCGGCGGAAGCCGCAGAGGCGGGTGCCGCAGCAGTGGGCGTCGCGGCCTGCGGCGGTGAGGAGGAGGGCGGCGAGCAGGCGCCGAGGGCAAGGACGAGGGCGGCGGCCAGGACGGTGCGTCGCATCGGAAGGGTCTCCCGTGGGGCAAAGACCGCCAGTGTAGGAATCCCTCGTCGGGCCGGGTAGGCCAGAAGTCACGGGCCGCGACCATGGTCGCGACCCGTGTGGCAATTCGTAACCACTATCGCACCGCGGCGGGTGCCGCGCCTCGCCAGGCGGCTCAGCTCTGGGGTTGCGCGCCGCTGAAGCTCACGGCCTTGGCGCCCTCGACCGCGCCGATCTTCGCGCTGTCGCTGACGAAGAGTTCCACCTCGCGCTTGAACACGAGCCTGCCCTCCACCACCGCGCGCGGCCCGATGACGATGCGCGGTGGCCGCGACGCGCCGAAGTGGAAGCCCGACTGGCGCTCCACCAGGATGCCGCCCTCGACGCGCGAGTCGGCGCCGACCTCGATGTCGCCGGCGACAGTCTCGATACCGGCCGCGGCGTGCGCGCCCTGCAGGCGGATGCGTCCGTTGACGTTGGACAGGTGGCCCAGCACCTCGGCGCCGGCGTCGAGCGAGATGGCGCCGTTCACCGTCTCCAGGGTCTGCAGCACGCGCCCGCGCGGGCCCACGTGGACTTCGCCGTTGACCGTCTCCAGCGACTTCACCTCGGTGTCGGCGCCCAGTTCGATGGCGCCGTTGACGGTCTGCGCCTCGCCGGCACGGGCATGGTCGTCGATGTCGATGGAGCCGTTGACCGTGCTCAGGTCGCCACCGACCTGGCCGTCCTTCAGGTGGATGCTGCCGTTGACCTTGTCGATGTCCGGGCCGGTGCCGGCGAACAGCGGCAGGGACAGGGCCAGGCCGGCGACGAGGGCGATGAGATGGCGTTGCATGGCGGAACTCCGGTGGTGGCGGGACCGGCGCAGGCCGCCGGTTGCGGGCTTGGATGCGGCCGCGCCGCGCAGGGTTTAGCCGCGCTGCGCGCGCCACACCGCGGCGCCGGCGCATCCGCTACCATTTCCGCCCCGCTCCCGCCGCCGGAATCCGCCGTGTCCGTGCCCAAACCCGTGCTGCTGCTGATCCTCGATGGTTGGGGCCACCGCAGCGATCCCGCCAACAACGCGATTGCCTTGGCCAAAGTGCCGAACTGGCGCCGTCTGCTCGCCAGCTGCCCGCACGCGCTGGTGCAGACGCACGGCCTGCACGTCGGCCTGCCGGACGATCAGATGGGCAATTCCGAGGTCGGCCACATGAACATCGGTGCCGGCCGCGTGGTGTACCAGGACTTGACGCGCATCGACCGCGATATCGCCAGCGGCGCGTTCGCCGCCAACCCCGCGCTGCTCCAGGCCTGTGCCGCCGCGCGCGCCGGCAGCGGCACGCTGCATGTGCTGGGACTGGCCTCGCCCGGTGGCGTGCACAGCCACGAGCAGCACCTCTTTGCCATGCTCGATCTCGCCGCGCGCGAGGGCGTGAAGCGCATCGCCGTGCACGCCTTCCTCGACGGTCGCGACGTGCCCCCGCGCAGCGCAGAGGCTTCCCTGCGCGCACTGGAAGCCAAGTGCGCCGCCGTGCCCGGCGCCGTGGTGGCCAGCGTCGGCGGCCGCTACTTCGCCATGGACCGCGACCAGCGCTGGGAGCGCGTGCAGCGCGCCTGGCAGGCCATCGTCGAGGCCGACGCGGCCTTCCACGCACCGACCGCGGTAGCGGCCCTGGCCGCCGCCTACGGCCGCGGCGAGAACGACGAATTCGTCCAGCCCAGCGTGATCGGCAGTGGCGTGCCGGTGGCCGACGGCGATGCCATCGTGTTCATGAACTTCCGCGCCGACCGTGCGCGCCAGCTCACGCGCGCCTTCACCGACGCCGCCTTCGAAGGTTTCGCGCGCACCCGCCTGCCGCGGCTGGCCGCCTTCGTCACTCTCACCGAATACAGTGCCGAGCTTGCCGTGACGGCCGTGGCCTACCGGCCGCAGTCCATGGCCAACACCCTGGGCGAGTACCTCGCCGCGCAGGGCAAGACCCAGCTGCGCATCGCCGAGACGGAGAAGTATGCGCACGTCACGTTCTTCTTCTCCGGCGGCCGCGAAGACCCCTACGTGGGCGAGGAGCGCATCCTCGTGCCCAGTCCCAAGGTGGCCACCTACGACCTCAAGCCGGAGATGAGCTGCCCCGAGTTGACCGACCGCCTCGTCGCGGCGATCGCCTCCGGCCGCTACGATTTCATCGTCTGCAACATCGCCAACCCCGATATGGTCGGCCACACCGGCATCCTCGATGCGGCCATTGCCGCGGCCGAGGCGGTGGATGTGGCACTCGGCCGGCTGGAGACGGCGATCCGCGCTGCCGGCGGCGCCCTGCTGATCACCGCCGACCACGGCAATCTGGAGCAGATGGTCGACGACAACGGTCAGCCGCACACGCAGCACACGGTCGGTCCGGTGCCGCTGGTGTTCGTCGGCGCGCCGGGCGCGCGCGTGAGCGGGGGCGCGCTGTGCGACCTTGCCCCGACCGTGCTGGCGCTGATGGGCCTGCCGCAGCCGGCGGAGATGACGGGGCATTCCCTGGTTTCCCTGGCTTGAGTCGGATGGGCGCGGCGGGCTGGCCGGAGACAGCACACGCCCCCGCGTGCCGCGCGCCAGCGCGCCGCCCGCAGCGAACAGCGCCGTCGCCACAGCCGGGGCGGCCGCCGGTGCGCCGCGCGGCGGAGCGTGGTGCCGGGGTGTCCCGCGTTGGGCCCGTCCGCGCCGTCGTGCTCCTGGTCTGCGCCCTGGTTGTGCTCGCCCCAGCCCGCGCCAGGGCGCAGCCGCGCAGCGAGGCGCCCGCGGTGGAAGCCCGGGCCGCCGACTCGGTCGTGCCTGCCGACGAGGCCGCACGCAAGCAGCGGGAAGCGCAGACCGCGGCGCGATTGGCGGAGTTGCGCACGCAGATCAAGGCCCTGGCGGCCGAGCAGAAGGCAACCGAGGCGAAGAAGGGCGGCGTGGCCGCCGAGCTGCGCGAGCGCGACACGCGCATCGCCGCGGCCACGCGCGAGCTGCGCGCGCTCGATGCCAGGCTGGAGGAACAGCAGCAGGCGCTGGCGCAACTGGAGGCGCGGCGCGATGAGCTCGATGCCCGCCTGGCCCGCCAGCGTGAGGCCCTGGCGGCCCTGCTGCGCTCGGCGTATGCCCTGGGCCAGCACGAGGAGCTGAAGCTGCTGCTGCAGCAGGACGACGTCGCCGCGATCGCCCGCGTGCTGGCCTACCACCGCTATTTCCAGGCGGCGCGGCTGGAGCATATCCAGGGCCTGCTCGGCGACCTGCGCGACCTGGCGGCGGTGCAGCAGACCATCGGCGCGCAGCGCGCCGCGCTCGCGGCCACGCGGGCGTCGCGCGAACAGGAACTCGCCGGTCTCGGTGCCGAGCGGGCTGAGCGCGCGGCGCTGCTGGCGCGGCTGGATGCGAGCCTGCAGGACCAGCAGGCGCGTCTGGCCGCGCTGGGCAAGGACGAGCGGGCCCTGCAGGATCTGCTCGAGCGCCTGCGCGATGTCTTCGCCGACATCCCGCGCCAGCTCGCGGGCGCCGAGCCCTTCGACGCGCGCCGCGGCCGCCTGCCCTGGCCGCTGGGTGGCAAGGTCGCGGTCGGCTACGGCGCCGACGACGGCAGCGGTCGCGCCATCTCGGGCATCGTCATCGCCGCGCGTGAGGGCGCCGAGGTGCGCGCGGTATCGCACGGGCGCGTTGCCTACGCCGATTGGCTCAAGGGCTATGGTCTGCTGCTGATCCTCGACCACGGTGACGGCTACATGAGCCTGTATGGCTACGCCGGCGCCCTGCTCAAGGACGTCGGCGACTGGGTCGATGCCGGCGAGGCCATTGCCACGGCCGGCAGCAGCGGCGGACGCAAGGCGCCCGCGCTGTATTTCGAGCTGCGCCAGCGCGGCAAGCCGCTGGACCCGCGCACCTGGCTGAAGGCGGGGAAATAGCGGCGCCGCGCGGCACTTCCGCCGGCTGGCGCGGTCCCAGCAGCACGCCCGGGCGGCGCAACGCGCCGTCCGGCCGGCGGCGAATTGTGCCTTCGCTCCTTCCGCTGCATCATCCCCGCAGGTTTCCGGAGTTGACCATGCTGCGTCGTCTCACCCTGGTGCTGGCCCTCGCGCTCGCCGTTCCCGCCCTGGCCGATCCCGCGGCGGAGGCGCCGCCGGCGGCGGTGAAGGACGGCGTGAGCCTGCAGGATATCCGCACCTTCACCGCCGTGTACCACCTGGTGAAGCAGGCCTACGTGGAGGACAAGAGCGACGCCGAGCTGATGCAGGCGGCGATCAAGGGGCTGCTGTCCGGCCTGGACCCGCACAGCGAGTATCTCGATCAGCGCGAGCTGACCGCGCTCACCGAGGACACCAGTGGCGCCTACGAGGGCCTCGGCATCGAGGTGTTCAGCGCCGACGGTGTGCTGCGCGTCATCGCGCCCATCGACGACACGCCGGCGGAACGCGCCGGCATCAAGCCCGGTGACATCATCACGCGCATCGACGGCAAGACCATCACCAGGGAGAACGCCGGCGAATCGGTCGAGCTGCTGCGCGGCAAGCCCGGCAGCGAGGTCACCCTGACCGTGCTGCACGAAGGCGCCAGCGTCCCCATCGAGGTCAAGCTCAAGCGCGAGACCATCCGCGTCTCCAGCGTCAAGGCGCGCTGGATCGAGCCCGGCTACGCCTGGCTGCGAGTGGCGCAGTTCCAGGAGGACACCGGCAGCGAAGTGCGCAAGAAGCTGGCGCGGCTGCGCGAGAAGGCCGCCACCCCGCTGCACGGTGTCGTGCTCGACCTGCGCAGCAATCCCGGTGGCCTGCTGACCAGCGCGGTGGAGGTCAGCGACGCCTTCCTCGACAGTGGCACGATCGTCACCACGCGCGGCCGCCTGAAGGAGGCCGACCTCAGCTTCGGCGCCACGCCGGGCGACATCAGCGGCGGCGCGCCGCTGGTGGTGCTGGTGGACAAGGGCACGGCCTCGGCGGCGGAGATCGTCGCCGGCGCACTCAAGGACAACCGCCGCGGGCTCGTCATGGGCCAGAAGACCTTCGGCAAGGGCTCCGTGCAGACCGTCCTGCCGTTGGACGACGGCCATGCGGTCAAGCTCACCACGGCGCGCTACTTCACCCCCAGCGGGGTGTCCATCCAGGCCGCCGGCATCGTGCCCGACATCGCCCTGCGCGACCTCAGGCTGACCGTGCGCGACAGCGCGCCGACGCTCTACACCAGCGAACGCGATCTGCCCAACCACCTCAAGGGCGACCACGAGGCGGACGGCGCAGCGCCCAAGGCCGATGCGGGCGCGGGCGAGGGGGTCGGCGACGACTACGCCCTGAGCGAAGCCCTGCACGTGCTCAAGGCGATGGCGCTGCGTGCGCCCGCAGCCGCAGAAAGGAAGGGCTGAGCAAGCCCCAGGCTCAGCGCGGTGGGCGCGGCGGCGCCAGCGGAAACGGCGCGATTTTCTCGCCGCTGGCGGCGTCACGGATGGCGACCGGGCCGCGCTTCTCCACCTCTTCCACCTTCACTACAGCGTGCAAAGGCAGGTGCAGCACGCGCGTGTCGCCGAATTCCTCGCGCAGGCGTTCTTCGCCGGGGTCGACCACCAGCCCTTCGCCGCGCGGCTCGAACACCAGCTCGCTGACTGCGGTGAAGCCCCACAGCTCGCTGCTGCCGACCTGGTGGGCGTAGAGCTCGTAGCTCTTACCCTGGCTGAGGAAGGTGACCTTGTAGAGCTTCTTGCGGCGCATGGGAGGGATTGTCGCGCGCGCGCCGCGATGGACTCAATGCGCGCCGCGCCGGCTCAGTTGCGCAGACGGCGGGCGATGGCCGGGCGCGACAGAAAGGCGAACACGGCGCCGACGGCGAAGCCGGCGATGTGGGTCCACCACACCACCGCGCCGAACGCCGGGCCGAACCAGGTGAAGAGCAGCTGCACGACGATCCACACGCCGATGAGCAGCGAAGCGGGGATCTTCACGAACTCCAGGAACAGGCCCAGCGGCAAGACCAGGCCCAGGCGCGCGCGCGGAAACAGCGCGAGATAGGCGCCCACCACGGCCGATACGGCGCCGGACGAGCCGATGATCGGCGCATTGGCTTCGGGCAGGGTGAAGGCGCCGGCGAGGTTGGCCAGCGCGCCGCCCACCAGGTACAGGGCGAGGAAGCGGCGCGAACCCAGCGTGCGCTCCGCCGACAGGCCGAAGATCATCAGGAACAACTGGTTGCCGGTCAGGTGCAGCCAGTCGGCGTGCACGAACAGGGCGCTGAACAGGCGCAGCAGGCGCAGCTCCATCATCTGCCGCAGCCAGGGCACGCTGCCGTCGAGCACGCGGGCCGGCACCGTGCCCCAGCGGTCGATCAGGGTCAGGCGCGTCTCCGCCGGTTGCGCGGCGAGCCAGAAGAAGGCCAGTACGCAGGCTCCGACCAGCAGCATGGTGGCCCACGGCGGCGTGGGCTTGCGCCGGCTGTCCACGCGCACGAACACCTCAGTGCCCCGCGGCGGGACGCGGCGCGGCCGCGATGCGCGGCACGGCGCGGACGGGCAGGGTGCGCACGCGCGCTCAGCCGCCGCCGCGCGGCACCAGGAAGCGCGTGCCGCGGAACTCCAGCACCACGCCGTCGGGGCGGATCTCCTTCACCACGGTATCGCTGCCCAGGGTGTCGCCCTCGATGCGGTGGTCGCCGTTGAGGATGACGAAGCGGTGCTCCGGATCGGCGGCGTACACGTGCATGCTGAGATTGAGCTGGGGCAGATCCTTGCGCGTGGCGTAGGGCAATTGCCAGTACAGCGGCACGTCCGTCGCACGGGCGGCGGCGCCGGCGGGTGGCGCGCTGGCAGGGGCGCCGGGCGCGGCTTGGGCAGGCGCCGGCTCGGGCTTGGGCGTGCCTGCCGGGGGCGCTGCCGGCTCGGGCTTGCGCGTGCCCTCGGGCAGCGGCGCCGCTTCGGCCTTGGGCGTCCCCTCGGGTGCAGCGGCAGGGGGCGGCGGCGTGCCGGCCGGCGCCGCCGCCGGCGTTCCGGCCATGGGTCGTGCCGTCGGACCCGTGTCGGGCATCGGCACGGTCGCCGGGCGGGGGGCGGGCGAGGTCTTGAGGTCCGCGCTCGCCGGAGCGGCGCTCAAGGCCGGGGTCGGACCCGCTGCGACCGGGGCGGACTCGCGTTCGCCCACCGCGCGCGGCGGCGCCGGCTTGGGCACCGCCGGCGGCAGCGCGGCGGCCGCCGCGGCAGCACCGGTGCCGGTTTGTGCCGGCTGCGGTCGCCGCTCCGCTGAGCTGCTGGGCGCGGCGTCGCGTGCCGCGGCGTCCACGCCCGCGGCCGGGGCGGTCGCCGCACCGGCTGCTGCGCCGGCGGCCGGCGCCTTGCCTACGGCCGGCGGCGCTGCGGGCGTGCGGCTGAGCCACCAGCCGGCGCCGACGGCCACGCCGATGGCTGCCAGCAGCCAGGGCAGCAGGGAGCGCCGCGGGCGCGGCCGCGCGAAGGGCGTGCCCAGACCCGGCGGCTCGCCCAGGCGGCGTTGCTCCTCGGCCTTCTTCAGGGCTTCGTGTATCAACGACATGGGTATACGAATCCGTCTATTCCACATTGCGGGCGAGATGCGGCCCCTCGCCGCCCAGGGCGGCCAGGGCGAAGAGGGTCTCCGGGCCGACGATGCCGTCGGCGGCCAGGCCATAGGCCAGCTGCAGTCGGCGCACGCGCTCTTCCAGGGCTTGATCGTAGAACGCCGGGCCGAGTTCCGCCTCGCTGCGGCCGTCGAGCAGGGCAAGCTGGCGGCGTACCCACGCCACGCCGGCCCCGGCGTCGCCGCGCTTGAGCGTGGGCGGCACTTCGCTCGGCAGGCGCCAGGCGGCGGTGAATTCTCCCTGCCACAGCCCCGCCAGCGCCGTCCGCGGCAGGGTGTAGGCGTTGCCGGCGAAATCCAGGCGCACGCCGCGCGGGCCGACGCCCTGCAGCAGCGCGGTGCCCTCGTGCTCGCCCGCGCGCAGGTGCAGCAGCAGCGGGCGGTCGAAGCGCGCCAGCTGCTCCAGCGTGGCGCGACCGCGCAGGCACTCCAGGCCGGGGAAGACCGTGGCCGGGCACCGCGCCGCGTCGCGCACGCTGACCTGGTCCGAGCCGACCTGCCAGCGCGACAGCAGCTGCGTCCAGGCGATGATGTCCGATTCCCGCGCCTCGCCCAGGCGCTGGCGCAACGCCGCGAGATCCTGTTCCCGCGCATCGGGTGACGGGGGCGCGACGACGGCCGGCGGCGGCGCGGGGGCGGGTGTGGGCTGGGCGCGCCACCAGGCCAGGGTGCCGGCGCCTGCCAGCAGGGCGGCCAGCAGCACCCAGCGCCCGTAGCGGCGCAGGTAGTAACGCGCGTGCCCGGGCAGGGCCTCGTCGGCGGCGAGGTCGACCAGGCGCTCGCCGATGCTCTCCTGCTCGCGCGCATAGCCCGCCATGAGGGCGCGGTCGGCGATCACGTTGATCAGGCGCGGGATGCCGCCGGAGCGCTGGTACAGCGCCTTCAGCCCCAGACGTGTGAAGGGCAGTCGGCGGCAACCGGCCACGGCCAGACGGTGGCGCACGTAGGCTTCGGTCTCGCCGGCGTCCAGCGGCGTGAGGTGGTAGCGGGCGGTGATGCGCTGGGCGAGCTGGCGCAGGTCCTCGCGCGCCAGCATGTCGCGCAGCTCGGGCTGGCCCAGCAGGATGATCTGCAGCAGCTTCTGCGTGGGCGTCTCCAGGTTGGTGAGCAGGCGCACCTGCTCCAGCGTCTCCACCGAGAGCTGCTGCGCCTCGTCCACGATCAGCACGACGCGCAGGCCCTGGGCGTAGGCGTCGAGCAGGAAGGCATTGAGGGTGTCGATGAGAGCCTTGAGGCCGCCGCGGCGGGCGGCGACGTCCAGATGCAGCTCCTCGCACACGGTCTCCAGCAGCTCCAACGGAGTGAGCTTGGGATTGAGCACGAGGGCCACGCGGGTGTTCTCCGGCAGCTGCTCCAGCAGCAGGCGGCACAGCGTGGTCTTGCCCGTCCCCACCTCGCCGGTCAGCTGCACGAAGCCGCCGGAGCCGCCCTTGCCGATGCCGTAGAGCAGGTGCGCGAGCGCGTCCCGGTGGCGCTCGCTCAGGAACACGTAGCGCGGGTCGGGCGTGATCGAGAAGGGGGCTTCCTTGAGGCCGTAATGCTCCAGATACATCGGCCTAGCTTACCCGAAGCCCGCCGCCGGCCCGGCGTTCGCTCGGCCCGCCCGCGCACGTTTGCAGCACCGATCGCAGGCCGCGGTCGCCCACCGGAGTCGCCCCATGCGCCCTCGCCCCCCCGTTCGCTGCGCCCTCGCCGGCGCGCTGGTCCTGCTGCCGCTGCTCGCCGCGGCCAGCGGCAGCGGCACCTGCCGTTACCACGACAAGACCCTCGTCGTGGCCGACGCCGTGCTGTACCGCGCGGCCGATCCCTTCGACGCCGAGCAGCAGGAAACCAAGATCGCTCTGGCGTCCGTCAAGCTGGATGCCGCGCGCATCGCCGCGGCGCGCGACCCCGAGGACGCCCTGCGCGAACAGGTGTGGGCCGCCGAGAACGGCGGTCAGGTGCAACTGACCCTGGGCGAGGGCGGGGTGACCGCGCTCTACGCCTACCTGCCGCCGGGCAGCAACATCTCGCGCTCGGGCTCGGCCTTCGGCGAAGTCGAATTCAGCCGCAATGACGACGCGGGCATCGCCGGCCGCTTCCGCCTGGCCGCCGACGGCGCGGACGAGTTGTCCTGCGACCTGCACTTCGACCTGCGCTACGCCGCACCAGTGGCGCAGGCGGGTGGCGCGGCGGCCGGCAAGGCGTTGCCCGCGGGCGGCGGCGAGGCCGGCAAGGTCCTCCAGGCTAATCTGGCGGCGATGCGCCGGGGCGACGTCGACGGCATGCTGGCCACGGTGGCGCGTGCCCAGGCGGAGCAGATGCGCGCGCAGCGCAAGAGCGCGGACTTCTCGGACATGCTGGCCATGATGCGCGCCCTCGCCCCGGCCAGCGCCAGCGTCACCGGCGGCCGCGACTACGGTGACCGCGCCGAGCTCGACCTGGTGGGCGTGGATGCCGACGGCGGCAAGACCCGCGGCACTGCGCGGATGGTCAAGGAGGACGGACGCTGGAAGGTGGAGAAGACCTCGATGTCCTCGGGCGGCGACTGAAGGTCGGGGGTCGCCGGCGCGGCGACGGCGCCGCCACAGCGCTCAGCCGCGGAAGCGCGCCAGCCAGGCCGCTTCCGCCGCCGGCGAGAACCAGGCGAACAGGTCGAGCGAGGCGTCCTCGCCTTCGCCGCGTGCGGCCAGTTCCTCGGCCAGCAGCGCAAGGGCTGCGCGCAGCGGATCGAGGCGCGTGAGGGTCACCTGGCGCCCCTGCAGGGCCACGCGGTAGACGCGGGCGTCGAGCGCCGCCAGCTGGGCGGCGAAGCTGTCGGTGGCCACGCCCGCCCGCGACAGCAGCCCCGGGGCGAATTCCAGCATCATCCCCAGGCGCTCGCGCTGGCTGGCGATGAGGCCGGCCATGCCGTGCAGAACGCGCGGCTCGGCGCCCTGGGTATCGATCTTCACGAAGTCCAGCGCGAGCCCGGCCAGCGCCGCATCCAGCGACACGGTGTCCACCGCCACCGAGCGTCGGCCCGCCACCGCCTGCAGGCGGTGGTCGCCGCGGTTGCTGTCGCTGAGGAACAGGCGGGCCGAGCCGGCTGCGGCATCGACCGCGCTGGCGTGGACGGCCACGTTGGCGCAGTCGTTGAGCAGCAGATTGGCGTGCAGCAGGCGGCGGTTCTGCGCTTCGGGCTCGAAGGCGATCACGCGGCCTGCGCGCCCCACGCGCTGCGCGCACAGCACGCTGTAGTAGCCCACGTGGGCGCCCACGTCGACCACGGTCATGCCCGGCTGCAGCATGCGCAACAGGGCCAGGGTCTCGGCCGGCTCCCACAGCGCATGGTGGCGCAGGCACGGCGCGAAGTGGCGATCGCCGGCGCACTCCACAGCGAGCACGAAGGGCGGCGCGCCGGGGGGGCGCACCGGCAACAGCTGCAGCTGCGAGGCGGCCGCTGCCACGCTGCGCCCGCTCAGGCCGGCAGCACGCCGTGGTGCTGGGTCACCACGCTGGGATCGACGTGGATGGCGAAGCCGAGGCGGCGCAGCGTCTCGCAGGCCCAGTAGTCCTCGGACAGGTACTCCTCGCCCTGCACGCCGACGCGGAACACGTCGTAGTGCACGGCGGCGCGCGTGTCGCCGCGCCCGGTGAGGCCGCGGCTGTACACGCGGCCGTCGGCGAGGGCGTCCTGCACCAGCGCGTCTACCGCGCGGCGCGACAGCAGCAGCGCCGCGGTGCCGATGCGCTCGCACAGCAGCAGCTCGCCGTCCTCGCCGCAGGCGCGGCCGAGGTTGAAACGGCGCGAGCCGTCCGCATTGCGGCCCTTGAGCGCCACGGCGGCGCCGATCACGTCGCGCCGGTGCGCCAGCAGCCGCCGCAGCCCCGCGGCGGGCAGGTGCACGTCGGCGTCGAGGAACAGCAGGTGGCTGAACTGCGCGCGCACGTGGAACTCCGCCAGGATGGTGTTGCGCGCACGGGTGATGAGGCTCTCGTTGCCGATCGTGGTGAGGGCGAAGCGCAGGCCGCTGTGCTGGTACTGCAGCAGCGCCGCGACGAAGTCGCAATGCACCATGCCGCCGTAGGCCGGGGTGCCGATCATCACCTGTTCCGTGCCCGGGGTCATGGCGCGCGCGGCCGGTACTTGTCGGGTTCGCCCAGCCACTGCCGTTGCACTTCGGCCATGCGGGCGAGTTCGGCGTCGCTGTACTCGCGGTAGCGCCGCAGCAGGTCCAGATTGCCGGCGTAATGCGGCTGCGCCTGCGGCGAGGCCGCCGGCCGCGCGTGGTGCAGATGCACGGCCGGGCGCAGGTCCAGCTCGATCGCGGGCAGGCGCGCCCGCTCCAGGCGGTAGCTCAGGGCGTCGTCCTCGCCGCCCCAGCCGCGGAAGCGCTCGTCCCAGCCGCCCAGGGCAAGGAAGGCGCCGCGCGCCAGCAGGATCATGCCGCCGGCGAACGCCAGGCGTTCGCCCAGGCCCTCGCGGTCCGGTGCGCTGCCGGGGACGGGGTCGGGCACGAAGTCCCAGTCGCCGCCGCGCACGCGCTCGCTTTGCGCGGGCGTGAGGTCGACCAGGCGCCGATAGGGCTTCACGGCCTGCACGCCCGAGGCCGTCTGCGTCAGGGCGGCGCGCAGCGCCTCGCCCACGATCAGATCGGCGTCGGTGAACAGCAGCCAGGCGGACTGGGCGTGGCGCGCGCCGAGGTTCAGGCCCCAGCTCTTGTTGAACGCGGCGGGGTTGTAGGCGAACAGCGTGCGCACGGTGGGGTGCGGCAGCGGGCCGGGCAGCCGCGGTGCATCGTCCTGTTCGACCAGGATCAGCTCCAGCTCCGGATAGCGCGCCCACCAGGCCAGGACCGCCGCAAGGTTCGCCTGCCGCAGCGGGTCGCCCGCACCGCGGTATGTCATGATCACGCTGGCTGGCGGCATCGGTGTTCGCAGCGGGCGGGAGGCAGATCGGTGCGGCAGTATCGCATGCGGCGGTGCGGCGCTCGGCCGTGATCAGTTGTCTGATGGTGACCCAGGCCGCACGCCTGCCGCTGGCGGCGCGCGCCATCGCCGATTTCGCTGCGCAGACCCACGCACCGCGCGAACTCGTCGTGCTGCACGATGGGGATACTGCCGCCCAGACGGCCCTGCAGGACGCGGCGGCGTGCAGCCCGGCACCCGTGCGCGTGCTCGCCTGCGCTCCCGCCCCCTTGGGCACCTTGCGCCAACGCGCGGTTGCCGCGGCCCGCGGCGAATGGGTGTGCCAGTGGGACGACGACGACCGCTATCACCCGCAGCGTCTGGCGCTGCAGTGGCAGTCGCTGCAGCAGGCCGGCGCGGCGTTCGGTTTCCTGGTCGACCAACTGCACTGGTTTCCCGCCAGCGGCGAGCTGTTCTGGGATGACTGGGAGCGCGAGCCCTACCCCCTGAACCTCATACCCGGCAGCCTGCTGGGGCGCCGAGATCTGCTGCCCGCCTACCCGCCGTTGGCGCGCGGCGAGGACACCGCCGTGGTGCACGAGGTGCTGCGCCGCGGCTACGCGCTGGCACGCCTGCGCGATGCGGGCTGGTGCTACGTGTACACCTGCCACGGCGACAACACATGGTCGCAGGCGCACCATCGCGCCATCGTCGCGGCCAAGGCCATGGGGCCGGCGCGTCTGCTGCGCGCCGCCGCCACCTTGCGCGCACGGCTGGCCGAGTACGCCCCGCCGCTGGGAGCCCTGCGCCTGCCCTACCGCGGCGGCGAGCTGCGCCTGGATACCTGAGCCGCGCCGGCGCCCGCCCTAGGCCGCGTCGAGGCCGTCGAGAAACGGCCGCGCCAGCGCCGCCAGGGTGCAGTCGCTCCGGCGCAGCCAGGCCAGGTCGATGTCCTCGGCGCAGACCGGGCTGAAATCGGCGCGCTCGCGCGACCACCACAGGTGCGCCCACAGGTGCACGCTGTAGACGTCCTCGCGCGGCGTGTCGCGCTCCTGCAGCAGCGTGCGCAGTCCCACACTCGAGCTGCCGTAGCGGTAGAAATACGCCGCCGGCAGCACGCGCACGGCGTCGGGCTGTGACTGCCACAGGCGCGCGGCTTCCTCGCAGGAATGGCGGCTCCAACTGCCGTCGAACACGGCGGCCATGCGTTCGCGCCAGGCCGCGGCGAAGCGCGCACCGGGGCGCGCCCCCATCACCGCATTGCACAGCGAAGGACGCAGCAGGCGGCCGGGCTGGTGCGGCGCGGGCTCCTCGCCGATGAAGAATTCCGCCTCGAACCAGTCCGTGGGGTAGGGCCGCACGAACAGCGTGTCCATGTCGGCGTACACGCCGCCGTGCTCGCGCAGCAGGTCCAGGCGCAGGAAGTCGGCCCCGTGCGCGTAGTCCAGGCCGAGGCGCTGGATCGCTGCGCCCTCGGCGTGGGCGGCGTAGCGCTCCGGCGCGAAGCCGCTGACCGGCGCGTCCACGCGGTGCAGGCGCAGGTGTGCACGGATGCGCTCCCACCAGGGGCCGTAGGGCTCGTGCCGGTAGTGGAAGTGCAGGGCTGCCGGCCGGTTCACCACCAGGCACGAGGCCAGGCACAGCCAGTGCAGCAGGTGCAGCGGCGCCGTCTGCGGGCGCAGGCCGAAGATGAAGTGGAACGCGGGCGCGGCGCTCACGCCAGCAGCGCCCGCCAGTCGTGCCACACGCGCGCCTCGCCATAGCGCTGCACCACGCGCTCACGGATGGCCTGCGCGGCGGCCCGCGCGGGGGCGGGATCGCGCCAGTGCGCGCGCAGCAGGCGGGCGGCGGCGTCGAGGTCAGGCTCCGCCCAGCGCTGGCTGGGGAAGAACAGCGGGCACTGCGGCGGCCACACCGGGGCAGGCACGAGACGGCCGGGCACCGCGCCCGGCCACCGTGCACCAAGGTAGTCGAGCGGTCCGCCCCAGCCCGGCCCGATCACCGGGGTGGCGCGTACGGCGGCCTCGAAGGCGTCGCAGCCCCAGCCTTCGCCGTGGCTGAGGGAGACGTAGACGTCGCCCAGCGCATGCAGCAGGTCGATGCCGTCGCCGTCCAGGCGCTCGTCGATCAGGCACAGATGCGGTGCGCTGCGGCCGTGGCGCGCCAGCGCCGCGGCGAGCGCGTCCGCCGCCAGCTCGCGCGTCGCCCGCGGCGCATACCACGGCCCGGTCCCGCTGCCCTGAGTGTCGGTCTTGAGCAGCAGGGTGACCGGATCGTCGGCGTCGAAGGCACGCACGAAGGCGTCGATGAGTCCGGCGAGGTTCTTGCGCGGGTCCCAGCGTCCGATCGAGTAGAACACGGTGTGTCCGGGCGGGATGCCCAGATCGCTGCGTGCGGCGGCGATGTCGCCGGGCGAGTACTCCGCCGCCCGCGGTGCGCGCGGGTGCGGCACGACCTGCGGCGGGTATGCCAGCCCGGCGCGCTGCAGGGCCTGGGTGCAGGCCTGGCTGGGCACCGCGATGCGCTCGGCCAGACGCAGCAGCGGCAACCAGTGCGCCGGCGCGCAGTCTGTTTCCCAGGCGACGTAGCCGATGTTGCGGCGGCCGGCCTCGAACATCGCCGGCCAGGTATCGGGCGGGGCATGCACGATGACCGTGTCGTGGCCGACGGGCGCAGCCGTGGCGCGGATCAATTCCGGCACGTCGGCGTAGGCGGCACCGCCGCCTTGCGCCTGCAGCAGGGGCAAGCGCCGCCCGGCCGCGTCTTCCCAGGGCGCCGGCAGCATGCCCGGCGCGTGCCAGCGCAAGGGGATCCACTGCACCGGCAGGCCGGCGTTGACCAGCAGGCGCACCGCACGCACGGCGGCGATGCCGTAGCCGCTGAGGTCGCCGCCGCCGAAGTAGCGGATGCCGCGCGGCAGGCTCACCGGGGATCGGTCAGGCCCGGCGCGGGCGGCGGCGCAGGCCCAGCCAGGCCAGCAGGCCGCCGAGCAGACCGAGCGCGCCGCGGTCGAGCGTGGGCACCTCCGCCGGAGCGCCGCCCACGGCCAGGCTGACGTGCGCCACCACCGAGGATCCGTAGGTGTCGGTGACGCGGTAGTCGAAGCCGTCGCTGCCGCTGAAGCCGGCATCGGGCGTGTAGCTGAAGCTGCCGTCCGGCGCCAGCGCCAGCGTGCCGTGCTGGGGCGCGACGCTGAGGCTGGCGACGAGGTTGCTGCCCAGGTCGTTGCCGAGCACATTGCCGCTGATCGCGCTGCCGTAGGCGGCACCGAAGCTGTCCGCGCCGGCGTAAGGGACGATCAGCAGGCTGGCCACGCCATTGGCATTGCCGCCGTTGCCGTCGCTGATGGCGTAGCTCAACTGATCAGGTCCGGAGTAGCCGGGATCGGGCGTGTAGCTCAGCACACCGGCGGGGCTGATGCTGCCCACGCCGTGGCTGGCGCCGGCGTAGGCGTACACCGTCAGCGGGTCGCCGTTCGGATCGATGTCGTTGACCAGCACGTCGCCGCTCAGGGTCTGGCCGGCCACTCCGCTGAAGCTGTCGGGGTTGGCCAGCGGCGCGCCGTTGCCGACGCTGATGGCGACCGTGGCGCTGGCGTTTTGTCCGCTGGCGTCCTGCACGGCGTAGGTGAAGCCGTCGCTGCCGCTGAAGCCTGCCGCAGGCGTGTAGCTGAAGTCGCCGTTGGGCGCCAGCGACAGGCTGCCGTGCTGTGGTGTCGTGAGCACGGCTGCGCTGAGGTTGCTGCCCACATCGTTGCCCAGCACGTTCGCGGCCAGGGGCGTGGCGTAGGGCGTGGTGTAGCTGTCGTCGCCGGCGACCGGCAGCACGGTCAGCAGCACCGTGGTGATGGCGTTGCACACGCCGCCGCCGAGGGCCTGGTAGCTGAAGGCGTCCTGGCCGCTGAACCCCGCCGCCGGCGTGTAGATGAAGGCGCTGCTGACGTTGTCGAGGCTCACGCTGCCGTGAGTGGCATTCGACAGGCGGTTGTAGGTGACGCCGCCGGTGTAGTTGTCGTTGGCGTTGAGCACGCCGCTGGACGGCTGGCCGGCCGGCACGGTGTAGCTGTCGTCGACGATGGCGGGAATGAAATGCAGGTGCACGAGCGCATTGGCGCTGGCCGAGGTGCTGTCGACGACGTTGTAGGCGAAGGATCGATCGCTCGCCGTGCAGGCGTTGAAGTCCGCGAACAGGCTGGAGATCGTCACCGTCAGGTCGCCATTGCCCGCCAGGGAAGCCGTCGAGGCCACCCCCAACGCGTAGACCCCCGGCACGGCGCTCAGTCCGCTGCCGCTGTCGTTGCCCAGTACATTGCCGGCCAGCGTGGACGTGGCCCGGCTTACGACGACGAAGGTGTCGTCGACCGGCGCGGGTGCCGCCGCGGCATGGCCGCCCGCCACGCCGAGTCCGAGGGCGGCAGGCAGGATGCGGTGGGCGCGCAGGCGCGGGCGGGAGCGGTCGCCGGGCTCGGTCATGGCGGTATCCCCTGTTGAACCGCCGCAGGGTAACGGAAGCTGCCGACGCCGTCACCCTCGCGCGGGTGCGGCGCCGTCGATGTCCCCGCCGCCCGGGCCGCCCCGCGCGACGGCACGTTCGGCGTCCAGCCAGGCGCACAGGCGGTGCAGGAAGGGCAGCTCCTGGTGCGCGAACAGGCGCACGAAGGCCGGCGGCAGCGGACGCTGCTTCCAGGCGAAGCAGGCGGCGTAGCGCGCGGGATCGGCCGCCAGGGTGCGCAGGTGCGCGGCCAGGGCGCGCGCGTCCGCGAAGGCGCTGGCATCGACGTAGCTGTCCGGGGCCGGTGCGAAGTCGGCGATGTTGGGCGCGCCCAGATACACCGGCACGCAGCCGGCGAGCAGGCAGTCGAACCACTTCTCGGTGACGTAGTCGCGGTCGATACAGTTCTCGTAGGCCAGGTTGAAGCGATAGCGCGCCAGCACGGCGAGCTTGCTGGCGCGGCCGCGGTCGTCGATGCGATGCGTGGTGCGCCAGCGCCCGTAGTGGTGCAGGGGCAGCTCTGCCTCCAGCGCCAGCACGCGCGCCTCGCGTTCGCTGCGCGAGGCGGCGTTGGAAATGAAGGCGCAGACCAGGTGCGCGTCGTCCTTCGGTGGCGCCGGGCGCAGCAGTTCCGGCAGGCGGCCCGGACTGGTGTAGTTGATCGGAAAGTCGCTGTCCCGGTGGTAGGACGCCACGACGTCGAGGCGATCCAGGACGGCCGGGTCGCGCTGGTGCGGGTAGTAGACGTCGCACTCGGCGCTCACGCCGATCCACACCTGACCCGGCGGCTTGGGCGCGTGTTCGATGCCGCGCACCTGCGGCAGGTGGAAGACCACGGCCTGCGCCGCGGCCATGTCGGCGGCCCGCTCGGACACCTCCCAGCCGGGCACGCTGCCGCCGGCGTCGGCAAGCCAGGAGCGGTCGAACATCGGCGTGGTCAGCACCAGCCGCGGTCGCGCGGGCCAGCGGGCCAGTGCGGCACGCCGCCGCTGCTGCCGCGTGCCGTCGCGGTCGGCGCCGGGCCAGGTCACGACAGCAGCGGTGCCATCCAGCGCATCAGTCGCGTCAGTCCCTCGCGCAGCGGCACCTTGGGCGACCAGCCCAGTTCGCGCTGCACGCGCGCATTGTCGCTGCTGCGTCCGGCCACGCCGCGCGGTGCCTGTGGCCGGTACACGCGGCGGCAGCGCACGCCGGCCAGGTCTTCCAGCACGTCGACCAGGCCGTCGACGCTGACGCGCTCCTCGCTGCCGAGGTTGAGCGGACCGCGCGCCTCGCCCTGCATCAGGCGCACGATACCCTCGATGGCGTCATCCACGTAGAGAAAGCTGCGCGACTGCGTGCCGTCGCCCCAGATCTCGATGCTTGGTTCGGCCTGGGTGCGCGCCTCCAGCACCTTGCGGCACAGCGCCGCCGGGGCCTTCTCGCGCCCGCCGCGCCAGGCGCCGAACGGGCCGTAGACGTTGTGCAGGCGCGCCACGCGCGCGTCGAAGCCGTAGTCCTCGACGAAATGTCGGCACAGGCGCTCGCTGAAGAGCTTCTCCCAGCCATAGCCGTCCTCGGGATCGGCCGGATAGGCGTCCTCCTCGCGCAGCGGCGGCAGGTCGGCGCGGTCCTGCCTTGCGGCGGGATACACGCAGGCGGACGAGGCGAAGAAATAGCGCTGCACGCCGGCCGCGCGCGCCGCCTCGATCAGCTGCGTGCCGATCAGCACATTGAGCATGCAGGCGGCGCGGTGCGTCTCGATGTAGCCCATGCCGCCCATGTCCGCGGCGAGGTTGTACACGCGCTCGCAGCCCTGCACGGCCGCGCGGCAGGCCAGCGGATCGCGCAGGTCGAGCACGCGGTTCTCGGCCGCGGGCTGCACCTGCGCCCACGCCGCCAGCGGGCGGCAGTCCACCGCGCGCACGCCCCAGCCGTCGCGCACCAGGCGCGCGGCGAGGTGCCCGCCGAGAAATCCGCCGGCGCCGGCGACCACGGCCAGGCGCTCTCCCACGGCCCTACTCGCCCAGGGTCAGCAGCGAGGCATTGCCGCCGGCGGCGGTGGTGTTGATGGTGAGCGTGCGCTCGGTGACGAAGCGCGCGAGGTAGTGCGGGCCGCCGGCCTTGGGTCCGGTGCCCGAGAGACCTTCGCCGCCGAAGGGCTGCACGCCGACCACCGCGCCGATCTGGTTGCGGTTGACGTAGCAGTTCCCCACCTTGACGCCGCGCGAGATCGTCTCGATGGTGGAGTCGATGCGGCTGTGCACGCCGAGGGTGAGGCCGTAGCCGGTGGCGTTGATGGCGTCGATCACCTGCGCCAGCTCGCTCGCCTTCCAGCGCAGCACGTGCAGCACCGGACCGAAGACTTCGCGCTGCAGCTGGCCGAGCGAGGCGATTTCGTAGGCGCGCGGCGCGAAGAAGGTGCCGTGGGCGCAGTCCTCGCCGAGCTTGGCCACCTTGATCAGGCGCGCCTCCTGGTCCATGCGCGCGGCGTGCGCGTCGAGGATCTTCTTGGCGTCCTCGTCGATCACCGGGCCGATGTCGGTGGACAGCAGGCGCGGCTCGCCGATCTTCAGCTCGTCCATGGCGCCGGCGAGCATGGCGATCACCTTGTCGGCGATGTCCTCTTGCACGAACAGCACGCGGGCGCAGGAGCAGCGCTGGCCGGCCGAGTAGAAGGCGCTGCCGATGGCGTCCTTGACCACCTGCTCGGGCAGGGAGGAGGAGTCGGCGATGAGCGCGTTCTGGCCGCCGGTCTCGGCGATCAGCACGCCGATCGCGGCGTCGCGCGCGGCAAGGGAGCGGTTGATGGCGCGGGCGGTCTCGGTGGAACCGGTGAACACCACGCCGGCCACGCGCGGGTCGCGCGTCAGCGCCGCGCCCACCACGGCGCCGTCGCCGGGCAGGAGCTGCAGTACCGCGGCCGGCACGCCCGCCTCGTGCAGCAGCTGCGTGGCGCGGAAGGCGACGAGGTTGGTCTGCTCGGCGGGCTTGGCGATCACGGCGTTGCCGGTCACCAGGGCGGCCACCACCTGGCCCATGAAGATCGCCAGCGGAAAGTTCCACGGACTGATCGCCACGAACACGCCGCGGCCGTGCAGGAAGAGCTGGTTGGATTCGCCGGTGGGGCCGGGCAGGGCGGCCGGGTGCCCGAGCATCTGCCGCGCCTCGCGCGCGTAGTAGCGGCAGAAGTCCACCGCTTCGCGCACCTCGGCGATGGCGTCTGGAATCGTCTTGCCGGCCTCGCGCACGCACAGGGCGATCAGCTCGCCGCGGCTGGCTTCCATGAGGTCGGCGGTGTGTTCGAGGATCTTGGCGCGCGAGGCGGCCGGCAGGCGGTCCCACTCCGGTTGCGCGGCGACGGCGTTGGTCAGCGCGCGCTCCACCGTCGCGGCATCGGCGGCCACCCAGCTGCCCACCACGCGGCGGCGGTCGGCCGGGTCGGTCACGTTCTGCGGCGTGCCGCCCGGGGTGGCGCCCGGCACCAGGGGCGTGGCCGCCCAGGTTTGCGGCGAGGCGGCGATGGCGTCGGCCAGTGTCTTCAGTTCGTTGTCGTTGCCGAGGTTGACGCCCATGGAGTTCTTCCGTTGTTCGCCGAACAGGCCGGCGGGTTGCGGGATGCGTGGATGCGCCTTGCTGGTGAAGTGGCGCACGGTTTCGACCGGGTCGGCCACGAGGTCCTTGATGGCCAGGTTCGCGTCGACGATGCGGTTGACGAAGCTCGTGTTGGCGCCGTTCTCCAGCAGGCGCCGCACCAGGTAGGGCAGCAGGTCCTCGTGCGTGCCCACCGGTGCGTAGACGCGGCAGGGCACGGCGAGGTTGTTCTCGCCGATCACCTCGGCATACAGGTCGGCGCCCATGCCGTGCAGGCGCTGGAACTCGAACGGCCGCCCGCGCGCCATGTGGTGGATGGCGGCAATGGTGTGGGCGTTGTGCGTGGCAAAGGCCGGGTAGAACAGCGCGCCGTGGTCGAACAGGCGCTGCGCGCAGGCGAGGTAGGACACGTCGGTGTTGGGCTTGCGCGTGTACACCGGATAGCCGGCGTGGCCGCCCTCCTGCGCGCGCTTGACCTCGGAGTCCCAATAGGCGCCCTTGACCAGGCGCACGCACCAGCGCTGGCCGACCTTGTGCGCCTGTTCGGCCAGCCAGTCGATGACGAAGGGTGCGCGCTTCTGGTAGGCCTGCACGGCCAGACCAAAACCCTGCCAACCGGCCAGCGACAGGTCGGCGTGCACCGCGGCGATCACCTCCAGCGACAACTCCAGGCGGTCGGCTTCCTCGGCGTCCACGGTGAGGCAGATGCCCTGGGTCTTGGCCAGCTGCGCCAGCTCCAGCAGCTTGGGCACCAGTTCGGCGTGCACGCGGGCGCGCTTGCCCACCTCGTAGCGCGGGTGCAGCGCCGACAGCTTGATGGAGATGGACGGCGCGTCGAGGATGTCGCGGTAGCGGCCGCTGGCGGCCTCGGCCTGCACGCGCGCGCCGAGGGCGCGGATGGCGTCGAGGTAGGCGCGGTGGTAACGCTCGGCGTCGGGCTGCGTGAGGGCTGCCTCGCCCAGCATGTCGTAGGAGTAGCGGTAGGGGCGGTTGTCCTTCTCGTCGGCGCGGTCCAGCGCCTCCTTGATGGTGCGGCCCATGACGAACTGGTGGCCCATGATGCGCATGGCCTGGCGCACGGCCAGGCGGATCACCGGCTCGCCGCTGCGGCCGATCAGGCGCTTGAGCGCGCCGACGAAGTTGCGCTGGGTCTCCTCGGCCAGGGTGACCAGCTTGCCGGTGAGCATCAGACCCCAGGTGCCGGCGTTGACCAGCACCGAGTCGCTCTTGCCCAGGTGCGCCTCCCAGTTGGCCTCGCCGAGCTTGTCGGAGATGAGCTTGTCCGCGGTGGTCTTGTCCGGGATGCGCAGCAGGGCCTCGGCCACGCACATCAGCAGCACGCCTTCCTCGCTGGACAGGTCGTACTCGCGCATGAAGGACTCGACCGCCGACTTCTGGTCGGCCTTGGCGCGCACGCGCGCCACCAGCTCGGTGGCGCGGGCCAGCACGAGGTCGCGCTCGGCCGACGGCAACGCCGCCTGGGCCAGCAGCTCGTTCACCGCCTCGGTTTCGTCGCGGCAGTAGGCCGCGGTCATGCGTGCCCGCGCGGCGTCGGCCGGGGCGGGCAGTTCGGGTTTCAGGATGTCGCTCACGAAGGCTCCCGCGGATGCGCCGGATCGCCGCCGCGCGCCGCGGCAGGGTGGGCGATTGTAGGAGCTCGCCCGACAGGGGCCAAGGAAGCCGGGGCGTGCACCCACGCCCCCCTGCGGCAGTTTGTCCCAGGTTGCGGCAGGAGCGCGCAGGACCCGCGTCCTTGCCCGTGCTGGCGGCGCTGACTATGATTCGCGGGTTTCGCGTCTGTCGCGTGCGTGCCTCCGGTGGCTTCACCGGGCCTTGCGCCGGCGGCGCGATGATCCGGTTCTGACCTCCGCCTCCCGCCGCGGCGCCTGCCGGGCGTCCGGTGGAGCGCTTCCTCCCGGCGACAGCCAGGCCGGGCGGTGCCGGTGCCCTTCCATCGAATCGTCGCAAGAGTGATCGCAATGAAGCCTTTGGGGATTTCGCGCAGCGTCAAGACCGTACTGGCGACGGCGCTCGGCCTCGGCGCCGGCGTGGCGGCGGCCAATCCGGTGCCGTGGCAGCTCAACATGTCGCCGGGCGTCACCGAAACCGCGCGCAATGCCTACCAGATGCACATGATCGCGCTGTGGATCTGCGTGGTGATCGGCATCCTGGTCTTCGGCGCCATGGCTGTGGCCATGGTCAAGTTCCGCAAGTCCAAGGGCGCGGTCGCGGCCAAGTGGAGCCACAACACGACGGCCGAGATCATCTGGACGGTGCTGCCCATCGTCCTGCTGGTGGTCATGGCCTGGCCGGCCACCCACGCCCTGGTGAAGGAAGCCAACACCGGCGACGCGGGCATGACCATCAAGGTCACCGGCTACCAGTGGAAGTGGCGCTACGAATATGTCGACTACCAGGGCAAGCCGACCCCGGTGAACTTCGTCTCCAAGCTCGACGGCGACAGTGACAAGACCCGTCAGCTGCGCTCGGGCCTGGATCCGCACGCGGTGAAGGTGGGCGAGGACCAGACCTACCTGCTCAATGTCGACAAGCCGCTGGTGGTGCCCACCGGCACCAAGATCCGCTTCGTCATCACTGCCGACGACGTGATCCACTCCTGGTGGGTGCCGGCGCTGGGCTGGAAGAGCGACGCCATCCCCGGAATCATCAACGACGCCTGGACGCAGATCGACCAGCCCGGCACCTATCGTGGCCAGTGCGCCGAGCTGTGCGGCCAGGACCACGGCTTCATGCCCATCGTGGTGATTGCCAAGCCCAAGGCCGAGTTCGAACAGTGGCTGGCCGAGCAGGGCGCGACCGCCGACAAGGCCGCCGCCACCGCCACCCTCGTCCCCGCAGCCGCGTCGGCCGCCGCCGCGCCGCAGGGCTAAACCATCTCGCAGTAGAGGTCACAGGTCATGGCTCACGCCGCCCACGTCGACGACCACCACGACGCCCACGATCACAAGCCCGAGGGCTTCCTCGCCCGTTGGGTATTCACCACCAACCACAAGGACATCGGTACGCTGTACCTGGTGTTCGCCTTCATCATGGCGTGCATCGGCGCGGCCATGTCGGTGGTGATCCGCGCCGAGCTGGCGCAGCCCGGGCTGCAGTTCGTGCAGCCCTACTTCTTCAACCAGATGACCACGGTGCACGCCCTGGTCATGATCTTCGGCGCGGTCATGCCGGCCTTCGTGGGCCTGGCCAACTGGATGATCCCGCTGATGATCGGCGCGCCGGACATGGCGCTGCCGCGCATGAACAACTGGTCCT
>ENA-UOYA01000517-UOYA01000517.1-activated-sludge-metagenome-genome-assembly--contig:-NODE-517-length-49498-cov-11.630686_pt1 | contig 49498 bp, 40 predicted proteins | sample MGYA00238163_ERZ764804 | MGnify/ENA primary metagenome ERZ764804 (study PRJEB28919, sample SAMN05720223) | activated sludge metagenome | isolation source: Anaerobic digester | place: Hong Kong...
ATAGCAAGGCACAGGCGTGTTTACGCCCTCGCCAAACGCCTGCTCGGCTGGTGGCTCCGGCGAAAGTTCCGCTATTCGTTCGACATCGGGGAGCCTATCGCGGGCCCGTACATCCTCGTCGCCAACCACAACCTCGACTGGGACCCGCTGCTTCTGGGGCTGGCGTTTCCACATATGTATTTTGTAGCCAGCGAGCACCTTTTCATGAAGGGCTTTGTGTCAAAGCTCCTCGCCTATTTCGTGTCCCCCGTCCCGCGCCTTAAGGGCAGCGTGGATTTCCGCACCGTTTTAGATGTGCGCGACAGATTGAAAAAAGGCTGCAGCGTGTGCATCTTTCCCGAGGGCAACCGCTCCTTGGACGGCCGCACGGGCCCGCTGCACCCCACCACAGGAAAATTCCTGAAGGCCTGCGGCGTCCCTCTCGTTACATACCGGCTGGAGGGCGGCTTTCTCACCAGCCCGCGCTGGAGCCACACACTGCGCAAGGGCAGGATGAAAGGCCGGCTGGTCGGTGTGTACACGACCGAGCGGCTTGAGTCCATGTCTCCCGAGGATATAGAGGCCGCCGTCAACAGGGACCTTTTTGAGGACGCTTACGCCACCCAGGAAAAGGAGCGCGTGCCCTATCGCGGCAAACGCCTTGCCAAGGGGCTGGAAACGGCCATATTCATGTGCCCCGTGTGCAACCGTATGGGCCGCATGAAAAGCACCGACAGCCGGCTTGTGTGTGAATGCGGGGCCGGCGCAGAATACGACGAGTACGGCTATTTCAGGGGCGGCGTGCCGTTTTCCACCTTCACCGAGTGGTACGACTGGCAATGCGGCAGGCTGCGCGAGCTGGCGGGAACCGACGCTTCCCTGGAGCTTACCGACCGCGAGGTAGCCGTTTACAGCATAGACAGGGCCAAGAAAAGGCGGCAGTTATGCCTCGGTACCATAGCCATGACAAGGTACCTTTTAAAGATATATGACGGCACTAGGGCGCTTTTGTCCTGCCCGTTAAAGGAAATAAGCGACATGTCCATCTACGGGCGCAACACCATGGTCTTTTCCGCCGGGGGCAGGTATTACGAGCTGAAATCAAGTCTTGAGTTTAACGCGAGAAAATACCTGCATCTGTTCCAGTTTGTCAAATCCAGCCCGTAGTGACGGGCTATAACCGCGCCGACCTATAAAAAACGCTAAGGAGGAACGGCTGAGCCCGTCCGGGCATTCACCAAAGCGTCCCGCCCGGCGGCCGCCGAAAGGTGTATGGATTTTTCATGGGAGAATACGGAGCTGTGGCATTTCGTCATACAGTTCGGTATCATAGCGTGCGGGCTTCTCGCCGCCAATATCCTGCGCAGGAAGGTCCCGTTCATCAACAGGAGTCTGGCGCCCACAGCCGTGCTGACAGGCTTTCTGTTTCTTATACTCAAAACGGCCGGCCTTATAAGCCTTGACGGCGACCTGCTGGAAACCCTCACCTATCACGGCATCGCCGTCGGTTTCATCGCCCTTTCTCTCAGGGTGCCCAAATCGGGCGACAGAGGCGAAATACTCACCTCCTTTAAGAGCGGCGCCCTTATAGTGAGCACCTACCTGTTTCAGGGCCTTATCGGGCTTACGGTGACTATCGCCCTGGCATACACCGTTATGCCCGGTCTTTTCAAGGCCAGCGGCATACTGCTGCCCATGGGCTATGGCCAGGGGCCCGGGCAGGCTAACAACGTAGGCGTCACCTACGAGGCGCTGGGCTTTACGGGCGGGCAGTCCTTCGGCCTTTCCCTCGCGGCGGCGGGCTATGCCTGCGCCTGCATCATAGGCGTCGTATACCTTAATGTGCTATCCCGCAAAAATAAAATATCGGTAAAACAGCACGAGGAGATATCGGGCTCGGTGAGCATAGACACCTTCCAGGACAAAGGGGAGATACCCATCGCCGAATCCATAGACAGGTTCACCATCCAGGTCGCCCTGGTGCTGGCCATATACCTGCTCACCTACCTTTTCACCCGCGGCATAACCTCCGCCCTTGCGGCGGGCGCGCCCGGCGTGGCGAAAACCCTCAACCCGCTTTTGTGGGGCTTTAATTTTATCGTCGGCTCCATGCTTGCCCTGGCGGCGCGCTCCGTCATATCTACTTTCGGGAAATACAGGCTTATGACCCACCAGTATCAGAACAACTACCTGCTCGGCCGCATCTCCGGATTTGCCTTCGACCTGATGATTATCGCGGGCATCGCCACCATAGATATTAAAGACCTGGCGGGGCTGTGGCTGCCCTTCGCCATTCTGGCCGTGCTGGGCGGGTTTTTGACGCTTTTTTATCTGCAGATTGTCTGCAAAAAGATATACCCCGGCTATTACTACGAGGGGCTTTTGTCCATGTACGGCATGCTGACCGGCACCATCAGCTCGGGCATACTGCTTTTGCGGGAGATAGACCCGGACTTTGAGACCCCCGCCGCCAACAACCTCATAACCGGCAGCAGCTACGGCATAATGCTGGGCGCGCCTCTTCTGGCCGTGATAGGCATAGCCCCCAAATCCGGGCCGCTGCTTTTCGTATCGTACATCATCGTCGCCGCCTACTGGCTTTTGCTTCTTGCGGCGATATATAAAATCAATATCAAAAAGCAGAAAAAGAAGGCGTAAGCGCCCGAAAGAGAGGGCGGCTGCGGCAAAACAGCGCGAAAAACAGAGCCGAAACAGGCTGCAAAGGCAAGCCTAACGGCTCTGTTTTTGACTCTATGTAATAAGTTGGGGCAAACCTTTACACGGCGGAACATTCTTCACAGGGCAGCGGCCAGACAGGCCCTGCCTTTTCTTGCGCTTCCCTTGGGTGCGGGCAAATCCCGAAAGGGACGTGGGTATCTTAGCTTATGATGCGGAAGGAGCCTATGAAGGGAAGCTCCTTGGCCTTGCCGTCTAACGCGTTAACAATGCCGATAGCCATCAGCACCAGCAGTGCGATGCTGCCAAGTCCGCTCAAAAGCGCCCCGAAAATAAAGCCTATAAACGGAATTGAGTAAAGCACACCGGATACGACCCATACCACCAGCCACGCTATGAGCAGAAGCAGCGACTGGTTGGCGTGAAAGCGGCCGTACTTGGAGTCCGGCGCGGAAACGAGAGGGAGAAAGAACAGGATGAACAGATAGCATACGGCGCATACCACCCTGTTGGCCTTTACGTCCTCAGGGTCTGGGATGAACACGGTATCGTTTTGGTTATACATGCCGCACAAGGCTCCTTTTGCACGCGCGCCAAAAGCGCGGATACGGCACGGCGAAAACCATGCCCGAACAGCTCTTTCAAGGATATTATAGCGGAAACCGAAGGCATTCGTCAAGCTAAATCCATTTTGTTTTTTACGCATACGCGGATAACCGCTTTGGCCAAGCCGCGGCCGCCGGCGCTTTTTACCGGCGGCCGTATCGCACAGCTCATACGGTTAATAGGACGTGTTGATTTCCACGCCGTCCAGAATATCCTGCAGCGACTTTATAACCTTATTGATATAGGTCACGGTCACGGAATTCAGCGGTATGCCGTTGACATATCGCTTGTAGTTGCGCGAATCTATCTTGTAGTAGTCGATGTTAACCGACTCGCGGTCCTTGTCGCGGTAATTGAAGGTTATAGAGAGGGCGGGGGATGTCTCTGTCCGCTCGGCGTCGGTCTGGGCGGACGAGAAGCCTCCGAGCAGTATCTGGTAAAGCGAGCGGAAATTGTCGGTGTCGAGCGTCTTGGAATCCAAAGTCACCTTGAGGTCGTCGTCCTCGCCGCTCAGCTTATAGGTGTAGTCGACCGAGCTTGTTTTAACGCGGATGGACTCTACGGAATCGATAAAGATGAACACCGTGTAGGAAAGAAGGTCCTTAATCTGCCAGTTTGCGTATGTGAGAACCGAGGCGCTCACCTTGTAGACGACCTTTTTGCCCTCTACCAACACATAATAGGTGTCGTCGCTCTCGTCCCTGTCCCCTATGGACATCTTAAAGGTGTTGTCGTTAAGCGTATAGCTGATGGTGTAGGGCGGGTCGTCAAGCCCGTAGCTCTTCAGCACCTTGGGCGAGGTGACGAGAGCCACTGCCTCCATGGCGGTAAGCCCCGAGCCGATAGACGAAAGGAAGGACGACAGCTTGTCCGGATTCGGCGAGAAGTAATAGGGCTCGATAATCTTATAGGTGTCCATGTTGTTCTTCTCTTCGGATTCTTTCTCCGTCACCGGACGCAGCACAATACGCTTTTCCCTGGCGCTTCCGCCAAAAATGATTCTCTGGATTTTCATCTGGTCCTCCGCCGAGATGCCTTCCGACAGCGAAAGATCTATAAAGGAGAGCTTTTTATTGAACCAGAACGCGTAGCTGCCGCTGGTTTCGGATATATATATCCTGTCGCCGTCCTTTTCCTTGGCATAGAAGCCGCTCCCGCCGGGGACCTCGTCGCCTATCAGAAGCTCGTGGGCGGCGCCGTCCTCGAATTCCACATAAAAGCTGGCGGCGGGCTTGTCGAGTCCGTATTCCGAAAGGTCGTCGGCGCTTTCGGCCACCAAGCGGCGCGCAACGAAAGAAGCGGCTCTCTGCAGCGCGCTTTCCACGTTGGTGTTATCCACCGGATAATCGGAAAGCCCTTCCACCTTCCACGTATCGTCACCTGTGCGGTTTATGGTGAATCCGCCGTCCTTGTTTTCTACCCTGAGTTTTACGACGTCCTCTTTATCCCCGCTGTATAGGGTGACCGAGGAGTCGGAGGCCGTTTCGCTGCTCGCGTCTTTTTCGGGATTTCTGTTGAGGAATATGAGGGCCGTGACCAATAGTCCCAGCACCAGCACGACGGATACCAGTGTGATGACCTGCTTTTTCATAAGTGCCTCCTTGAAAGCCATACGCTGATGCCCGCTATGACCACCACCAAGGGCAGGACGAACACAAACAGCACAAACAGCGCGTTGAAGGTCTTGGCGGTTATGCCTAAGCTGGCGGTCTTAAGCGAACGAGGAATAAAATTGAAGGCGTCCTTTTTATCGACCGTTTTGTTCATCAGGTTTAACATATAGGTGCCGTTGCCGTACGCCGACGAGGAGAGGATACCGCTCATGAAGCTGCTTGTGCCCAAAAGCTCGGTGTTGCCGCACACCACGACCGACGAGGTGTTTTCGTCTATGGTCTTAGTGGCGCGGACCAGAATGTCGTACTTGCCGGCCTTGCCGTTTTTTATCGCTTCGCTCATGCTCTCCTGTGTCCATCTCTCCGGCAGCTTGTCTATCAGATAGATATTGTCGTATGTGGACAGCAGGGTGGATACCTTGGTATATCCGGAGGATTCAAACAGCGTTTCCACAGGCTGCGCGCTGTTCGCCGCAAACGGTATGCCCTTGGTGTCGAGGTTGCCGGCGAGCTCGGTATCGGTGTATTGCAGGAAAAGCAGGGACGGCGCTCTGCTCTCGGAGTCGATAAGGTGTCCGGCTTTAGGCCTCATTCCCCATTCCGCCAAAAAGGCCTCGAGGTTCGGCAGCTGGGGCATGGCGGGGCTTGTAAACACCATGAGGTGCTTGCCGTATTTCTCGTCGTTTATAAGGAAATCCTCAATCTTTTTGATTTCCTCCTCGTCGAAATCCCGCGTGGGCGCGGCTATTATCAAAATACGCGTGTCCTTGTCTATGTCGTCCTGTATAAGGGTGACGGCCGAGGAGACAAAGTTGTTGGTTTTTAAAAGGTCTGTGAATTCCGTTATGGCCGTTTCGTTATGGCCCGCCGTGTACTGGATTTTGTAGGTTTGGTCGGAGAGCACATAGTCGATGGCCGACGAAAGCTCCTGCTCGGCGTTGGAGGCCACAACCTCGACGCTGCCGTAATAATCCTGCTGTATATCGAGAAGGTCGTAAAGGGACAGCACGCGGTATCTCTTTTCGCTCTGCACGATAATCGTGTTAGCCGTTATATCGTTGGCCTCGTCTGGATACTGGCTCTTAAAGGAGGGGGTTTTTTCCACGTCGACAAAGCTTACGGTGACGAGGGAATTGTATTTTGAGTAATTTTTGATCATCTCGACCGTCTTGGCATAGCTGTCGAAGGAGTCGTAAACACTTTCAGCGCCGCAGAGTATTATCTCCACCTTTTCGTCCACCTTCTTGAGGTAGTCAATGGACTCGGGCGCCAGCTCGAAAAGCTTTTCCTCGGTAAGGTCGAGCTTTAGGGGGAACCTCTCCACCAGCAAGGTGGCGACCACGTTTATAAGCACCAGCGCCGCTATGACGGCGACGGTGATTCCGATGGACAACGAGCCGTATTTCAAAGAACGTTTGCTTATAGTCATGTCAGTTCCCCCTCAGTTCCATCTTCTCTTTTCCAGTACCCGTGTGGTAAGGAAAAGGAACAGGCCGGCTACGCTCAGGTAATAAAGGATGCCGGAGAAATCGAAGATGCCTATAGTGAAATCGGAATATCTTCCGTACAGCGCAAACGCGTCTATTACATAGTTGAGGAAATTAAACACCGAGCCCGAGGGGATGAAGTTTTTAAAGCCGTCTATGAAAAGCAGCAGCAGGAATATGCCGAAGGTCGTTAAAACGGAAACTATCTGGTTTTCCGTGAGGGAGGAAATAAAGATACCTATGGCGATAAACGCGGCTCCCACCAAGGAAAGGGCGACCATATTGCCTATGAAAATCCCCAGCGGCGGCTGCACGAAAAAGCATACGGTGATATAGAACACGACAAAAATGAGTAGAGACAGCAGATAGATGATATAAGCGGCGAAAAATTTGCCCATCACTATCTGGGTATTGGTCTTCGGCGACGTCAGAAGCAGTTGGTCGGTTTTCTGCCTTTTTTCCTCGCTGAAGATGCGCATGGTGAGCACCGGCACCGCGAACAGGAAAATGGTAAGGACATTTCCGAAAACGGGCGAAAGGTCGGCTCTGTCGGCGCCCAGCGTGGCGGCAGCGAAAAAGTACCCGGAGAAGATCAATATCAAAAACAGGAAGATATACGCTATTGGCGATGTGAACGCCGCCTTGAATTCCTTCTTGAACACAGCCAGCATGTTATTCGTCCTCCTTTTCTGCAGGAGCCTCGTCGGCCTTTTCTACGGGAGCCTCGTCGGCTTGGGCGCTTCCGTCGGCCTTGGAATCGTACGGGCCGGCATGGTCCTCCAAAGCCTCCTCGGCGGGCTTATCCTCGCCCGGCTCCTCTGCGCCGTCAGAATGCGGCTCTTCCGGCTCCTCGGGCGCTTTTCCCGCCTTGTCGCCTTCGCCGGACTTGGCAAAACGCCTTCCCTTTTTCCGGCGCTCCTTTTTCGTGGCTTCGGAGAAGGCCGCGTCGTCCTCGGTGATGAGCTTTATGAATATCTCCTCGAGCGATAGATCAAGGGAGCGCAGCCCCAAAAGCGGGTAGTTGTTTTTGGATAAGAACTGGAAGAGGGAGCGGCGGATATCGGAGCCCTTCTCGGTTTCTATGGTGTATTCGAAAACGCCCCTTTCGGCGCGCTCGCCCCGCTTGACGCTCACCACCCCGGGCAGGACGCCGATGCCCTTCGCGACGCTCTCCGCTGGACCCTCGATGAGGGCGCTGTAGGAGTGCTTCTGGGACAGATGCTCGCCTAAGTTTTCGGTTTTGTCGTTTGCGACTATAATGCCGCGGTTTATGACTATGATACGGTCGCACACCGCCTGTATCTCGGCCAGCACATGGGAGCTTAAAATGACGGTGTGGTTTTTGCCGAGACGCCGTATGAGGTTGCCTATCTCTATCTTTTCCTTGGGGTCGAGGCCGACGGTGGGCTCGTCCAGTATAATTATCTCAGAGTTGCCTATGAGGGCCTGGGCCAGGCCGACACGCTGCCTGTAGCCCTTTGAGAGATTTTTAATAAGGCGGTCGTAAACATGGGTTATTTTCACCAGCTCGCATATCTCCTTGATATGGGCTTCGCGGTGTTTATGGTAATCCTTCAAACCGCAGACGAACAAAAGATACTCCCTGACCGTCATGTCGAGGTAAAGCGGCGGATGCTCGGGCAGATAGCCGATAAGCCGCTTGGTCTTGACAGGCTCGTCGAGTATGTCCAGCCCGTTTATTTTCACGGAGCCCTCGTTTGACGAGATATATCCCGTGAGGATGTTCATGGTGGTGGTTTTCCCGGCGCCGTTTGGACCTAAAAAGCCGGTGACCTCTCCGTCATGAACCGTAAAGCTGATATTGTTGACGGCTATCTTGTCGCCGTACCGCTTTACGAGATTACTGACTTCGATCATGTTAAAAATCCCTCCGTATTTGTCATTCTCGGGGAAAATGCCTCGGCGCGCCGCAAAGCGCAGGATACCGCAGACAGTGCGCAAGCGACGCTTTTATTATATAATAGCGCGCTGCGCGCATTTGTAAACACAAAGTGAATTTTTACTGACGCTTAGGGCGTTTTTCTTGGATTATGACCTCACTAATATTTGCCCGGCGCCTTTACCACGCCGGGTTGCCCGCAAGGCCGCGCAGGATGCCGCCGACAAGCGTCTCGAAGCTTTGGCTCGCCTGCCCTGCCGCTTCCACGACCTCGTCGGCGTCTAAGGGGCGTCCGGAAAGCCCCGCCGCAAGGTTGGTGATGCAGGAGATGCCCATAACGCGCATGCCGCAGTGGGCGGCCGCCACGGCCTCCGGCACCGTGGACATGCCCACGGCGTCGGCGCCTAAAAGGCGCAGCGCGCGGATTTCGGCCGGCGTCTCGTACTGCGGCCCGGGCAAATAAGCGTAAACGCCCTCCGACAGCGCTACGCCGCATTTTACGGCCTCATCGCGGGCGAGCTGCGCGAGCCCGACGTCATAGACGGCCGTCATATCCGGAAAGCGGGGGCCGAACTGCAAAAGGTTAGCCCCCCGCAGCGGGCTTTGGCAGAAAAAGCCGATATGGTCGGTGATGAGCATAAGGTCGCCGGGCGACATGCCGGGCCGTATGCCCCCGGCAGCGTTGGTGAGTATGATGGCGTCGACGCCTAAAAGCCGCAAAACGCGGACGCCAAACGCGATATCCTCCGCCGCGTAGCCCTCGTAATAATGGTGCCTTCCCTTCATGAGCGCCACGTCGACACCGAAAAGGCGGCCGGCGTAAAGCGCGCCCTCGTGCGACTGGGCTGTCGAAGGCATGAAGTGGGGGATGCGCTCATAGGGGATGGCTGCCGGGCGCTCCATATGCCGCGCAAAACCGCCGAGGCCCGAGCCTAACACTACGGCGACGCGCGGCGACACGTCGAGACGGGCGCGCAAAAACTCGGCGCTCTCGAGGTACTGCGCGTATTGATAGGCCATAAAAGCCCCTCCTTGACCGTGATGCCCGGCTGCCGTCAGCCGACGCCTCTCGAAACCTCCATGACGCCCTGTATCTTTTTAATGCGGGCAGACACGCTGTTGAGGTGCTCGAGGTTCTTCACGTCTATGGTCACAGAAATGATGGCGAAGCGGTCCTTTGTCTCGCGGGCGTTCATGCGGTGTATCATGACGCGCATGCCCGCCAAAAGGGTGGATATGTCGCTCATGAGGCCTATGCGGTTGAGGGCAATGATGTTGAGTGTGGGCGAAAACCATTCGCTGGTGTCGAGATCCCAGTGGACGCCTATAAGGCGCTGCTTCTGCTCGGGTTTCTCGCTCATGCTCTGGATATTGGCGCAGTCGCGCTTGTGAACCGATACGCCGAAGCCGCGGGTGATGAAGCCGATGATATCGTCGCCCGGCAGCGGGTTGCAGCACTGGGCGAGTTTTACCAGGCAGTTGTCTATGCCTTCCACCACTATGCCCGAAGTCGAACGCCTGCGCGGCTCGGACCCCTTGAAGGCCAGCTCCTGGTTCTGCCGCTTCAGACGCTGGTATTCCTCCTTGATCTTGCTCATGACCTTGGAGAGCAGTATGCCGCCGTAGCCTATGGACACGTACAGCTCGTCGACGCTGGACAGGCTGTACTTCTTTAAAAGGACGGGGAAAATCTCATTGTAAAGCTGGTCGTCGAGGGCGATGCCGCAGCGCCGTATCTCCCTCTCCAGATCCTCTTTGCCCTGCTGCAGGTTTTCCTCCCGCCGTTCCTTTTTAAACCACTGGCGTATCTTTGTCTTGGCGGAGGACGTCTTGACCATGGTCAGCCAGTCGCGGCTCGGACCCTTAGACGACTGGGACGTGAGTATCTCGCATATCTCGCCGTTTTGGAGTGTGTAATTAAGTTCCGCGATGCGCCCGTTTACCTTGGCGCCGACCATTTTGCTGCCTACCTCGCTGTGGATGGCGTAGGCGAAATCTATTACGTTGGAGCCGGCGGGCAGGTTTATCACGTCGCCCTTGGGCGTGAATACGAACACCTCGTCGCTGATGAGGTCCACCTTCAAGGCCGATATGAAATCCTCGGCGTCGTGCATGTCCTTTTGCGATTCGAGCAGTGAGCGCACCCATTCGAGCCTGCCGTCAAGGTCGTCCTTGCCGAAGATGCCGCGCTTGTATTTCCAGTGGGCGGCGATGCCGTACTCGGCGATGCGGTGCATTTCCGCCGTCCGTATCTGCACCTCGAACGGTATGCCCTCCTTGCCGATTACGGTGGTGTGCAGCGACTGGTACATATTGGGCTTGGGGGTGGAGATATAGTCCTTGAAGCGCCCGGGGATGGGCTTATATATGTCGTGGATGATGCCGAAGGTGTTGTAGCATTCGTTGATGGTGTTGACGATAATGCGTATGGCGTAAAGGTCGTAGATATCATCGAGGGCGCAGTGCTGGGTGAACATCTTGCGGTAAATGCTGTATACCTGCTTGACGCGGCTTTCCATCACATATTCTATATTGTGTTCGTTCATCCGGGCGCCTATGCGTTCCTTGATCTGCTCTAACATGGCGCCCCCGCGCGCCCTTATTCCCTCCAGGCTTTTTTCTATCTCCTCGTAGCCTACGGGGTCAAGACAGCGCAGCGATATATCCTCGAGCTCTATTTTGATCTTCTGCATGCCCAGCCGGTGGGCGAGCGGCGCGTATACCTCCATGGTCTCGTGGGCCTTTTTGCGGCGTTTGGCGTCGGGCAGACAGCCTATTGTGCGCATATTGTGAAGGCGGTCAGCGAGCTTGATGAGGATAACGCGGATATCCTTGGCCATGGCGAGCAGCATCTTGCGTATGTTCTCGACCTGCTGCTCCTCCTTGGTGGAAAAGCTTATCTTGCTGAGCTTTGTCATACCGTCCACAAGCTCGGCCACGTCGGAGCCGAAGCGCTTGCGCAGGTCGGCCTTGGTCGTGTCGGTATCCTCTAATACGTCGTGCAAAAGGGCGGCGATTACGGTATCGCTGTCGCAGTCCATCTGTATAAGGATGACGGCCACATGCACCGGGTGGGTGATATAATGCTCGCCCGATTCGCGCATCTGTCCCTCGTGTTTTTGCTTTGCCAGCAGATAGGCGTCCTTGATGCGCGTCTTGTCGAGCTGGATGTCGGAAGCGTCCAGCGCTTTTTCAAGCATATCGTACAGCGTGTCCAATGTCATCCCACATTTCCTATGCGCGCGGCGTCGGCGCGCGCCCGCTCGATAGCCCTCCACAGTGGCGAGGATGTAAGCGCTACCTTGCCGCTTTCGCCGCGGCGGGTCACATTGATAGCGCCGCCCTCGTCGGACACCGAGAATATGCCAAGCTCCGCCAGGATGTCAAGGCAGAGCAGAAGCCTGCAAATATCCATAGATCTTCCCGTCCGGCTCTCGACGCTGCGGGGCAGGGACGGGCGGTTGTGCGACGTGACGCCCTCGTTTTGCCGCCCTGTAAAATAGCGGTAGACGGCGGCTAAATCGTCGCGGTCTGGCGCGTGGGCGAGCGCTCCGGTAAGGTCGCCGCCGCGCACGCGAATATAGATCTCTTCAAGCTCCGCCTCCGCGGTCTTGGCGGCATCAGCTGTCTGCACCTTGATATCGCGCAATATAAGGCTGAGATTCTCCTGGCCGCGAAAGCTGTTTACCTCCGCTGAAAAGGCGGCGTCTATACGGTCACCCGCGGCGCAGTCGAGCGATTTTGTCGGTACGCCAAAGAAAAGCCCGGTGAAGCAGCCGCTTCCCGCCCTTACGACGAGCTTGCTGTGCTTGTCGCCCGACAGTGGCGTTACGGATACAACCGAAGCGTCCCTTAGGGCAAAGCAGGGCGGGGGATTGCCGGCGCCGAAGGGCTCCAGCGCGGCGACGGCGCGGGCGGTATTAAGCGTTAATTCCTCCGGGCTTAACACGCAATCTATGGTAATCGAGGGCGGCTTTGGGGGGCCGTATTCGGCGACGGCATGGCTGAAAAGCGCTTTAAACTGGTCAAGCCTGTCGGCCGGCAGCGTAAGCCCCGCCGCCAGCTCATGGCCGCCGAAGCAGGTCAGAAGAGGCGCGCATTTGCACAGCGCCCCGAAAAGGTTGACACCGGGAACGCTGCGGCCGCTCCCCTTGGCCTCGCCGTCCTCCTCGGAGAGGAGGATGCACGGCACTCCCAAGCGTTCCGCCACACGCGAGGCCACGATGCCTATGACACCGTGGTGCCAGCCCTTGCGGCACAGAACGGCGCAGTTGTCAGCCTGCGGATTAAACTGCGTTTCAAGGTCCGAAAGAGCCTGTTCGAATATCTCGTTTTCGACCTTTTGCCGCCGGCGGTTTTCATCGCACAAGGCGGCCGCCAGCCGCGCCGCGTCGTGGGGGTCCTCCGCGAGGAAAAGCTCGGCGGCGGTAACAGCGCAGCCCATGCGCCCGGCGGCGTTTACGCGCGGGGCGAGGATGTATCCGACGGTCGAGGCGGTCACCGGTCTTCCCGTGTCGACCCCGCTGGCCAGCATAAGCGCACGGATACCGATATTGCTTATGTGAAGGTTCATATCGTCAAGTCCGAGACGAACCAGCACGCGGTTTTCCGATACAAGGGGCATGAGGTCGGCCACCGTCCCGATGGCGGTAAGGCAGCGGATGCTGTTTTCCGGATAGGGGACGCCGAGCGCCGTGTCAAGCGCCTTTATGAGCTTGTAGGCTACGCCGACGCCGGCCAGCGACTTGAACGGGTAGGAGCAGTCGGGCCTGCGCGGATTGACGACGGCGCAGCAGTCGGGCAGGGTGTCTTTACATTCGTGGTGGTCGGTGACCACGGCGTCCAGCCCTGCCTCGGCGGCGATGAGAAGCTCCTTAGCGGCGGTGATGCCGGTATCCACCGTGACCACAAGGGATGCGCCCGAGTCCCGTATGGATTTGAGGGCGTCCAGATGCACACCGTATCCCTCGGCGGCGCGGTCGGGTATATAAAGCTCGACGTTTGCGCCGGCCGCGCGCAGGTAAAGGATAAGCGAGCAGGCGGCCGTTACGCCGTCGGCGTCGTAATCGCCGTAGACGACTATTTTCTCCCCGGCCCTGACAGCGCGGCATATCCGCTCGACGGCTTTTTCCATGTCGCGCATGAGAAACGGGTCAAAGAGGCAGCGCTCGTCCGCTTGGAGGAAGGCCCTGGCCTCGGCGGGGTCGTCCAGCCCGCGGTTTATCAGAACGCGCGCGACAAAGCCCGGCACGCGCAGCGCCTTAACAAGCGCGTCCACCGCGCTGTCGGGCTGCTTTGCTATACGCCATGTTCGCTCCCTCACGCGCCTCACCTCGAAGTTGACAGCGCCGCCCGCGGGAAGGGTCCGCGAGCCGCTGATAGAATGGGGCATATCCTCAGTCTCATATATAAAAAGGTACGAATAGAGTAAGATGTATTATATCAAACCCGTCCGGGTTTTTCAATACCGAGCCCTATTCGCGCACGGCCGTCAGCGCCTTCAATATATCGGTATACAGGCGCTCGGGCGCGCGGCGGAAATTGTCGCACATGATATGCGCCTGCACCTCGGTAGGAGAGAACATATTAAGCGAGAAAAGGGTAATGTCGCCGTCAGTTATGCCGAGGGTGACCTCATAGCCGCCCTCGCACGGGGCGGCGGCGGCGCGTATCTGCTCGGCGCGGACGGCCATGCGCGCAAGCGACGCCGCCATGGCAACGGCGCGCTCCCTAACCGAAAGGGGCAGCCTGCGCGACAGCTCGTCCGACGTGCCGGCCCCGAGCGGGGTCAGCACGACCAAGTCATTGTCCGGGTCCTCCACAAGATGGCCGCTCGACAAAAGGTCGTTTATGGCGGGCGCGACGAGGAAGATGTCGGCCGTTTCGCTGCCGAGGCACGCCTCGGCGAGGGCGGCCTTGGAAAGGGGCTGCCCAAGGCTTCTCAAAATGAACAAAAGAAGGAGCTTTACCTGCTCCGGGTTGTGAAGCTGGTCGACCGGCATAAAGAGCACCTCCCCGCGCAGTCGGCGTGGCCGCGCGCTTTGAAAGCGCCGGCTCACATTATTTTAGCATAAGGCTTTGATTTTTTAAAGGGGGATATGGTATAATAATGGCGAAGTCCCCCAGTTTTTTCATAATCGCGCGGCGAATGCTGCCGCAAGGCTCGATTCAAAGACCGCTTTTGGCGGCGAAATACGGGCGGAAAGGGATGGATTTTAATGAACGGACTTGAAAAAGTCAAAAGCGTAGTGGACAGGATAGCCGAGCTTTTTTCCCCGGAGAAAATAATCTTGTATGCCAAAAAAATAAATTTCGAGACCAACGATATCAAGAATTTTTCCATCTGCGTCATAATGGAAACGCCCAACACACAAAAGGCCGAGCAGGTTATTTACCTAAACGTGGATTCGGAGATACCCTTCGATCTGCTCGTGTATACGCCCGAGGAATGGGAACGCCTTGTTTTAAACAAATACAGCTTCGTGCACAACACGGTGCAGAAAGGGATCGTGCTTTATGAGAAGAGGTAGAGGCCGTACCGACAGCGGCCATTTTCTGCACTGGCTGGATAAGGCGGAGGAGGATCTGCGCGCAGCCTTCACCCTAATGCGCCACGGAGAGGATGTCAACGACGCCGCGGCCTTCCATTGCCACCAGTGCATAGAAAAGGCGCTCAAGGCTTACCTTATCAGGCACTACAAGCGGCATTTTGACGGGCATAACCTCACCTTCCTCTGCCGCACGGCGCAGAAAGCCGACCCCCGCTTTTACGATTGGCTCGACGAGAGCGCGGCGCTAAACCGCCTTTACATAGAGACGCGCTACCCGGCAGACCTGCCGCTTGATATCGACGATGCGCGCCTTTTAAAGCTGTACAAAATGGCTGAGGACATGTTCGCGTTCATAGACGCCGAGATAAACGCCGATAATGGCGGCACAGCCGTGACGCAGGGAGCGCGGCGCAGGTATTCCGGAGGAGCGTTATGAAGCTTTTGATTTTTGACGGCAACAGCATAGCCAACCGAGCTTTTTACGGCGTACGCCCCCTCACCAACGGCGAAGGGCTTCACACCAACGCCGTTTACGGGTTTCTCAATATCGTGCTCAAATTCATGGAGGAGGAGCAGCCTGACGAGGCTGCCGTCGCCTTCGACCTCAAGGAAAAGACCTTTCGGCATGCCCTTTACGACGGCTACAAGGCTAAGCGCAGGGATATGCCCGGTGAACTTGCCGAGCAGATGCCGATAATCCATGAGCTGGTCGACGCGCTCGGTATAGCAAGGCTTTCGGCGGCCGGCTACGAGGCCGACGACATCATCGGCACATTGTGCCAAAACGCCGAAAGCCGCGGCGCGAAATGCGTCATAGTGACCGGCGACAGGGACTCGCTGCAGCTCGTATCCGACCTCGTCACCGTCAAGCTCGCGGTGCCGAGACAAGGCTCGACAGAGACGGCGGTGTATGACAAGGCGGCGGTTACAGAAAGGTACGGCGTGCCGCCAAAGGCGCTTCTGGACGTCAAGGCCCTCATGGGCGACGCTTCCGACAATATACCCGGTGTGGCCGGAGTGGGGGAAAAGACGGCTCTCGAGCTTATCGGCCGCTTCGGAGGGCTGGACAGCCTTTATGAAAACTTAGATGAGGCGCAGCTTCGCCCCGCGCTCCGTGAAAAGCTTGAAAGGGGGCGCGCCGACGCCTATATGAGCCTTCGTCTTGCAAAGATATGCAGGGACGTGCCGCTTAAGCTTCCCGAGGACGCGCTAAAGGTGGCCGACCCCGACCGCGCGGCGCTGCGCGCGCTGTTTCACAGGCTTGAATTCGCGAGCTTTATAAGCCGTTTCGGCCTTGACGCTCCCGGCGCTTTTGAAAACGCGTCCACGAAAAGGGCCGAGGCTGTGTGCCCCAGCTCTCTCGCCGCGCTTGCGGACGAGCTTCGCGCGTCGGGCAAGGCCTATTTTCTATACTGCGACGGCGCGGTGTGGGTCTGTCACAAGGACGCCGTGTGCCGCGTAGAGGAGGGGCGCGAGGGCTTTGAGGCGTTTCTTGAGGCGGTGTTCGCCGACTCCGGGATCAAGAAATACACCCACGACGCAAAGCCTCTGGCGCTGAGGCTTCTAAAGTCCGGCTTAGAGCTTGAGGGGCTCGCCTTTGACACGCGCCTGGCGGAATACCTTCTCAACCCGGCCCTGCCCTCTCACAGCCTGTCCGATATAGCCCGCCGCTACCGCTGCGGCGACACCGGCGACACGGCCGCCCTGGCGTCGCTTCTGCCCGGTATAGTGGCGGCCATGGAGGAGCGTATAGCCGAGCAGGGGCAGCAGGAGCTCCTCTACGAGATAGAGCAGCCCCTTTGCCCGGTGCTGGCGTCCATGGAGCACCGCGGGTTCAAGGTGGACAGAAAAGCCCTGCTTACCTTCCGCCAGGAGCTCGACGACAGGCTCTGCGAGGTGACCGAGCGCATTTACGCCCTCGCCGGGCGCCCGTTCAACCTCAATTCTCCCAAGCAGCTCGGGGAGATACTGTTCGTGGACTTAGGGCTGCCGCCGGTGCAGAAGACCAAGACGGGCTATTCCACCTCGGCACAGGTGCTGGAGCGCCTGTCTGGCTTTCATGAAATCATTGACTATATCGGCGAACACCGTCAGCTTGCAAAACTGCGCTCCACATACGCCCAGGCGCTGTCCGAGGTCATAGAGGACGACGGGCGCATCCACACGAGCTTTCATCAGACCGTCACGCTGACCGGGCGCTTAAGCTCAAGCGAGCCCAACCTGCAAAACATCCCGGTGCGCTATGAGATGGGCCGGCGACTGCGGCGCATGTTCGTGCCCGAAAACGACGATTACCTTTTAGTCGCAGCCGACTATTCGCAGATAGAGCTGCGCGTGCTTGCCCACCTGGCCCGCGACCGGAATATGATTGAGGCCTTTTTAAACGGCGAGGATATCCACCGCAGGACGGCGTCGGAGGTGTTCGGCGTGCCGTACGACGAGGTTACGCCGGAGATGAGAAGCCGCGCCAAGGCGGTGAATTTCGGCATTGTCTACGGCATTTCGGATTTTTCGCTGGCCAAGGACATCAAGGTGCCGCGCCGGGAGGCAAAACGGTATATCGACGAATACTTCGGGCTTTACGAGGGAGTGCGGGCCTATATGGACGAGGTGGTGCGCGCCGCAGTGCAAAACGGTTATGTTACCACGCTGTTCGGCCGGCGGCGCTACATCCCGGAGCTTTCGGCGCACAACAAAAACACCCGCGCCTTCGGCGAAAGGGTGGCGCGCAACACGCCTGTACAAGGCACCGCGGCCGATATCATCAAAATAGCCATGGTGCGCGTCCACGAAAGGCTTAAGAAAAGCGGGCTTAGGGCGCGGCTTATCATGCAGGTGCACGACGAGCTTATCGTCGAGGCTCCGAGGGAGGAGCTTGAGGCGGTGTCGGCCATACTCCGGGAGGAGATGGAAGGCGCGGCACAGCTTTCGGTGCCGCTTTTGGCCGAGGTGCACAGCGGCACCTCGTGGTATGATGTGAAATAAACGCGCGAAGGGCAGGTTAGAATGAGGGAGATACTTTTCGTATGCACGGGAAACACCTGCCGCAGCCCCATGGCGGCGGCGCTTTTAAGGGACGAGCTTGCTAAGCTGGGAATTTCCGATGTCACTGTAAAAAGCGCGGGGATAGCGGCGGCTTCGGGGGCCCCCGCATCGGAAAACGCCGTAAAGGCCATGGCGGAGGAAGGAATAGACATCTGTGACCACGCCGCCTCGCCGGTTGACGGGGCCGCCCTCGACAGGGCCGACGCCGTTTACGCCATGACCGAGGCCCACCGCGCGGCGCTCGCGGCCAAATACCCGCAGTACGCCCATAAGCTTAAGGTGTTGGGCGGCGGGGTGGACGACCCCTTCGGCGGCGGGCCGGATATCTACCGCCGCACGCGGGACGCTCTGCGCCAGCACGCGCGTCAGCTCGCAAGGGATATCGCCGATGAAAAATAAGCTTACCATAGGGCCGTTGTCGCCGCAAAGGCTAAGCGAAGCCGCGGAGATTGAAAGGCTTTGCTTTTCATCGCCATGGAGCGCCGGGCAGCTTGCGGAGAGCATATCATTGCCCGGCTCACATTTTCTTGAGGCGGTTTTGGACGGGCGTCTGGCGGGGTATATCGGGTTTTATCGCGTCCTTGACGAGGGCTTTGTGACCAACCTCGCCGTACGCCCCGACTTAAGGCGCAAGGGCGTAGGACGTGCGCTGCTGCGCCGGCTCATAAGCGACTGCGCGGACCTCGGCGTGCGCGCCGTGTCGCTCGAGGTGCGCGAGAGCAACGCGCCCGCCCTCGCGCTGTACCTTTCCGAGGGCTTTACCGTCGACGGGCGGCGCCCGCGCTTTTACTCGCGCCCGACAGAGGACGCGCTCCTGCTCTCCCGTGGGCTTTGATCTGTCGCTGTTACCGCCTTTAAGACGTCGACACGCCTTGCAAAAAGGGCGTTTCGCTATTTAACGCCGCCGGCCAGAGCGGCGGATGAGGTGAGTTTAAGTCAATGCTTCTTTTGGGAATAGAGACATCCTGTGACGAAACGGCCGCCGCCGTGACAGAGGACGGCCGCCGCGTGCTATCCGATGTCGTGGCCTCGCAGGCCGAGCTGCACAACGCCTACGGCGGCGTGGTCCCGGAAATCGCGTCGCGCAGGCACATAGAATGCATAGGCGCCGTGGTTAAGGAGGCCCTCGGGCGCGCCGGCGTTTCCTGCGCCGACCTCGACGGCATAGCCGTCACATACGCGCCCGGGCTTATCGGCGCCTTGCTTGTGGGCGTCAATTACGCCAAGGGGCTGTCCCTCGCTTTGTCGGCGCCGCTTATCCCGGTTCACCATATACGCGGGCACATAGCCGCCAATTATATAGCGTTTCCGTCGCTAAAGCCGCCCTTTGTCTGCCTCGTCGTTTCCGGCGGTCACAGCCATATCGTGCTCGTCAAGGGCTACTGCGAATTCGAGGTGCTGGGCAAGACCAGGGACGACGCGGCGGGCGAGGCGTTCGACAAGGTGGGGCGCGTCCTCGGTCTTCCGTATCCGGGCGGCGTGCATATCGACAGGCTCTCCCGCCGGGGCGATCCACAGGCCATAGCGTTCCCGCGCGTGCATTTTGACGACGCGCCCTTTGATTTCAGCTTTTCCGGCGTGAAGACTGCGGTGATAAATTATCTGCACACCCTCTCGCAGAGGGGCGAAACGCCCGACACGGCCGACGTGGCCGCCTCCTTTTCGCAGGCCGTATGCGATGTGCTGGTCGAAAAGCTTATAGCGGCGGCGCTGGCGCGGGGCGTTAAAAAGGCGGCGCTGGCGGGCGGCGTCGCCGCCAACAGCATGCTGCGCGAACGGCTGACCGACGCGTGCGCCCAAAACGGGATCGATCTTTTCGTGCCGCCGGTGTCGCTTTGCGGCGACAACGCCGCGATGATAGCCTGCCAGGGCTACTACGAGGCCCAAAAAGGGCATTTCGCGGACCTTTCCCTTAACGGCTACGCCGTGAAAGACCTTGAGGAAAACCCGCCGTCTTGCTGACGCCGGCAGGCCGTAAGGTTATGCAACGCCGCGCCGCGAAACAGCACGGAAAACCGTATATTTTTAGGTTATGTCAACTTTTTAACGCGCGCCGTTTCACGGAAAACGGACAGGCTAAAATTGGATTTTTCATACAATAAAACTCTCTTGGTTTACTATGCCTAAAAATTTTTCTGTGGAAAACTCTGTGGAAACTGTGTATAAACAGTATGCGTATAATTATTGTATAGCATTTATGTAAAGCCGAAGGCGTTCGCCTCCTGCCTCTTGCCCCCCGCCTCTTCCCTCTCGTCCGACCCCTGACTTCTAACTCTCAGGCGGCAGGACGACGCGGTAATAATCCTTCTCCAGCACCTTTGCGGAATATTTGAATTTGTCGTTGACTATTTTGTTCATGCGCGGAAGGTAATCTTTCCCCACGGGGTCGCCCGCAAGGCTTTCAAGCGTGTTGGCGTATGCGTTGTAGCGGGCGATGCCGCTAATCCAGCTGCGATCGCTGAATATCACCAGCGGCTCCGAGTCCGAGAGGATGTCGCGCCCCATAAGAAGGCGGGAATCGTAGTCAAGCCCTAAAAGGTTGGAGATGGTGGGGATGATGTCCAGCGAGGAGCAGGGCTTTGTTATGGTCACGGGCTTCATGCCGTTTTTCCACAGGATGAAGGCGCTTTTGTAAAGCTCGAAGTTTTCCTCCACCTCGTGCCCCGCAAGCTCGCTTATCTCGTCTGTGCTAAGGCCGTAGGGGTAATGGTCGGCGGAAAGCGCTATGACCGTATTGTCGAGCGCGCCGGCGCCCTCAAGGCGCTTTAGCAAAAGCTCCAGCGCGCGGTCGAGCTCGATATTGCACGCGAGGTACGCCTTGACATGTTCGCTGTACGGCAGGTCCTCCACGAGAGAACGGTTTTTGCTGGCCATATAGTTGCTCGAGAAGGTGTAGTTGAGATGGCCGCTTACCGTCATGTAATACGCGTGGAAGCGCCCTTTGCCGAGATAGTCGGCGGTCGAAAGGTCTATCATTTCCAGGTCGGACTCCGGCCAGGTTTTCTTCACGTCGAGACCGCTGCCGACCGCCTTGAACACGTACCCCATATTGGGGTGGGATATATGCCGCTTGTAATAGGTATGGGTGTGGTTGTGGTAGGCCCACGGAGTCACGCCCAGCTTTAAGAACTGGTTGCCCATTACGAAGGGCAGCCAGTTTTTGGCCTCTCCGGAGCGGTACATGCTCCATACGCCCGACTTGGGTATCAGACCGGTGCAGGCGACGTATTCGCCGTCGCTGGTGCTGACGCCCCAGATGGGGTTGTAAAAATTGGTGAAATTGAAGCCCTCTGTCGCGAGCTTGTACAGGGTGGGCGTGAGGTCCTTCTCTATGACGTAATGGGAAAACGACTCGGCCGTTATCAAAACAAGGTTGCAGCCCTTGAAAAGGCCGGTGTATTTGTTGCGGCGCGTGGGCTCTACGCCGGAAAAATACCTGTGCATATCGAGGAGCGTTTCGTCCTCCTCGCCGGCTATGAGGGCGTCGAAGTCGATATCCATTATATTGTAGCCGTAAGACTGCTCCGACGGCCCGGCCTGCGAAAAAGTGCCCGACGAGCTGCCGGAGGACGGGCTTTGCGACGATGTTTCGTCGCCCGGCTCCAAGAGCCTAAAGCCGAAAAGCAAATGTTGAAGGTCGAGGCGCATGGTGGTGATAAGCCCGAGCCGCTGCACGGAAAGCTGCGGCACGAAGGTGGTGTAATAGAGGTCGTAGGGCGTGTAGGTGCCCCGACCTGGCAGCAGCATTAAAGTGAGCGCGACGATATGCGCCGCGGCCGCCGCGGCTGTCATGGCGGCTGTATGGCCCGGGGACAGGCGCTCGAAGCTAAGGCGCTTGAGGCCGAATATTAAAAGCGCGGCCAAGGGCAAGAACATCGGTATAAGGATAAAAAGGTTTTGACGGATGGCCCAGAGTATCGAGGACCAGAACTGCAGCACCTGCCCTGCTCCGGAGATGGAGTAGAGGGACAAAAAGGTCTTGAAAACGCCGAAATACACTATCTGCACGGCGAATACGAGCGTGCAGCCCAGTACTGTCAGGACTGTGACCAAGCGGTTGACCCTTTCGGGAAACACCGAGGATATTACGGAAAGCAGAATGCCCACGGGAAAAGCGAACAGCACCGAATACAGCGTGCCTATGCTGTTTAGGGAACGGAAAACCCATATGCGAAACAGCATCTCAAGAAAGATAATGAACGCCGTGAACAGGGCCGGGCGCGACGCGTATACGACGAAACGGTCGCGGAGCCGGGGCTTTTTCAGAATCTGTTCGGGAAGCATGGCTTATTCACATTCCTTTTCTGGCAGGCTGTGCTGGACCGTGTTTGATAAATTTTCTGTGCGGCGACAACAATATCATAGCTTTTTGGGATAAAAATATCAATACCCGCGCCGCCCTTAAGAGCCGTTTTTTGCAATCCTGCCCTTACTGCGTCCTGACTTGCCGTCGGCCGGCAATGCAGGCCTGGCAACTTTTTTAAAAGAAAACCAGTATAAAAGAGGGGATGTACAAATATATATATCGTAGATAAGTATAGTGGAGAGGTGTTCAAAATGGAGATAGGGCGGCAGGTTATACGGCTAAATGAAAGCCTGTTCGAGGGCTTAGGTGAAAACACCACCGAATGCGAGGCCATAATTCCCGATTATTTTCAGGAGGTATACAAGGTGGTGCGCGCCGAGGCTACGCCGCGGGTGCGCGACAGACGTATAGAAAACGACCGGCTGGTCGTCGAGGGCGTGGTGGAGTTTCGCATCCTGTACCTGCCGGAGGACGGCAAAACGCTTCGGAGCTTTTCGCATGCCGAGGACTTCCAGCAGGTTTTCGTGGTGGGCAATATGCGTCCGGGCTGCCATGTGCGGGTGAGGACCAAGGTGGAATATGTGGGCTGCAGGCTTTTAAACCCGCGCAAGGCCTATCTCAAGGCCGTGCTGAGCATCGCCGTAAAGGTGTGGGCGCAGCGGGAGCTTGAGGCCGTGAAGTATTCCGAAACGGAGACCACCCACATGCAGAAAAAGGACGTCCTTGTCTTCGACCTGATTAGCACGGCGCACAAAAGCTTTCGTATATCGGAGGACCTTGACCTGTATAAAGGAGAGACGGGCGACGGGTATGTCATAAAGAGCGAGGCCGGCATCCGCTTTGAGGACGCCAAGCTTATAAGCAACAAGGTTATCGCCAAGGGCGCCGCTACTCTGCGCACCCTTTTCTGCTCCGGCCCCGACAATCCCCCTGAGGTGGCCGAGCACAGCATACCGTTTTCGCAGATCATAGACTTGGAGGGCGTGGACGAGACCTGTGACTGCGAGATATCCTTTGAGGTCACCGAGGTAAAGACGCTGCTAAAGGACAACATCACCGGTTCAAGCTGCATCATGCAGGTCGAGGTGGGCTGCAGCGCCTATGCCCGCGCCTTCAAAAACCAGTGGGTCACCCTTTCGCAGGACGCCTTCGACACGACCTGCGAGGTGACGCTGGAGAGCAAAAGCGTAACCCTTGAAAGGTATCTTGAGAAGGTCGAGGGCGTTGCCATGGTAAAGGATACCGTCCCGAGCGCCGAACCCATCGAGAGCATACTCGACGTCAGCGCCTTTCCGGAAATAAGCGGCGTGGCTTATGACGGCAAGGAGCTCACAATATCGGGCACCGTCGAAACGCTGCTTTTAGGCGTGAGCGCGCAGGGCGATATCGTAAACCTCGAAAAGAGCGTGCCGTTTTCCCATACGGCGGCCCTTTCGTCGCCCGCGGAGCACATACGCTGCGAGCCCGACGCCTCGCTATCCTCGGCCAGCTATGTCATAGCGGGCGACAATTCGGTGGATTTGCGCATACAGCTTGACGTGGAGGCGCTGGTGTTCGCGTCGTCGACCGAGCCGGTGCTGACCAATATAACGGCCGGAGAAGAAAAGCAGGTGGAAAAGGAGAACCTTCCCGTGCTCACGCTGTATTACGCCTCCAAGGGCGAACGCGTGTGGGATATCGCCAAGCGCTTCAACGCCAGCCCCTCGTCCATACGCTCGGCCAACAAAATAGCCGACGACGACACGGTGGAGGAGGGCAAAATGCTGCTGCTCCCGCGCAAAAGAAGGGTGAGAAAGTGACACCTCGGCAGCTTTGAAACGTGTGACCTTGTTATTGGCCCAAAGGGCGGGACGTTTTTGTCCCGCCCTTTAGGCTGCGAGAGAAAATATATGGATAAGGAGGTTTGGGAAAGCGTTTTGGAGGTTAGGCGGCTCTGCCGTCGTCGGCGGCGAAGCCTTCGATGTGCCTAAGGCTCGTGATCTCTATCCAGCCCGTGCCGTCGCTTTCAATGGTGATCCTGTCGCGCCCTAAGATGTTGTGCGGTCCGTCGTACGGCGTTATTTCCGCCTCTATGACAAAGCAGAAGCTGCGGTATCCGTCCGCCCGGCTTACACGGAGGATGTTCACCGCCCACGGGTCCACCATCAGGGCCATGCCGTAGGCATCCTCCACAGCTTCGAGTATGGCGGGCATGCAGGCCGAAACAAAAAGGTCCTGCCAGAGCTCGGGGTCCCCGGCCTGCGCACCGGCCGTGACAGGCGTCGCGTCCTGCGCGCTCAGCGCTGTGTTTTCATCCGCGCCCCCGGCCGCATCCTGGATTGCGGGCGGCTTTCGCGGCGCGCAGCCCGCCCACAAGGGTATTATCAGGCATACCGCCGCAAGGGCTCCCATCCTCAGATAAACGCCCGCGCCCCATCTTTTGTGTTTTTTCATGCCGCTCCCTCTTTTTCTAAAATAAATGCCGCACAATCCTTTATAGCTTATTGTCCATCAAATATATGCCGGTGACAATGCCTTCGCTGGTGTCGAAATACAGGTCTATCCCTTCGGTCGCGTAAACAAGCTGATGCTCGTCAATGCGCACGGTATCCCCGGGCAGCGCATAAAAACGGCCTATGCACATATCGAAGGGGCGGCCGAAGAGGGCGAGCACGTCCTGCTCCGTCGAAACGCCCACCGTAAGCCCGAACACGCTTGCTCCCGACAGGCATACTATATTTGTGACGCGGTCGTCAAACGGCTCATAGTAAACATAATACTGCGGATATTCCATATAGCAGCTTCCCCAGGGATCTTCCGCGCGCTCCTTTAGCGGCTCTCCCAAAAGGCGGCGCACGCTCTGGCAAGCCATGCCGCTTTTAAGCTCCAAACCGGGGATTTTCCCGTTCGCCAGCTCGTCAAGGAGAAAAAGCCCCTCGTCCGACGCGCCGTAAAAGGGCTTGCGGTCGGACGTGTCAAGCGGCTCAGGCCCGTCGTGGCGGTAGATGGAAAGACGCGATATAACGCCGTCATCGGTGTTGAAATAAACCAGAAGGGTATGGCTTTTACAGACATATTCGGCATAGTTCTGGGGCTTTGTGCAGCCGTCGTACGGCACGGGCTCGTACATGCCGGGGATAAACTTGTGCTCGTCGGCCTCTCCGAGGGCCTTTTGCATCTGCAGCTTGTCCGATTCTCCCACAGTAAGCCCGAACGCCTTGAAGGGCGGCAGAAGGTCCACGCGCGTTATGATATTGCCGTCGCCGTAAAGGTTGAAGTAGTCGTATTCCACCCTGACCCCCGCAAAGTCCTGGTATGCGTGGCGGTAGATGTCGGCTCCGGAGCTTAGGCAGGGGCCGAGAAGCGCGCGGGCGCTTTCGAGCGGGGACCCGACTTTAAGCGCCAGCGTGTCGAACCGTCCCTGCGCCACGAAGGAGAGGTTTCGCTCCACCGTTTTGGAAGGGGCTGGACTGCCGCCCGGCCGGGGAACGCAGGAGGAGAGCAGAAGAAGCCACACAAACGGCAAAAGGCACGCCCGTGATGCGCTCATCTCTATCCCCCACCGATTTATTTTTATACTGACGGCGCCGGCAAAAGGCGAAAAATCAGTCCCCAAGCTGTCTTCTTTTTCATTATATGAGCGTCGGCGCGGCAAAGATACCTGCTTTAGGTTACAAAGCGGTAAAAGATTGATTACAATCCGTTACATTCCGGCTACAATAATAACCGGTTGACGACGCAGGGTTTAATCCGCTGTAACGCGCCGAAAGAAGGGTGTTGACGCAGGTATTCATAAATGGTATACTTCAATACGGTGGCGGCCGCTTTCTCGCAACATATATCTATGTCGGCCGCACCTTTCTGAAGCTGAAAAGGGGCTTTGTTAATTTTTGCTTGGGGTACATAAATATATGGATTACAGCGTCCTGCTTACAGTGTATAAATCGGATAATCCGGAGTATTTCAGGCAGAGCCTGGAGAGTATGCTTCATCAAACCAGGCCTTCGGACGATATTGTGGTCGTCAAGGACGGCCCGGTACCTCGCGAGCTGCAGCAGGTGCTCGACACATGCTCTTCGGAATTTCCCGGCGTTATAAGGCAGGTGCAGCTCTCAAAAAACGTGGGGCTGGGCCTTGCTTTAAACGAAGGGCTGAAGGCGTGCAAGAACGAGCTTGTCGCCCGTATGGATTCGGACGACATATCCCTGCCCGACCGATGCGAAAAACAGCTCGCCATGTTCGAAAGCGACCCTAAGCTTGATATAGTGGGATGTCCTGTCAAGGAATTTGTTGGCGACCCTTCAAATGTCGTAGGCATACGCCGCGTACCGATTGACAACGAGTCAATCCATAAATACGCCAGAAGAAGGGACCCGTTTAATCACCCGGCGGTAATGTACCGGAAAAGCAAGGTTTTGGCGTACGGCCCGTACGGAAATTACAGAAAAAACCAGGATACCGACTTGTGGATAAAGCTTCTTTCAAAAGGCTGCAAATGCGCCAATATCCCCGAGGCCCTGCTTTTGTTCCGCTTTGACGAAAACACCTATAAAAAGCGGAAAAGCTGGGTAAACACCAGCCTGCTTATCAAAATCCGCTGGGACGCTTACAAAAGCGGCTTCTGTTCCTTTTTGGATTTTTGTGTGGTGGCATTCGCCCAGCTGTGCGTTTACATCCTGCCGGCGGGCTTTCAGAAGTTTATGTATACCAACGTGCTGAGAAAATAGCGCCGTTTGCTTGGGCGCCGAAGAGCGCCCTTCAGGAAGCGGACCGTCGAGCCGTTCGTTGCGGAAAATTGACGCGCGAAGCTTAAGCGTAATTGGGAGCAGGTATGAAGATTTCTGTTATCGTTCCGGTATACAACTCGGAAAAATACGTCGCCAGATGCATTGACAGCGTAATTGCCCAGACATATCACAACTGGGAGCTGCTGCTTATAGACGACGGCTCTACAGACAGCAGTCCCGATATTTTGAGGGCATACGAATCCAGGGATGCGAGGATTTCGGTATATCGGCAGGCAAACGCCGGGGCCGGCGCGGCAAGAAACCTCGGTATAAAAAAGGCCGCGGGAGACTATATCGTGTTCGTGGATTCCGACGATACGATTGAAAGCCATTATTTTGCGTTGCTGTCTAAAAAGAACACAGACGTGGTTTTTATCGGCGTAAATCAGAGGGACTCGGCGTATAACATCACATTAACCGAAAAATTGCCGGCTCGCAGAGGGCTTTCCAAGGACGATATCATAAGAAGCCAAATGACCGGAAAATTCCCCTGGGGAGGCTGGCGCAAAGCTGTAAGGGCCGACGTGCTTCGCAAAAACGCGATAAGTTACACCAACCACCAGATAGGCGAGGAAGCGGTATACAGCTTTTTACTCCTGTGGTATGCAAAAGACTTTTCCTTTATCGACAAACCGGTCTACAATTATATTCAGCACGACGACAGCCTGTCCAACCGTTTGCTGGACGACCCCTGGGGCGACGTCGCGATTGCGGTAAGGAACAAGGTGGTCGAGCTCAATATATACCGGCAGTTCGCCGCTACCATTAACGCGTTTATTCTGACTGCCGCGGCGGTGTCGTTAGACAAAATGGCCCGCAAATACCCTGCGTCCTTGTACCGTCAAAAAGCAAGGGAGCGGATCAGCCGCATGAAAAGCGAGCTGGACCGTTGCTATGCGATTGACTACCGGCACATGAAAAAAAAGGCGGTTTTACTATCTCCCTTGCTGAAAAGCGGCCTCGTGATGCCGGTTTACATGATAAGCAGGATAAAAAACAGGCCGTAAATCTGTGGAGAAAGAATAAAGAGGAGCTTAAAATGAGCATTTTGGACGCGGATAAAAAAATCCTTGTAACCGGCGCCGCTGGCTTTATCGGTTTTCATCTGGCAAAACGGCTTCTTGATATGGGCTGTACGGTTGTCGGCATAGATAATCTCAACGATTATTATGACGTAAACCTCAAGCTTGCCCGCCTTAACCTGCTTAAGCCGTATAGAAGATTTACTTTTTACAGGATGGACCTGGCGGATAAGCCGGCTATAGACAAGCTCTTTGCCGGCGAAAGGTTCGACATCGCGGTAAATCTCGCGGCTCAGGCCGGGGTCCGCTATTCCATCACGAACCCCGAGGTATACATAACCAGCAACATCACCGGCTTTTTCAACATTCTCGAGGCCTGCCGGCATAGTCCGGTGAGCCACCTTGTTTATGCCTCCAGCTCGTCGGTTTACGGCACAAACAAAAAGGTTCCGTATTCCACCGACGACAAGGTGGACAACCCGGTCTCCCTTTACGCCGCCACGAAAAAATCAAATGAGCTCATGGCTCACGCTTATGCAAAGCTTTTTAAGATCCCCTGCACCGGCCTTCGGTTTTTTACGGTGTACGGCCCGATGGGCCGGCCCGACATGGCTTATTTTAAGTTTACCGACAAGCTTGTCAAGGGGCAGAAAATTCAGATTTTCAACTACGGGGACATGAAGCGCGACTTTACTTACATAGACGATATTGTAACAGGGGTTATAAGCGTTATGGGCAAAGCGCCGGCGGAAACCGCGGACGGCGCCCCGTATAAGGTTTATAATATCGGAAACAACAAGCCTGAAAACCTGCTTTACTTTGTTGAAACGCTTGAAAAATGTCTGCTCGACGAGGGCATTATAGACCGTCCCGCCGAGAAGGAGCTGCTGCCCATGCAGCCGGGGGACGTCTATCAGACCTACGCCGATGTGGACGACCTGGTCCGCGACTTTGGCTTTAAACCCAATACAAGCCTTGAGGAGGGCCTCTCGCGATTCGCCAAATGGTACAGGGAGTATTATGGCCTTCGCCCCGCCCACCGTGATTAAACTGTAAAAACAAAGGAGAACGAAAATGAACATCGCCGTAGCCGGAATGGGATATGTCGGGCTTTCCATCGCCGTATTGCTTTCGCAGCACAACACTGTCACGGCGGTTGATGTTGTCGCGGAAAAAATCGATATGCTAAACAACCGCAAATCCCCCGTTGTGGATGAGGATATTGAGGAGTATCTCAAAACAAAAAGGCTTAACCTTTCCGCTACGACCGACGGGGACGCCGCCTATAAAGACGCGGAGCTGGTCGTCATCTGCACCCCCACCGATTACGACCCTGACAAGAATTTTTTCGACACCTCGTCCGTCGAAAGCGTAATCCAACAGGTTATCAAAGCAAACCCCGACGCCGTTATAGTGATTAAATCCACCCTTCCGGTCGGCTTTACCGAGCAGGCGAGGGCTAAGTACTGCTGCGACAATATTTTGTTCAGCCCGGAATTTTTGCGCGAAGGCCACGCTCTGTACGACAACCTGTACCCCAGCCGAATTATTGTCGGCGTTCCGGTAAACAACGCCCGCCTCATGAAGGCGGCCGAAACCTTCGCCAACCTGCTGAAGGAGGGGGCTCTCAAAAAAGATATTCCCACACTGTTCATGAACCCGACCGAGGCCGAGGCCGTGAAGCTGTTTGCCAACACCTATCTCGCTTTGCGTATTTCGTTTTTTAATGAGCTGGATACGTACGCGGAGGCGCGCGGTCTTAATACCAAATCCATTATTGAAGGTGTCTGCCTCGACCCGCGCATCGGCGGCCATTACAACAACCCGTCGTTCGGCTATGGCGGTTATTGCCTGCCCAAGGACACAAAGCAGCTTCGCGCGAATTATATGAACGTGCCTCAGAACCTCATCAGCGCAATTGTCGATGCCAACAGCACCCGGAAGGATTTTATCGCAGACCAGATAATTTCAAGAAAGCCCAATATAGTCGGCGTTTACCGTTTGACTATGAAAGCAAATTCCGACAACTTCCGCCACAGCTCCGTACAGGGGGTCATGAAGCGCATAAAAGCAAAGGGCATCGAGGTTGTGGTATATGAACCCGCAATGAAGGAGGACAGATTTTTCAACAGCCGCGTTATCCGCGACCTAAACGAATTTAAAGCCATATCCGACATTATCATCGCCAACAGGTATAATGAGGATATCGCCGATGTGATGGATAAAGTATACACAAGGGATCTGTATTTCAGGGATTGACGAAACCATAACAAATACGCGTTTATAATCATCCGGACTTTTAAAGCCCGCAGAAAAGTGCTGACGCGTTTGCCGCCTTGGCGCCGTAAAAAAGCGCTGCGGCTCACTCGTACCGCAGCGCCTCTATGGGGTTTAAGGAGGCGGCCTTTTTGGCGGGGTACACGCTGAACACCGTCCCTATAAGGGCGCAGAAGGCGAGGGACAAAAACAGAACGGGGACGTTGACTCTGGCCGTGAAGCCGAAAAGCGGCTTTACCATCTTCAGGCACGCGGTGGACACGCCTATGCCGGCCGTCCCCCCGATAAGGGATATGATTAGCGCCTCGAAGAGGAATTCCGCGAGGATTTTGCCGTGGGTCGCCCCCACGGCTTTTTTGATGCCTATCTCGCGCTTTCTCTCGTTGACGGCCACCAGCATAATGGTCATGATGCCCAGCCCGCCCACCACCAAGGATATGCCCGCCACCGCCGAGACAAAGACCGTCACAATGCCGAGCACATTGTTGACGCGGTTTTTCTGGCTGACCAGGTTTTCCATATAATAGCCGCTGTAGACATTTTTCTGCTTCATGATATGCTGGGCTATCTTTATGCCCAGCCTTTCTATGTCGGCGCCGTCGCGAAACTGCACGACTATTTTGTCGAACAGGTCGGTGCCGGTTAAACCCTGCAGCGTCGTATACGGGATATACACAAACGACGGTATATAGCCGCTCACAAGGCCGCCGAGGTCGGACGCGCTTTTGCTCACCACGCCTATTACGTCGAATTCCAGCGTACGGCCCGATACCGTAAGCTCCACCGTTTTGCCCGTGATGTTTCTGCGCTTGTAAAGGGAGAGCGCCGTCTCCTCGTCTATGACGCATACCCGCGCGCCGTTATCAAGGTCGCCGGAGCTGAACATACGACCGTAGACAGGGCTTAGGGATATCACGTCCTGCGCGTTGTCGCCGATTCCCCATACCACGCAGTCGACCTGCCCGCTCAGCCCCGCCGTTTTGCCGAGGTAAAAGAGCAGCGGCATGGCGTAGCGCACGTCGTTGAAGGAGGCGTTGATGGCCTCCAGTGTGCCGCTGTCGAACAGGCCGTTCTGGCCCGTCTCGTTTTCCCTGGCCGAAAGTATAACGCCGTTTAGCCCGAGCTTCTGAAACTCCTGGTTTACGGCCGTCTGCACGCTGATGCCTATGGACAGCACCGTCGTCACGGCGAAGATGCCGATCACAATGCCGGTCATGGTGAGCAGGGAGCGCATCTTATGCCGGTAGAGATTGCGAAAGGCAGATACTAGATAATCCCTCAGCACGATTTACCCCCGCCTCATTTCAGTCTGAACGCCTCGCCGTCGGCCCTGACAGAGGACGCGTTTCGCACGATATAATCGCCCTCCGAAAGCCCGCCGGTGATTTCCACAAAATTTTCATTTTCAAGACCTGTTCTGACCTGCCGCCTGACGACGCGGCCTTCTTTTAACACATAGACGAAGGTGCTGTTGTCCTCGTCCTGCTCTATGCACTCGTACGGCACCTGGAGGGCGTTTTCGTTTATCGACGAGTAAAAGCGAACGTTGGCAGAATACCCCGGCTTTAACGAGTCGCTGGGGCCGATTATATCGAGCAGCACCTCCACCGCCGTGCGCTTTGTCGCGCCCTCGTAAATCTCCGAGGCTTTAGGCGACACGCTGCTGACCACCGCCGTATATTTTCTCCCGCGAAAGCCGCTGCCGGTAACGACCGCCTCCCTGCCTTGCCTAAGATTGGAGGCGGCGCTTTCCGGCACATAGGCCCGGACCCGCATGGTGCTCGTGTCCGCAAGTACGAACACCGGCTTCGAGGTTTTTGTATAATCCCGCGCCGCCGCGTTTATCTCCAGCACCGTGCCGTCTATTGGCGAATACAGCGCGTCGGGCTGGGGCTTGAGGCCCAGCTCCGCCTCGATGTCGATGGTGGGGATATCGAAGAAATCCAGGCTGCCGCCGCTAAGGTAACGCTCCACGATTGACGCGACGTCCAGCGTACGGTACTGCTCCAGGTCAAGCTCGTATAGCGCCGAGCGAAGGCGCGTGTTGTCGAGAAAGGCGAGGAGCTGCCCTTTTTTGACCTTCTGCCCGCATTCCACCTCAAGGCTCTCGACATATATGGACATATCGGTATAGATGTTTTCCACCGCGCAGGCCTCCAGCTTGCCGCTGTACTCGACATAGCTCGACATATGGCCCCTGCCCACCCTGTAAGGCTCCACCAGCAGCCGGTTGTGGCGTATGGCCTGTGCGGCGGCGAAAATGCCCGCTATAGAGATGGCGCACAGCAGCAGCAGCGTAAAATATTTGCGCATTCCGACTTCACACCTTTCATATGAGCGATACCCAAAGCGTCCGCGGCGGGCGGACGGTTAATGTAAGCGGTACAGCTTCTCACAACAATATTGTGTCAGGCAATCTCTTTTTTAAACCTCTTTTGCATATTAAATTTATGCGTACACACAATAACCTTGGAAGGAGGCTTAAACGTGAGCATGATACGCTGCGAGCACCCATGCAAATATCAAAAGGAGGGTTACTGCGCGCTGGACAGGGCCGTAAGCGCCGCGAGCGCGGTGTCCTATGTAAACGACTGTATCTATTATGTGCCCGCCCGTCGTAAGCCCCCGCAAAAAGCCGCGCCCCGTGTTGAAAGGCCCGGCGAATGGCGATAAAAGAAGTCGCCGGGCGCGTTTTTGTTTTTGGGCTTTGTCTTTGAAACGTGCCGGGCGCCGCTTGCGGTTATTGTTGCGAAGCGCCCGTCGTTATGCTATGATAAAAGGGAAAGCATGTGAGGGGGCGCGAAGATGGCCGGCGTTTACGAAAGGTTAGAGGAGCTTTACCCGTTTCTGGCAAAGCTTAAGCCGCCTGTGCGGCAGCGTCTTATGGAGGGGCTTTCCGTCAGGGAACACGCGGACGGCGAAGAGCTTTTGTCGGAGACGCGAAGCTGCCCCGGGTTTTCCTTTATATTAGAGGGATGCGTGCGCGTATACCGAATGCATGAAAGCGGCAGGGAGGTTACCCTTTACCGCCTGCACGAGGGGGACAGCTGCTTTGTAACGGTTTCAAGCCTCTTATACGACCAAAAGCTGACCACCTATGCAGAGGCGGAGGGCGACGTGACCATAGCGCTTGTGCCTCTCGACGTCTTCACCGAACATATCTTGAACGACGTACATTTTTTAAGGTTCATCTTCGGAAGGCTATACCGCGCATTTGAAACGGTTATCGACAGGCTTGACGGCGTGCTTTTTAACAGCATAGAGGCGCGCATACTTGAATATCTGCGCGCAGGCTCGAGGGCGCAGCGCGGGAAAAACCGTGTTTTATACGTCACCCACCAGCGCATAGCGGTGGATATCGGCTCCTCGCGCGAGGTGGTCAGCCGCGCGCTGAAAAGCCTTGAGCGGCAGGGAAAGCTGCAGCTTTCGCGGGGAAAGATCAGACTTTTGGCTGAAGCCTGACCGGGCCGGCCCGTTTTTACAAAAAAGCGTCATAGCAAAAAACAGCAAAGGGGGACGCGGGCAGCGCGCGCCGTTTAGCCTTTCGCCTGCGCGGGGCACGGGCGACGCGCAATGCCTCTGAAAAATGGCCGAACAGACGCTTGATTTGCTGCGCCGTAAGGCATCCGGCCTCAGCGAAGGCCCGGGCGTTTACCTGATGAAAAACGGCGAGGGCAAAATCATATACGTGGGCAAGGCGGTCAACCTCAAGCGCCGCGTCTCAAGCTATTTTCAGAATACCGAAAGACACGGCGAAAAAACCGCCGCGCTCGTTTCCAATATCCGCGACTTCGACATCATGCTCGCCAAAAACGAGCTGGAGGCTCTTCTCCTGGAGAACAACCTCATCAAGCGCTACAAGCCCAAGTACAACATTCTTTTAAAGGACGACAAGGGCATGTCGTACCTAAAGATCACCGAAAAGGAGGATTACCCGAGGCTTTTGCTCTCCCGGAGGAGGGCCGAGGACGGATCGCGCTATTTCGGGCCTTACATCGCGTCCTGGAGCGCCCGCGGAAGCCTCGACGCGGCGAGGACGGCCTTCCGCCTGCCGAGATGCCAAAATCCCGCCCCGCGTCCCGGCGCGCGGGCCTGTATGTTCCATCGCATAGGACGGTGTATGGGCCTGTGCGCGGGCGCCGTCACCAAGGAGGAATACCGCGCCGTTATGGCGCAGGTGGCTTCGTTTCTTGAAGGCGATATCGACGGCGTAGTCGAGAAGGTGCGCCAGCAGATGGAGCGCGCGGCCGACAACCTAGACTTTGAAAAGGCCGCCAGGCTCCGCGACTGCATCAGAAGCCTGCAGAGCCACAAGGAGGGGCAGCGTGCGGTGAGCGGCCCGCGCCTCAACGCCGATTATATCGGCTTTTCGAGAGGCGAGCGGCAGGTCTGCATCTTTGTCCTCTGCGTGCGCCGGGGCATTCTGGCCGGCAGCCGCCGCCAGTTTTACCCGGCAGGGGAATGCGCCGCCGGCGAGGAGGGCGAGCTTATCGCCGAATTCATAAAGCGCCTGTATTCGGCCTACGCTACCGACATACCGTCCAAATGCTGTGTTCCTGTGCCGCTGCCAGACTCTAAGAGCATATGCGAATACCTGTCGTATCTTAAGGGCGGCGCGTTCCGCGTTGTGACGCCTAAAACGGGCAAGGACGCCGAGCTTATGCGCATGGCTGCCGACAACGCGTCGGAGCACCTTTTGCTGCAGGAGGGACGTTCCGGCCGAGGCGAACGGGCGCTGCAGGAGCTTGCCTCGCTCATGGAGCTGCCGTCCCCGCCGGAATGGGTGGAGATTTACGATATCTCGCAGACGGCCGGCTTCGGCGCCGTATGCGGCATGGCGGTGTACCGCCAGGGCGCCCCTGTCAAATCCAAGTATAAACGGTTCAAAATCAGCGCCTTTCGCGGCGGCGACGACCCCGATTGCCTGCGCGAGGCATTTTCGCGCCGCATAGAGCGCTTTCGCGCCGGCGACGAGGCCTTTCTTCCACTGCCCGACTGCGTTATCGCCGACGGTGGTCAGGCGCAGGTAAACGCGCTTTGCGCCGTCGCCGCCGAGAGCGGGCTGGACATTCCGGTGTTCGGCCTTAAAAAGGACTCCCGCCACCGTACCAAGTCTCTTGTGCTGCCCGACGGCAGGGAGGTTCTTTTGTATAAATACCCGCTCGCCTTCCGGCTGGCGGGCGCCATGCAGGAGGAGGCCCACCGCTTCGCCGCCGCCTACCACCGCAATGTGATGACGCGCCGAGCGTACCAAAGCGAGCTCATGTCGATTGACGGCATAGGCAAGGCGAGGGCGGCGGCCCTCATGAAGCGTTTCAAGACCATGGCCGCCCTGAGCCGCGCCGACCGTGACGCGCTGTGCGACGTGCCCGGCATCACGGCAAAGCTGGCCGACCGCATAAGGGCGTTTTTGGATGAAAAGGACGGAGCAGCCGGTAGGGCGGATTAGGTCCGGCGTAAAAATGAGCCCGCTAAGCGCATTATAGCCGCAAAGAGCCGCTTCCAAATAAAAAATGCGGTAACAAGCAAGGAAAATTCTCTTGCAAATTGTCCGCTTATATTTTATAATACTGTTTGCGAAGACAACATAAGGCGGCCTGACAGCACCCGTTTATGTGCCGGTGTGATGGAATTGGTAGACGTAGTGGACTCAAAATCCACCGGTAGCGATACCGTGCCGGTTCGAATCCGGCCACCGGCACCACACCTGCGGTGAGTAATCGCTTACCGCAGGTTTTTCTATGTCTAAGCGCAGAAGTCCGGAACTGGGCTGCATTTTTTGTTGCGTCTTTACATGATGCCATTTTATAATAAAACTACAAAAATTGATTTGTTAAAAATTGTATGATGCAATTCAATGCATATTCGTAAAAAGCCGTGAGGAGTAAAACATAATGCAGAATGTAAACTACAAAAGTACATTGTATGCCTGTTATTTAGGTTATACAACACAAGCGCTGATTGTCAATTTGCCCCCGTTGCTCTTTGTCGTTTTCAGGGATAGATTCGGACTTTCATATACCATGCTGGGAAGTCTGGTTGTGGTCATCTTCATTACGCAACTCGTTGTAGACGCTCTGGCTATTAAGTTTATTGATAAAATCGGACACCGGGTGTCGGCTGTTGCTGCGCACTTTTTTGCCGCTGTTGGCATGATCTCGCTGGCCTTTCTGCCACGCTTGATGCCGCAGCCGTATGCCGGACTGATTATATCGTGCCTGTTGTTTTCCATCGGCGGCGGGTTGATAGAAGTACTTGTCAGCCCTATAGTGGAAAGTCTGCCCGGTGACGCCAAAGCGTCCTCCATGAGCTTATTGCATTCATTTTATAGCTGGGGACAAGTCTTTGTCATCATTTTATCCACGGTTGCGCTGTTTTTTGTTGGCCATGATTTTTGGTTTTTACTCCCGCTTTTATGGGCTGTCCTGCCAATTGTTACCCTGTTTAAATTTACACGAGTACCTCTTGTCCCGCCGCAGGAAGAAAGTAAGCGGACGCCGCTTAAAACGCTGGTGACTTCCAAGATATTTCTAATTGCTTTGCTGCTGATGGTGTGTTCCGGCGCCACCGAGCAGGCTATGGGCCAATGGGCTTCGCTTTTTGCGGAAAAAGGATTGGGAATTTCAAAGGCGCTCGGCGATTTGTTCGGCCCGTGTCTGTTCGCGGCCATGATGGGCATTGTGCGCACCTTGTACGGAATCAAAGGACAAAAAATCAACATCCAAAAGGCATTGGTTGTATGCTCTTTTGTTTGTATTATGTCATTCGCCATTACAGCGTTGGTGCCAATCCCCGCAATATCCCTGTTAGGCTGCTCCCTTTGCGGATTGGCCGTAAGCCTTATGTGGCCGGGAATGTTGAGCCTCACGGCCGCGGGGTATCCGGCCGGCGGCACAGCAATGTTCGCCATGTTGGCGCTGGGCGGCGATTTGGGTTGTTCTGTTGGGCCGTGGCTTACAGGTATTGTTGCGGATTCAAGCAGTCTGAACATTGGACTTTTAATGGGTATGATTTTCCCTGCCATAATGCTGATAGGCCTATTCATTCTTAAGCCGTTGTTAAAGGCAAAAACATAATTCTTAAACCCGAACAACCTATACGGGAGTAATATGGCGGCAATACACCGTCGTCAAGGTGTAAATCTTGAGGAAAAGATTGTCGAAAGAAGTCGATTGCTTTGCAGTTGGCTTCTTTCCTTTAAATCTTTTTTGTTTTTGTTATGTCTTTATATGACAAGGCGACAAATTCCGGCAAAGAAACTTGTCACCTTGCTTATTATGCGAAAAAAGATTTTGTGTGTAAACCGTTCAGACATTACATAACATAATTTTAGGATGCCGGCTTCCATTAAAACCGGTGAAAGCCTTCTTAAATATCACCTGAAATAATCCACGCCCGCGCGGAAGATGTGCTGCTCCTTATCGCCTGGGATATTCTTGAGAAGCCCCTCGCCGGTGCGCTCGCTGTGGGCCATTTTGCCGAACACGCGCCCGTCGGGGCTAAATATGCCTTCTACCGCGCCCACCGAGCCGTTGGGATTAAAGCGTATGTCCATGGACGGGACGCCGTCGTGGTCGGTATACTGGGTGGCGATCTGCCCGTTTTTCGCAAGGGCCTTGAGGGTGGCATCGTCGGCGATAAACCGCCCCTCGCCGTGGGAAACAGGCAGCACGTGACACTGGCCGACCTCGTGATAGCGCATCCACGGCGATTTCACGCTGGCTATGCGGGTGGTCACCATGCGCGACTGGTGCCGGCCTATGAGGTTGAAGGTGAGCGTGGGGCTTTTGGGATGGGGATCGGTTATGCGTCCGTAGGGTACCAGCCCAAGCTTGATAAGCGCCTGGAAGCCGTTGCATACGCCTAAAATAAGCCCGCCCCTAAGGTCCAAAAACTCCTGCACAGCCTCTCTAAGGGCAGGGTTGCGGAAATAGGTGGCTATGAATTTGCCCGAACCGTCGGGCTCGTCGCCTGCCGAGAACCCGCCGGGAAAGACAATGATTTGGCATTCGCGCATAGCTTTGGCCGTCCGGCGCAGGGAATCCTGCAAAAGCTCGGGGGTGAGGTTGCGGATGACGAGCTGCTCGCACTCTGCGCCCGCCTGCTCGAATTTACGGGTCATGTCGTATTCGCAGTTGGTGCCCGGAAAGACGGGGATGAGTACGCGGGGCTTTTTAACGCACACAGCGGGCGCCGGGTAAGCACGGTCGGGGAAGGAATAGGTCTCGGCCGCACCGCTTTGGGCTTCTACGCGGGTCGGGAACACCTCCTCAAGCGTCGATTCCAGGGCATCCTGAAGCTCGGACAGGCTAAAGCTTGTGCCGCCAGCGCAAAATACCGGCTCGGCGCAGGTCTCGCCGATAAGCTCCCCGCCCGCGTCGCCGTCGCATTCGGCGAGAAAGCCGCCGCAATGGTAGGCGTAGAGCACGTCCTCCGGACAGTCAAGACGGCAGCCGATGCTGTTTCCCAGGCACATTTTTGCGGCCGCCTCGGCGACTCCGCCCATGCCGAGCGCCCAGCACGACAATATACGTCCCTTGGCGATTTGCTCGTGTACCCTTTCAAAAAGCCCGCGCAGCGACGCGTAATCGGGGGTGCCGTCGGCGCCCCGTGCGCTCTTAAACAGCTCGATGCGGCTTTTGGGCCGCTTGAATTCGGGCGACAGCACGTCCTTGGCGCGGCACACGCCGACGGCGAAGGACACCAGCGTGGGCGGCACGTCCAGCTCCTCGAAGCTGCCGGACATGGAATCCTTGCCGCCTATGGAGCCTACGCCCAGCCCGAGCTGGGCCGACAGCGCGCCCAAAAGCGCCGCGAAGGGCTTGCCCCAGCGCAGCGGGTCGTCCTTGAGTCGCTCGAAATATTCCTGAAACGTCAGCCACATACGCCCGGGCGCGCAGCCGGCAGCAACGAGTTTTGCAACCGACTCTATAACGGCGTCGGCCGCGCCTAAAAACGGGTTCTTTTCCGATGCGTCGGGCGAGAAGCCGTAGGACATTACCGAGCAGGTTTCGGTTTCGCCGCGCAGCACGGGCAGCTTTGCGGCCATGCTCTGGCATGGCGTGAGCTGCTCGCGCCCGCCGTACGGCATGAGCAAGGTGGCGGCGCCGACGGTGCTGTCGAAGCGTTCGGCAAGGCCCCTGCGCGAGCACACATTGAGTGACGACAGGTGGCGCAGCAGCCTTTCGGGCGTATCTACGCCCGAGGGCATGGCATCCTCCAAGCGCGGCAGCTTGGGCACGCGCACCGACGCCGTCTTGGGCGCGCCGTTGGAGTTTAGGAAGGCTCGGGATATGTCGGCGATGACTTCGCCCCGCCAGCGCATTACAAGCCTCGGCTCCTCTGTCACCTGCGCGATCACCGTCGCCTCGAGGTTTTCCTCCAGCGCGTAGGCCTCGAGAGCGGCGGCGTCCTGCGGGTCCACGACCACCGCCATGCGCTCCTGTGATTCGGAAATGGCGAGTTCGGTGCCGTCAAGGCCCTCGTATTTTTTGGTCACGGCATCCAGGTTAATGCAAAGGCCGTCGGCCAGCTCGCCTATGGCGACCGAAACGCCGCCGGCGCCGAAATCGTTGCAGCGCTTGATAAGGCGGGCGGCCTCCGGGCGGCGGAAGAGCCGCAGGAGCTTGCGCTCCTCGGGCGGGTTGCCCTTCTGCACCTCCGCCCCGCAGCTTTGGAGGGAATCCTCGGTGTGCGATTTGCTGGAGCCGGTTGCGCCGCCGCAGCCGTCGCGGCCCGTCCGTCCGCCCAGAAGCAGGACAAGGTCGCCGGGGGCGGGCGTTTTCCGCACAACGTTGCCGGCGGGGGCGGCCGCTATGACCGCGCCTACCTCCATACGCTTTGCGAGGTAGCCGGGATGGTATATCTCATGCACCAGACCGGTGGCGAGTCCTACCTGGTTGCCGTAGGAGCTGTAGCCCGCCGCCGCGGTCGTGGTTATCTTTTTCTGAGGCAGCTTGCCGCGCCGCGTGCTTTCCACGGGCGCGGTGGGGTCGGCGCTGCCGGTGATGCGCATGGCCTGATATACATAGGCCCGACCCGAAAGCGGGTCGCGGATGGCGCCGCCGAGGCAGGTGGCCGCGCCGCCGAAGGGCTCTATCTCCGTCGGATGGTTGTGGGTCTCGTTCTTGAACATTAGCAGCCAGTCCTGCTTTTCGCCGTCTATTTCGGCTTTGATGCGGACAGAGCAGGCGTTTACCTCGTCGGAGACATCGAGGTCTTTAAGACGCCCCTCGGACAAAAGGCGCTTTGCCGCGATGGTCGCCAAATCCATAAGGCAGACAGGCTTGTCCGCGCCGCGCCCTAAAAGCCGCCGGCTCTCGAGGTATTCGTCATAGGCCGCGCGCACAGCCTCGTCCTCTATCTCCACCTTGTCGATGCGGGTTAAAAAGGTGGTGTGGCGGCAGTGGTCGGACCAGTAGGTGTCAAGTATGCGAAGCTCGGTGATGGTGGGGTCGCGCTTTTCCTCGTCCCTGAAATAAGCCTGCAGTAAAGCGATGTCGGCGGCGTCCATGGCAAGCCCGCGCGTTTTCAGCACGTCGGAAAGCCCCTCGCTGTCGAGGGCGGTAAAGCCGTGGAGCACCTCCACGCTCTCGGGCTCCGCGTAAGGCTGCGAAAGGGCGCGAGGCAGCTCCATGGAGGCGAGTCTTGACTCCACCGGGTTTACTATATAGCCGATTATCCGCCGCATCTGCTCGTCGGAAAGGTCGCCGGACAGAAGATACACCTTTGCGGTGTGTATGACGGGGCGCTTCGACCGGGTGAGGACGCAGATGCACTGCTCGCAGGAGTCAGCCCTCTGGTCGTACTGCCCCGGCAGGTATTCAACGGCGAAGACCCTGCCGTCAAAGGCGGGCAGGGTGTCGTAAACGATGTCGCACTGCGGCTCGGCGAAAACGGTATACCGGGCGGCGGCTAAGGGCTGGTCGTCCACGCCCTCCATGTCGTAGCGGTTGAGTATGCGCAAGCCGGTAAGCTCCGTAATACCGAGGTTTTTCACAATGTCTTGCCTGACGGCGTCCGCCTCAAGGGCGAAGCCCTCTTTTTTCTCCACATAAACGCGCCTAACGCTGCCCATATACCACACCCCGTATCTGTAATCTGGCGCCCGCGCCGCTTGGCGGCCGCTTTAAACGCCTGCCGGCCATTTCCCGCCCGAAGGCGGGGGCAGGTCGGTACACCCCTATTTTATCAGCAAAAGGACATGCCCGCAATGCTTTTTATGATAGAAATTGCGCTTTGCAGGGGGCGCGCTTTGGCACATTTGAAAGAGAGGCCCTAAAACCGGCCGGCCAAAAATGTCAAAACGAGCAGGTGGGCGGGGTAGTAGGCGTAAAACAGGTATTTCAGGCGGGGGCCGCGCCGCCCGTTGTAAAGAAGCATGAACGGGACGGCGGCGATTGCCGCAAGCTGGATATAGCTGCGCATTTCGCCCGCGCCGTTGGCGAGGACGGCGTCGAGACAGATAAGAGCGTTGACGACCGTCACCGACAGCGCTAAAGCCGCCGGCTTTTGGCGGAAAAGATAGATGAAGTATATGAGCGCCACGCCGTAAAGGGAGTAATCGGCTACCATCAGGGCCGAACCCAAAATACAAACGGCTGCCGCGGCGTAAGCCGCCGGCCGGCTGCCGGCTTTTTCGAAATGCTCATGGCACCAAACGGCCAACAGCCCGGCGGCAAGCGTGAAAAAGATATTCTGGTTGCCGAAGTCCAAGAGCCGTTCCTTTAGGGTATCGGCCTTGGAAAAGGCCAGGTCGAAGGGAATCTCGGAGACGAAGGCGAATATGGTAAGCCGCAGCATGTATTTTTTTCTGTCGGAGGTCCTCTGGAAACCTTCCGCAATGAGAAACGCGAAAATCGGGAAGGACAAGCGCCCGACAAGCCGCAGGACAACGCTCTGAGGAAACGCAAGGGCTCCGGCGTGGTCTGCCGTCATGGCGAGCACAGCTATAAGCTTGAGCGCGAACGAAGACATATGCCGCCCCTCCGTTTTGGCGATTGGGCTTGTCTTGGCTTGTTTCGCCCTTTATTCTACAATCAGAATACAGATGCCCGATACAGGTGCCCGGGCGCCCTTAACGCGGCTGAAATCTCCCGTCAAAGGGGCGCTTTGGCTATTTTGGCCTGTTTTCTGGGATAAACCGACGGGGTGGGCGACGTTTTTTCCACCACGACCAGGTAGCGCTCAAGCCCCCGGCCCAGCCCTGACGGTATGATACGGACGCCGTCCCCTCCCAGCTCCTTTACGGCGTGCCGGGCTTTATCGGCCTCCTCTGGCGCGTTCGGGCCCTTGTAGGCGACCATGCGCCCGCCCACCCGCACCAGCGGCAGACAGTATTCGCACAGCGCCCTAAGCTCCGCCACCGCGCGCGACACGACCACGTCGAACCGTTCGCGGAATTCCGGTGTCCGACCGGCGTCCTCCGCCCTCACCGCCGCGGTGACGGCATTGTCAAGTCCGGCCTCAAAAAGAAAGGCGTCGATAAAGCGGATGCGCTTTTGCAGGCTGTCCATAAGCGTCAGGCGCAGGCCGGGCAGCGCGAATTTAAGCGGCAGCCCCGGAAGTCCCGCGCCGCAGCCCACGTCCGCAAGGCGCGCGTCAGGCGCTATCAGCCCGTGCGAAAGGGGCGAAAGACTGTCGAGAAAATGCTTTAAGGCTATCTGCTCAGGCTCGGTAATAGCAGTGAGGTTGACCGAACGGTTGGCCTCGACAAGCCTTTGCGCGTAAAGGCGGCAAAGGCTAAGCGCGCGGTCGGAAAGGCGTATGCCCATCCGGTCGGCCTCCCGTTTCAGAAACGGAAGCTGGTTTTCAAAAAAGCCTTCAGCCGGCAACCCGTCCATCGTCTGACCTCCCCGACTGGGTATTGTCCCTGCCGCCGGCGTCCGCCGTATGCGAGGCGTTATCCGCCTCCTTTGCCCCTTCGCGCCGTCTTAGCGCGATGAGCAGTACGGATATGTCCGCCGGGCTGACGCCGGAAATGCGCGAGGCCTGCCCCACGCTGCGCGGCTTAAGCGCCGCAAGCTTCTGGCGCGCCTCCACCCGCAGGCCGCGGATGCTCCCGTAGTCCAAATCCTCCGGTAAAAGCCGCTCTTCAAGCCGGCGGAATTCCCTTACCTGCGCGAGCTGGCGCTTGATATACCCCTCGTATTTGAGGGCTATCTCCACCTGCTCGGTAACGGCGGCGGGCAGCGCCGGCCGGCCGGGGTCGACCGGGGCGAGCTGCGCGTAACTTACGCGCGGGCGCCTTATAAGGTCGGCTAAATTCGCGCCAGTGCAAAGGGGCGCCTCGCCCGCCTGCTCAAGAATGTCGCTTATTGCGCGGCCGGGCGCGACGGTCACGCTCGCCGCCCTTTTAAGCTCGCGTTCCACCATGTCCGCCTTTTCCCTGAACCTGTCATAGCGCGCATCGGATATAAGCCCCACCCGGCGGCCGTACGGAAGAAGGCGCGCGTCGGCGTTGTCCTGCCTAAGCAGTAGCCGATATTCCGAGCGCGAGGTCATGATGCGGTAAGGCTCGGCCGTGCCCTTGGTAACGAGGTCGTCGATAAGTGTGCCGATATAGGAGCTGCTCCGGTCCAGCAAAAGCGGCGGCTCGCCCTTTATCTTCAGCGCGGCGTTGATGCCCGCCACAAGCCCCTGCGCCGCTGCCTCCTCATAGCCCGAGCTGCCGTTGAACTGGCCGGCGCCGTAAAGCCCGTTTATGGCCTTGAATTCCAGCGTGGGCAAAAGCTGGGTCGGGTCGGCGCAGTCGTATTCGATGGCGTAGGCCGTGCGCATAACCTTCACATTCTCAAGGCCGGGTATGGTGCGCAGCATGGCGAGCTGGACATCCTCCGGCAGAGAGGAGGACATGCCCTGCACGTACATCTCGTCGGTGTCGGCGCCGGTGGGCTCGATGAATATCTGGTGGCGCTCTTTATCGGCGAAGCGCACCACCTTATCCTCGATGCTCGGGCAGTACCGCGGCCCGACCCCCTCTATCTTGCCGCTGTAAAGGGGTGAACGGTGCAGGTTTTCGCGTATTATGCGGTGCGTATTCTCGTTTGTATAGCTAAGCCAGCACGTGCATATGTTGGGCGGCTGATGCGCGGTTTCAAAGGAAAACGGCATAAGCCCCTCCTCGCCCGGCTGGGGCTGCATGGCCGAAAAGTCTATGCTTTTGCCCGACACGCGGGCCGGCGTGCCCGTCTTGAAGCGCATGAGCCTGACGCCCAGCCTCGCAAGGCGCTCGGTCAGCCGGTTGGCGGCGAACATGCCGTCCGGCCCGCCGGGATACGAAGCTTCCCCCACGATAACGCGGCCGCGCAGATAGGTGCCCGAGCAGACAATCACGGCCTTTACCCTGTAACAGGCGCCGAGATGGGTCACAACGCCGGTTACCCGGCCGTCCCCGCACAGGATATCCACGATTTCCGCCTGCTTTAAGTCGAGCCCCGGCTGGTTTTCAAGTGCGCGTTTCATGGTGGCCTGATAAGCGCGGCGGTCTATCTGCGCCCGAAGCGAATGCACCGCCGGCCCCTTGCCGCGGTTGAGCATCCTTAATTGGAGGATGTTGGCGTCGGCCGCGCGGGCCATTTCGCCGCCCAGCGCGTCGATTTCGCGCACCAGGTGGCCCTTGGCGGTGCCGCCTATGGACGGGTTGCACGGCATATTGCCCACAGCGTCCAGGTTGAGAGAGAATATGACGACCGACAGGCCCATGCGCGCGCAGGAAAGCGCCGCCTCTATGCCGGCGTGCCCCGCGCCCACGACAGCCACGTCGTAAGCTCCTGCCTGATACATGGTATAGCCTCCTTCCCAAGAGACAAAGCGTCTGCCCCGGTTGGCAGACCGGTAAACCGTCAAGCCTGAATCCATGCCTTGCCTCGGCCTTTGCCGGGCAGGGCTTATGCAATCGAATATACAAACCGTATATTTGGCGTCTGTTTATACGTCGCGTTTGCGGCAAGCCCCTATTTACCCACGCAAAACCGGCTGAATATCTTGTTTACGGTTTCCTCGCTCACCGTCCGACCTGTCATGAGCCCTAAAGCCCCCACCGCCTCCGCGATATCGAAGGACAGCACGTCCAGCGACAGTCCGCTGCGCGCCGAAACCATCGCGCGCGAAAGGGCGTCGGCCGCCTTTTGCAGCGCGTCTCGCTGGCGGGCTGAGGTGACGAGGGTCTCTCCGTCGGTTGCGGGGGCGTCGGAAAACAACGCACGCCGGATACTCTCGCAAAGATTTTCCATACCCTCGCCGATCAAAGCGCTCACCCTGACCGTCTGCGCAAAGCACCCTTTTATCCCGTCCTCGCAAAACCTCTGAGGAAGGTCGGACTTGTTTATTACCGCGATGGCCGTCTTTTTCTCGGCAAGCTCCATTATAAGCCGGTCGCTGTCGTCCGCCGGGCTGCTGCCGTCGAACACGCACAGCAAAAGCTCGGCCTTCTCGGCGGCGCGCCGCGCGCGCTCCACGCCTATACGCTCGGCCTGTGAAAACGCCTGCCTTATCCCGGCCGTATCCATGAGGCGGAGCTTGACGTCGCCGAGCACAAGCACCTCCTCCACCACATCGCGGGTGGTGCCCGCCTCGTCGGTGACGATGCTTCGCTCCTCGCCCGCAAGCCTGTTCATAAGGGAGGATTTTCCGGTGTTGGGCTTGCCGGCAAGGGCGCATCGGACGCCCTCCTTGAGCACTCTGCCGCGCTCGCAGGTGGCCAGCAGCGCGGCGCATTCGGCGCGGACGCGTTCGAGCGCGCCGCATATCGCCTTAAGGTCGGGCTCGTCGATATCCTCGTCGGGATAGTCGACATAAGCGAGAATCGCGGCGTTTTCCGTCAGCAGCGCGTCTATAAGCTCCGCTATGCGCTGGCCCAGCGCCCCCTCCATATGCGCCGCCGCGTTGCGCGCCTCGAGGATGCCCTGGGCGGCCACGATGTCGGCCACGGCCTCGGCCTGGGACAGGTCCATGCGGCCGTTTAAAAAGGCGCGCTTGGTGAATTCCCCGGGCTGCGCCTCGCGGGCGCCGGCGGCTATCACAAGGGACAGTATCGTCTGGAGCAGGTACCGCCCCCCGTGGCAGGCCAGCTCCACGACGTTCTCGCCGGTGTAGGAGCGCGGCGCGACGAATACCGTGGCGAGGCAATCGTCGATCCTTTGGCCGTCCTTGTCGCGTATCACGCCGTAATGGACGGTGTGGCTCTTTTGCTTTGCTAAAGGCCCGCAGCTTCCAGAAAAGACCCGGTCCGCTATGTCGAAGGCGTCCTCGCCGCTTAAGCGTATCACGCCGACGGCGCCGGTGCAGGGCCCGGTTATAATGGCCGCTATAGTCCTTTCCATAACCCTCACCCGACTTTGCGCGGCCGCCTAAGCGCGTTATGCTAACCCTTTTTCCAAAGCGGGGCTTTTGCGGCGCGGCGGCCCGATAAGCTACGGGACGGGCAAACGCCCGCCCCGATCCCACAATACTCGGCTTTACGCCGTAAACATCTCCAGTGAGCGCCTTGTGTCAGGACTGATTAGGACGGCTGCTTTTGGAGGCGCCTTCGTCGCCCTCATAGGTGATGACTACCTTCCTCTGGGGCTCCGTCCCGACGGAATGAGTGGAGACGCCGTCCACCTGCTGCAGCGTGGAATGGATAATGCGGCGCTCATACGCCTGCATGGGCTCGAGGGTAACGTTGCGGCGGGTTTTCAACACATTTTTCGCCAAGCGGCGGGCTAAGCTCTCCAGCGCCTTCACGCGTTTGGCGCGGTAGTTTTCTATATCGAGAAGCACGCGGGTGTAGCCTTCTTCGCCGCGGTTGGCCACCAGCGACGCAAGGTACTGTATTGCGTCCATGGTTTCTCCCCTGCGGCCTATAGCCACCCCAAGGTCTCCGCCCTCAACGGTTATGCACAGGCCGTCGTCGGTTTTTTCCGACTTCACCTCACAGCCCTGCACGCCGAGCTTTTCGAGAAGGTTTTCCACAAAATCCACGGCTTTGCAGGATGGATCGGGCTGCGGGACATTATACATCACCTTGACCTTTGCAAGGCTTGTACCAAAACCGAAAAATCCCCTCGAGGGCACCTCGAGCACCTCGATATCCAGCTTGTCGCGCTCAAGGCCCAAGGTTGTGCAGGCAGCCTCGATGGCCTCCTCCACGGTCTTGCCGGTCACAATATACTCCTGCATCAATCCTTCTCCTCTCTCATTTTCTGCTCGTACTGGCGGATGAGCTCCCTGCGGCGCGCCTTTCTGGTCTCGGCTTCCCTTTTCACCTTTTCAACGTAATCCTTAGGGTTCATAAAATGGTTGAGCGCGTAAGATTGCCCGATGGTCAGCACATTGGAGGTTATCCAGTAAAGGCCCACGCCGGCCGGCATGGTGAAGGTGAAGAAGAGGGACATGAGCGGCATGGTAAGCAGCATGGCCATGCCTGCCTTCTGTGTCTGGGAATTATCCTGGTTGGCGGCGGCCGCCTGAAGCCTCTGGGTGATATATCCCACGAGAAAGGCTGTGCCGCCCGAAAGCAGCGGTATTATCCAAAGCGCGCTGAAACGGCCCACCTCCGGCGTAAGCCCGAGATTAAGGCCGAGAAAATGAAGGTCGACGTTTATAAAGTTTGAAAAGACGTCGGGCAGCGCGGCTGTCAGCTTGTCCATATAGGAGGGAATGGCGTTGGCTATGCGTATCTGCGCCCCGTAATCTGAAATTTTAAGGCTGCCCAGGCCGCCGTTATTCTGTATAACCTCCAGTATTTTGGATACGGCGTCGGCCGAAAGCCTTGAAATATACGTCAGGGGGTTGCGGATAACATTATAGAGACCGATGATGATGGGGAATTGAACGAGAAGCGGCAGACATCCGCCCATAGGGCTGTAGCCCTCCTGCTGGAGCTTGGCCATCTCCTCGCTCATCCTCTGGCGGTCGTTTGCGTATTTTTTCTGAATTTCCTGCACCTTGGGCTGGAACACGGCGTTTTTCACGGTGTTTTTCTGCTGCTTTATGGCAAAGGGCAGAAGGATGACCTTTGTCACCAGCGTGAACAGTATTATCGCCAGCCCGTAAGAATTGGTGAGCAGATAACAGAAGTTTATAATCCAGCCGAACAGCTGGTTTATCGGGTTCATGATAAAGTCGAACAATACACTACCTCCTATGGCTGCAATGGAGCGCAAGCCTATGCCGCTTTTATAGATTTGGGCTTTTGGGCGGACAAATGCGTTTTGTCAAGGCACCGGATCGCTGCCGCCGGCGCAGAACGGGTTGCACCGCAGAATACGCCGTATCGATAGAAAAAGCCCCTTAAAAAGGCCGTGCTTTTGCAGAGCCTCGATGGCATACTGCGAACAGGTGGGATGGAAGCGGCAGCTCGGCGCTTTCAGCGGCGATATAACCCTTCGGTAAAGGCGTATCAAAAGGACCAGCAGGTATTTCATAGTAGCGGCAGGCTGTGCACGGGCTGAGAATCTTTGAAATTTTACCGGGCGCGTCACACCTGCGACCTCCTTTTACTGGTTTATGACGCCCGCTTTTGTAAAAAGCTCTCTCATAGCGTCCATCACCTTAGGGCACGGCGTCCTGGCGGTCTTCTGCCGCGCGACGAACACCATGTCCCATCCGAAGACGGATATCTCCGGCGCAAGCAGCCGGTAAGCCTCCCGTATCACCCGGCGGGCGCGGTTTCTCAGCACCGCGTTGCCGATCTTCTTGCTGACGGTTATGCCTATGCGGTTTATGGGCCTGTGGGTTTTCATGAGATATACGACAAGCTCGGGCGCCACATAGGATTTGCCGCGGTCGTAGAGCCGCCTGAAATCGCTGTTGGCTTTAAGTGTATCGGTGCGGTGCAGCATAACGCCCTCCGTTACAGCGGCTTTACGGGTCATGTCGCCTCGGTCCGCCGTTTTGAACAAAAAGACCACCACGGTGGTCTTTTTTCGCACCTGCACTGCCGCGCGTACCAGCCTGTTTCATCTGGCGCAGGCGGCCAGCGTAAGGGTCCTGAAAAGGCCGGGGCGTTTTAATGCGTCAGTCTGACTCTGCCCTTCGCGCGTCTGTGTGCAAGCACCTTGCGTCCGCCAGAGGTTCTCATCCTCTTGCGAAATCCGTGCTCTCTGCTTCTCTGCCTTTTTTTGGGCTGATAGGTTCTCAGCATGTAGACACACCCCCTGCCTGTACCGAGTAAACGTACTTTTATCCGAAATATACACCTTTGCATAACAACAAAAACGCAATATACATTATACATGATAAAAGCGCAAAATGTCAACTGCCTGGGAATACATATTTATGTAAGATT
>ENA-UOYA01000519-UOYA01000519.1-activated-sludge-metagenome-genome-assembly--contig:-NODE-519-length-49331-cov-43.882438_pt1 | contig 49331 bp, 43 predicted proteins | sample MGYA00238163_ERZ764804 | MGnify/ENA primary metagenome ERZ764804 (study PRJEB28919, sample SAMN05720223) | activated sludge metagenome | isolation source: Anaerobic digester | place: Hong Kong...
CCTCAACGCAAAATAAGACTCTCTGAGCCTCCTTGCTAATCAGGAGTCGACTTTAAGGCTTTTTGTGCCTACAGCCCATTCCCAATAGGCATTTCACGAAAAAGCTGAATAACCCGCCCTCGTCACATCCGGGCTGTTGATAATCGTCACCATGAGTTCTGCCACCCCGCTCGTCGAAACCGTCCCGGCCATCCCCTGCGAACAGGTCGCCAGTCACGGCGAATATCGCCACCTGACGACCATTCCGAACATCGCGATTGACCTGCGCTACGCCACCGCGAATAACTTTGCCGGCCGCGATCTCTATACGCCGCTTGACTGCGCCTGGTTACACCGTGACGCCGCTGCAGCGCTCGCCAGCGCATCCACCTGGCTGGCCGCGCAACGCACCGGCACACGCCTGCTGGTGCTCGATGCGCTGCGCCCGCAACGCGTGCAGGAGGCGCTCTGGGCGGCGTTGCAGGGCACGCCGCTGCTTGGCTATCTGGCGCCACCGGAACGCGGATCCATCCATTCGTTTGGCATGGCGGTTGATGTCACGCTGATCGATGCCGACGGTGCAGAGTTCGACATGGGCACCGGCTTTGACGATCTGAGTGAACTGTCACACCCGGCGCTTGAGGAGAGGTTTCTGGCTGCCGGCCAACTCTACGAGCAGCAGATCGCCAATCGCGCCCTGCTCCGCGCAGCAATGACGCACGGCGGCTTTCACGGCATCAGCCACGAGTGGTGGCATTTCGACTGTGGCGACCGCGTGCGCGTGCGCCGCGAATACGCCCGGGTGCTGTGAAGCGCAGCTGGCGCGAATCGGCGTGAGCCTGGGCTTACGGCCCCACGCCACGCGACCCGCCAGCCCTATTTTGATCACCATATCCGCTGGCCAGCGCCAGCATCAGCGCATCGAGAATTGGCCGAGAGATCTTTGATTTCGCGTTGTCGTGATTGAGCATGGCGGCGACAACCAGCACATTGCCGTCCTGATCGGGCAGATAGCCGGCGAGCGCGGTGACGTCGCGCAGGGTGCCGGTCTTCAGCCGGGCACGTCCGGTCAACGCGGGGCTGGCAAGTCTTCGCTGCATGCCGCCGTCGATACCGGCTACTGGCAGGCTGGCCATGAATTCTGGCGCCCACGGTTTGCGCGCGGCTGCGCGCACCACATGCGCCAGTTGCAGCGGACTGATCTTTTCGCTGCGAGACAACCCCGAACCATTGTCGAGAATCAGGCCTGAGTCGCCGATACGTTCGTCACGCAGCCACTGCCGCACGGTCACCTCGGCGTTGGCCGCAGTTGCCATTGCCGTTCGCTCCGGCGCCACGCGATCTGCCAGCGCCAGAAAGGTCAGTCGCGTAATGGGATTGTCGGAGCGCTTGTTGATGTCGCGCAGCACTTCCGACAGCGGACGCGAGCGGTGTTCGGCCAATGTCTGCTGTTTGGCCGCCGAGGTCGGCGCCGGGGCTTCGCGCACGGTGCCGCTGAGGCTGCCACCGAGCTCACGCCACTGCGCGCGAAACAGCCGGTCGGCGAAGTCGGTGCGGTCGAGCACGTTGATCTGGGTACTGGTCACACAGTCCTTCGGGAACTCGCCGCCCAGCCGAACTTCAATGTCGCCGTTGGCGGCACGAACGACTCGCGGCAACTGCCAGCCATCCTCCCAGTCTTCGCAGCGCCGCTCAACCAGCGTGAACTCGCCCCGGAGCGATACCCCGGGCAGCGCCGGCACACCGCGCAACCGAACGCCCGCAGCATCGGCGACCAGATCAATCTGAAGCAGATTGCTGTTCAGGAAGATGGCGTCGGGAATCGCGTTGTAGCGAAACTCCGGCGTGTCGTCGAACGGCGGCACGCCGAGGTCGGGCCGCGGCGGCGAGAACCAGTCGCGTACCAGCAGAAGGTCGCCGCGAATCTCGCGGATACCGCGATCACGGACGCGCTGCAGCATGCGGCGCAACGCATCCGCGTCAAGATCGCTGTCGCCGTACCCGCGCAGCAGCAGATTGCCATGCAGTACGTCGCCGGTCACCATGCCGTCGGCGACCAGGTCGCTGCGACTGCGCCAGGCCGGCCCGAGGCGGTCCAGCGCTACGGCCGCGGTCAACAGCTTCATGGTCGATGCCGGCTGCATCGGGCGCGCCGGTGTGCGGGAGGCAACCACTTCGCCGTTATCGACACGCAGTGCAACAAAGGCAAGCGCATCGGCCGGCAGCCCGGCAGCGGCCATCAGCCGGCTCACCTCGGCGGGCGTCTGCGCGCTGACGGACGACAGCAGCAGTGTCGCCAGCACGGAAGCGACTAGCTGCAAGCGGGGTCGCGGCCAGAAAAGAGTGAAAAAGTCGGGCATCGAAATCAGCAAGACGGTGCGGACCAGTCCACTGGCCCGATCACAACCGTACCAATTGTGTCAAAGCCCGGCACATCAACTGCAAATCGGAACTTACGAATTGACACCAGCCCGATTTGACCGGCGATAATGATTCGCATAGCGGTCTGCGATCAGCGCAGCACGAATTTGCTGCCAGTGGCCTCCTCGCATCTCGGCGATTTTGCCGCTGCGGCCAGTGATCGAAGAACCAGCCAGGGGGCGCAGCTACGCTCACATGAGCAGCGCGCCAGTAGTAGAGAACAGGGAACAGGGGTAATCGTGAAACTCAAGAAAATCGCACAGTGTGTGTCGTTGGCTCTCATTGCTGGTCCGGCGTTTGCGCAGGATGCGCAGCCGGCCAAGGTCGAACGCGTTGAAATCACCGGTAGCAGCATCAAGCGCGTGCAGGCCGAAGGCGCACTGCCGGTGCAGGTGATCACCCGCGCCGAACTTGACCGCTCCGGCATTTCGACCGTCGAGCAGTTGATGCAGACGCTGTCGGTCAATGGCAATGGCATGGACAATCTGGCCAGCAACGCCGACGTCGCCGCCGGATCCAACCGCGGCAACAACGGCATCTCGGCCGCCAACCTTCGCAGCCAGGGCTCGAACGCAACACTGGTGCTGCTTAACGGTCGCCGTGTGGCGTCGCACGGTCTTAACGGCGGTGTGGTCGATCTCAACTCGATTCCGCTGGCGGCAGTGGACCGCATTGAAGTGCTGAAAGACGGCGCGTCGTCGCTGTATGGCACCGACGCCATCGGCGGTGTGATCAACTTCATCCTGCGTCGTGACTTCACCGGCGTCTCGGTGCAAGGCGTTACCGACACCACCGAACAAGGTGGCGGCAACGTCATCCGCGCCTCGGTGGTGGCGGGCTTCGGTGACCTTGCCAAAGACGGCTACAACGTGATGGCTTCGGTCGCGCACAGCCGCAGCCAGGCGCTGCGCGGCGACCAGCGTGATTTCGTCAATACCTTCCAGCCGAATCGCGGTCTGTCGGTCGACACCCGTGGCACGCCCTACGCCACCGTCTTCGCCATCAGCAGCGTACGTACCGTGCTCAGTTCGCGCAATGCCGCCGGCGCCCTTGTCAACGGCACCGGCCCCACCCAGCCTGGCACCACGCAGGCCATGAACGGCATCAATCCGCTCGACCTGCCTGGTCAGGCGGGCTGCTCGTCCATCGACGGCATGGCTGCTTACGACGAACTGTTGTGGGCGACGCCCGCTGCCAAATGGGGGTGCGCCTGGGACACCGGCCGTGCGGCGGTGCTGCAGCAACCGGTGGAAAACACCAACGCCGTGGGTCGCGTGACGTTCAAGATCAACGATTCGCTGACACTGTTCGGCGAGGCGATCGCAGCGGATGTGAAGTCCCGCAAGACTTTCTCGGCCAACCAGATCAGCAGCAGCACCTCAAGCACCAGCCCGTTGTTCAACCTGCTCTATCCCAGCACGGGATCGGCCTACAACCAGGTGTTCAATGCACTGGTGGCACTGTTCCCAACCATCGAGGAAAACCGCGGTCAGGGCATCGCCTACCGCTGGCGCTGCATGCCCTGTGGCCCACGTGAAATCGAAACCTCGGCCAAGACTGATCGCTACCTGATCGGCGGCGAGGGCACCTTCAAGTCGTGGGACTACAAGTTCGGCTTCTCCCAGGCCAACAGCGATACCCGTTCAACACTCGCCGGCGGCTATTACTTCAACGACAAGTTCGTCCCGCTGCTCCGTTCAGGTCTGCTGAACCCGTTCCTGCTGGCTGGCCAAAGCCAGTCCGCTGAAGCGATGGCCGCGCTGGCCGCTGCCTCCGCGACCGGCACGGTGCTGTACGGTGGCAAATACACGACCAACCAGGGCGACTTCTCGGCGTCCGGGCCAGTGTTCAAGCTGCCGGCGGGTGACGTCATGGCTGCTGTGGGTGTTGACGTGCGGCAGGAGAAATATCGCTTCAACGGCACCGCCACCGATCTGGCGGTACGCAACAACATCTTCAACGCGCCGTTTGATGCAGTAAACGACCTCAACGGCGTCAAGCGCGACGTCCGGGCGGCCTATGCCGAGGTGTTGATTCCGGTGACCAAGTCGCTTGAAGTGACGGGCTCTGTCCGGCACGACAACTACTCCGGTTTCGGCGGCACCACCAACCCGAAAGTGACCTTCCGTTTCGCGCCGGTTCAGGAAGTTCTCTTCCGTGGCTCGTACAGCACCGGCTTCCGGGTACCGACCTTCAGCCAGCTTTTCTTCGGCATCACTGAATCGCCCTACTCCGGCAAGGACCTCGTTGACCCAGCCAAATGCCCAACGCTGATCGTCAGCACCGCTGCCGGTTGCGCGTCGATCACGCCGACCATCCTTTCGGGCGGCAAACCTGACCTCGGCCCGGAAAAATCGAAGCAGAGCAGCCTCGGTATCGTCTTTGCTCCCACCAACTGGCTGAGCGGCAACGTCGATTACTGGGATATCCGTCGTGATGGCACCATCCAGTCGCTGAGTCTCACCACGATCGTGGCCAACGCCGGCCTGTTCCCCGAGCGATTCATCCGCGATGCGTCCGGCAACCTGGTATCGATCGATACCCGCTGGATTAATGCGGGCGAGACGATCACCAAGGGTATCGAGGTCGGCGCGCGTGCGACGGGCAATCTGCTCAGCGGCAAGTTCACCGCGTCCATCGACGGCACCTACCTGATCGAGCGCAAGTCGCGCATCCTGGCGTCCACCGGTTTCGGCCCCAACGAAGTCGGTACCTTCAGCCGTCTCGCCGACGTACCTGTGCGCTGGAAACACGCTGCTTCGTTCAACTATGTACAAGGGCCGTGGAGCGGCACGTTGACGCAGATTTACTCGGGCGGCTACAAGGACGCCGTGCTGCCAGGCGTCGCCAACGGCACCGTGGTACCGCCGAACTGGAGCCCGAACGTCAAGGCCTGGATCACCTACAACCTGATGTTGACCTACACCGGCATCAAGAATCTGGCGATCACCGGCGGCATCAAGAATCTGCTCAACACTGATCCGCCGTTCAGCGCGGCGTACGACTCGAACACCGGTGCGGGCAGTTCATGGGAGCCGCGTATCGCCGATCCGCGTGGCCGTTCTTATGTACTGGGCGCTACTTACTCGTTCAAGTAAGTCTTTGCCTTCAACCGAAACGGGCGCGGCTATCGCGCCCGTTTTCTTTTGCACCCAAGGCGTGTTAACACGCCCCGGCCCTTCCCGATGACCGCAGATTCGCCGCCCATCAACCGCCAGCGCCGACGCTTCGGCATCGGACTGGGCGTTGGTCTGGGTGCAGCGACCGCCGTCAGTTCCGCCGCACGCGCTGCAAGCGGTCGGTTCGCCGCAACTGCGTTGCCGTCGCTGGTCAAGCCTCGCGCCCTACGCACGGGCGATCTGGTCGCGCTGGTGGCGCCGGGAGGTGTGGTCGATGACACCCTGATCGAGAAAGGCGTGCGCAATCTCGAGTCCATCGGACTGCGCGTGCTGCTGGCACCACACTTGCGCGCCCGCCACGGCAATTTTGCCGGCACGGTGCGGCAACGACTCGCCGACCTGCACGCATTGCTGGAGCATCGCGAGGTGACTGCACTCTGGGCGCTGCGTGGCGGTTCCGGCTGCGCGTCTTTGCTGCCACATCTTCGCTACGACCTGATTCGCCGACAACGCAAGATCATCATCGGTTATTCAGACATCACTGCGTTGACGGCAGCCGTCGTGCGGCACGCCGGTCTGGTCTGCTTTCATGGCCCGGTCGCATCGTCCACATTTTCGGAGTTCTCGGTCGCGCACCTGCGGGCGCTGCTGTTCGATGCCGCTCCGCAACACGTGATGTCACTCGCGCCGGAGAATGTGGCACAAGGTGAACGCAACGCGGAGTTTCGTGCCCGTGTGCTGCGAGGCGGCACCCTGCACGGGCGACTGGCCGGGGGTAATCTGTCGGTCGTCGCTGCTCTTGCCGGCACGCCCTACGCGCCAGTGCTCAACGGGGCGCTACTGTTTCTCGAGGAGATCGGCGAAGCCCCCTACCGCATCGACCGCATGTTGACGCAATTGCGCCAAGGTGGTGCGCTGGAGCATGCCGGCGGAATCATGCTCGGCGTGTTCCGCAATTGCTCACCACGCGACGGCGAGGCATCGCTGTCGCTGGCGGAAACCATTGACGAACATGTCGGCATGGTGGACGCGGCGGCGGTGTACGGCTACTCGTTCGGTCACATTGCACACCAATACACGCTGCCTGTCGGTGCGCTCGCAACAGTCAATCCGCAGGCAGCTACTGTCACCGTGCTGGAAGCAGCCACGTCTTGCGACTGATCACGAGGCCCCACTACTGGCGCAATATCACCCGACGGTACAGTGCGTCCAGTATTAGTTCTTCGTGTCGCGCAAAGGCGGAATACTTGCCGCGATAAGTGGTCGGATCAAAGCCGGGACCACCAATCAGATAGACAAGACCATTGCCGGACCCGGCATCAAACACAAACGCCGCCGTCAACCCCCAGGCATCCCCCAGATGCCCCACAGCGCGAAATCCACCGTCAGCGACCAGACGGTCACCGCGGTTGTCCCCCGAAACGTCGAGGAAGTGCTGGTTGCCCAACCCCCAGGCATGAAACAGTGCGCGCTGCGAGCCGAAGTCTGATCGGCCATTACTGCCTGTCGCGTCAGCTCGCCAGGATTGCCTCAGCATCTGCGCGACGCTGTCCTCGCGCAGGAAAACTGCGCCGTCAAGGCGGCCCCGTGCCAGCAGCATGTGCATCACGCGGCCGAGACCCGCTGCCGACAACCGGCAATTGCCTTGCGGACCAAACAGGGTGCCGTTACTGCCAGGGACATAGTCTGCGGCAGCACGGGTAACCGGTCGCTCGTTGACATAGTCATCTACCTGAGCAATCCAGGGGCCGGAAGGGTTCCAGATCTCCCGCCCAGCAACCGTTGAGCGCTTGCGATACAGCGTCGCCACGTTCTGCAGATCAGCTTCGCTGAGATCGAACGGATGAAAGCCACCGCGCAACCCGAGTGGATCCAGTACCAGACGTTTCATCAGGCGGTCGAATCGTTCGCCAGTCGCGCGCTCCATGATGCTGCCGATCACGCCCCATGCGAGATTGCAGTACTGAAAGTAAGTGCCGGGCGCATGCTGCTTGTCCCACATTGCGCCATCACCATGCACGCGCCCACCGGGCACCAGCACATCACGAAGATGAACGTTTTGTCCGGCGTCCCAGTAATACCCGGCATCATCGCGTAGCGAGGACGTGTGGTTGAGCAGTGTCCGCAGCGTGATCGGTACGTCAGGAAATGCCGGGTTACGCAGTGAAAACCCCAAAGCAGGACTGACATCGTCATCGAGCCGCAGCTTGCCTGCCTCCACCAGGCGCATCACACCGAGGGTAGTGATCAGCTTCGAGATTGAGGCAACTCGATAAAGCGTCTCGTCATTGGCAAGGCGGCTTTTCGACGGATGGACGGGATCGATGTAGCGATGGCCAAATTGCCTTTGATAGACGACTTTACCGTTGCCAATTGCCAGCACGGAAAGACTGGCCAGTGGATGTGTCGGTGACACGGCGATCGCCTGTAACTCGGCGTCGAGTTTCGGCTGCCACGGCTCGCTAGCGGGGGAGGCGGCCAGCAAGCCGGTAGGCGTGGCCCCAAACATCAGCGCAGCAAGGATGGGCAGGAGTCTGGTCGTCACTGTTTGCGAGTCATCAGCCAACATGAGCTGGCCACTACTTGCGCATTGCCTCAGCCCCGGAGGTAGCCAGTCGCGCAGGCGGCGCCACCAGCTTTGCCGCTTGTACGATCAGTGCGTCCACCAGTGCCGCAGTCTCGGCGTCCGGTTCACCGTCGTAGCGCGCGGGGCGGTACTTCATCTGGAAGGCGGCGATCACGTCGCGCGTTGCCCGGTCAAGCTCGCCATGCTGCGGCACCAGGAAGCCGTGTGTCTGCATGCGTTCCTGAAACCACTTCACCTCAGGCAGCTTTTGCTCATACGTCGGCCGCTTCTGGGCCACCAGTGCGGCGTCAGGCCAGAGAATCAAACCTGCATCGGCGAATCGCTTCCACGGGAATTTCGGACCGGGATCATTCTTGCGCGTCGGTGCGATGTCACTGTGACCCACGACGCGGTCCGGACGAATGGCATGCTCCTTGATGATTTGCCGACAAAGCTCAATGACCAGATCGATCTGTTCATCGTCGAAATCCTCAAACTCAACCCCGTTCGGCCCCTTGCTCGGACCGCGATTGACGATTTCGATGCCAATCGAGCTGGCATTGAGCGACGATGCTCCCTTCCACGAACTGACGCCGGCGTGGTAAGCGCGGCGGCTCTCGTCCACCAGACGATAGATCTTTGGCGCATTGTCGCCCTGTCGATCACTCACCAGGTAGTGGCTGCTGACGGTCCCTTGTGTCAATATCTTGAGCGAACGCGGAAAATCCTCGGCCGTGAAGTGCAGGACCAAATGCTGCACGCGACTGTCCTGTCCGACCGCTGTATGACTGGTGTCGATCTTGAGGCCCGTCGCACAACCACCAAGCAGTGCAGCGACCACCAGCAACGCCGTGGTCATACGATGTGGGCAAGGTGTCATGTCCTGTTCTCCGTTGATGGGGGCTGCGAGTTCAACGCTGCGATCTGCAGAGCCATGGCTGCAGCAGCACGATGTGATTCAAGGTGGCGAAATGTCAGTTGAGCCTCCACAGCGATATGGCTTCGCATACCAATCTCTATCAGTCGATGCAGTTGCGCGGCGCGACCCGCAACCACAATGGGTCGCAGACCGTAGCGTGCAAGCATGGCATTGGCGAGGCGCGCCAGCTCGGCACCCGCGTCAATCATTATCGCCGACGCGATTTCGTCCGTATCTGCGTCAGTATCGGAACCTGCACAGGCAGCCACATCGATGGCAAGCATGCCAATGTCGCCGCGATCACGTTCCATCAGGAAGCGCGCGGCATTGATCGAAGAGTCGCCGCCAACGATAGGAAACAGCCGGCGTGCCAGCGGGGACTCACGCCATGCACCGGGCCGTTCGTCCTCGCGCCGCCACAGGCGTCGCAGTGCTTCACGCGCGATCCAGTAGCCACCGCCAGCATCGTCGAGCGCAACACCGCGCCCGCCAGCACGATGCAGAACGCCCTGAGCATCAATGAACGCCGCGATGGAGCCAGTACCGGCGTAAACCAGATAGCCTTCGCCCGGTGCGAACGCGGCGCGATAGGCAATCTCAACATCACTGACCACCCGAACGCCGGCTTCGGGCGCGGCGAACGCGGCGGCCAGCATCGCCACCATGTCTGCACTGCCGCTACCGACGCCGGTCACGCCCGCCACCAGCCCGAGGATTCGCCGTCCTGGTGCCTGCTCGGTGACCATCTGCGAAATTCGGGAAAGACGCGCGCGCACCTCGGCACGGCCCACATCGGTGTGCATACGAGCACCGCTGAAGCCAGCCTCCACGCCACTGGCAAGGGGGCCTGAGGCATCAAGCAGCGTCCAGCGCGCGCCAGTACCGCCCACGTCGAGACCGAGAGCGCACGGGAGTCCGGCTGGATTCGCGTTCATTGCGTGTCTCGACCAGCAAGTCCAGCCGCTGGCACCGATTGCACGGTCTCCGCCCCCTCCAGACCATACCGGTCAACCAGTCGAGCGACAACAAGGTTGAGCTTTTCGCCGTCACGGGAAATGGGAATCGATGCGCCGTCGCGGCCAACCGCCGTCACCTGCAACTGCCAGACATTGCCATAGCGCAGCCAGAGTGTGGCCACATTGGTCACGGGCGCCACATCGCCGTCTGGCGTGTTTACGATAACCCGGCAAACGGCTGAATCGTCACGCGCCAGCGTCACTGACGGACAAGTTAGTTCGACCCTCGGTGCCGGTGGCCGCTGGCTGGCAGCGGGTCGCAGCCAGGGGGTGGGTGGCACCACGGCAGTGCCAAGATAGCTCGTCGTCGCCAGCACGTCAGCGATACTTTTTCTGTTCTGCACCAGTGCTGCCGCGCTGAAATGAACATGGCCCGACGCCCCGCCTGAGCTGCGCTGCAACGCGATTTGCTGGCGGATCTCTTCCGGTTGCCAGGACTTTTCGCTGTCGTCGATCCGGCTGGTGAAGAGCCCTGGCCAGAGATGGCGCCCGCGCCAGTTCTCGCTGCTCCAGTACGTGAGCAGTACCGCGAACGCCTGCGCTTCGCGGTCAATCGGCCAGTAAAGCTGCGGTGCCAGATAGTCGAGCCAGCCAGCACGCAGCCAATGCTCCACGTCGGCATAGAGCTTGTCGTACTGGCTGAAGCCTGCGATGCCCGCGGGCCGTCGGTCCGGGCGCCCGATACCGAACGGGCTAACGCCCACCTTGACCCATGGCTTGATGGCGTGAACGGTGCTGTAGATATCCCGGACAAGACGATCGACGTTGTTGCGCCGCCAGTCAGCGCGGTCGCGCCACGCGAACAGGCCTGCATGCTGCCGGTAGCGCGTCCACGATGGCTGATCGGGGAAAGGCAGTTCATCCCCGGCCCGATCACCCGTTGCCTTGATCGGGTAAGGATAGAAGTAGTCGTCGATGTGTACACCATCGACGTCATAGCGCCGCACCACGTCAGCGATCACCGCAAGCGTGCGGGCAGCAGCCTGTTCTTCGCCGGGGTCCATCCAGAGCATGTCGCCATAAGTCTTCACGATCTGCGGATGGGTATTGGCAACATGTTGCGCTGCCAGTGGTGATTTCGCGCTGGCATGGCGCGCTCGATAGGGATTGAACCACGCGTGCAGTTCAATGCCGCTCGCATGAGCGGCTTTCACCCATTCTGCGAGTGGGTCATAACCATCGCCGGGCGCCACGCCCTGACGACCCGAAAGGTACTCGGACCACGGCTCAAACTGCGATGGATAGATGGCATCCGCTGCCGGGCGGACTTGCAGGATCACGGCATTCAGTTTCAATTGCCGCGCCGTTGTGAGGATGCGCTGCATTTCTTCACGCAATACCGCCACTGGCAAGCCTGGTTTGCTCGGCCAATCGATGTTGGCGACCGTCGCGACCCAGATGGCGCGGAATTCCCGCGGCGCAGGCGGAACAACGTACTCCGGAGCCGGTGGTATCAGCGCACAACCCGACAGTGCGAACAGCGCGATCCCGGCGAGGAGTACACGCAGCATCGTCAGACCTTGAGGATGACTTGCTTGCGCCAGAGCAGCCATGCGACCAAGAACATGCACGCGACAAACAACCCGGCATAGAGCAGCGATGCGTTGACTGGAGACAGTAGCAAACGGCTCAGCTCGCCGAACATCCACGTCTTGATCGTGACTGATTGCCCAGCGTCGCTCGTGACTTTGAGCGTGCCGATCAAGCGCCCGATCAACCCGGACAGGGCAAAGATCGCCAGTGCATTCACGCCCAACATCACGAAAGGCAACAGCAAAGTACGCACGTGATGACGAAGACGCTCATTGCCGGAGCCATCGGCGAACCAGTAGCAGGCGGCTAGAGCGGTCGCCGAATAGCCGCTCATGAACACGGCGTAAGAAGGCGTCCACAGTGACTTGTTGATCGGCATGAAAAGACTATCCAGCAGGGCACCGAGCCCGACCGCCGCCAAACCGGCAGCAGCCAGCAACAGCGTGCGGCCGCCATCCATCCGTCTGGTCAGCAAAAAACGTCCGGCGAGCGCGCCGAGCAACAGCGTTGCCGCCGCCGGCAGAGTACTAAGCAGGCCTTCCGGATCCCAGGTCTTCGCCTGCGCCCACAGGTGCCCGGACATCAACCTGCGATCAACAAAGGCCCCCGTATCGCGCCCGGCTTCGAGCGAGCCCTGGCTCACCACACCGTCGGGGCCAGCCACCGGCACCCACAGCATCAATACCGAGTAGGTCACCATCAGTGCCAGCGTCCAGCCAACCAGCCCACGCCAGCGCGACCAGAGCACCAGTGGCGCAGCAATGATTATGCAAACCCCGATCCGCTGCAGCACACCTGGCCAGCGCAACGTAGCGAGATCGAACGCCGGCACGAGATTGATCGCAAGGCCAATCGCCACGATGATCAGTCCGCGCCGCCAGAGCGCAAGCAGCACCGCAGTGGGCGACCGATGTGATGCCAGCGATCTGTGGGTAGAAATCACCATTGAAACGCCAGCGATGAACAAAAAGGCAGGAAATATGGTGTCCGTGAAGGTCCAGCCGTGCCACGCAGCATGGCGCAGTGGCGCATAAATGTGTGACCAGTCGCCGGGATTGTTGACCAGCACCATCGCCGCGACGGTCAGCCCGCGCAGGGCGTCAAGCGAGTACAGTCGTCCGCCGTCGCTGGCTGGTATAGCGCTGGCTAACGCGGGCGATTCGAAAGTGGATGTCACTCGCGCCTCAACGCCGTGCGCACGTCGCCATCGCTGCTGTTGATCCGTTGCAATGCGGTATCAGCATCAACCCCCAGCAGGATCATGACAATCGCCACCTTCACCCGGTAGCGACAGGCCTTCAGCGCCGTCTCGCAGGCAGCCTCGTCTGCCCCGGTCGCCAGTGCAGTCAGGCGGATGGCCCGCGCCAGCAGCTTGGCGTTGGTCGGCACCAGATCCACCATCAGATTGCCATACACCTTGTGCAGACGCACCATCAATGCCGTCGAAAAAGCGTTCAGCGCAATCTTTTGCGAGGTTCCAGCCTTGAGACGGGTGCTACCGGAGATCGCCTCGGGGCCGGTATCGAGCGTGACGCCGATATCCGCCTGCGCGCACACCGGTGACTCCGGGTTGTTGGCCATACCGATCGTCAGCGTCCCCGCTGCACGCGCCGCGCGCATCGCGCCCAGCACATACGGCGTGCTGCCCGATGCCGCGAGCAACAGCGCCACGTCATTGCGGTTGGGCAGCAGTCGTTCAATGTCGGCCGCCCCTTGCCCGTCGTTGTCTTCGGCGCCCTCCACCGCACGGTACACGGCGCCCTGTCCGCCTGCAAGCAACGCGATGGACCGCTCCGACGGCCACGAGAAAGTGGGGTAAAGCTCAACACTGTCGAGCAGACCCAGTCGACCCGACGTACCGGCGCCGACATAAATCAGGCGACCGCCGGCGCGAATTCTCGGCACGGCAGCCTCAACCGCACTGGCGATTGCCCCCTGAGCTTGCTTCACAGCCACTGCGGCGCGGGCCTGATCATCGATCAACGCGGCAACCAGCTCGTCCACTGGATAGGTATCGAGGTCGGCGTGATCCAGACTGGGCCGCTCGGTTGATAGCAGCTTCCTGGCCTTGCCCGGTAGAGACTTCATTGGGTACGCGTCACCTTGCTCAAATGTTTCGGGCGGTCCGGATCGAGGCCGCGAGCGCGCGCCAGGGCTTCCACCATCGGATAGAAGCTCTGGATCATCGACACCGTGTCGAGCGCCTCATGCGCAGCAGCAACTGTGGGCAACGATGGCACTGCAGGCACACCGAAATCGCCGGCGACGACGCATTGAACCTTGGCACCGCGGTCATGCAGCTCGCTGGCAAGCTCAAGCAAGCCGCGCTGCTCGACTCCCCGTGGCGCCAGCACCAGCACCGGATAGCCGGTGTTGACCAGCGCCATCGGACCATGCCGCACTTCGGCCGAGGAGAACGCCTCGGCCTGAATGCCGCACACTTCCTTGAATTTGAGCGCTATCTCACCGGCGATGGAAAGGCTAGCGCCGCGCCCGATCACATAAAGCCGGTCAACGTTACGCAGCGACGAGACCGCGTCTGCCCAGTCAACCTGCAACGCGGCGCGCAAAGTCTGCGGCAATGTCAGCATGGCTTGCTGCAACACGTCGTCACCCACCCAGCCGGCATGAAGACGCAGCCCGGCCACCAGCTGCGCGATGAAACTTTTCGTCGCGGCGACGCTGCGCTCAGCACCAGCGCACAGATCAACGACATTCGACACCACCAGCGCAAGCGGCGACGCCGGGTCGTTGACCATCGCCGCCGTTACTGCACCGCTGGCGCCGAGCGCAGTCATGGTCTGCACCAGATCCGGGCTCTGGCCGGACTGCGAAAAGGCGACAGCCGCGAGGCGATCACCACGCAACGGCGCGTGATGCAAGGTCACGATAGATGGCGGCAGTGAACTGGTCAGCAACCCACCACGCGCCAGCATCAGGTAAGCAAAATGGCTCGCGGCGTGATCCGAACTGCCACGCGCCACCGTCACACAAGCAGCAACACCCGCGCCCGCCAGGTGCTGCGCCAGTGCATCGATGATCGGCCCCGACTCGGCCAGTAGGCCTGCAACCACGTCCGGCGCTGACTGCGCTTCAGCCAGCATCAGCGACTTTGCAGAGGCTGGCTGCCTGTGGTCAATCCCGGCCATGCACGCTCAAACCTTCGGCAATGACATCGCGTAGCTGCAAATCGCGGTCGAACACGACCATATCGGCAAATGCACCGGCGACCAGCCTGCCTCGTTGCGTGGCGCCGATGTAGTCAGCCGCGAGCGTGGACGTCCGCAGTGATGCTTCCGCCAGTGACAGACCCAATGCGTTGATCAGATTGCACAAGGCATCGTCCATCGTCAGCGTGGAGCCCGCCAGCGTGCCATCGGCAAGACGCACGCCCCCCATACAGCGGGTGACCAGCTGGCGGCCAAGCCGGTATTCGCCATCAGGCATGCCGGCAGCCGCAGTGGAATCGGTGACGCAATACAGCCCCGCGATTGAACGCAGCGCCACGCGGATGGCTCCGGGATGCACGTGCAGCAGATCGGGGATCACCTCGGCGTGGCTGGCGTGCGCCAGTGCCGCGCCCACCATACCGGGTTGCCGGTGATGCAGCCCGCTCATGGCGTTGTAGAGATGGGTAAAGCCAGTCGCACCGGCATCCAGCGCGGCTTTGGCGGCCTCGTAGCTGGCACCGGAATGGCCCAGCTGGACGCGGAAACCGGCCTGAACGAGCGCCGAAATGCTCGAATCCTCACCACCCGCCGCTGCCTCCGGCGCTACCGTGATCAGTGTGATCGGCGCTACCGCATGCAGCGCCTGCACGTCTGCCAACGATATCGGCCGCGTGAAATCGGGCTGCGCGCCTAGTTTGCTGGCACCAATGAAGGGACCTTCAAGATGCACGCCGTGAATGTGGGCCGCGGCGGTTGCGCCATTCGTGGAAACACGCGCTGCGGCAACGCCAGCAAAGGCAAAGCGCAAGTCATCGGCAGGTGCTGTCATTGTCGTGGCCAGCATGGTCGTAGTGCCATGCTGTACGTGGACTTGTGCAACCTTCAGTGCCGCATCGTCGCCATCCATCACGTCGGCCCCACCGCCGCCATGAACATGCAGGTCCACAAAGCCGGGCAACACGATTGGCAACGTGCTGTCGCGAACCGCCACCTCCGCAACCGGTTCGCCCACGACGGAAGCAAGCAGACGCCCGTCGATACCGATCCGCCCACGAATGAATCCGCGCGGGGTCAGGATATGACCATCAAGCGCTTTCATGAACCGTTTTTATCATCGTTGTCGATGCGCAATGATGCCGGTTACACATCATTTCGGACTTTTGCCGCACACACGCCGGTTCGCCCTCTGACACAATCCGGTGACAGTGCCGCCCGGCAGGCAACGCCTGCGCAAAGAGGGTGCGCGTTCCCAGCTCACTCTTGACCGTATGACGCTCACCTATCTCTGGACCGGATTCTTCCTCGTTGGCTTCGCGGCCGCATTGGTGCAGTGGCTCGCATTTGGCGACGCTACCGTATTCAAGCGGATGGTCGATGGCACCTTCGAGTCCGCGAAGGTAGGCGTGATGGACATTGCACTGCCGCTGGCGGGTGTGATGACACTCTGGCTCGGCATCCTCAACGTGGGTGAGAAAGCTGGCGCGATCGCCTTCGTGTCGAAGCTGATCGCCCCGTTCTTCTCCCGCATCTTTCCGCAAGTGCCGAAGGATCATCCCGCTACCGGGCACATGGTGATGAACTTTTCGGCGAATTTTCTTGGCCTCGACAACGCCGCCACGCCGTTCGGTCTGAAAGCGATGGAATCGCTGCAAAGCATCAATCCGAAGCCGGATGAAGCGAGCGATGCCCAGATCATGTTCATGGTGCTGCACGCATCCGGGCTCACGCTGATTCCGCTCTCCATCATGGCGCAGCGAGCCGTGCTGGGTGCGCGCGACCCCGCGGACATCTTCATCCCGTGCATGATCGCCACCTTTGTCGCCACTGTTGTCGGTCTGGTAGCCGTCGCGATCCGTCAACGCATCAACCTGTTTGACCGCGTGATCGTCGCGTGGCTCGGTGGCCTCACGGCGCTGATCGCCGGGATGGTCTGGTATCTGAGCCAGTACCTGAGCAAAGAGCAGATTACCCAAGTGTCGCAACTGGTCAGCAACCTGCTGCTGCTGTCGATCATTGTGGCTTTCTTGATCGGCGGACTGCGACGCAAGATCAACGTCTATGAGGCGTTCATCGAGGGTGCGAAGGGCGGCATTCAGACCTCGCTGACCATCATCCCCTACCTCGTTGGCATGCTGGTCGCGATCAGCGTGCTGCGCCATTCAGGCGTGCTGGAATTCATCGTCAGGGGCTTCACCTGGTTCTTTACGGCGCTGGGCCTCAACACCGAATTCACACCGGCACTACCGACAGCGCTGATGAAGCCGGTCAGCGGCAGCGGCGCCCGCGCAATGATGATCGACGCCATGAAAACCTACGGCGTTGACTCGTTCGTCGGTCGTCTCGCCTGCATCTTCCAGGGCTCGGCGGACACCACGTTCTACATCGTGGCGCTGTATCTCGGCTCCGTAAAGATCGCGAAAATCCGCTACGCCATCGGCTACGGCCTGCTCGCCGAGTTTTCCGGTGTGGTGGCGGCAGTTGCCATCGCCTACCTGTTCTTTCACTGATTCGTTCAGATGCTGCGCAGCACGGGTCGCCACCGCAAAGCTTCCGCAATTGTGGTTTTGCTCGCGGCCTGTGTCGCCGCACCGCATGCCGTTTCGATGGAAGTCATTCGCCTGGGCGACACACTGGTTCTCTCCGGCGAGATCGTGCGGCGTGACCTCGACGCCGTGCAGGCCGAGTTCAACAGGACGCCCATGATCACCCATGTCGTGCTGCGTAACTCGATGGGCGGCAACAGCTGGACGGGGTATCGCCTCGGTGAGCTGTTCCGCGAAAGAGGTATCACGACCGTGGTGTCTGGCCACTGCGTATCAGCGTGCTCGCGCCTTTTCCTGGGCGGCCGGCAGCGGCTGTTTTCCGACGATTTTCCAGCCAGCCTGACCTACGTGGGCTTTCACGGTCACTACGACTTTGGCAAGCTGAACAACGCGGCAGTGGAGAAAAACGACCTGCTGCAATGGACGTTGAAGTACACCGATGGCAAGGCCGACCCGGCATTGGTGAAGCGCTGGATCGGCATTGAGCGCCGCGCCGGCGATGTGCGCTTTTATCCGCCAGCAGTTGCGTCGCGTTTCGGGCAGGCGACCGTGCTTTGCCTCGGCACCGAGTCGGTCCGACCGCAGCAATGCGAGAAGATCGCCACCAGCGCGCTGGCGCAAGGGGTTGTGACGTCGCAGGTGATCTGGTCGAGCCCGGACAGTGGAAACCTGCCCTACGGCTGGCGCCGCGAGAAGTTCCCGACCACCGCGTACGCCACGCTGGAGCAGGCCGACCGGCTGCCTGTGCGCAACACGCTCGCAAAGCGCGATTTCGGGCAGTTTCGCCTGGCGGCGCTGCCCCGCGCCTTCGCCGTCTCGGCCAACGGTGCGCATTGGGCCTGGAGCGCCAACGATCCAAACTCGATTGACGTCGCGCTGGCCCGCTGCAAGGCCAGGGGCGGTGGCCAGACCACGGGCACCCGATGCGTGCTGTACGCCGTCGACGAGCGCGTTGTGTACACGGGCGCAATCGCGCACTGAGCGCCATGCCGAAGTCGCATGATCACCGGAGCGTATCCGGCGCGTGCGGCCGGGCCTCCTAAAATCGAGGCATGAAAAAAACTCGCGTCCTCGTCCTCGCCGGCGGTCAATCCGGTGAACATGAAGTGTCCATCAACAGTGCGCGCAGCGTACTGTCCGCGCTCCCGAAGGATCGCTTCGATGTGACCAGCGTGGTGATCTCCCGAGAGGGCCGCTGGCTGCCGGCGCCCGACTCAGCGCGTGCGCTGGAGCGCGGCAGCGCGCCCAGCGGCGGCGAGCTGGTGCTGCATCAGGCCAGCGCGGCCGAGGGCTACGACGTGGTGTTCCCTATCCTGCACGGCCCCAACGGAGAGGACGGCACGGTGCAAGGCATGCTCAAGCTCGCTGGCATTCCGTGCGTGGGCTCTGGCGTGCTGGGCAGCGCAGTCTGTATGGACAAGGTGATGGCGAAGGCCGTTCTCGCCTCACACGGCATCCCGCAGGTGGTGTATCAGCTCGTCACGCGTGCCGAGTTCGCCAGTACGCCGGAGGACGCCATCGCGCGCATTTTGTCGCTTGGCTTCCCGGTGTTCGTCAAGCCGGCGAATCTGGGCTCCAGCGTTGGCATCTCGAAGGCGAAGAACGAGACCGAGCTGCGCACCGCATTGAGACTGGCGTTCGAACTGGATCGTCGCGTGATCGTGGAAGCGGCCACCTCCGAGAAGCCTCGTGAAATCGAAGTCGGGATCCTTGGCAACGACGACCCGAAGGCGAGTCCGGTGGGTGAGCTGACCTTCGACAGCGAGTTCTACGACTACGAAACGAAATACACGGCCGGCAAGGCTGAAATGCACATTCCGGCGAAGATTCCGGAGGCAATCTCGGATCGCGCCCGCGCACTCGCGCTCGAGGCCTTCCGCGCGCTCGACTGCGCTGGCCTCGCGCGGGTGGACTTCTTCTACCTCGACAGTACGGGTGAACTTTTCCTCAACGAGGTGAACACCATGCCCGGTTTTACCAAGACCTCGATGTACCCCGAGCTCTGGCGCGCCGGCGGTGTGAAATACGGCGACCTCGTCTCAAGACTGGTTGAGTTGGCGCTGGAGCGGCGCTAGGCTTGCGCAACAGAGCCACGTCGGCGCTGCTTTCGGCGCCGGGCTGACGAATATCTGAGAAATTGAACCTCGCGTTCGCGTTTGCCGTGAACGCGAGTCTGCGACCTACTTCTTCGCGTTGTACTCCTGCACCGTCGTCCACGCGACTGACTGCAGGAATTTCGCCGTCGCCACATCGAGCCCGGCGGTGTAGCTGTTGCCTTCCGGGTTGGTTTTGTAGAGCGAAGCGAGCACTGTGCAGGCGGCGAGGTAGGTGCCTGCGAGACTCGGGTGCCGCTTGTCTGCGACGTAGAGGTTCAGATCGGGCCGCGCCTTGACGGACGCCGCAAACGCGAGGCCTGCGGGCACCACGAGCGCGTTGTGCAGGCGCCCGGCCTTGGTGTACTCCGCGGCGAGCTGTTCCGTCATCTCCGGTTTGTCCTGATAGGCCCAGGACATGAAGAACGCCGGGCGCGCCCCATTCTTGCGGGCAATATCGCTGTTCTTCTGCGCATAGTCATAAAAGAACTTCTGCAACTGCGGGTGGATCGGGCACTGGCTGCAATCCATCATCAACACCACGTCGAACGGCTTGGTGAAGGTGTTGAAGACGACATTGTTGTTGCGGTCGAACGAATAGGAACCCACGCCGCCCGGCTTGAAGTGCGATTCGAGATCGTGCCAGTTGATGCCGGAGCCGCTGATGGTTGCGGACACCGCACGATGGCCCGACTTGTCGCCGGTCGTCGCGCCCTGGATCAACTGCCCGACATGGCCGTGCATGCTGTTGTTGTAGTAGAAGAAGCTGTTGCCAACCCAGAGCACGGCCTTGGTCTGTTCCGGCGCGCTCGCGGTGGCGCCAGTGGGCGTAACGGACTGGGTCGAAGTGCAGGCGCCGAGCAGAAGCGCGGCGCCAGCAAGCAGCAACGCGCTGAAAGTTCTGAAGCTGATGGTCGTGATGGCTTGCATGATTCGCTCCTCTGCCTGATGTCAATGCAAGGGTTTTAGAGCATCGCAGCGCAACATGGATGATTTTGTTCCGGCAGCGGCGTCGAATCTGCACAACTAGCCTTGCCCGAGCGCCGTCCAGGCCCGCCTTGCCAGCGGATAGAGCAGCCGGTGCACGACCGCCGAAATGACCGCAACCACAGACGCGACCAGTGCAGGAAGGATTGCGCCGAAAGTGAATGTCATACCAAGCACGAAACCAAGCACGAAACCCAGCACGCACTCGGCACGATAGACACGAAACGCCAGTGCCAGCAGGAGCATGCCGAAGAACAAAATGGAGGTCACATCCTGGTAGCCCAGCGAGAAGGTCGCAGCAAGCGACGCACCAAACAGCAGTCCCGCGAAAAATCCGACGAACACGCCGCGTGCCAGTCCTGCGGCTTCAGTCTGGCCACCCGGCGCGTTGATCGTTGCTGCCGCAGCAGTCGCTATGGATCGTCGCAAGGCGATGCCGACCAGAAGCCAGCTGATTGCGGGCAACAGCAGCAGTCCCCATCCATTGGAGACCGCGGGCATATCAGCGCGATTGAGGAAGTGATGGCTGGGGATACCGCCGTGAAAGTGCTCCCACGCAAGGTGGCCGATCTCGGCCAGAAGGACCGCTACGGTAAGGTAGATGCGAATTCGCTTCGCCTGCTGTTCGTTCATTAGGACTGACCTCGCATGCTGGTGCACCAATGGTCGTCACGCGTCACCGACCGCTGCGACGGATTGTGTCGCACCACCAGGTTGCAGGCACTGACGCGACCAGTCGCAGAAACGCGGAGGCCGGTAGCGGGTAGGACAGCGGCTAGCATCGCTTCATCACCATTCAGAACGCGAAATATGCAGCCTCAAGCCATCAATGAAGCCGCCGAACTGATCGCCGCACATTTCGCCAGCGGCACGCGCCGGGACGAATTGCCGGCCGCATGCCGTCCGGCCTCACGCGCCGAGGGCTATGCAGTACAGGCTGAAGTCGTGCGCCAGCTCGGGCAACGGCCTGTCGGCTGGAAGATCGCGGCGACCAGTATGGCCGGGCAGAAGCACATCAACGTCGACGGTCCACTGGCCGGTCGCCTGCTGGTCAATCGCATATTTGCGGCGGGCAGCGAAGCCGCCAATTCAATTGACCTGCGTGGCGATCTGCTGCGGGTTGCCGAGGCCGAGTTCGCGTTTCGCATGGCTCGCACGTTGCCCCCGCAAGCAAACGGGCAGCAGTATGTCGTGGACGAGGTCATGGCGGCCGTTGACAGCCTGCATCTCGCGATCGAGGTGCCAGACACCCGGTTCAACGACTTCGTCAAAGTCGGTGCGCCAACACTGATTGCCGACCTCGCCTGCGCATCCTGGTGGGTCGTCGGCAGCGCCGTGACCATTGATTGGCGCAGCATCGACCTCGCGGCGCACCGCGTGACCGCCAGCAACGCCGGACGGACCGTTGCCGAAGGCATCGGCGCCAACGTGTTCGGCGATCCGCGCATCGCCCTTACCTGGCTGGCCAATGAGCTTTGCACCTATGGCAATGGCTTGCAGGCCGGTGACTTCATCACTACCGGCACCTGCGTGGTGCCGGTGCCCTGCGCGCCCGGTGACGCACTGACCATGGACTTCGGGACGCTAGGCACAATTGCCGTCACGTTCCCATGAAGACACTGGTGGCGTCTACTTTCTTGTCGCGGCAGCGTCGTCTCGGTTCTTTGCAGCGTCGTCACGCATTTTCTTCAACTGCGCCAGCCAGTCGGTCCAGTCCATCGGTCCGGTCTCGAATCGCTTGCGCAGATTGATGAGTACGTTGCCCCACGCACGGTCGAAATACGCATAGGCCTTGTCCCACTCGCCGCCATCGCCCCAACCTGTGTGATGAATCGACACCCGGGTGGACTTGTCATCGACCGGGGTCAGCCGCACGACGACAAAGGTCCGCTGCTGACGTGCCTCCGGCAGGCTGGGCGGAGCGTTCCAGTCGAACGAGAGCATCTTCCTGGGCTGCAGCGCAAGAAAGCGCATATCGTCGGCGCCCTTCATGCCGGGTTCAGCGAGCGGGTTGATGTGGATCTGAAAGGCGCCGCCAACGCGCGGGTCAACGACCGCGTCGGGAGCAAAGAAGCTGATGATTCCCTCGCGCGTTGTCCACGCCGTCCACGCTGCATCGACGTTGGCGGGCACCACAATCTCCTTGTCGATGGCGCGCTCAGCGGCGCTGGCGGATGGCAGCAAGGCGATTTGCAGCAACGCCACGAGGGCGACACAAATCAGATATGAAGACTTTTGCATCCAGTTCTCCGTTGTTGCGCCGCCCGGATCGACCGCGCATGGCCGGCGCGAAGCGTAGCGCATTCGCGTGCATGCGGAAATGTCGGCGTCGCTCACGGTGTCAATCCGACATCACCACCCGATTGCGCCCTGCTGCCTTGGCCGCATACAGCCGGCGATCAGCGGCGGCTAACAAGGCATCGGCGCAGTCGCCCGCGTTCGTTTCACTGGAAGCCCCGACGAGCGCTTCGGCGCTGCAGGCGATTCCTGCGCTTACGGTCACCACCAGGCGCTCGGCAATCTGCGGCCACGGTACGCGATCCAGTTCCTTCTGCACTTTGACGGCGACCGCCCGTGCCTGTTCCACCGATGCGGCCACCAGCAACAGCGCGAACTCTTCACCGCCAATACGGGCCGCCAGATCGTCGGTGCGGCGTTCGCTGCGAAGAATGGCGGCGAAGCGCTTCAGCACGGCGTCCCCGATGGCATGGCCATGCGTGTCGTTGATCTGCTTGAAGTGATCGAGATCGAACAGCACCACGGCAAACGGATGGCCCGTTTTCGCAGCCTCTGCAAGCGCTGCCAGCTTGCGGTCAAACGCCCGACGGTTGGCCAGTGCCGTGAGCCCGTCTTCACTGGCCAGTCGTGTCCACTGTTCCGCCAGCCGGTTCACTTCGTCGCGCCGTTCCTGCCGCCCCGCAGCGGAATGCGCCGCATCATCACGCAGGCGACGTTCTGCAGCCCGTGTCTGCTTCAGTGCATCGAGCGCGGCGGCGGTGTCGCCGACTGACTCGTAGGCGGCAGCCAGCTCCTCGCACGCACCGGCGAGATCGCGTGGATTGCCCTCCTTCAGCTTGTCGATGGCACTACGAAACGCCGCAATCGCCTCCTGCGGACGACCGAGCGCCTGATAAGCGGCGCCCAGATGGCTCTCCGACACCGCGCCATGGCCGCGCAGACCGAGGCGGTATTCCTCATCGCGCGCCCTCGCGAGGATTTGCAGGGCCAGTTCGTTATCTCCGGCAAGGCGGGCGGCAATGCCGGCGTTGCCCAGTGCCATCGCCCGCAGTCGCAGCAGGTTGCGCGCTTCAACGTCCTCGACAAAGGCGAGCCAGTCGGCGAGCAGTCCGCGATAGGTGTCGAGCTTTTCGGTCTCCGGCCGGCGATCGGTGCTGCTCAGCCGGGAGCGGGCGTTGATCAGCGAGTAGCGGGCGTGGAACAGGCGCTCCGGGGTCCTCGCATGCTGTTCGAGTTGCTGCACCACCCGCTCAAGAATCGGGATTGCCTGTTGATGGCGGCCGAGGATGGAGTAGGAAATCGCGAGCGTCCGCGATGACCGTGCCAGCAATTCCTGATCCTGATGAGTGGTCGCGATGTCTTCACACTCTGCCGCGAGATCAATGGCGCGGTCGTGCTCCTCCAGCGCCTGCAGTGCAAATGACAGCGCCAGATTGGCCTCGGCAACGAGCAGCGGCCTGCCCATCGGCAGTGCCAATTCGCGTGCTGCCGTTGCTACCCGCAGCGCATCGAGTGGCTGCCCAAGGGTCACCAGTGCGTTGCACTTCATGCACAGCAGGATCGGGCGTTCCTCGTCATTACAGCCTCGCAGCGCCTCTTCCGCATCGCGCAACGCGTCCTGCAACCGCCCAGTCTCAAGCATTACGCCAATGGCGAGGGCACGCGACGTGTGCTCCGAGGCCGCAGCGGCGGAGGAAACGGGAGAAGCAACCATGTTGCAAGCGTAGACGAAGCCCGCGTCCTGAGGGGTTGCACAGCGGCGGGCGGCATCGCGTCGAGCTCGTTGGCAGCGGGAATGGTACGCAGTGCACGTAACATCGCGGCATCGATTCAGGAGCAGCATCATGGCGCATTCGACGGCGACTCAATTCTTGCGATCCAGCTGCCTGGCCGCCCTGGCCTCCATGGCGCTGGTCGCCGGCTGCATGTCGCTGCGACCACTGGAGCCCGGTGCAAGCACGGCGGACGTGCGCGCCGCATGGGGAGCGCCGACGACGCAAGTGCGGCTGCCCGCCGGGTCTGGTGGCGGCGAGCGCTGGGCGTACAGCAGTGCACCGGAAGGCCGCACGGTGCAAATCCTGAGCTTTGACGGGACTGGCAAGCTGGTCAGCAACGTTCAGGGGCTGACACCGCAGCGGGTTGCCCAGGTGGTCATCGGTCAGACGCAGGACGAAGTGGAAGCACTGATCGGACCATCGTACTGGTCGCTGCGCTATCCGTTCCGGCCCGAGGAACTGGTACACGTTTACCGCTTCATGGACGGCACCTTTCCAACCTGCTTCTATGTTGGCTATGGCAACGACGGCCGCGTCAGCAGCACCGGCAGCCGGGAGGAAGACAAGGGTGTGCGAATCATGCGGCCGTGCTGACCTGAAGCAGCAGCCGTGCTGACGGATCAGCTTTTCAGCAAGAATCGCATTTGCATTGGGCGCGGGTGGATAGATCGATGCAAGTCGACTTTTTGCTCAATAGCCCTATTCGCCCTTATTGGATAAGACTTTCCACGTAAAGCTGTATTGCCAGCGATTGCCGCGCTTTGCTGACACTGCCCCAAAAGAAAACGTGTCCACAAACAAAACGGGATGGGTGGCGTAGAAACAACGACTCCACTGGTGAGTCGGCCGCCCGGCTCCATCACCAACAAGCTCCAGACAAGCATGCAGAAAGACGAAGTACAAAAGCAAGGCGGCCGTTCAACCTCATGGCTCTGGCTGAAGCGGATTTCGATTGTCGTCGGGGTCGTGACCACTGGAGCGGTCGCACTCGGCCTTCACACCTGGTTCGCCAGGCCGTTGTCGGTCAACTGGTTCTACACACGGGTTTTTGTGCAGTTCGCGCTGGACAACCCGGAGTTCCTCACCGCGCTGCGCATTTTCGAGCCGCTCGGAATCCGCGGCCACAACGCAAAGCTGGCTGACGCCTCGCAAGCCCACGAGGACCAGACTTTCGCCTGGTTGCGTGATACCCAGGCGACGTTGCGCCGCTATGACCACAGCGCCTTCACCGGGCAGGACCGGCTCTCCTACGATGTCTTTGCCTACTACGTTGACGACAGGGTGCGCGCGGAGCGCTGGCGCCATCACGGGTGGCCGGTCAACCAGATGGTCGGGGTACACACTTCGTTGCCCAACCTGATGACGCAGCAGCAGCAGATCAACGACGCCACCGACGCCGAGCACTACATTGCACGGCTCAATGAATTCCCGCGCCGCTTTGCCGAGGTCATCGCCGACCTGAAAATTCGCGAGTCCAAGGGCATCCTGCCGCCGAAGTTCGCCGTCGCCAAGGCACTGGACCAGATCCACGACTTCACCGCCGCTGGCGCGAGCAACAATCTGCTGGTCTCCAGTTTGCGCGACAAGCTCGGCAAGCTGCCGGCTGATCGCATCGATGCAACGCAACGCGCTGCCCTGCTCGCGCGCGCCGAGGCAGCCGTGGCGGCCAATGTGCTGCCTGCATACGCGAGTCTTGCAGCCTACTTTGAAACGCTACGTGGCAAACCACTCCACAACGATGGCGCCTGGGCGCTGCCAGACGGCGCGGCGTACTACCAGTACCGAATCGAGAGCAACACGACGACCACGATGACGGCGCAGCAGATTCATGCGCTGGGTCTGAAGGAGGTGGCACGCGTCGGCACCGAGATGGACGCGATACTGGCGCAAGCAGGTTATAACCAGGGCACACGTGCCGAGCGCATCGCGGCGCTTGCGAAGTCCCCGTCGCAGCGCTATGCCGACAGTGCCGAAGGTCGCGCACAAATTCTCAAGGACTATCAGGCGATCATCGACGAAATCACTGCGGGGCTCGATGGCAGCTTCAAGACCAAACCCCGCGCCCGCGTCGAAGTCAAGCGCATGCCGGAATTCACCGAGGCGGGCACGCCGGGTGCGTACTACAGTTCGCCGCCGATGGATGGTTCTGCACCGGGCACGTTCTACGCCAACCTGCGCGACGTCGCCGAAACACCGCGCTATGCGATGCGCACGCTGGCGTATCACGAAGCGGTGCCCGGCCACCATCTGCAGACGGCCGTCGCGCAAGAGCTCACTGGATTGCCGATCTTCCGCTCCCTTCTGCCATTCACCGCCTACGACGAAGGCTGGGCGCTGTACGCTGAACATCTGGCCTGGGAGATGGGCTACCAGAAGGATCCGCTCAACAATCTCGGTCGCCTGCGCGACGAGATGCTGCGCTGCGTGCGCCTCGTCGTCGATACCGGCCTGCACAGCGAACGCTGGACGCGCGAGCAGGCGATCGCCTACATGATGCGCGAGACCGGCATGGGCGAAGCCGAGACGGTGACCGAAATCGAGCGCTATGTCGTCGACCCCGGTCAGGCGCTGGCCTACAAGGTGGGCATGCTGAAGATCCTCGAACTGCGCGAGCGGGCGCGCAGCGCGCTCGGCAGCCGCTTCGACATCCGTGAATTTCACGATCAGGTGCTGCTCAACGGTGCCCTGCCGCTCGCGGTGCTGGAGCGCGTGGTCGACGACTACATCGCCAATCGGCGCAAAGTCGGCTAGGGCCGGTCATCCGGCAGCGCCAGTGCCCGATCTGCGAGAAAATACGCGCTTAGCCCGGTTGTACCGCTGTATCTGCCCGCCATGAGTCTCCCTGCCCACCACCTCGAACTGCTCTCCCCCGCCCGTGACGCCGATATCGGTCGCGAAGCGGTGCTGCACGGCGCCGACGCGGTGTACATCGGTGGCCCTTCGTTCGGTGCCCGCAACAAGGCGGAAAACACGGTAGCCGACATTGCTGGTCTGGTTGAATTTGCGCATCGCTACGGCGCACGCATCTTCGCCACCGTCAACACCATCCTGCACGACAGTGAGCTGGAGGTTGCACGCAAGCTCATTCACCAGCTCTACGACGCCGGCGTCGATGCCCTGATCGTGCAGGACATGGGCATCCTCGAACTCGACATTCCGCCAATCGCGTTGCATGCCTCGACGCAATGTGACATCCGCACCGTCGAAAAGGCGAAATTCCTCGGTGAAGTGGGCTTTTCGCAACTGGTGCTGGCGCGTGAACTCACCATCCCCCAGATTCGCGAGATGCGCGCGGCCGTGCACCGCGATGTGCCACTCGAATACTTCATCCACGGTGCGCTGTGTGTAGCGTTCTCGGGCAATTGCTACATCAGCGAGGCGCATACCGGGCGCAGCGCCAACCGTGGCGGCTGCTCGCAGGAGTGCCGCCTGCCCTACACGCTGGAAGATGCACAGGGCCGTGTCGTGGCGTTCGACAAGCATCTGCTGTCGATGAAGGACAACAACCAGAGCGCCAACCTGCGTGCGCTGATCGACGCCGGCATCCGCAGCTTCAAGATCGAGGGCCGCTACAAGGACATGGGCTACGTGAAGAATGTCACCGCCCACTACCGTCAGCTGCTCGACGAGATTCTTGAGGAACAACCGGACCTGGCGCGCGCCGGGCCGCGCTTGGCTGCTGCCTCCCACGGCCGCTGCCGCTACACCTTCGCCCCCGATCCCGACAAAACATTCAACCGCCAGAGCACCGACTACTTCGCGACTGGACGCAAGACAGATATCGGCGCCTTCGATGCCCCCATTCACGTCGGGCTGCCGCTCGGCACCGTGACTCGGGTGGCGGCGGAGTGGTTCGAGGTGGACGCACATGACACGCTGGCCAATGGCGACGGCATTACCTGGATGCACAAACGCGAGGTGAAAGGCGCGCAGGTGAATGTCGCGCGGCAGATGGGCGAAGTCTGGCGAGTCACCCCCAATCAGCCAGTTCGCGAGCTTGAGGCTGCGGGACTGAAACCCGGCGTCGCGCTGAGCCGTAACCGTGATCACGCCTGGGAGCTGGCGTTGACGCGCAAGTCCGCCGAGCGACGCATCGACGTGAGCCTGCGCTTCACCGAGACCGCCGACGGCTTCGCGCTGCAGCTCACCGACGAAACGGGTGCCTGTGGAACGGCGACCGTCACCTTGCCGCATGACCCGGCACAGAGCCCGGACCGCGCCGAGGCAAGTCTGCGCGAGAACCTCGCCAAGCTGGGCAACACGATCTTCAGCGCCACCGAAGTGGAAATCGCATGGTCGCAGCCGTGGTTCGTTCCGGCCTCGGCCGCCAACGCACTGCGGCGCGATGCCGTGGCCGCGCTGGAGGCTGACCGGGCGGCGCGCTTGGTTAAGTGGTCGCGGCGGGCGGCGACTGAACCGCCGGCGCCTTACCCCGGCGAATCGCTGAGTTACCTTGCCAATGTTTACAACCAGGCAGCGCGCGATTTTTATGCGAGGCACGGCGTCAGCATGATCGACGCAGCTTACGAAGCGCATCAGGAGGCCGGCGAAGTGCCGCTGATGGTGACCAAGCACTGCCTGCGTTTCTCATTCAACCTGTGTCCGAAGCAGGCGAAGGGCGTGCAGGGCGTACAGGGCCAGGTGCGCGCCGAACCGATGACATTGATCAGCGGTGGCGACCGCCTGACCCTCAAGTTCGACTGCAAGCCCTGCGAGATGCACGTGATGGGCAAGGCCCGTTCGCACATCCTGCGCGCGCCCGCGCCGTCCAGCGTAGCAATCCCGGCATCGCCTTTGAAGTTCTACGCCAGGCGACCGGTCGACACAATCACGTCATAGCGGATTTGGGCACGCGCCAATCGGGCTAGCTTCGGGTATGTCGTCCAGCGGCCATGTGGCAAGCCAGGTCGAACGCATTTTTCATCGCGCCAACGTTGGCAATGCCACGCCCTGCGATGTCGTAGGCGGTGCCGTGGGCAGGGGTGGTCACCGGGATCGGCAGCCCGCCCTGCACAGTGACGCCGCGCTCAAAGCCCATCAGCTTCATCGCGATCTGCCCCTGATCGTGATACATCGTCACGATGCCGTCGTACTGACCACTTTTGGCTCGCACGAAGATCGTATCTGCCGGGAACGGGCCGTCAACCGCACAGCCGCGTGAGCGGGCCAGCGCAATGCCGGGCTCAATGACCGTGCTTTCCTCATTGCCATAGTTGCCGTTGTCGCCGTTATGCGGATTGAGCCCGCACACCGCGACTCGCGGCTCTGCCTTGCCCGCCGCCCGCAACGAATCGGTGATCAGTTTCGCTGCGTCGGCCACGCCTTCCGGGGTCAACAGGCCACTCACGTCTCTGAGCGCCACATGCGAGGTGACGCGGGAGGTCCACAGCGTGTCCAGCACATTCAGCTCGCCGGTGTAGCTGTGGCACCCCAGCAGATCCTCGAACCAGCGTAGCTCGTCCTGCTGCTGCATGCCGCCAGCACGCAGTGCCCCCTTGTTCAGGGGCGCAAAGCACAGCGCGTCCGTCGCGCCCTGCTGCGTCAGCCGCGCACCGAGCGTGAGCATGTCGAGCATGAACTTGCCGTTGTCTGCTTTCGCCTGCCCGCGCTCAAAGCCGTCGGCGTTGAGCCCCGGCCAATCCACCAGCACGGGCGACGGCAGGTCCCGACTGCCAATGTCGCTGAGCGCCACGATTGGCAAATCGCGGTGAACGCCCGTCTCGTGCATGGCGCCTGCCAACACGGCGCGACTGCCGATCACGTAGACATTCGCCTGACCGGCAGACTCGTCGGACAGCAGCTTGACCACCAACTCCGGCCCAACGCCCGCCGGATCGCCGATGACCAGTGCAATATTCGGTTTCATCGTCGCTTCACGCCCCGGTCAATCGAGCCTGACGTTGGCATCGCGGATCAGTTTGCCAAAGCGCTCATACTCACTGCGGTTCAGCGCCGCGAATTGCTCGACATTCATGCCGCCGGGCTCACCACCGAGGCCTTTGAGTCGGGTTTGCACTTCCGGCAGCTTGAGCACTTGCTGCGTCACCTCGACCAGGCGCGCCACCACATCACGCGGTGTTCCGCCAGTCACGTAGAGCCCGTACCAGGTCGTCATCTCGGCAGCCGGATAGCCCAGCTCCGTCAAGGTCGGGACGTCCGGCAACTCCGCCGAGCGGCGCGGCGAAGTCACGGCCAGCGGCTTCAGCTTGCCGCCCTTGATGTGGCCCATGGCAGACGAAGTGGTGTCGAGCATGATCTGGACGCTGCCAGCGATCAAGTCCAGATGCGCCTGCGCACTGCCTTTGTAGGGCACGTGCGACATCTGGGTGCCGGTCGCCAGCTTGAACGCCTCACCAGCCAGATGCTGGGTGCTGCCGACGCCGCTGGATGCATAGCTGAAGCCGGTTGGCTTCGCCTTCATCATCGCGACCAGTTCCTTCACGTCCTTCGCCCCGACCTGCGGATTGATGACCAGCACATTCGGCACCGTGACGATCAAGGCAATCGGCGCCAGGTCCTTGATCGGGTCGAAACCGAGCTTGATCAGATGCGGCGCAATGGCCTGTCCGGTATTGGTGGCCACCAGTAGCGTGTGGCCATCGGCCGGGGCTTTGGCGGTAAGGTCGGCCGCTATGGTGTTGGAGGCACCAGGCCGGTTCTCAACAACGAACGGCTGCTTCAGTTCGGCACCAAACTTCTCGGCCAGCATACGCGCGATGATGTCGGTGCCGCCACCCGGCGATGCGCCCACCATGATCTTGACTGGCTTGTTCGGATACGCCTGCGCGTTCGCAGCCGTCATCCCAACCAGCATTGCCGCTGGTACCAGCGACACCAGCCATGTCGCGCAAATCCGCGTCATCATTCCCTGCGAATTACGCATTTCTTCCTCCGTTGATTTTTCCGATTCCATTCAGGGCTTTGCTGCGGCCGGTGCGACCGCTGCCCCCTGAATGCCGTGCCGCACGAGTGAGGCAGCAACAAAGCCGCTCGCCTTCATCTCTTCGACGAACGCCTTCAGATAGTCACCCGCCACCGCCCGCGGTCGCGACGTACCCATGGCCTGGTTGATCGCCATGAAACGCCCCGGCAGCAAACGCAGGCCCGGGATGCGTGCGGCATCCATCTGCAACTGCTGCTTGACGCCGGCAGCGACGTCCAGTTTTTGTGCGATGAAGGTGTCTGTCACCGCCTGCGACGTCGTCGCGTGAACGATCTTCGCGTTCTTCAGCTCGCGCGAAAGATAAAGGTCGTAGGCGCTGCCCTTCGCCGCCGCCACGCGAGTCCCGTCGCGGTCTACCTCCTCGTTCGCGCGCAACGGTGAGCCTTCGCGCACCAGATAAGCGCCCTCGATCACCACATACGGCGCGGTGTAGACCGTGGTGACGGCACGTTCCGGGTCAATCGCCACGAAGGCAATCGCCACCTCGTTGGCGCTGACCGCCTCCACTACCTTGCCAGCAGCGTTGAACTGCACCAGTTCCACCTTCACGCCCAGTCGGCGCGCCAGTTCACGGGCAAGGTCGACCGACACGCCGACCGGTTCGCCCGTCGCAGGATGCCGGTTGGCCAGAATCGGATTGCCGAAATTGATCGCTGCGCGTAGCGTGCCGTCGGGTGCCAGCGCGCGGACAACCTCAGGCGGCGCCGGGCCGACGGTCGCGCTCATCGTCCCGCAACCCGCGAAAAGTGCCAGCAACGGCGCAGCCAGCAAGGCAACAAGCCGCGAACCGCCTGATTGCAAAACGGAGCCCGCGAGGGTTGCCGGGCGCGCATCAGAACTCAAGTTTGTCACCCGGATTGATCGGGAACATCTTGACCGAGGTGTTGCCCAGCGCCGCAGCAAACTCGGCCGTGGTGCCGCGCAGCACGGGCGTGGTGCCGTAGTGGATCGGAATGGCGTATTTCGGCTTGATCATGTCGCGGGTGGCAACCGCCGCATCGGCGGGGCTCATCACGAAGTGACCGCCAATCGGGATCATCACCAGATCGGGCTTGTAGTACTCGCCGATGAACTTCATGTCGCCGAACAGGCCGGTGTCGCCCATGTGCCAGATCTTGAAGCCATTCTCCATCTCGATGATGAAGCCCACCGGCTCGCCACCGGGGTGCGTTTCATCCTTGTTGGTCGCCGGGTTCTTCCAGTTCAACTCCGAGGAATGTTCGGCACGCGTCGCCGTAATCTTTACGCCGTTTGGTCCGAACGGCATGATGGTGCCCCCCTTGCCAAAGCGCGGCGCCAGTTCTGCCGGCAGGATGCCCAGCGTGGCAACGGCCGCGTTCATGCCCGCCGGACCGTACATCGGCACCTTGTGTTTCTCGGCAAGCGCCGGAGCATCGGCGAAATGATCGAAATGCCCGTGCGTCACCAGAATCAGATCGACCTTGCCGAGCGCGTCGAGGTCTTTGTAGGTCTGCGGTGTTTTTGGATTGGTGCCCAGCCACGGATCGATCACGATCACCTTGCCGCCGGGTGTCTTGATGCGGGTAGCGGCCTGGCCGAGCCAGAGGATCTCGGTCTTGCCGCTGGCGGCAGGGGCGGCGGGCGCGGCAGGCGCTTGCGCTGCTGCGAACTGCGGCAGCGCGCACAGCGCAGCGCCGAGCGCGGCGGCGATCGCGCCGCGACGGGCCATATTGAACGGTTTCATGCGGACCTCCTTGGTAGTAACTCTGGATTGGACTGCGCAGCAGGGTCAAGCGTCAAGTGCGGCGAACCCCGGGGCCACTCATTCGACTTTGCCGATGCGCTGCACCACCTCTGCCATCTTGCGCGCATCAGCGTCCTAGTACTGCCGGAACGCTGGCGCATCGAGATAGGCAAGCGGCGTCTGCAGCGTGACAAATGCCTGGCGGAAGGCGGGGTCGTCCTGCGCGTCGCGGGCCGCCTTGCGCAGCGCGGCGAGCACCGGTTCAGGCGTGCCTGCCGGCGCGAAGAGGCCCGACCACTGGGCATATTCGACCGCCGCACCGAGCTCGCGCAACGTAGGTACTTCCGGTAATGCCGGATGCCGTTCGCCGCCCCAGTTCGCCAGCACCCGCAGCTTGCCCGCCTTGACGTGCTGCACCACGGTGGACGGCCCCGACGCCACCGCATCGAGCGTGCCGCCCAGCAGTGCAGTCACGGCGGGCGCAGCGCCGGTGAAGGGCACGTGCGTCATGCTGATCCCGGCGCTGGCGGTCAGCATTTCCATCGGCACATGCATGGTGCCGTAGTTGCCGGAAGAACCGTAGTTGAGCTTTTTCGGGTTGGCCTTTGCGTAGGCGACAAATTCTGCGAAGCTCTTCCACGGCGAATCCGCACGCACCGCAAGCACGACAGGGTCAGCCGTAAAGCGCGCTACCGGTAGCAACTGGTCGAGCTGGAACATCGGCGCCCGACCCAGCACACGGTCGGCTTCCGGTATGACCGAGATGGACGACAGCGCCAGCAGCAAGGTGTAGCCATCCGCTTTCGCCTTGGCCACATAGGCCATGCCGATGCCGCCGCCAGCGCCCTGTTTGTTCTCGATCACCACCGACTGCCCGAGCTGCTTGCCCAGCGCCTGCGCCACTGGTCGCGCCACATTGTCGGCCACGCCACCCGGCGGGAAAGGCACGATCAGTGTGATGGGACGCGACGGAAAGTCCTGTGCGGCCAGCGGCAACGGCAACGATGCCGCCGCAGCAACCATGAGCAACGGCGACCACCACACGCGCATGCGGCGCAGCCTCAGCACCAATTGCCTGCAGAACGACATATGACCTCCTCCGTCGCTATCGTCGCATTCGTGACGCCGGTTATAGCCTGCCATTGGTACGAAACGCTGTCGCCAGTCCGATTCATTTGAGCGAGCGGCGCAGCGCGTTCAGCTTTTTCATGAAACGACTTCCGAATGGGGCTTTGGAAGGCATTTGCCGAAAAGTCGCCTTTAGTCAAATTGCGTCCATAGCCCGCATAAAATGGCCGTTACGACAAAAAGATGCCATCGCTGCGCGCGATGGCGTTCGCCGCAGCGAAAGGATGTCGCACCTGCCCTTGCGATCCCGTCTATGTCATCTGTGCCCGCAAGGCGCCGGGCGGTCCACGACATGGCGACTGCCAGCGTTTTTGAGGTTCGCTACACTTTTGCCAACTCTGAGGTTCCCATGATTCGTCTCGTCTCCGCCGTTTCCGTGTTGCTTGCTGCTGGCGCGGCCAGCGTCACCTTCGCACAATTGCCCAAATTCGACACCGCACCGGGCAAATGGAGTTACAACACGCGCACCGAAATTCCCGGCATGGGCAGCATCCCGATGAGCTTCGAGCAATGCGTCACACAGAAGGACATCGATGAAGGCCGCAACCTAAATTCGCAGAAGGAAGCGGGCATGGACTGCAAGTATCAGGACGTGAAGGTCACCGGTAACCGCTACCAGTTCACCGCCGTCTGCACAGGCAAGAACCTCCCCGAGCCGATGGTGATGAGCTACGACATGACGGCCAACCCGAATCAGTTCGACGCGAAAATGACGATGACCGGCGGCAACGCCAAGGCCATGGGCGGCAAGATGAACATGAGCATGTCGGCCAAGCGTCTCGGCGGATGCTGATTCTGCGGGTGGCAGCGTCGCTCGCCGCGCTGGCGGTGAGCACAATGACGGTCGCGCAAACGCCCGGTGAGTGGCGCTATGTCATCGCCACCGACATGAAGAACATCCCGGTGGACATGCGGGTCAACTTCCCGACCATCGATTTCAATGTCTGCCGCAGCGCTGAAGATTTCGCCAGTGGCCGCGCATTCGCGCTGCAGACACTGGCGAGCAGTGCCGATCGCTGTCCAAGCACCGATTTTGAGCGCACCCCCCTGTTGCGAATCGCGCCAGGAGCAGCGCCAGCTGGCGCACCGGAGGGGATTCGCTTCCGCTACGCCTGTGACGGCGGCAAGACGCTCGACGGCAGCGCGCAGGGGCGGGTAGGACCGAAACGTTTTGAGATTACGCTCGAATCACGATACATCCCGGCGTCGCAAGGCATTGAGCGCATAAAGCAGCAAATGACCGGTACCTGGCTCGGCCCGTGCAAGGTAAAGCCCGATGCGGACGCGCTGAAGGTCACAGGCAAGTAATTTCCACACAACCCGGCAGATGCCCATGCGCCAGGCATCTCGCTTTTGTAAGGGTTACGTTCGCCGCCGCGACAGTTCTGCGCTTCCACCGGTTTGCTAACCTTTCGGGAAACCGGTGCCCACTTCTTGCAGGACAAACATGCACGCCGTACTTCCCCGTCTCGAAAGCCAGCGCACCACTTTTCCACCGTTGCGTCGGCGCAGCGTGAGCACCTTGCAGGTCAACCTCGGCTACAAGTGCAACCAGTCCTGCCTGCATTGCCACGTCGCCGCGAGCCCGCAGCGCACCGAGATGATGGATGGCGAGACGGTTGATCTGGTAATTGACACGCTCAGGCACGTCGGAGCCAAAGCACTGGACCTCACCGGCGGCGCGCCGGAGCTGAACCCGTACTTCCGTGCGCTGGTCGCCGAGGCCCGTGCACTCGGCGTCAGGGTCATCGACCGCTGCAACCTCACCGTGCTGTTCGAGCCCGGGCAGGAGACCACAGCGCAGTTCCTCGCCGACCATCAGGTCGCCGTCACCGCCTCCCTGCCCTGCTATTCGGTCGACAATGTCGACAAGCAGCGCGGCAACGGCGTATTCGACCAAAGCATCCGTGCGCTGCAACTGCTCAACAGTCTCGGTTACGGCGATGGCGCCTCCGGGCTGGAACTCAATCTCGTCTACAACCCGCAGGGGCCATCGTTGCCGCCGTCGCAGGTGAAGCTGGAAGCCGACTACAAGCGCATCCTTGGTGACAACTTCGGCATCCGCTTCGATCATCTGTTCACGCTGGCCAACATGCCGATCCAGCGTTTCGGATCAACGCTGATTTCCAAGGGTACCTTCGAAACTTACATGACGGTATTGAAGGACGCGCATCGCGACGAAAACCTCGATGGCGTGATGTGTCGCGACCAGTTGAGCATTGACTGGCAGGGCTACGTTTACGACTGCGATTTCAACCAGATGCTCGGCCTCGCCACCCGTGCAGGCGGTCGCCCACGCACCCACCTGCGTGACGTGCTGGCCAGCGCGCGCGACGCCCTCAACGATGGTGCCATCGTGGTGCGTGATCATTGCTACGGCTGTACGGCGGGTCAAGGCAGCTCCTGCGGCGGAGCGCTGGGCTAGCCACGTCGTCGCCAATGCGCGCAACGGCGAGCCGCCCTGCAATACCGGGACGCTGACCGACTGACCTTGAAGCTCTCCATTGTCCTGCCCGTACTCAACGAGGCACCGCGGCTCCAGGCAACGCTGCAAGCGCTGGTAGCACTGCGCCAACGTGGCTGCGAAGTGATCGTGGTAGACGGCGGCAGCAGTGACGGTACGTTAAACGTCGCGCAACCGTTTGCTGACCGTGTCATCGTTGCAGCCCGCGGACGTGCGAGTCAGCAAAACGCGGGAGCGCAGGTTGCACATCATGAGGCACTGCTGTTCCTGCATGCCGACACGCAGTTGCCGGCTGACGCCGACCGCCTGATTCTTGACACGCTGAGCAAAGGGGCAGACTGGGGCCGATTCGACGTATGTTTTGGCGATCCGGGCGGTGAAGTTGGGCGGCTGCCGGCAATGCTTAACGTCATCGCCTTCATGATGAACTGGCGTTCGCGCGTCACCGGAATCGCCACCGGCGATCAGTGCCTTTTCATCACCCGCGCGGCATTCGGCCGCACAGGCGGCTTTCCAACGCAGCCGCTGATGGAGGACATTGAGCTGTCCAGGCGACTCAAGAAGGTTTCGCCACCTGCCTGCCTGCGCGACAGGGTGACGACTTCGCCGCGTCGTTGGCTCAGGCACGGCGTCTGGAGAACAATCCTCCTGATGTGGTGGCTGCGTTTGGCTTACTGGCTCGGCGTATCGCCAGTGCGACTCGCTCGCTGGTATGGCTACAAATGACTTCGTCGCCGGCCCGGTGCGTCAGCATGACTAGCCACTTGCCGTTTCACATCGCTGTTTTCTGCAAGGCACCTGTCGCAGGGCGCGTCAAGACGCGGCTGATCCCTCAATTCAGTGCCGGTGGCGCAGCCACCATCTATCGCCAGCTTGCGCTGCATGCCCTGCAGACCGTCAACGACGCCCGCGAGCAATGCGCGGCCACGGCGTCGTTGTGGGTCGCCGACGACACTGAGCACCCAGCCATCAGGCAGTGGAGCCGCGATTTCAATCTGCCTGTGTTCCTGCAGCAGGGCGAAGACCTCGGCGCGCGCATGCTGCATTGCCTGCAGTCGCTTGCTGCCGACGGGCAACGCGTGCTGCTGATTGGCACCGATTGCCCGGCGCTGACGGCGGGCGATCTCGCGTCGGCCGCAGCGACACTGGACGCCGGCAACCGATGGGTTTTCACCCCTGCTGAAGATGGCGGCTATGTCCTGGTGGGCAGTAACGCGCCCAATGCTGTACCGTTCTCCGACGTCGCGTGGAGCACCGACGCGGTAATGGCGCAAACGCGCGCCGCACTTGCCGCCGCCAATGAGCGCTGGGCCGAAATGCCCCGGCTCTGGGATGTGGACGAGCCCGCCGATGTCGGGCGTGCGGTCGCGCTCGGCCTGATCCGCGTTTGAGGCCAGCCGACAAGTTCTAAACTCCGCGCATGATCGCGAACACTGCCCTCCATCGCATTGCCGCCAACGGCATCACACTCAATGCCCGTGTCACTGATGATCGCAGCAAACCACCGCTGCTGCTGTTGCACGGTCACCCGCAGACGCACCTGATCTGGCACAAGGTGTGGCCAGCGCTCGGCAGGCATTTCACGCTGGTCGCGCCCGACCTGCGCGGCTACGGCGACAGCGACAAGCCGCCGTCCGATGCCAGCGTGAACCACGCGCCTTACAGCAAACGGGAGATGGCGAAGGACATGGTGGAGCTGATGCAATCGCTCGGCTTCGCGCGCTTTCGCGTGCTCGCGCACGACCGTGGCGCGCGGGTGACGCATCGCATGCTGGTGGATCACGCCGACTCGGTCGAACGCGCCACGCTGCTCGACATCGCACCGACGCTTGCGATGTACGAGCAGACCAACATGGAATTCGCGCGCGCCTACTTTCACTGGTTTTTCCTGATCCAGCGTGAGCCGCTGCCGGAGACGATGATCGAGGCCAATCCGGAGTTCTTCATCGAGAAGATGATGGGCAACCGCCACGCGGGGCTCAGCGCCTTCGCGCCGGAAGCGCTGGCCGAATACCGTCGCTGCATCCGCCTGCCCGGCATTGCGCATTCGATCTGCGAGGACTATCGCGCCGCAGCAACGATCGACCTCGAGCACGACCGGGCCGACCGCGAGGCCGGCCGCAAGGTCACGCAGCCGCTGCAGGTGCTGTGGGGCGCCAATGGCATCATTGAAAAGTGCTTCAAGCCGCTTGATGACTGGCGACGCGTGGCCGTCAATGTTCAAGGTAGCTCAGTCCCTTGCGGACACTACATTCCCGAGGAAGCGCCCGACGCCTTGCTTGCCGCCGCATTGCCGTTCCTTGCTGACTAGGGCCTGCCGCGCAGGCCACGCGATTCGGCTGCGCTGCCCGCGATTCGTTGCACGCGTCTGGATCGCAATCTGGTGCTCGCTACGATGCGCTCTGCTCTCGCTTGAACAAAACCTGTCGCCAGGCAGGCAGAACGCCTGATCGTCTGCTCAACAGCACAAAGGGGACTCCATGCTCACCGCGCTTACCGTCGTTGCCCTGATTGTGGTCGTCGCAATGTTGATGTACTTCGCGCCCGATCTGATCGGCTGGCTGCTCGCCATCACCTGCGGCGTGGCGGCGCTGTTGCTGCTCACTCCGGTGATCGTCGCGCTGTTGCTGCCGTTCTCGCTGCTGGCGATATTCCTATTTGTCGCACTGGTGTTTGCACTCGCCATCGGCGCAGCGCTGCTTTGGCCATTGCTGTTCGTCAGCTAAAGCCATCGCATAACCAAGCGGTAACGTTCGCAACAGCTAAGTAACTGGACAAACGATTTTTATTGGGCTTGAGCGCGAAACTTAAGAAAGTCGACTTTCTTCAATTTACCCGTTAGGCCCCTGTCAAATGGAGCATTGACAAAAAAGTTGATGGTTCCAGCGAGCTACCCGCGAATGGTTTGACAGACTGCGCCGCTAGACTGCCGTCACCCACTCACTGCAGCAGTAGCGCAACATCAACATGACCAAACGAATCGCAGTCATCGCCGGTGACGGCATCGGCAAGGAAGTGATGCCCGAAGGCATCCGCGTGCTCGAAGCCGCCGCGAAAAAGTTCAACATTCCGCTCGCCTTCGATCATTTCGACTTTTCGTCGTGGGACTACTACGAGAAGCACGGCAAGATGCTGCCGGACGACTGGAAGGCGCAGATTGGCAGCCACGACGCGATCTACTTCGGTGCCGTCGGCTGGCCCGCGAAGATCGCCGATCACGTCTCGCTGTGGGGCTCGCTGCTGCTGTTCCGTCGCGAGTTCGACCAGTACGTGAACCTGCGCCCGGCACGCCTGATGCCGGGCGTCACGGCGCCGGTCGTCAAAAGGGACGGCTCACCGTACAAGGCGGGCGAAATTGACTTCTACATTGTGCGCGAGAACACCGAGGGTGAGTATTCGAGCGTCGGTGGCCGCATGTTCGGCGGCACTGATCGCGAGTTCGTGCTGCAGGAATCGGTGTTCACCCGCACCGGTGTCGACCGCATCCTCAAGTTCGCGTTCGAGCTGGCGCAGAGCCGGCCCAAGAAGCACTTGACCAGCGCCACCAAGTCCAACGGCATTTCGATCAGCATGCCGTATTGGGATGAGCGCTGCGCAGAAATGGCCAAGGCCTACCCCGGCCTCACGCTGGACAAATTTCACATTGACATCCTCACTGCGCACTTCGTGCAGCGTCCGGCGTTCTTCGATGTGGTCGTTGCCAGCAACCTGTTCGGCGACATCCTGTCCGACCTCGGCCCCGCCTGCACCGGCACCATCGGCATCGCACCCAGCGCCAACATCAATCCGGACCGCAAGTTCCCGAGCCTGTTCGAGCCGGTGCACGGCAGCGCGCCCGACATTGCCGGCAAAGGCATCGCCAACCCGATCGGCCAGATCTGGTGCGGCGCCATGATGCTCGAATGGCTGGGCCACAAGGCCGCGCACGACGCCATCCTCGCTGCGTGCGAGAAGAGTACGGCCAGCGCCGTGCGCACACCGGACCTCGGGGGTACCGCATCCACGGCCGACGTCGGCAGATTTATTGCCGAATCGTTATAACCAACATTGCAACAGCGTGCCGCACCAGCGCACGCTTCTTGCTAAGCTACGGCAATGACTTCCAAAGCGCATTGCCATCATGCCTGCTGATGCTCCCGCCTCGGGCGCCGCGTCGGCGGCTCCGCAACCTCACATCCGCCTGACCTCGCACTCGGGCGGCTATGGCGCCCGCCAGATCGTATGGGACGCGCCGACACCGCTCGAACGCGGCCCCATCGTCGGCACTACGACCACGCGCGCGCATCGCAACGTGATCGGCACCCACAGCGGCAGCTATAGCGTCTATCGCGCGCTGGCCGTCGCGGCCGGTGCGCTCAAGCGCGACCACCGTGCCGATCTGACCAACACCTCGCCGACCGATGCCATCGGCCCTTATCCGCAGTGGAGTGAACCGGGCCGCATCGTGTCGCTCGATCCCTGGGGCGCAACCGTGGCGCAGGTCTTCGCCGATGACCTCGCGGCGGGCTATGACATCCGTCCGACCATCGCGGTGACCAAGGCACACGTGATCCTGCCCGAGGTCATCGACGCACTCGCGCGCGGCCGCCTGAAGGCCGACGGCAAGGTGCTCACCGACAACGGCGCGGCCATGGTCACCAAGGCCGCGATTGAGCCCGTCTGGTATCTACCCGGCGTCGCCAAACGCTTCGGCTGCAGCGAGGCCGACTTGCGCCGCGTGCTGTTCGAAGAGACCGGCGGCATGTATCCCGAACTGGTCACGCGGTCAGACCTCGAAGTCTTCCTGCCGCCCATCGGCGGCCAGACCATCTACATCTTCGGCAACCCGCGCGACCTCGCCAACCCTGAGGTCGAACTGACGGCGCGGGTGCACGACGAATGCAACGGCTCAGACGTGTTCGGGTCTGACATCTGCACCTGCCGGCCTTACCTCACGCACGCGATCGAGGAATGCATTCAGGGCGTGCAGCGCGGCGGCGTGGGCCTCGTTGCCTATTCGCGCAAGGAAGGCCGCGCACTCGGCGAAGTGACCAAGTTCCTCGTCTACAACGCGCGCAAGCGCCAGGTCGGCGGCGACACGGCCGACAAGTATTTCGCGCGCACCGAGTGCGTCGCCGGAGTGCAGGACATGCGCTTTCAGGAACTGATGCCCGACGTGCTGCACTGGTTGGGCATCAGGAAGATTCATCGGCTCGTCTCGATGAGCAACATGAAGTACGACGCGATCACCGGCTCGGGCATCGAGATCGGCACCCGCGTCAACATCCCCGACGAGCTTATTCCGGCCGACGCCCGCGTCGAGATGGACGCCAAGATCGCGTCCGGTTACTTCACGCTGGGCCTGGTGCCTGACGCCGAAGAGTTGAAGGTCGCCAAGGGTCGCGGCCTCAGCGAATGAACGCAGCGACCGCAGCAGAATCCTCGTCACTGGCGACGCAGTCGGTTCTGCGTGAACTGCGCAGCACGGCCGCTGTGCGCAAGCGTGCACATGCACTGCTCGTAGGCGCACGCGCTGGACTATCCGCAGCCTTCACGGTCGGCGACGATGCCACCATCGCTGCTGCTGCGGCGCTGGTGGCGCAGGTCACGCGCGATCGCTACGGCGACGGGCCGATCCCGTATCACAGCCGCTGGCGTCACTTTGAGGCCGGCGGCGTCGATCGCCGCGGCGAGCTCGACCGCCTGCTGGGCAACGTGAGCGCCGCCGAGCGCGCGCGTACGCAGATCGACCTCACCGTCGTGAGCGTCCTGCTAGACGCCGGTGCCGGGCCGGACTGGGGCTATGTCGAGGCGTCGAGCGGCCAGCGCTTCACGCGCTCCGAGGGCCTGGGCGTCGCCAGCTATCGAGCATTTGTTGGAGGCCTCTTCTCGTCCGACCCTGCGGTGCCGCTGCGCGCCGACGCGGCCGGCCTGCGCGCCGTGACCGCAGAGGCGCTCGCCGAAGCCTTTCAGGTGGGCGCCGACAGTCCGCTGGTCGGTCTCGACGGCCGTGTGACACTGCTGCGCCGCCTGGGCGACACGCTGGCGCAACAACCGGACGTCTTCGGGGCACTCGGCCGTCCCGGTGCGCTGTTCGATCTGTTGTGCGCCGACGCGCAAGGCGGCATCACGGCGCACGCGGTGCTGGTGGCGCTGCTAGACACGCTGTCCGAAGTCTGGCCAGCGCCGAACCGCCTGCCCGACGGCACCGCGCTCGGCGACTGCTGGCGCTTCGCTGCGGCGCGTGGCGAAGGCGCAAGCGACGGCTGGATGCCGTTTCACAAGCTGTCGCAATGGCTCAGCTATTCGCTGCTGGAGCCGTTCGAATGGGCCGGGGTCGCGGTCACCGGACTCGACGCGCTGACTGGCCTGCCCGAATACCGCAACGGCGGACTGCTGCTCGACAGCGGCGTGCTTGCCGTGCGTGACCCCTCTGCACTCACGCACACCTGGCAGGTCGGCGACGATTTCATCATCGAATGGCGCGCGCTGACCGTCGCCCTGCTCGACGAACTGGCGCCGCGCGTTCGCGCGATACTTGGGCGTAGCGAAGCGCAGATGCCGCTCGCGTGCGTGCTCGAGGGCGGCACCTGGGCCGCCGGACGCGTGCTGGCGCAGCGCCTGCGCGGCGGCCTGCCACCGATCCAGCTGAATAGCGACGCTACTGTTTTCTGATTAACGACAATAGACACATCATGGCCAACGTCACCCTCGTCGATCACCCGCTCGTCCAGCACAAACTCACGCTGATGCGGCGCAAGGACGCCAGCACCAACAGTTTCCGCCGCCTGCTCAACGAACTCGCGATGCTGATGACCTACGAGGTCACACGCGACGTTGGCATGCAGGAGATCGAGATCGAGACGCCGCTTGAGACCACCAAGGCCAAGGTGATCGACGGCAAGAAGCTGGTGTTCGTGTCGATCCTGCGCGCCGGCACCGGCATCCTCGACGGCATGCTCAGCGTGGTGCCAGGCGCCCGCGTCGGCCACATCGGGCTCTACCGCGACCCGAAGACGCTGACGGCGGTCGAGTACTACTTCAAGGTGCCGAGCCACATGGAAGACCGCGACGTGGTCGTCGTCGATCCGATGCTGGCGACCGGTAACTCGGCCATCGCCGCCATCGAACGCGTCAAGGAGACGCGGCCGAAGTCGATCAAGTTCGTCTGCCTGCTGACCTGCCCCGAAGGCATCAAGGCGCTGCAGGCGGCGCACCCCGATGTTCCGATCTTTACGGCGGCGATCGACCGCGAACTGAACGATCATGGTTACATCCTGCCCGGTCTCGGCGATGCCGGCGACCGCATCTTCGGCACCAAGTAGCGCGCTTCTTGCTTCCGCTATCCGGCCAACGCAATCCGCTCAACCTCATCAAACAAACAACAGGAGCCCGCATGAACACCCGTCGTCAGTTAGTTCTTTCCGCCGCAGCCGTCGCTGCGCTGTCCACCCTCGCCATGCCAGGCCTCACCTACGCCCAGGCCAAGCTCAAAGTCGCCGCGATCTACACGGTGCCATTCGAACAGCAATGGGTCAGCCGCATCCACAAGGCGCTCAAGGCGGCCGAGGCGCGCGGTGACATCGAATACAAGGCGACCGAGAACGTCGCCAACGCCGACTACGAGCGCGTGATGCGCGAATACGTCGCGGCTGGCAACACGCTGATCGTCGGCGAGGCCTTCGCGGTCGAGGCTGCGGCTCGCAAGGTCGCCAAGGATTCGCCGAAGGTCTCGTTCCTGATGGGTTCGTCGGGCAAGCCGCAGGCGCCCAACTTCAGCGTGTTCGACAACTACATCCAGGAGCCGGCCTATCTGTCGGGCATGGTGGCCGGCGGCATGACCAAGTCGAACAAGATCGGCATGGTCGGCGGCTTCCCGATTCCCGAGGTCAATCGCCTGATGCATGCCTTCATGGCCGGCGCCAAGGAGACCAACCCGAAGGTCGAGTTCACCGTCAGCTTCATCAACAGCTGGTTCGATCCGCCCAAGGCGAAAGAAGCCACGTTTGCAATGATCGACAAGGGCGCCGATGTGCTCTACGCCGAGCGCTTTGGCGTCAGCGACGCCGCCAAGGAGAAAGGCAAGCTCGCCATCGGCAACGTGATCAACACGCAGGACAAGTATCCTGACACCGTCGTCGCGTCGGCCCTCTGGAACATGGAGCCGACCATCGACGAGGCGCTCAAGAAGGTCAAGGCCGGCAAGTTCACCGCCGAGGACTACGGCAAGTTCTCGATGATGAAGTACAAGGGCTCGGAATTGGCGCCGCTTGGCACCTTCGCCACGAAAGTGCCCGCAGACATCGTCGCCAAGGTCAAGGCCAAGGAGGCCGACATCCTCTCAGGCAAGTTCACGGTCAAGGTGGACGATACGCAACCGAAGTCGACGGCGAAGTAACAGCCTTCGCCACACCGCCAACCCCTCTGTCACCTGCGGTGACATCTCCCCTGCCTTGCAGGGGCGACTCATGATGCAGGCCTCCCCTACAGCGTAGGGGAGGTGGCGCGCAGCGCCGGAGGGGTTGCCGCCTTCACCCCCTTCTCCAAACCGCCGCCGTGACCACCGGCCAACCCGTCCTTAAGCTCCGCCATATCAGCAAACGCTTCGGTTCGCTGCTGGCGAACGATGACATTTCGCTCACTCTCGGAGCGGGCGAAGTGCTGGCGTTGCTCGGTGAGAACGGTGCCGGCAAGTCGACGCTGATGTCGATCCTGTTCGGGCACTACGTCGCCGATGCCGGTGACATCGAGGTGTTCGGCCGCCCGCTTCCGTCGGGCAACCCGCGCGTTGCGCTGGACGCCGGGATTGGCATGGTGCACCAGCATTTCACGCTGGCGGACAACCTGAGCGTGCTCGACAACATCATGCTCGGCAGCGAGAGATGGTGGCAGCCCTTCACGCGACGGCGCGATGCGCGGCAGCGGCTGCTCGGCGTAGCCGAACGCTTTGGTCTGCCGGTGGATCCCGATGCGCGCGTTGGCACGCTCTCAGTCGGGGAGCGGCAGCGCGTCGAAATTCTCAAGGCGCTGTATCGCGGCGCCCGCATCCTGATCCTCGACGAACCCACGGCCGTGCTGACGCCGCAGGAGAGCGAATCGCTGTTCGCGACCCTCGCGCAGATGGTCGAGCAGGGGCTGTCGATCATCTTCATCAGCCACAAACTCGGCGAAGTGCTGCGCGTGTCCAACCGCGTTGCGGTCCTGCGCGCGGGCAAGCTGGTCGCCGAGGCGGCGACGGCGGACGTCACGCAATCGCAGCTTGCACAGTGGATGGTCGGCCATGGCGTCGAGGCCGCCACACGGCGCCCAGCGACCGCGCGCGGCGCCGTCGTGTGTGCGCTCGAACGCGTGAGCACGCCGCGGCGTGGGCGCGAGTATCTGCACGAGGTTTCGCTGGCGCTGCATGCGGGCGAGATCGTCGCCATCGCCGGCGTGTCCGGCAACGGCCAGGCGGCGCTGGCCAACTTGCTGTGCGGCACCATCGAGGCAGAAACAGGGAACATCGTCCTGAACGGTGAAGCGCTGCCCGCACGACCCGAACAGCTGGTACGACTGGGTGTCGCACGAGTCCCGGAGGACCGGCATGCCGTCGGCGTCGTTGGAGACCTGCCGGTGTGGGAGAACGCCCTGTCGGAGCGACTGTCATCGCCCGCGTTTTCGCGCGGCGGATGGATACGCGGTGCCCACGCACGCGAGCACGCGAGCACCATCGTCTCCCGCTTCGACGTGCGCGGTGCCGGCCTCAACGCCGCCGCACGTTCACTCTCTGGCGGCAACATGCAGAAGCTGATTCTTGGCCGCGCCCTGACGCCGCCCGCTGGTGCTGCGCCAGCGCGACTGATCGTCGCCCATCAGCCGACGTGGGGCCTCGACATCGGTGCTGTCGCCTTCGTGCAGGACCAACTCATCGCCGCGCGCGACGCCGGCGCCGCCGTGCTGCTGATTTCGGACGACCTCGACGAAGTGATGGCACTCGGCGACCGCATCGCCGTGATGCATGCGGGCGAGCTCACCGACGCGCGCGCGGCGGATGACTGGACACGTGAATCCATCGGGCTGGCGATGGCAGGGGCGAAGCATGCGGCGTGAGCAATTCCGTGCGCCCTGTAGGAGCGGCTCCGCCGCGACCCACATAGTCGCCATGCACCGAGGGTCGCGGCAAAGCCGCTCCTACAACGAATCGAATCAATCATGCGGCTAGAAAAGCGCAACGAAACCTCCGCCGTCGCGCTGGTCGCAGCGCCGTTCGCGGCCGTCGCCTTCACGCTGCTCATCGCCGCGCTGCTGGTGCTGTGGGCCGGCGCGCCTGTCGGCAAGACCTACGCACTGCTGCTGCAAGGTGGATTCGGTTCGGTGTTCGCGTGGAGTGAAACGCTCACGCGCGCGACACCGCTGATCCTGACCGGACTGGCGGCAACGGCGGCATTCAAGGCGCGCCTGTTCAACATCGGCGCCGAAGGGCAACTGTATGCGGGTGCGCTCGCGGCGATTGCGGTCGGTGGCCTGCATGGCGGCAGCGGGCTGGAATGGTCGCCGTGGGTGCTGTTCCCGCTGATGCTACTGGCTGCTGCGCTGGCGGGCGCCGCATTGCTGCTCGGCCCCGCGCTGATGAAGCAGAAGCTCGGCGTCGACGAAGTGGTCACGACGCTGCTGTTCAACTTCATCGTGCTGCTGTTCGTCGGCGCGATGCTCGACGGCCCGATGAAGGACCCGACGGCGATGGGCTGGCCGCAGAGCGTCGCCCTGAACGGCGATCTGGAACTGGGCAAGCTGATCGAGGGCACGCGCGTGCACAGCGGGCTGCTGTACGCGACTGCGCTGGCGGCCGCGATGTGGGCGTTGTTCCGCTTCACGACGCTCGGGTTCCGCATCCGGGCTGTCGGCGCCAATGCACGTGCAGCAGCGTTTGCGGGCATCCCGGTCACACGCACGGTGGTGATGGTCGCTTTGCTGTCGGGCGGACTTGCGGGGCTGGCGGGTGCCATCGAGGTCGCGGGCCGCACGGGATACGTCACGCTCGACATGTCGCCGGGCTATGGCTATAGCGGCATCGTGATCGCCATGCTGGCGGGCCTGCACCCGGTCGGCGTGCTGCTCGCGAGCGTGTTCGTCGCGGGCGTGCTCGTCGGTGCCGACAGCATGAGCCGCGCGATCGGCGTGCCCACCTACATCGCGGACGTGATCGTCGCCGCCTCACTGCTGTCGGTGCTGGTCGCGACGCTGCTCACGCAATACCGGGTGCGCTGGAAATGATGGATCTGCTCAATTCCATCATCGACATCCTCGGCAATGCCTCGTTCTGGGTGGCGGTGTTGCGCATCGCGACGCCACTCATCTTTGGCACGCTCGGCGTGTTGCTTTGCGAGCGCGCAGGCGTGCTCAACCTCGGCATTGAGGGCATCATGGTGGCCGGGGCTTTCGCCGGCTGGCTCACCGTGTACGCCGGCGGATCGCTATGGCTGGGCGTGCTGGTTGCGGCGCTCACCGGCGCGGCGTTCGGACTGCTGCATGCGTGGTTGACAGTGGGGCTAGCGTTGTCTCAGCACGTTGCGGGGCTGGGCATCACCATGCTCGCGACGGCGCTGTCGTACTACGGCTATCGCGTGAGCTTTCCGAAGGTGAACACGCCGCCGACCGTGACGCCATTTGCGCCGATGGACTGGCTGCCGATCCCGGTGTTTGATGCGCAGACGCCGCCGACGCTGCTGGCGCTGGTGCTGGTGCCGTTGATCGCCTGGCTGCTGTATCGCACGCCAATTGGCCTGGCCGTGCGCATGGTCGGCGAGAACCCGCATGCGGCCGAAGGTCAGGGCGTCTCGGTCACGGCCGTGCGTACGGGCGCCATCGTTGCGGGCTCGGCCTTGATGGGTGTCGCAGGTTCCTTCCTTACGCTCTCCGCGTTCAACGCGTTCTTCTTCAACATGATCAATGGCCGCGGCTGGATCTGCGTGGCACTGGTCGTATTCGCCGCATGGCAGCCCGGCAAGGCGCTAGTCGGCGCGTTGCTGTTCGCCTTCTTCGATGCGCTGCAACTGCGGCTGCAACAGTCCGGCGACGCGGTGCTGCCGTATCAGTTCTACCTGATGCTGCCCTATGTGCTGTCGATCGTCGCGCTAATCCTCGTCGCACGACGGGCGACGTATCCGCAGGCGCTGATGAAGCCGTATCGCAAGGGCGAGCGTTGATGCGTGGCGGGCTGCCTTTGACGCCCGATACGACGAACACGCTGCCGTCCCCGCGGCGGCGGGGACCCAGACCGAGCTCAAGTCGACGTTCCCAACGCAGCAACCGGTGGCGACCACGGTCTGGATTCCCGCCTTCGCGGGAATGACAGCGTGCCAAAGCCACCCGCAGCGACGATGCACAATATCCGCTCCACGCGCCCGCAACTGACGGACTCCAACGCATGCTTGACCTGCTGATCACCAACGCCAACCTCCCCGATGGCCGCACCGGCATGTCCGTCGCGGTGCACGACGGCAAGATCGCCGAAGTCGCGCCACACATCGAGGCGCAAGCGCACGAGACCCTCGACGCAGGCGGCATGCTGCTGTCACCCCCTTTCGTGGACCCGCACTTTCACATGGACGCCACGCTGAGCTACGGCCTGCCGCGCGTCAACGCGAGTGGCACGCTACTCGAGGGCATCGCGCTGTGGGGGGAGCTGAAGCCAACGCTGACGGCCGACGCCATCATCGAGCGCGCCCTGACCTATTGCGACTGGGCGGTCGCCAAGGGCTTGCTGGCTATCCG
>ENA-UOYA01000524-UOYA01000524.1-activated-sludge-metagenome-genome-assembly--contig:-NODE-524-length-48845-cov-11.407358_pt1 | contig 48845 bp, 42 predicted proteins | sample MGYA00238163_ERZ764804 | MGnify/ENA primary metagenome ERZ764804 (study PRJEB28919, sample SAMN05720223) | activated sludge metagenome | isolation source: Anaerobic digester | place: Hong Kong...
TTTTTGAGCGTTTGTATTATATCACGTCAAACGGCGATTGTAAACCCTTTTTTAACAATAGGTTTCCAATTGGTTTGCAGGCGTTTTAAGCCGCTTTGCCGCACTATCGCCCCGCCGACTGAAAGGCCGGGGTTTGCCTTCGGACAACGCCTGTCCGCCGCGTTGTAAGCTGTTGTCGAAAAACAGGTTTCCAATATGATTTTTGCGGTTTTAAGGAGGTTTTTGCCATATACCCGCTTACTTTTCGACGAGCCGCAGGTTGCGTAAAAGCGTTTTCGCGCCCCGCCACGCGAACGCCCGCCCGCCGTAGGCTTTGCGGAACTGCCCGGGCGAAAGCCCTTCGAGATGCTCTCGCGAGATTGACCAAAGCTCCTGCCCGCAGGAGGACGCCTTCTCCGCGCCCCGATTGCGGGGGCACGCCAGCTGGCAGAGATCGCAGCCCCAGACGCAGGGCGCTTTTCTAAGCGCGCTTTCCTCCTCGGGCGAAAGCTCGCCTTTTTTCTGTGTCAGATACGACAGGCACCTTTCGCGCTTAAAGCTCCCGGACAAAGCGGAGGTAGGGCAGGCGGCGGCGCACAGGCCGCAGCCGTCGCAGCAGGCGCACGCGCTTTCGACGCCCTCGAACGGCAGCGTGGTCAAAATCTCGCCAATAAAGACAAAGGAACCGAAGCGGGGCGTGATAAGAAGATTGTTGCGTCCGCGCACTCCGAGCCCCGCCCGGCACGCCGCGTCCACCTCGCGAATGGGCGAATTGTCGGCAAACGGCAAAAACACATGCCCGGGCGCGAGAGCCTTGAGCTCGGCCGCCGCCCTTTCAAGCATATTCATAAGCGTTACATGGTAATCGGGTACTACGGCGTAAAGCGAAAGATTGCGGCCGGGCCTGTCGCCGCTGTAATAGGGATGGATGCCCACCAGTATGCTTTGTATCCCTTCGGGCAGGGTCCGGCGTCCCGCGGCTGCTTGCCTAAGGGCCTGCGGCGCAAACCGGCATACCCCCGCCTCTGCAAACCCCGCGCCGACAAGCTTTGCGAGCACCTTATGAGCCGTCATGCGCGTACCCCCTTTTTGTAAAAGCCCTCCGCAAGCCGCGCCATATCACCAATATGGCGAAAAATTTTATCCCTGTCCAGTATGCCAAAAATCCGCGCCGATTGCAAGCCCGGCGGGGTAAATCTTTACAAAAATTGAGAATTCCGCTATAATCATAGAGGCTTGACAGTAAGAACACCCTCATGCTTAAAAGGAGGCCGACTCCATGGCCGAAACACCGCTCGTCGACGCGCTGCGCGCATACGCCGCCCGGACGCCGGCGCGATTCCATATGCCCGGACACAAGGGCTTTCCGCCGGCCTGTGCGCCGCAGGCTTTGTCGGGCGCTTATCTTCTTGACGTGACCGAACTCTCGGCTACCGGCAGCCTGTACGACAGAGACACGCCCGACGGACCGTTTGCGCGGGCGGAAGACCTGGCGGCCCGGGCGTTCGGCGCCGACGCGACACTTCTTTGCGCCGGCGGGGCGACCCTGTGCATACAGACGCTGGTGTTTTCGCTTTGCGGCAAGGGCTTACCCCTGCTCGTCGACCGCCACAGCCACAAGGCCGTGTTCCACGCCGCAGCGGCCTACGGGCTGGAGGTGTCGTGCGTCGCACCGGAATTCGACAGCCAAAAGGGTCTGTACAAGGGGCTGACGGCCCAAGATGTGCGCGGTGCGCTCGAACGGGAGGCCGCCTGCGCCGTATTCGTCACAAGCCCCGACTATTACGGCGCTATGGCCGATATCGCGGGTATAGCCGACGTGTGCCGCGAAAGGGGCGTCGCGCTAATCGTGGACAACGCCCACGGTACCCATCTCGCTTTCCTTAAGGGCGGCGCGCTTCACCCATTGCGCCACGGCTGCGACGCCTGCGTGGATTCCACCCACAAGACCCTGCCCGCCCTGACGGGCGGCGCTTTTTTGCATATCCTCGGCGAAAGGTTCGACAAAGCCCGGCTCAAGGGCGTTATGTCCATGCTGGGCTCCTCCAGCCCGTCGCATCTCATCACCGCGTCGCTGGACGCCGCACGCGCATTCGCCGAAGTTAGTGCCGGCGAGTTCGACCGCCTCTGCGAGCGCTGCGGCGAGCTTCGGGCGGCCCTTATCAAGGCGGGCATACCGTGTCTTGACGACCGCATGCGCGACCCGCTGCGCATCGTTGTCGATACGGGCGCGGCAGGGCTTGACGCGAGGCGAGCGGCCGCCCTGCTTGAAGAGCGCGGGGTGTTCTGCGAGATGGCCGACAGCCGGTATCTGGTGCTGCTGCCCTCGCCGCACAACAAAGATAAAGAATTTCAGTTGTTTTTATCAGCAATTTGCAGTATAATAAAAACAGAGGAACGTCTTGGCCGTATCCCGCCCGCCTGTGAGCCGGTCGCCGGCGAAAAGGTTCTTTCCATCAGGGAAGCGGTCCGCCGCCCGAGCCGTTTGGTTTCAGCCCTTGAGGCGGCGGGGCATATCGCCGCGGAGGTGGTTTGCGCATATCCGCCCGCGTCCGCCGTAGCCCTGCCGGGTGAGCACATCACGCCCGAGGCTGCGCTGTGGCTTTCCCGGCAAACGCCGGGCGTCCGGGTCGCGGTGGTGGACGGCATACCCTGAGAGCTTTCCGCGCAAGACTTCCCGCGTACATTAACTTTAACCGGCGGCTCAAAAAGCCTTTAGTCCGGTTTTCCGACAGAAAGGATGGATCGTCGTGAAGATGATTCTGGCGGTCGTCAACAACGACGACAGCAACGCTCTGATGAGGGCCCTGACAAAAGAGGGCATCCAGGCGACAAAGCTCGCCTCCACCGGAGGCTTTCTGATGAGCGGCAATACGACCTTCATGATAGGCGTGGACGAAAAGCGCGTGGATTTCGTCATGGACGTCATCAGGCGCCACAGCAGCAAGCGCAAGCAGCTTGTGCCGTCCTCCACCTCCATGAGCGGCGTTTACTCCTCCTTCCCCGTCGAGGTGACGGTGGGCGGAGCCATTGTTTTTGTGCTCGATGTTGAAAGGTTTGAAAAGATTTGAGCCTTGCCTGCAACCCCTTCGGCCTTGAGGGAAACGACCATCTGCTGCGCTCGCTTTTCTCCGGCGGACGCGACAGGCGCCTTTCGCACGCCTACGTTATAGCCGGACCGGCCGGCAGCGGCCGGCATCTGCTCGCCCGTACCATCGCCGCGGCCGCGCTTTGCACAAACGAGGGCGCGTCGCGCCCCTGCGGCATTTGCGGCGGCTGCAGAAAGGTTGCGTCCCGCATACACCCCGACGTCGCGGTGACAGCGGCGACCGATTCGGGCTCTGTGACGGTGGACGCCATCCGCGCCCTTAAACGCGACATCTTTATAGCCCCGGCGGAAGGGAATAGGAAAATCTATATCGTGGAGCGGGCCGACCGGATGACGATACAGGCCCAGAACGCGCTTTTAAAGGTGCTGGAGGAGCCGCCCTCCTACGGTATGATAATCCTCTTGTGCGAGACCGCCCAGGCCCTCGCCCCCACCATCCTGTCGCGCGCGGTGGTGCTGCGGCTCTCGCTGCCCGATACAGAGGCGGGCGTAAGGGCGATACTCCGGCAAATGCCGGCGCTTGACCCGGTGGACGCAAAGGCTGCGCTCGAAAAAGCGGGCGGCTGTGTCGGAGCCGCGCTTAACAGCCTCTTAAAGGACGATGACAGCCGGCTCTCAGAGCTCGAAAGGCTGTACGGGGACCGCCTTGCAGGCAAAAGCAGGGCTGATTTCCTGGCCCTGCATCCCAAGCTCTCCCAAAGCCGGGAGCTTCTTCTGATGTTCTCCGACCTTATGTACCGCCGCCTTTGCGCACTTCTCAGAGAAAGGGCGGCCGGCCGGCCGGCCGGGGACAGGCATACGCCGTACGGCTTTGTACCGGACGCCAGCGCGCTCGCGCTGCTGGAGCTTTTCCGCGACACAAAGGACAGAACCGAGCGAAACGGCAACGTTTCTTTGTGCGCTTTTTATCTGTTAGCCGATAGTTGGGAGGTAACACATTGACGGAAATTATAGGAGTGCGCTTCAAGCGCGTCGGCAAAATCTATTATTTCGACCCTGTCGGCCTTCAATTTTCAAAGGGCCAGTCGGTCGTGGTGGAAACTGCCCGAGGCATCGAGCTCGGGCAGATAGCCATCCCCAATAAATCGGTGGAGGACAGCAGCGTCGTCTCCCCCTTAAAGCCGGTCATCCGCGCCGCAACACAGCAGGACCTTGACCGGGTCAAGGAAAACGAAAAAAAAGAGAAGGAAGCGTTCGACATCTGCGTCCAGAAGATTCAGGAGCACAAGCTCGACATGAAGCTTGTGGACGTGGAGTACACCTTCGACAATAACAAGATACTTTTCTACTTCACTTCCGAGGGCAGAGTCGATTTCCGAGAGCTGGTAAAGGACCTTGCTTCGGTGTTTCGCACGCGCATAGAGCTGCGGCAGATAGGCGTCCGCGACGAGGCAAAAATGCGCGGCGGGCTCGGCATATGCGGTCAGCCCTTCTGCTGCTCGTCCTTCCTCGAGGAGTTCCAGCCCGTGTCCATCAAGATGGCCAAGGAGCAGTCGCTCTCGTTAAATCCCGCCAAGATATCCGGCACCTGCGGGCGGCTCATGTGCTGCCTGAAATACGAGCAGGATGCTTACGAGGAGCTGCTCGCCAAAACCCCACGGGTCGGCGCCACGGTGGAAACGCCCGATTTTACCGGCGTTGTGACGGAGGTAAACCTCCTGCGCGGCATCGTGAAGGTGCGTCCGGAGACAACCGGCAACGGCGAGGTTCTGCCGCGTACGTATACCCTTGACCAACTGCGGGGCAAGGACCAACCGCCGACAGAGGCCGCAGACGCCTTGTCAGAGGAGCCGGATGAGCCGTCGCTTGACGCGTCCGATGCCGGTACAGGAGAGCCAGTCCCGGAAAACGGAGGCGTCCCCGGAGAGAAGGCGGAGGTTTCCAAGCAGGAGAGCGAGGACAAGCCCAGCGGCAAGCGGAGCCGCGGGCGCAGGGGCGGGCGCGGCCACCACAAAAACAATAAGCCGGCCCCGAGGCAAAACGCCGAATAAACCCTTTGCCGCAAGGCGAGGCTTTACGCCCGCCCGTACGGCGGAACGCGCGTTTTTCACGTCAAAAACACTAAAAAAGGTATATGTTTTGGCGCTTTTTACAAAGCGTTTGTGTTGCTTCTTAGTAATTTTCACCTCCCCTTATTTTTACCTTGCAATTTTTTTTAAAACTGCTAAAATAGGTACAGGAGTTTTAAGGGAGGTAAAACCATGGCATATTTCATTAACGACGATTGCATTAACTGCGGTGCGTGCGAAGCGGAATGCCCTACCAATGCCATCTCCGCAGGCGACACCAAATATGTGGTGGACCCTGACGTATGTGTGGATTGCGGCGCGTGTGCTTCTGTGTGCCCCGTCGACGCGCCCAAACCCGAATAAATCGAGCGCCAAAAATTTTCGGCCTGCAACCTGTGCTTTACGGCGCAGGTTGTTTTCCTGTTTTTCGGATTTGCACGGCGCGCGCCGCCCACAAATCTAAAAACACCGCATGCAGCATGGCATAGTCGGCCGCGGCCGGCGCATATTAAGCGGTGTGGGAAAGGCTGGCGAACGCCGCAGCGACCCGTTTCATCACGCCGCGTTTTTTATAATGCGATACCGCCAAAGGAGGCGCCTTAAATGGAAAAACGCCCCCCCGTCTCGCTGTATCTCGTAGCCACGCCTATCGGCAACCTCGGCGACCTTTCGCCGCGAGCCGCCAAAACTCTGGAAGAGGCCGACTTCATAGCGGCGGAGGATACGCGCAACACCCTCAAGCTTTTGAACCATATCGGCGTCAAAAAGCCCCTCGTCAGTTATTTCGAGCACAACCGCCGGGAGCGCGGAGAGGAGATCTGCGCCCGGCTTCTAAACGGCGAGGTGTGTGCGCTTGTCACCGACGCGGGCACTCCCGCCATCTCCGACCCGGGCGAGGAGCTGGTCGCCCGGTGCCACGAGCTTGGGCTTGGCGTCAGCGCCATACCCGGACCTTGCGCGCTGATAGCGGCGCTCGCGGTTTCCGGGCTGCCCACGGGGAGGTTTTCCTTCGAGGGCTTTTTGTCGACCAACGGCAAAACCAGGCGCGAGCATCTCGCCCTGGCGGCCAAATCCCCCTATACGCTTATTTTTTACGAAGCCCCCCATAAGCTTAAGCGCACGATTATTGACCTTTACAAGGCGCTGGGCGACCGCCGGCTGACGCTGGCGCGGGAGCTGACTAAGCTGCACGAAGAGATTATACGGACCACCCTCGCGAAAGCCGTTTCCCTTTACGAGGACACCAAGCCGCGCGGGGAATACGTGCTTGTGGTCGAAGGCAGGCCGCAGACGCCGCGTCAGGACGAGTCCTCCGTCATGCAGGAGGCTCTCAATATGGCGAGGGACTACCTTGAAAAAGGCGTTTCAAAAAGCGAAGCGGTGCGCCTTGCCTGCGCCCGCACGGGCGCCAGAAAAAATGAGCTGTACCGTCTGATAGCCGCCATGGACGCGCCCAAACAGGAAAAAGCGGAAAAAGGAGGCGACTCTCCATGCCCTCGGTAATCGCGCACTACCTGCTCAACCGAAGACTGCTCGATTCGCTGCCCGACGCCTTAAAGGCCCCCGGCGCAAAGGAGGCCTTCCTTTTAGGCGCACAGGGGCCGGACGTGCTTTTCTACGCCGGCCAGCCCTCGCTCAAGGGCAAAAATCTCATCAACAAAGCCAGCTCGCGGCTGCACGGCGACCTGGCCGAGCTGGGCCTTGAAGCCATGCTGCAAGCCGTGCGCCAAGCTTCTCCCGACAGCCGGCCGGCGCTTGAGGCGTATCTGAAGGGCTTCCTCTGCCATTACTGCCTTGACAGGCGGCTGCACCCCTATATCCACTGGGCCGCCGACCGTCTTGGCGACGCGTCCAAAACAAGAACCGGCGGGCTTTGCCTGCACTTTCGCGTGGAAACGGCCCTCGACATCATCCTGCTGCGCAGTGAAACAGGCCAGACCATCTTAGACTTCAAACCCAAAACGGCGCTGCCCCGATGCCCCGAGACGGAGGCGCTCATAGCGGGTCTTTACGCCAAGGTTATCGCCGCTGTGCTGGGGAGCGAGCCGCCCTTAGCCCTGCTTCGCGGCGCCTTTAGAAGCATGCGGCGGGCCCTCTGGTTCTTTTACAGCCCGTGGGGCATCAAGCGCGGACTTTTTGCCTTCTGCGAACGCTTTGTCAGCGAAAACCGCCGCTTTTACACCGCCCTCTCCCACACCGTGACGGAGGACCTTCTCATGGATTACGGCAACTTCGCATGCAACGCGTGGGAAAACCCGTTTACGGGTGAGCGCAGCTTTTGTTCGGCGCTTGAGCTGTTTGAAGAGACAGTCGCCGAATGCCGTAAGCTGTTGGCCGCCGCCGACGAGCTTCTTAAGGGAAGCGGAGAGCTTTTTTGCCTGTCGTGCGGGCTGATGTTCAGCGGCGAGCCGCTCCCGGCGCGCCCCGCATCTTGCAGCAGCAAATGAATCGGGCCGCCAATGTGCATTTTTTGGCCGGCGGACGTATATCCTTTAATGGAAGGAAAATCGACCATGCGGAAAATAAAGAGCTTTTCCATAAACCATGACCTTCTGCCGATCGGGCTCTACCTGTCAAGGCAGGACGGCGATATCTCCACCTACGACCTGCGCTTCAAGCGCCCAAACGCGGGGGATTATCTCGAAAACGCCGCCCTTCATACCCTCGAGCACCTTATCGCGACCTATGTGCGCAACAGCGCGCTGGCCTCCCATGTGGTCTACTTCGGGCCGATGGGCTGCCGCACCGGCTTTTATCTGCTGTTAAGGGACCTCCCGCCCGGACAGGCCGTTAATTTAGTGAAGGAAGCCCTGCTTTTCGTTTGCCGTTTCGAGGGAGATATCCCGGGAGCAGAAATGCGGGAATGCGGTAATTACCTCGAGCACGACCTCGAGGGCGCAAAAACCCAAGCGCGCGCATATTATGATAGTATCCGGCTGTGTACGGCCGACAGTCTCGCCTATCCCGCTACCGACGGCTGATTACAGTTTTGTTAAATGTGATAAAAAATTTAGGCGTTTTGCACAAAACACCCCTCTTCGCCTTGATTTGTTACAAAAAATCGGGTAAACTGTAACCGTTGTAACCGAATTGTAACTTTTGAGGGGAGTGATACGGTGACCGGACAGCATAACCTCAGCGAATTAAAAAAATCTCCGGCATCGGGCACTTCAGGGCCTGGACCTGCGCGCGGGCGCAGGAACAAGGCCAGAAACCATTCCAAAGGTCTGCTCGTTACATTAAAAGAATACGCCGCGCGGCGTCTGTTGCTTGCAAAGAGGACTGCCGCTGGCTTTTTTGCCGCTGTGTCAAAAAACACGAGAGGCTTTTTCTCCGGCTTAGTCACGGGGCTTTCGGGCTTTTTCAAAGCCGTTTCCCGGGGCCTTTCGCGCGTTTTTGCCAGCGGCCTTCTGATGGGCGTCTCCATACTGTACCATAAGGCAAAGCGCCAGCTTAAGAAAAACAGCCTTGAGATATTCCGCTTTGTCGAGCGTTCGTCAAGGCTTTGGCTTCCTATCGGCGTGCTGGTTCTGCTCGTGTCCATCTTCCTCTCCGCCAACACCTATTGCATCGCCCTCAAGGTCATCGTAGACGGCGAAATGCTCGGATATGTCCACGGTCAGGATGACTATGAAAAAGCCCGCGTCGGCGCCGAAAACAGCATCGCCGCCATGGTGGGCAACCAATATCTGCTCGACAAGGAGCCCCAGTACGAGTTTGCCATCGTCAAGCGGGAGGATATCACCGACATTAAAAAAATAGAGGGCGAGCTGACCAAAACCGCCCAGGAAGACCTGGATCAGACCTACGGCCTTTATCTCGACGGCGAGCTCGTGGCCGTCAACGAAAGCCAAGACGACCTTGTTGACCTGCTCGACGCCATAAAGGAGCCCTACCTTTCCGACATTACCGGCGAGACCGCCGAATTTATAAAAACGGTGGAGATAAAAAAGGACGTCTATCCCAAAAACCTGCTCCGCGATATCGACGAAATACGCGGAATGCTGATGATAAGCGAGGATTCGGTTACCTATACCGTAAAGGCGGGCGACACCGCCAGCGGCATAGCCGACAAGTTTTCCCTCTCGCTGGCCTCCCTCAAGACCCTTAACAAGGGCGTCAACGTAAACAAAATAACGCCCGGCCAGAAGCTCAAGATAGGCAACGCCGGCACCGTCCTCGGCGTGAAGGTCGTCAGGACCATCAAGTACAACGAGGTAATAGATTATTCCACCGAGACGCAAAAGACAAGCTCGCTTTACAAGGGCGAGCAGAAGGTCAAAAATCCCGGCTCCAAGGGCACCCGCGAAATCACCGCGACTGTCACCCTTGTAGACGGCGAGGAGACCGAACGCGTTATAAACAGCAAAAGGGTCGTCAAGGCGCCCGTCAACCGGGTCGTTTTAGTCGGCACCAAGTCGGTTGCTCCGTCGGGGACCTTCCGCTGGCCGGTGGGCGGCACAGGCGGCACCATCACGTCCACCTTCTATGACAGGCGCGGCAGCCGCCGCCACAACGCTATCGACATCGCCGCCCACAGGGGTACGCCCATCCTGGCCGCCGACGGCGGCACGGTGTATTCGGTCAGCTATTCCGGGTCCGGTTACGGCAACCAGGTAGTCATCGACCACGGCAACGGCGTCCGAACCCGTTACGCCCACTGCTCCAAGATTCTGGTGAAAAAAGGCCAGAAGGTGCCCAAAGGATACAAGATAGCCACCATGGGCAGCACGGGCTGGTCTACAGGGCCCCACCTGCACTTTGAGATCATGAAGGTTAAGGGCGGCTCCGTAACCTTTGTTAACCCCCTCACCCTTGTGGGGAAAAAGTAAGCGGCACGAAAGCCGCGACAGCCGCTAAAGCCACGACCAAAACAGAACCGTTGTCCTGATTTTACAGGCGCACCGGTTCTGTTTTTGCTTTGCGGCGTTTTAACGCCCGGACGAAAGGTGCCGTCGTATACCCTCCGCAACCGCGTCGGCCATCCTCTGCCGGTTTTTCGGGTCGAGATACCAGCCGTATTCGCGTATGTTGTTCATAAATCCGAGCTCCAGTAGCACGCTGGGAAATTCCTGCGCCAGCGTGACTGCGTAGGAAGCGCGCGAAACGCCTATGACCGGGCGCCCCGTAAGTTCGCCGATAGTCTGTAGCAGCGTTTTTGCCGCGCTTTGCGACCACAGGGTGCTGTAAAAGGCGATGGAGCCCTCGTAAAGCGAGCCGTCCACCGCCCGCTCCATGGAATTGAAATGGACCGACAAGGCAAGGTCAGGCGACGCTTTGCGCAAGATGTCGGGTATCTCGCGCGATGCGTGCCAGGTGTGCGCGTTTTTGCGCGTGAAAAACACCCCGGCGCCCAGCTTTTCCAGCGCTTTGCCGATACGCAGCGCCATGTCGAGATTAAGATCGTCCTCCACCGGGCCGTAATGCCACAGCGGGCCTACCGCGCCTCGGTTTTTTCCGTGTCCCGGATCAATGGCAATTACGCCGCCGGAAAGCGGAGCCGGCCCCTTTCCGGGCGGCGGGGGGTTTTTGAACGACACCCTCAGCGCGCCCTTGTCATACCGCGCCTGCCAGCCGTAAAACCCGCCCTTTACGGTATAGTAGAAGCGGTATTCCGTGCGCCCGCCAAAGCCGAACCTTTGCACGCGCGAAAAAAGCGGGTTTTCGGATATTGCTATGTACTGCACGTCCCTCTCCTCGGTATAGCACAGCGAAAGGCTGACATAGTCGCCGGTCGCCGAAAACAAAAACGGGACCGGCAGCGTCGTCTCCAGCGACAAGACGGTTTTGTCCCCGTCTGTTTTCAGGCTCCCCCCCAGCACGCGGTTGACCGGCGCGCCCGTTCCGCCGTCATGGGGCGAAGATAAGGCGGCGTCCTCCCTTTTTATAAGATAGCCGCACGCGAGGCGGATGTGTTTTTCGTCTGCGGCCGCGATGTCGTCCACCGCTCCGCGGGGTAGCAGCCCTGCGTCGCCGTACGCCTCGCCTGCCGGAGCCGCGAAAAGACGCGCCCCGTCGGCGGTTACCATGGCTGTGCAAGACTCGCCGGGGCACACCGTTATCCCGTCCGCCGTAACCGTGTCGGTCACGCCGTCCTTTACGGCGGTAAACACCACGCCGCCGAGCGATGTATTCTCTTTTTCGGCGACGGAAAAAACCTCAAGTTCTCCCGTGTAAAGTCCGCCGCCCCGGTGCCCCAGCAAAACCGTCCGCCCGCCCGCCGTGACGCTCACCTCGCTGCCCTGTGGCGCGCGTGCGCAAAACCAGAGCGGCGAGCGTCCGTAATACACTGCGCCGCTTCGCGGAAAAACGCTATCCCTTTGAATAATCTCCTTTTTTGCCTCGGGCAAAAGGCGCCGTACCGTACGGGTGACCGTCTCCCCGCCGCAGGTGAATGTAAACTTGTTTTCGCCGAAATGTAAGGGAAGGTACGCCGAAAAAAAACCGTTGTCGTCGAGGGTGGCTGCGGCGCCGTTTATCTTAAGCGTCGTTCCCGGGGGCGCCGCCCCGAACATGTGGATGCGGTCGGCTATTGTTTCGCCGTCCTGCGGGTCGGCCAGTATGATGCCTCTGGCCGGGAAGCTTGCCACCCTTGACGCGCTGGCGTAGTAAGAGGAAATGCTGTCGAAAAGGCCAAGCACATTGTTTTTTATCGTCTTGTAGCCGTAAAACAGGCTCCCGGCGTAGCCGTTTTTATGGCGGGCGTAGTTTACCTGCCGAATCAGCTCGTCAGCCTCGGCCCAGGTATCGTCGACGGCGATCTGAGCCTTGTCGCCCGCCTTATACGCCGCATGCCCCGGCACAAAGCGGACCGACGTGCCCCGCACCGTTTCGCTCCACCAATCGCAGAGCTTGTCGAACTGCGCGGGAGGGTATTCCATGCTCCAGTAAATCTGCGGCGTGATATAGTCGAGCCATTCGTTTTTTACCCATGCGTAGCTGTCGGCGTACTGAGCGACATAGCTTTGAAAACCGCTCGTATCGGAGCCGAGGGGGTTTGTTGAAGCATTGGCCCATATCCCGAAGGGGCTCACACCGAAAAGGACCGAGGGGCGCTCGGCCTTTATGGCTTGGTATACGCTTTTTATAAGTGCGTTTACGCTGTCGCGCCTGAACTTTGCAAGGGTCTTGCCCTTTCCGTACCGCTGATAGGCCTCGCTGTCGTCAAACTGCGCGCCCGTCACGGGGTACGGGTAAAAATAGTCGTCAAAGTGTATGCCGTCCACTTTATAGTTGCGGACTATCTCCATCACGCCCTCGGTCACCAGCTCACGCACCTGCGGCAGGCCCGGGTTGTAATAGAGTTTGCCGTCGGCGTAAGGCACCACCCATTCGGGATGACGCCGGGCGGGATTTTTCTCCGAAAGGGCGGTAACGTCCTGCCGTGGCGAAGCTTTGGTGCCGTTTGTGACACGGTAGGGATTTACCCATGCGTGGACGAAAATACTGTTTTTGTGCGCCCGTTCAATAAGATACGCGAGCGGGTCAAAGCCGTCGGGCAGCCCGGAGCCCTGCTCTCCGGTAAGATATTCCGAGACGGGAAAGATGTCCGATTTATATAGGGCGTCGGAGGTCGGCCTTACCTGGAATATGATGGTGTTAAGGCCCAGCCGCTTTACGGTGTCCACGATATCGTCAAGCTCGGCCCTTAAGGCGTCGGCGCCAAGCCCCTGCTTGGACGGAAAATCAATATTGCCTACCGAGGCTATCCACACCCCGTTTATCTCTATGTCCTCTCCCGCCGGCGACTCATCTTTTCCGGAGGACCCGCCGCTCGACGACCCGCCCGACGGCTCAGCCGCACCGCTCGACGTCCAAGACACATCGCTCGAAGTAGACTCCGCGCCGCCCGATGGCCCGCCGCCTTGCGAGCCGCTTAGCCGCGAGGACGCTTGCGGGGCCTCGTCCGAAAGGGCCGAAAGCAAATAAAAGGTAACGGCGGTTAGCAAAAGACAAAATAATGCGTATAAAAGAAGCCTTGACCCCTTGATTACCTTCATCGCCGTTTCCCCCTCTTCTTTTCGAAGAGCAAGCCTTGCGCAAGGCCCTGTCTACCCACATGCGTTTTTCCCGCTTGCGTAAAGCTTGTCCTATATAATTGTATATATGCAAAGACGAGCCTTTATATGCATGTACCGGAGGAAGGTTTGCTTAACTTATAAAAACGGATAAAAGGGAAGGTTTCGCACGATAAAAAACAAAAGCGCGGCGATACATATACAGCACAGCATTACGTGCTTTGATATGCGGTCGTAAAGACGCAGACTGGCAAACAGCTTTAAATGGTATGCGGCCAGAACAAAGAAACACCATAAACCGAGCAGCAGCAAAAACGGATTATAGCTTGCGGCACGGAGAAAGTTTAAGCGCAAAAGCTCGCGGAAGGCGCGTGTTCCGCCGCAGGCCGGACAGCGAAAACCGGTGAATCTGTAAAGAGGGCAATAGGGTAGCAAAGGAGCCAGCCTGTTTTCAAAAGCCGCGGCAACCGCCACCGCAGCGGCCAGCAGTGCGTCGACTGCCAGCAAACGACGCCTTTTGATTTTTATACTGCTTATACTGCCCTTTTTCACGCCGGCCAGCAAAGCCGCCGCACCTCCCTTATCGCGACCCTTTTCGCCTACGGCTAAGGGGCGTTTCTCCAGCGTTTTACACGCGGTTTCTCGCCCCCAGTATATAAAAGCCCGGACGGTTTGTCAATAAACAGCCTGTTTCAGCAAGTTTTTATCTCATAAACATTAAACTTACCGATATTCTATACATTATTACAATTGAAAAAACGCCGTTTCTGTGATATACTTAACTAAGAGTGTAAGCTTTTTTATATTCTTTTTATTTTTCGGATAAACCTATGTCTTTAAACCTATTTTGCGGCGGGAGAGCGGCGTTTGGACCCCCGTCTTTTCCGTTGTAAGTCTCGCACCGAAATTTTGCGAGATTTTTGTCGCGCTTATTTCCGTTTATACGTCCCCGCTCGCTCGCTTTCTTATTTTTCGGAGGGATTTTTATGCAATCGTTTCAAAGTGTTTGGGATAAAGCGTCGGAGAACCTTTCCTCTTCGGTGACGGGCGTTTCCTACGACCTGTGGATCAAATCCTTAAAACCCGTCGATTTCAACGGCGAAACAGCCGTCTTTTCCGTTCCGTCCTATTTTCACCGCAATATCGTGGTGTCAAAGTACCTGGAGGCCATACGGAAGGCCATGGCCGAAACCCTCGGCTTTGATGTGGATATACGCATAGAAACCGACGCCGACATCCCGAAGGCCCAGAAAAAAGAGGAGCAGACGGAGGCTTCCGATGAAGACGCAGATCTCGGCCTCGAATCGTTTATCCCCTCCATTTCCATAAACGAAGAGTACACCTTCGATAATTTTATAGTAGGCAATTCCAACCGCTTCGCCCACGCGGCCTGCCAGGCCGTGGCCGCCAACCCCGCCGGAGCCTATAACCCCCTTTTCATACACGGCGGGTCGGGCCTTGGGAAGACGCATCTTCTCTACGCCATCCAAAACGAGCTGCGCAAGCGCTGTCCCGCCTACAAGATACTGTATATAAAAGGCGAGGATTTTACAAACGAGCTTATAGAGGCCATAAGCCAGTCCAAAACCACCGAATTTCGAAATAAGTATCGCAGCGTGGACCTACTTCTGGTGGACGATATACAGTTTATAGGCGGAAAGGATTCCACGCAGGAGGAATTTTTCCACACCTTCAACACCCTATATGAAGCCAACAAGCAGATTGTGCTTGTTTCCGACCGCCCGCCAAAGGAGATACAACGCCTTGAAGACCGCCTTCGCGGCCGCTTTGAATGGGGGCTTATAGCCGATATACAGTCTCCCGATTACGAGCTTCGCATGGCCATTATCCGTAAAAAGGCGGAGCTTCTCAAGCTTAAACTTCCCGACGACGTGGTGGAATTCATCGCCACCCGCCTGAAAAATAACGTACGCCAGCTCGAGGGCGCTTTAAAAAAGACCATGGCTTATTATGTTCTGACCGGCACGCCTCCTAATATCCTCACCGCCCAAAACGCCATACGCGATATTTTAAACGAAAACGAGCCAGTTTCCATAACCATAGACCGCATCATTACGGAGGTCAGCCGGTTTTACAACATAAAGGCCGACGACCTCAAAAGCAAAAAACGCACAGCGGAGATAACCTTAGCCCGTCAGGTCGCAATGTATATCATCCGCGAGATCACGCAGGTTTCCCTCCCTTATATAGGGGAGGAGTTCGGGGGAAGGGACCACTCCACCGTCCATCACGCCATTACGAAAATAGAGGATCTTATTCGCAAAAATGCCACCTTCAAGAATAACGTGCAGGACCTTATAAGAAACATAAAGGAAAAATAAATTACCAAAATTTAAACGTTTCCCTGTGGATAATATTTTCATCGCTATTCTTTTTTCCAAGTTTTTATCAAAACTAAAGGCTCATTTTTCCACAACATGAACGCAGATTGTTTTCTCTTTTTCGCCTTTGCTTTGTTTTTAGTTTTTTTCCACAGAGCGCGTTTTTTTAAAAAAGCCGTCCTTCCCTGAAAACACCGGGCAAAAAAAGTTTTACACAGAATGCACGCCCCCTATTACGATTACTTTTATATTTAATCCTTTTTTATTTATATAAGAAGCTTTCCGTCAAAAAAGAGCGCGCAAAAGAAAGGAATGATCCCCGTGAAATTTTCTTGTGAAAAGAACCTTCTCATTGAGGCGGTAACAGCCGTCGCCAGGGCTGTACCGCAAAAATCGGCTGTTCAAGTTCTGGAAGGGATACTTCTTCGCTGCGCGAAAGGCAAGCTGTCGCTGACGGGTTATGATCTTGATATAGGCATAGAAAGCTCTTTGGAAGCATCGGTGCAGGAGCAGGGGGCTGTTGTGCTTAACGCGCGCATGCTAAGCGAAATAGTGCGCAAGCTGCCCGGCAGCTCTGTAAGCGTTACCTGCGGGGAAAAGAATACGGTAATTATAAGAAGCGGCGCCTCGGAATTTACGCTCTTGGGAATACCTGCCGAGGATTATCCGCAAATGCCCGAAGTCCTGGCGGAGAGGACTCTCGAAATGAGCGAGGCGGCGCTTAAAAGCACGCTTCGGCAAACCCTTTTCGCCGTATCCGACAACGAAAACAGGCCTATACTGACCGGCTCGCTCTTCAAGGTGGACAAGGATGTCCTCACGGTTGTGTCTGTGGACGGCTTCAGGCTCGCCATGCGGACAGAGACGGTGAAAAATCCGTCGATGGAGCAGTTTTCCTTCGTTGTGCCGGGCAAGGCTTTGGCGGAGGTCGCGCGGCTTTGCGGTGAAAGCGACAGGGCGGTGTATATTTCTCTGGCAAAAAAATATATACTGTTTGGTTTTGAGTCGGTAACGCTGGTGTCGCGCCTTCTGGAGGGCGAGTTTATAGATTACGACAGCGTGATACCGAAGGGGGAAAAGGTGACGGCTCTGGTCGACACGGCGCTTTTGACGGCCGCAGTCGAGCGCGCGTCCCTTGTGGTAAGCGAAAAGATAAAAAACCCCGTAGTATTTAATTTCGATTTCGACAGCTTGAAGATAACGACAAAAAGCGGGGTCGGCAGCGTATATGACGAACTTTCCGTTACCCTTTCGGGCGAGCCGCTGGAGATAGGGCTGAACAACTCCTTTATGCTTGACGCTCTCAGGGCCTGTGACAGCGAAACGATAGAAATAAGCATGATCACAAGCCTTTCGCCTATAGTCATAACGGCGCCGGAGCAGTCTAAGTTCCTGTTTTTGGTGGTGCCCATGAGGTATAAAACAAATGAATGACGGCGGTCGTACAGTAGAGGTAAGGACGCGCTTTATAAGGCTGGACGATCTGCTGAAGCTTTCCGGCGTGTGCGAAAGCGGAGGTCAGGCAAAGGTTATTATTCAGTCGGGGCGGGTTAAGGTGAACGGGCGCCTGTGTGAAGAGAGGGGAAAAAAGCTTTACGACGGGGATACAGTGGAAATCGGAAGCGAGGCGCTGCGGGTGGCGGCGCCAAGAAATAAGCCAACGGATGCGGAAAAGGAAAAGAAGGACAAATGACGGCGGTAACATTGAACGTTGAGGGCTTTCGCAACCTTTCCGAGGCCGGGATAACGCTTTGTCCCGGCGTCAATGTCGTCTACGGGCCAAACGCGCAGGGCAAGACAAACCTTCTTGAGGCCCTTTGTGTCCTTTCCACCGGCAAAAGCTACAGGGCGCTGCGCGAACAGGAGCTTATAGGCCACGGCAGGGAAAACGCCCGGCTTTCCCTTGTTTACGAATCGGGAGGCGAGCAGCACAGGCTGGAGATACGCCTTTTTGCACACAAGAAAAAGGAGATGTATAGAAACGGTATAAAATTAAACCGCATGTCGGAATACATCGGCGCGTTTACGAGCGTGATATTCTCGCCGGAGCACCTCACCCTTGTCAAGGACGGCCCGGCCGAGCGGCGGAGGTTCCTTGACCTGGCGCTGTGCCAGCTTTCCAAGGGGTACCTTGGCGAAGTGACGGAATACGTCAGGATTTTGGAACGGAGAAACGCCCTGCTGAAAAGTATAGCCGAGGACCGCAGGCTCATCGATACGCTGCCGGTGTGGAACGAACGGCTCGCCCTTTCAGCCGCAAGGGTCACACTGCTGAGGCACCGGTATGTATCGCGGCTTTATCCGCTGGCAAAGCAAAGCCACGCCGAGCTTTCCGGAGGGCGGGAGACTTTGGAGCTGCGGTATCTTACCTCGTACGACGGACAGCGGTTTGAGCTTGAGGGGCTTCGCAAGTTTTTCGAGGAATGCTACAGGGATAAGGCGGAGCACGACATCCGTGCGGGGACAACCGGCGACGGCCCCCACAGGGATGATATAGATATTTTGATAAACGGCTTTGCGGCGAGGAGATACGCGTCGCAGGGGCAGCAGCGCTCTTGCGTGCTCTCCTTAAAGGAAGCCGAAGCGAGGCTTATGGAGGCCGACAGCGGCGAAAGCCCGGTCTTTCTCCTTGACGACGTGCTGTCGGAGCTCGACCGTTCGCGCCGCGAATACGTGCTCTCGGGCGGCGGCAAAAGGCAGGTCGTGGTCACCGCCTGTGACTACGACAGGGCGGTCGTGAGCGCGGGCGAACGGTTTTTTTCGGTATTGGGCGGCAGCGTCGTCGAAAGCGATGGCGGATGGAAGGAGCGTGCATGATGCTTTTGCACCTCGGGCAGGATTTTGTCGTCGGCGCGCAGGACGTGGTGGGCGTGTTTGATATGGAAAGCGCCTCGTCGTCTCAAAAGACGCGGGATTTTTTAAAAAAAGCGCAGGAGGACAGGCGCGTCGTCAACACCGCCGAAGAGCTTCCCAAGTCGTTCGTGGTATGTGTGGGGCCGGCGGGACCCATAGTCTATCTCTCGGTGCTGTCCTCCGCCACCCTGTTAAGGCGGCTCTGCTCGTTTGACGCTGTCAAGAAGGCGGGCGCCGTAGCAAAGACCGGAGGTTAACGCCGATGTTTACGGTATATAAAGCAAGGAGGCATTTTTAGAATATGCACGACAGCACAAACAGGGCCGCTTCGTATGACGAGACCCAGATACAGGTGTTAGAAGGGCTTGAGGCCGTGCGCAAGCGCCCGGGCATGTATATAGGCTCCACCTCTTCGAGGGGGCTGCACCATCTTGTTTCCGAGATTGTGGATAATTCCATTGACGAGGCTTTGGCAGGATACTGCCAAAACATCCACGTCACCATCGGAGAGGGCGATATCATCACGGTGGAGGACGACGGGCGCGGCATTCCCACCGGCGTCCACCCCAAGATGGGCATATCCACTTTGGAGGTGGTATTCACTATGCTCCACGCCGGCGGAAAATTCGGCGGCGATGGATATAAGGTGTCGGGAGGGCTGCACGGCGTCGGCGCTTCGGTCGTCAACGCCCTTTCGGAGTGGCTTGAGGTGACGGTGTACGACGGCAAAAACGAGCACTTCATGCGCTTTGAGCGCGGCGTGTGCACACATCCCCAGAAGGTCGTGGGTAAAACTACAAGGACGGGCACCACCGTCGTGTTCAAGCCCGATACCCAAATCTTCGAGGAGACGGTGTTCGACTATGAAATACTGGAAACGCGGCTGCGCGAGCAGGCCTTCCTCAACGCCGGGCTCCGGCTTGTCCTCACCGACGAGCGCGAGGGGGAGGACGGCGAAAAGCGCCGCAGCGAGATGTATTACGAGGGCGGAATCAAAAGCTTCGTGGAGCATATCAACCGCAAAAAGGGTGTCGAGACCCTGCATGACGTAATCTATATAACCGGCAGGCACAATGACAGCATGGCGGAGATCGCCATACAGTACAACGACTCCTACAACGAGATACTGCTCTCCTTCGCCAACAACATCAACACCACCGAGGGAGGAGCCCATGAAACGGGCTTCAAGACGGCCATTACCAAGGTATTTAACGAATACGCGAGAAAGCACAACCTGTTAAAGGAGCAGGACAAGAACCTTTCCGGCGAGGACGTCCGGGAGGGTATGACGGCTATAATCAGCGTAAAGCTCCGCGACGCCCAGTTTGAGGGACAGACCAAAACCAAGCTCGGCAATTCCGAAATCCGCGCCCTGGTCGACGACATTGTTTCCACCAAGCTGGCCGATTATCTCGAGGAAAACCCCGCTGTCGGCCGCGCTATTTTAGACAAGGCTATCATGGCGCAGCGGGCGCGGGAAGCCGCGCGCAAGGCGAGGGAGCTTACCCGGCGCAAATCGGCGCTGGAGAGCGCCTCGCTGCCCGGAAAGCTCGCCGACTGCCAGGAGCGCGACCCGTCCCTCACCGAGATTTATATAGTCGAGGGCGATTCGGCGGGAGGCTCGGCAAAGGGCGGCAGAGACCGCAGGTTCCAGGCTATTTTGCCGCTTTGGGGCAAGATGCTCAACGTGGAGAAGGCGCGGCTTGACAGGGTGTACGGCAACGATAAGCTCATGCCGGTAATCACGGCGCTGGGCACCGGCATCGGCGACGAGTTCGACATATCCAAGCTGCGGTACGGCAAGGTCATCATCATGGCCGACGCCGACGTCGACGGTTCGCATATACGCACGCTGCTGCTCACCTTCTTTTTCCGCTTCATGCGGCCGCTTGTGGAGAACGGGAATATCTATATCGCCCAGCCGCCCCTTTACAAGATATCCAAGGGCAAGCAGGAGCGTTACGCCCACACCGAGCACGAGAGGGAGCAATTTGTAAGGGAGCTCGGAAAAGACGCCGTGGTGCAGCGCTACAAGGGCCTCGGCGAGATGAATCCTCAGCAGCTCTGGGAAACCACCATGAACCCGGAAACCCGTATTCTTGTGAAGGTGGAGATGGAGGACGCGGTGCGGGCCGACGAGATATTCACCGTGCTGATGGGCGACAAGGTCGAGCCCCGGCGGGCGTTTATAGAGGCGAACGCCAAATATGTCAAAAACTTAGACATCTAACAAAAGAAAAAGCCGTGTGCATAAAAAAGCGCAGGGGGGCGCGGGACGGGTGCTGGAGATATTCAAAAGACAGACGGGAACACTGCGGAGAGCGGCCGTGGAGTCGGTGCGGGCCTGCGCCGTGCTGCGCCATAAATTCCCCGACGCGCCCGACTGCGAAATAGCCCAAAAAATGTGGCGGGGCTGGATGTGCATCAACGAGCGCTTCGACGCCGATTTCGAGAGCGACCTGCGGCTCGCCCGGCTTCTGGATGTGCAGGCGCGGCGTCAGAACTATACCGGCCTCGAGGACGTGGTGGATATCTACTTTGACATCCTTTATATCGAAACGGGCATAGACAGCCTGTCCAAACGCGCAAAGGCCGCACTCGACGTCTTTTTTGACATTATGGAGCAAAACGGCGTCACCCTTTCGGGCGGGACACGGCGCGATTATCAAAAAAAGCTTAAAGCGAAAATTAAGGCGGCAAAAGCCGGACGACGAAAGTAATTTGCGGGCGAAAACCCCTTCATAAGATAAAGCAACAAAGCGCGCCGGCAAAAAGCGGCGCGGGGAAAGGCACGGTAACCTCAATATGAATTATGAAAACCAAAAGATAATACCGGTGGAGATTGAAAAGGAGATGAAGCGCTGCTTTATCGACTACGCAATGTCGGTAATAGTGTCGCGGGCATTGCCGGACGTGAGGGACGGCCTCAAGCCGGTGCACAGGCGCATACTGTACACCATGTACGAGGACAACCTCACGCCCGACCGTCCCTACCGCAAATCGGCCACCACCGTCGGCGACGTGCTGGGACGCTACCACCCCCACGGCGACGCGTCGGTCTACGACGCTTTGGTGCGCATGGCGCAAGATTTTTCCCTGCGGTATCCGCTTGTGGACGGGCAGGGTAATTTCGGCTCCATAGACGGCGACGCCCCGGCCGCCTACCGCTATACCGAGGCGCGCATGTCCAAGATATCGGTGGAAATGCTTACCGATATTGAAAAGGATACCATCGACTATACCTTAAACTACGACGAAAAGCATAAGGAGCCCACGGTGCTACCGTCGCGCTTTCCAAACCTTTTAGTCAACGGTTCCACGGGTATCGCTGTGGGCATGGCCACGAGCATACCTCCCCATAATCTGGGAGACACTATAGACGCGGTATTGGCCCTCATGGACGACCGCGATATCTCTGTCGAAGCCCTCATGGAAATCATCAAGGGCCCCGATTTTCCCACCGGCGGCATTATCATGGGGATGTCGGGCCTGCGCAGCGGGTATCTTACGGGCAGGGGCAAGGTGAGGGTGCGCGCCAGGGCCGAGATTGAGGAGCACGGCGAAGGCCGCTTCAGAATCGTCGTGACCGAGATACCGTATATGGTCAACAAGGCGCGCCTTATCGAGAGCATCGCCGAGCTTATCAAGGACAAGCGCATAGAGGGCGTCCATGACCTGCGTGACGAATCCGACCGCGAAGGACTGAGGATAGTCGTCGAGCTGAAGCGCGACGCCAACCCGCAGGTCATCTTAAACCAGCTCTTCAGATACACCCAGATGGAGGACACCTTCTCCATCAACCTCCTTGCGCTCGTCAACAACCAGCCTAAGGTGCTGAACCTCAAGGAGATGCTCGCCCATTACCTCGACTTCCAGCAGGAGGTCATCGTCCGGCGGACGCGCTACGACCTTCGCAAGGCCGAGGAGCGCGCACATATCCTGGAGGGGCTCCGGATAGCGCTTGATTTTATCGACGAGGTCATAGCGATAATACGCGCGGCCAAATCCATCCCCGAGGCCAAGGAGGGGCTGATGGCGCGCTTCGGCCTGACCGACATCCAGGCCCAGGCCATCGTGGATATGCGCCTCGGCCGCCTGACAGGGCTTGAAAGGGACAAGATCGAGTCCGAATATGCCGAGCTTATGGAAAAAATCGCCGACTATAGGGATATCCTCGCCAATGAGTGGCGTGTACTGCAGATTATTCGAGACGAGCTTACCGAGATTAGGCGGCGCTTTTCCGACGAGCGGCGCACCGGCATAGAGCCGTATGACGGCGATATCGACCTTGAGGATCTCATCAGCGAGCACACCTGCGTATACACCATGACCCATTTTGGGTATATAAAGCGCCTGCCGCTCGACACATACAGGACACAGCGCCGGGGCGGGCGCGGGGTAACCGGCATCACCACCCGCGAGGAGGATTTTGTGGAGGAGCTTTTTGTGGGCTCCACCCACGATTATATACTCTTTTTCACCACTAAAGGGCGCGTATACCGCCTTAAGGGCTATGAGATACCCGAGGCCGGGCGCACCGCAAAGGGGACCAACCTTGTTAACCTTCTGGAGACGGAGCCTGGAGAGAAGGTGTCGGCCATGATACCTGTCAGCGGTTACGACGAGGACAAATACCTGACCATGGTCACCCGCAACGGCACCGTCAAGCGCACCGCCCTTTCCGAGTACGATTCGGCGCGCAAGGCCGGGCTTATCGCCATAAGGCTTTCGGAGGATGACGAGCTTGTGCGCGTCAAGCTGACCGGCGGCAACGACACCCTTATCATCGGCACGCGCTTAGGGTACGCCATCCACTTCTCCGAGAGGGACGTAAGGCCCATGGGCCGCGCGGCGTACGGCGTCAGGGGCATAAGACTTAAGCCGGGTGATTATGTAGTGGGTATGTCGTCGGCAAGGCCGGGCGCGTCCCTTCTGACAGTCACCGAAAACGGCTACGGAAAGCGGACACCCATCTCGGAATACGGCATACAGCGCCGCGGCGGCCAGGGTCTCATAAATTACCACATCACCGAAAAGACCGGCCCGGTGGCGGGCATACGCGCGGTGGACGAGACCGATGACGTCATGCTTATCTCCTCCGACGGCGTGGTGATTCGTGTAAACGCCGGCGAGATATCGGAGATAGGCCGCGCCACCCAAGGCGTGCGGGTGATGCGCCTGTCGGAGGACGTGCGGCTTATAGCTATGGCCCGAACGCCCGCCGAGGACGACGACGAGGACGACATCGAGCCGGAAGAAAACGGCGAGCAGCCGGCCGAAGAAAAGACTCGCGACGAGGATGCCGGCGGGGACGAGCAGACGAAACAGCATTAAGAGGGCGGCATAACCGCATTAAACAGGGTATAATGAAAGCATAAGCGGATAACGCCGCCTTGACATAAGGGGGGCTTTGCATGCCCGTTTTGGATAAGGATAACAGCGCGGCTTTGGCCCGTTACCGGCGTTTTGTGGAGCAAAGTCCGTACGGCACCTTGTACCAGGACCCTCGCTGGCGGGCGGTAAAGGCAGAGTGGGAAAGCGCCTTTGTATATCTTGAGCGCGGCGGCGAGATAACCGCGGCGCTGTCTTTGCTTATCAAAAGGACGGGCCCATTTTCCATGCTTTACGCGCCGCGAGGCCCGGTGTGCGACCCTAAGGACACCGGTACGATAAAGCGGCTTATCGCCGAGGCGGAGCCTGTCGCCCGCGCCCACCGCGCCTTTCTTTTACGCATGGACCCGCCCGTCCGGCACGACGAGGACCTGCGCCAAAAATACGAGGCGACCGGCTTTTGTGTGCGCGGCAGGGAGGCTAATATCCGCGCCTTTATACAGCCGCGGCTTAATATGGTGCTTTACCTAAAAGGCGAGACCGAGGAGACCCTTTTTCCCAAGCTCAGCAAAACCGGGCGCAAATATGTGAGAAGCGCGCAGCGAGAGGGCGTGCGCGTAAGGCATTCCCGCGATAAAGAGGCTTTGGACGCGCTGTATTCGCTATACGCCGGGACGGCCGAGCGCAAGCATTTCGGCAAAAGGTCATACGGGTATTTAAAAAGGCTTCTGGAAGCCTACGACGGCGCGCGTATCTATTTGGCCGAGCACGAGGGCGACCTTTTGGCCGCTGCTCTGTGTATCCGGTATAATAAAAACGTTTGGTGCGCTTACAGCGGCACGGCCGATATCAAGCCCAGCTGCAGGGCTAATTCGCTTATACGCTGGGAGATGATAAAGTGGGCGATAAGCGAGGGCTGCGAGACCTTTGATTTGGGCGGCGTGTTCGCCGCCGATAGTACCGACGGGCTATATGAGTTTAAGGAGCGCTTCTGCCACAAGGACGGCCACACAGAGTACATCGGCGAACTCGATTATGTGTACCGGCCGATTGTGTACGCCATGGCCATACGCTTCGGGCCGTTTGTGCTAAGAAGGCTGCGAAGGCTCCGGAAAAGGCTTAAAGGGCTTTCGGGCGGCGGGGAAAAAGGCGAGTCCGCCGGCAAAAACGAATAAGCGGGGAAAACAGGAGCCGTTTTTATAGTAACCGGCTCCTGTTTTTTGGAAAATTCAAAACCAAGATCTGCGCTTTAGTTGCTGCCTTTGCCTTGTTGGGGCGCCGGGCAGGGTGCGTACGAAGGCCTGTTATACCGGCTCAAGACGCGCGTCCTTCACCTCGGCCCACAACGGGATGGAGTCCGACGCGCCGCGGCGCGAAACGGCCAGCGAAGATGCCACCGACGCGTACCGCAGCGCGTCGGGCACGCTCTCGCCCCGGCTTACGCAGGCGATGAAATATCCTGTGAAGGTGTCGCCCGCGGCGGTGGTATCCACCACCGGCACCCGGTATATGCCGTGGGTATAGGCAGCGAGGGCGTCTTTGTAATACACGCCGCGCTTGCCGAGGGTCAGCACCACCTTCAAGGAGGCATTCATGCCCAGCAGCGACTCTGCCACCGCCTCGGGCCCGCCGCCGCATCCCGACAGCGCCGCACCCTCGTCCTCGTTGAGGATGAGCCAGGTCACAAAGGGGATAAGCCCGCGCAGCTTTTCCTCCACCGGCGAAGGGTTCAGCGCTATGCGCATACCTTTTTGAAAGGCTGTCTTAACGATATATTCAAGGCTGCTTATCTCGTTTTGCAGTACAAGGATATCGCCCTTTCCGAAGCCCGACAATACCCTGTCGGCGTCATCCCGCGTTATGTCCTGGTTTGCGCCGCCGAAAAGCAGGATGCAGTTCTGGCCCGACCGGTCCACCTGTATTACGGCGTGGCCGGACGCAACCGACGATTGTCCCAAAAGGGAGATGTCCACCCCGTTTTCGCAAAGGCGCTTGCGCAGCATATCGCCGTCGCTGCCCGTCTTGCCGGCGTGCATTACCTTAGCGCCCGCGCGGGCCAGCGCTATGGACTGGTTGAGGCCCTTGCCGCCGCAGAAGCGCTCAAGGGAAAGGGAGGAAACGGTCTGCCCCGGCTTTACGAACTCGTCTACCCTATATACATGGTCTATATTGACCGAACCGAAATTAAGTATCCTCACGCCAAACCCTCTCTTTACCTTTTTTATTTCAAAACCCTTTCGGCAAACGCCCAAAGCTTTTTTTCGTAGCCTGACGGGTCGACCGCGTACGCCTCGGCGTGCCCTGCGCCCGGCGCCAGCCACAGCTCCTTTTTCGCCGGCGCGGCCTCGTATAGGATTTGTGCCATTTCCGGGGGAACAAGGGTATCCTCCGCGCCGTGTATAAGGAGGATTGGGACGCCGATGGCCTTAATCGCCGCGGCGGGCGACACCTGCCTGAAGGAATAGCCGTGCCGCAGCCTGTTCCAAAGGTCGGCGGCGGGCATCAGGGGTTCTGCCGGTATCCGAAGGGAGCGGTGCGCCTTTAGCCTCAGGACCTCGTAGAGACAGGAAAAGCAGCTGTCTGCTACGACGCCCCGAACAGCGGCCGGCGGACGTTTTGCGCACGCCATAATAGCCGCAGCGGCGCCCATGGACACGCCGTGCAGCAGTATTTGCGCGTCGGGTTGCGTTTTCACAAGGTAGTCTATCCACCGAGCGCAGTCGTCGCTGTCGAGCCAGCCCATGCCCAGATACCGTCCCTCGCTCTCCCCGTGGGCGCGGTTGTCGGGCATCAGGACGTTAAAGCCCATGCGGTGGTACGCGCGCGAAAGCCAGCCTGTCTCCTCCCGGCCGCCTGCGCCCCGGTAGCCGTGGATAAGCAGGGCGCACCTTCCGTTAGGGTTTTGCGCCGGCAGATAATACCCGCAAAGCTTAAGCCCCTCGCGCGACGATATGGTAACACGCGCGGCGTTTTGCCCCTTAAGCCAGGCGAAGCCTTCCTGCTTTATCCTTTGCGACGGCGATACCGGAGCGGCCGCCCCTTTCGGGCGCGGCTTTTTCCACAATGCGCGGCCGATGCTCGCGCCGCTGCGACGTATGACCACCGCCTCCACCCAGAAGGCTCCGGCCGCTAAAAGCGCCGCCGTAAAAAGCGCGACAGCCGCTATAATCCGTACAACAGGCATGCCTTGCCTCCTGTAATGAAAAAATCCTCCGCAGTCCCGATATTATATGTACCCCAGCGTCTTTAAGGCGGTCCGGGCTATCCACAAAAGCACCAGCGCCAGAAACGGGAGCGACAAAAGCGGCGAAAAGGCGCTTTTTTGTATGCGGGCCGATAATCTGTTGTCCTTTTCCGGCAGGTTCATTTTCGCAAGGTGAGTTTCGGCGAGCTTGAGCGCCGCATAGCTGCACAGGAAAAACAGCACCAGAACCAAAAACAGCAGATACCCTCCCAGTCCCAGCGCCCGTATGCGGTCCTCATAGGCGTAAATGAGCAAAGACATGGCGTTGTTGATAATGTGCGCCAGCATGGCGGGGTACACCGACTGCAAAAGCAGCGTCAAAAGGGCGTACAAGACCCCCGCGAAAAGGGGCGCGGCGAAATTCAGCGCGGATGCGTGCAAAAGCGAAAAAAGCAGCGCGCTTGCCGCCACCGCTGCGCCGTAGGAGCGGTTTCTATAAGCCGACAGCACCGCTTTGCGAAAAAAATATTCCTCGCTCAGCGCGGGCAGAACCACCACCGCCACGGCGAGCGCCGGCGGACTTATGCCGCTGTATATACCGGCGCTGTCGCCCGAGGGGCCGTTTATCCAAGGCACGGCGGACATCGCGGCGTTTATCAGGATGCCGGCGAGGGTCGCCGAAAGCGCCGCGAATACGGTGACGGAAAGCCAGCTCAGACGAAACCGGCGGTTTACGGTGAACTTATCCCGCCCGCCGCGGCGCCGCGCCGAACGGTTGAGGTACCGGGCCGCGCATAAAAGCAGCAGCGCCTGCGCCGCCGACATGGCGATGATGTGCAGATCAGGCTGCATGCGCGAGCCAAGACCAAGCCGGCCGTCAAGAAAACCGAGCGCGCTGCCGGCGACAAGCACCGCTATGCAGGCTATGGTCGCGCGCCTTGTAAGATCAGGGCTTTTCAACCCGTTTCACCCCTCTGTCGGTCACGATAAAATCCAGACGCACATCAAAACTCTCCCGCGGCAGGCTTTTGTGCACCATAAAAGAGTAGCAAAGACCCGCCTTGATGCCACCGTAGCCCGCCAGAAAACGGTCGTAGTACCCGCGCCCGTAGCCTATGCGGTAGCCCTCCTCGTCCACAGCCAGCGAGGGCACAACGCACAGGGCAAAACGCGAGGCGTCGGCCAAAACAGCGCCGGCCGGAGGCTCGGGTATGCCGTATTTGCCCGGCAAAAGCCCGTCGACCGAGGTTATTTCGAAAAAGTCCATGCTGCCGTTGTCGTCCCGGCAGCGGGGAAGCGCGACGCGTTTTCCATCGGCCAGCGCGCGCCTTATGATGGCGAAGGTGCCGGGCTCGCCGCCAAAGGAGGCGTACAGCAGGAGCCCGCCGGCCTTCCCGTAAGCCTCGAGCGACAACAGATTGTCGGCCATGGCCGCGTCCAGAGCTGCCTTATCCCGCTGCGAAAGGCTGTTTCTGAGCGCCAGCAGCCTGCGCCTTTCAAGGCGCTTGCGCTCGCGTATATCCTCGGCGTCCATCATGTCTTGAGGATAGCCTTGCCCACGCTTTGGGCCTTGTCCGCCCCGAAAAGCGCATCCACAAGGCAAAGAGCGAAATCCGTCGCCGCTCCCGGTCCGCGTGCGGTGATTATGTTGCCGTCCCTTACCACAGGCTCGTTTACGGCGATAACGCCCGGCGAGTCGTCGAGGTATGAGGGGTAGCTCGTTGCGCGAAGGCCGCGCAGAAGACCCCGCCGTCCCAAAAGCGACGGCGCCGCGCAAATGGCGCCTATCAGGAGCCCGCGCTCGAAGGCAAAACGGATGGCGCGGTCGGCGAACGCGCTTTGGTGGAGCTTTTCCGTGCCGGGGCCTCCGGGCAGCACCAGCATGCGCAGCGACGAATCCAGCGCGGCGCTTTCCTCGGTTACGTCGCACACCACCGGTATGCCGTGGGAGCCGGTGACAGTTTTGCCGCCTATGCCCACCGTCACAACCTTGGCTCCCGCCCTGCGCAGAAGATCCACGGGAGCGACGGCCTCCATCTCCTCAAACCCGTCGGTCAGAAGAACATAGACCATGCCCAACATCCCTTTCATTAAAAATAAATCTAATCGAGCATCATATTCATATAGCCGGCGGCGCAGCCGGGCATACCCTTGCGGCCCAAGGGCCTTAGCATGCCCGCCGGCCTGGTTTCGTCAAGGCTTACGCCGCCGTTTTCCGGGCCTTCCATGCAGACGCGCGACGCGCCGCCGATACGCAGGAGCGCGGCGGCCGCCGTATCGGCCGCGACCCTGTCGGCCTCAATCTCGCGCACAAGCCACCGTGCGCCGTCGTCCCCATTTTCATAAGAACAGAACATCCATCCGCGCGGCTCGCCGTCCTTGCAGATGAGAAATGTCCTATCGCCATCCTTTTGCCGCGCAGGGTAAAATCTCATAAGCATTGAGATGCGGCGGCAGTCCTGCAGCACCGCGCAGGGCCAGCGGGCGGACAGCGCGCCGTAGATATGCCACAGGGTCTTTTCATCGGCCGGGCAAAGGGCTACGCTCCCGCTGTCCGCGCCCGAAAGCTCCGAAGCCGTACGCTCGCTTTTGCCGCGGTAGAAAAAGGGTCTATACCCGAAACGCTCGTAATAGGCATACAGGCTCTTTGACGCCGGGATGAGGACGCCGTACTCGTCGCCCCTGCGCTGCATCTCACAGTGGGCGCGCGCGATAAGCGCCGACATCAGACCCTTTGAGCGGTGCTCCGGATACGTCGCCGCGCCGCATATATACCCGGCGCTTGTCTCTTTTGCGTCGACGCGAAACCGGTACCGGGGGAAAAACAGCATGGAACGGACCTGCTCGTCCTCGACGTCGGCAAGCGTGTCCTGCGGCCGGTACTGATACTGGAAAAAAAGCCTTATATATCTGTCGGTATCGCCAAACGCCGATTTCCACAGCTTTTTAAGCTGCGGCACCAGCGAGGGACCGCCAAAGACTATCATGCCATATGCCCCCTTTTAAGGGCCGGCCGGCTCGGCGTTCACGTCTTTAGCCGGGCCTGGTATTTTTCCAGGAGGTAGGCCGGATGGTAGGAGAGCTTGGCTTTTCGCAGGCCTTCGATACCCATGTCCTCCTCGCGGTTGATGTACCGGTAGCCGGAGGCGGCGTGCTCGGCGAACTGCTGGTTGATAACGGTAAAGCCGCGCGGGCAGTCCTGCACCGCCTTTTCTATATGCACGTCGAAGGTGTCGTCGTTTAAGGGGCTTCCGAGGGAAAACGAGCACATGCCGTCCTTGGTCATTATCGCCCCGCCCGTAAGGCCCAGAGCGCTGTAATGGTCAAAGCAGCTTTTCACCGCCAGATACTCCGCGCGAAAGCTGCCCTTTGCGCCGCCCTTTTCGCGCAGCCAGGTTTCATAGGCCTTGCGGCATTCGGGTATGAGGTCTTCGGTGATATTCCGGTAATCGGGCGTGCCGTTTATCTCGATAAATTTGTTGATATGGTTGCGCTTGGAGTGGTATTTTTTACCCGAAAGGTCTATAAGGTCGCACGTGTTGTAGATATAGTCGTACCAGTCGCGGTTGGTCGTAAAGGAAAACCGGCCCGGAAACAGCGATTCCAAAAGAAGGGTGTTTTCCTTGGTAATCCCGCCTATGCTCCACCTTTCCCCGCTTTGGCGCCCGTGCCGGCAGATGGCCTCGACGCAACGGGCGAGCTCCTCGGGGGAACCCCTTCCCGCCGGGTACAAATAGCTTCGGGCGTCTTGTATCCTCCAAAGGGCGACAAGGAACCCGCCGTACTCGGCTATCATCGTCTTATAGGTTTCGCGCCAGATGAACATGGTCACAAACGAATATTCGCAGCCCTGAAAGCCGCTCTGCTTAAGGTAGCCCTCAACCGTGGGCTTGTCCTCAAGGGCGATGTCCCGAAAATCCAGCATATATTGCTCCTTGTTTGCTTGGTTACGTCAATCGGTTGTTTTTTCAATATTATGCGCTTTTTTTTCGTCCCGCATTCTCGAGAGGATATCGGCCTTTAAAGCGGCCACGCATTCCTTTAGCGAGTCGTTGCGGTAGCGCTTTTTTATGCCGAGCCTTGACAGCATTTCCTCGGAAAAATCGCGGTTGTCCGCGAGAAACCTGCGGCACAGCTCGTCGTAATCGGGCTTTTGCTGCCTGCGCTCGCGGCTTATAGCCCGGATAAGCCGCACGTCGTCGTCGACCCAGATATAAAGAGGCACCACGCGCTCATTGCTGAACCGCGCCCTTAGAGCCTCGAAGCCGGAGGGCACGGTGATCATCAGATACGACGCCGAATCAAGGTCTATCTGCCCGTCGTCGAGCGTGCAGTAATGCCAGTCCCCCTGCACGGTGCGGTAGGTGCGCCGTTCTATGACGCGGCCTGCCGCCTCGTGCTCGGCGAGCTGCTGCGGGGTGATAAAATGATAGGTGCGGCCGTCTTTTTCATGGCTGCGCTTGGGGCGCGTCGTGTACAGCACTACGGGGCGAAGACCCAGCGTCTTATCTGCGATAAGACGGGAAAAGAGGGTGTCCTTTCCGGTGCTGCTCTTTCCCATAAGGCAATACAGGCTCCCCATGGCCGCCGCTCCTTTACAGCGTTTTGTATTTTTCCCGCATCTCGGCGGACCGGCCGCAGGACATTTTGCCCTCCGGGCAGGGGCCGTCGAGGCACGGCGGGCCGGCTGTCTCGAAAAGCGACGGCGCCGCCCGGCGCACAAGCCGGAGCATTTCCTCGGCCAAGGCGCGTATTTCCCACTGGGCGCGGTTGCAGCAGCGGTGGCGGAAAAAGTTGCGAAGGCTGCGCGCGTTCATGGTGACGATAAGCTTGGTCGCGCAGGCGTTGGGCAGCACGTATCGGGCGTCCTCTATCGCCTTTTTTTCGGCGGCCGCCGCGGCCTTGTCCTCGTCCATGCCCTCGGCCATCAGCCGGGCTTTGTGGAGGGCGGCAAGCCTTCGCGCAAGCCTGTCGTAATGCCGCCGGTCCTCGTCCATGGCCTTTAGGAATTCGCTTTTGGCCTCGGGGTCGGCCTCTATCTCCGGCGGGATTACATACCCAAAGTCGTCCTCCGACACATAGCGCTGGCTCTGCACGCTGTAGGACGCTATGCGGTGGCGCGTCAGCTGCGCCAGAAGGGAGCGGGACACCCCCTCCACGCCGAAGGTGAAAGACGCGTGCTCGATAGGGCTCTCATGACCTATCTGGGTGAGCATATCCACAAAACGCGAGGCGCTTTCCGGCGACAGGCGCGACCTTATGTCGTCGATGGAAGCCGGTGAGTAGCACAGCTTGGCGGCGCCCGCGACAAGCTCCACCGGGTCTGGGGTGTAAGCCAAAAGCGTAACCTTCAAGCCCCGGGCACTCCTTTCTATTTGGCGAGCCAGTCTTTTATCCGCGCGGCGGCCTCCAGCGTGTCCTCGCGCTTTCCGAAGGCCGTCAGACGGAAATAGCCCTCGCCGCACTCGCCGAAGCCCGCGCCCGGCGTACCGACCACGCAGACCTCGTGCAGCAGCTTGTCGAAAAAGTCCCAGGAGGCCAGCCCGCCGGGGCATTTGAGCCACAGATACGGCGAGTTTTTGCCGCCGACAAACTCTATGCCGCAGGCGTCAAGGGCGTCTGCGATTATGCGCGCGTTCTCGCGGTAATACGCGATAAGCCCCTCCACCTCCGCAAGGCCCTCCGGCGTGAATACGGCGGCGGCGCCGCGCTGCACGATATACGGCACGCCGTTGAATTTGGTCGTATGGCGTCGGTTCCAGAGCTTTCGCACCGGCGTGCGGGAGCCGTCCGAGGCGTAAGCCATAAGCTCCTTGGGCACCACCGTCCACGCGCAGCGCGTGCCCGTAAAGCCGGCGGTCTTTGACAGGCTGCAGAACTCCACCGCGCAAAGGCGGGCGTCGGGTATCTCAAAGATGCTCCGCGGCAGGGACGGGTCGGCTATATAGGCCTCGTAGGCCGCGTCAAAAAGGATTATGGCCTTGTGGCGAAGGGCGTAATCCACCCACCAGCCGAGCAGCTCGCGGGTAAGCACCGAGCCTGTAGGGTTGTTGGGCGAGCAGAGGTATACGATGTCGGAGGGCGTCGGCGGAGGCTCCGGCGCAAAGCCGTTGTCCATAACGCAGGGCAGAAGCTCGATGCTGCGGCCCGCCATGCGGTTGGTGTCCACATACACCGGGTAGACGGGGTCGGGGATGAGCACGCGGTTGCGCCCGTCGAAGATATCGCCGATGTTTCCGGTATCGCTTTTCGCGCCGTCGCTGACGAATATCTCGTCGGGGTCTATGTCGACGCCCTTTTTGCCGTAATAGCCGGCGATAGCCTCGCGCAGAAAATCATAGCCCTGCTCTGGACCGTATCCCCGGAAGGTCTCGGCCTTGCCCATTTCGTCGACTGCGCGGCGCATGGCCGTGACCACAGTCCGCGGCAGGGGCTGTGTTACGTCGCCTATGCCGAGACGCATCACCCTCTTGTCGGGATTGGACTGGGAAAAGGCCTTAACGCGCTTTGCTATTTCGGAAAAAAGGTAGGTTTCTTTTACATTGTTGTAATTTTCATTCATCCACGCCATGCTTAGCACTCTCCGTCAATATCTATTTCGCCCTCGAAAACAAGGGTTGCCGGTCCGGTCATATACACATGGTTGTCAGCGGCCCACCGTATAATAAGCTCGCCGCCCTTAAGCGATACGGTTATATCGTCGTCCTTCGGACAATGGCCGTTTAAAACCGCAGCGACCGCCGACGCGCACGCGCCCGTGCCGCAGGCCATGGTCTCTCCCGAGCCGCGCTCCCAAACCCTCATGCGCAGGGACGTCGGACCTGCCACCTCTACGAATTCGGTGTTGACGCGGTCGGGGAACATGGGATGGTGTTCAAAGAGCGGCCCCAGCGCTGAAAGGGGCAGCGAATCTATCCCGTCGAGAAACACCACGGCATGTGGGTTTCCCATGGAAACGCAGGTGATGCCGTAGGGCTTTCCGCTGACCGTGACCGTCTCGTTTATGATCCGCTCGGCCTGCGACAGCACAGGGATGCGCGCAGGCGAAAGCTCCGGCTCGCCCATATCCACCCTCGCGCCCTCGGCGACGCCGTCGCGGATTATCATCTGCAGCGTCTTTATGCCGGAAAGGGTTTCCACAGTTATGCGTTCCTTTTTCACCATGCCCCGGTCGTACACATATTTGCCGACGCAGCGGATGGCGTTGCCGCACATTTTGCCCTCCGAGCCGTCGGCGTTATACATACGCATGCGGCAGTCGGCCGTGTCCGACGGCAGAATGAGCACCAGACCGTCGGAGCCTATGCCGAAATGCCGGTCGCTCCATTTGACCGCCAGCCGTTCGGGATTTGCAAGGGTCTGCTCAAAGCCGTTGACATAGATATAATCGTTGCCGATGCCGTGCATTTTGGCAAACTTCACTCTCATTTTCTCTCCCCCGTAAGGCGCCGGCCCGCGAATACCCGGCGGGTTTTCAAAAGCCGTAGCGCTTTATAATATATAGTAACAATATTTTCCCTTCCCGTCAACCTAAAAAGCGGCCGCACCGGTACACAGTTGCGCGGCGGAGGGAAGGTTTAGATTATTACGGGGGATTTGACGATTTAAATGTTTCGCCTTATAAAAGCGCCGCGGTTTTGCGCGGCGCGGCTTGACATCGCCGGCAGATTTGCTATAATGGTTCTGTCGAATAGAAAGACGGGCAATGACCGGAAACAGTAGGCGCGCAGGAGGGTACCGCAGAGAGGGGGCATTAAAGCTGAAAGGCCCCCGTACCGCCGCCGCCGAACGCCGCCCGCGAGCCTTTCGCAGACGATGCGGACGTACGCCGTCGTTACCGGCGCTCAGAGTGGCGCAAGAGTGCGCAAGCAGGGTGGTACCGCGGAACAGTTCCGTCCCTTATCCTTAGGAAGGGACGGCTTTTTTACGTATACGCCGCTTTGCCCGGCGCCGTCGGCGCCAGACAAAAATCATCACATCGCCTTTGGAGGATATCCTATGAAAGCTATGGGCCTTAACGAAATCCGCGAGAAATTCCTGAGCTTTTTTGAGAGCAAGGGGCATCTTAGGCTGCCGTCATTTTCCCTCGTGCCGCACGACGACCCGTCCCTTCTGCTCATCAATTCCGGCATGGCGCCTTTAAAGAAATATTTCACCGGCGAGCTCACCCCGCCGAGGCGGCGCGTGACCACCTGCCAGAAATGCATCCGCACGCCGGACATAGAGCGCGTGGGCAAGACGGCGCGCCACGCCACCTATTTCGAGATGCTCGGCAACTTCTCCTTCGGGGATTACTTCAAGCTCGAGGCGGCGACCTGGGCATGGGAATTTGTCACCGAGGTTATGGGGATGCCCGTAGACCGGCTTTGGGTGTCTATTTACGAGGAGGACGACGAGGCCTTCGATATCTGGACAAAGCAGGTGGGCGTCGCGCCGGACCGGGTGGTCAGGCTCGGCAAGGCCGACAATTTCTGGGAGCACGGCACCGGCCCCTGCGGCCCGTGCTCGGAGATATACTTCGACCGCGGCCCGGAGCGCGGCTGCGGCAGCCCTGCCTGCGCGGTGGGATGCGACTGCGACCGCTATGTGGAGTTCTGGAACCTTGTTTTCACTCAGTTCGACAGCGACGGCAAGGGCGGCTACGCGCGTCTTGAAAACCCCAACATCGACACCGGTATGGGCCTTGAGCGGCTTGCCTGCATCATGCAGGGCGTGGACAGCCTGTTCGAAGTGGATACCGTCCGCAGCATTATGGAGCATGTGTCCCGCCTGTGCGGCGTCAAGTACGGCCAAGACCCCGCCCTTGACGTGAGCCTTCGCGTCATTACCGACCATATCCGCAGCATTGTCTTTATGACGGGCGACGGCGTCATCCCCGCAAATGAGGGGCGCGGCTATGTGCTCCGGCGACTTCTGCGCCGCGCCGCCCGCCACGGCAAGCTGCTTGGCCTCCACCGCCCGTTTCTGCATGAGATTTGCGACACCGTAATAGCGGAAAACACGGAGCCCTACCCCGAGCTGCGCGAAAAGCGGGAGGTCATACGCGCCGTTATCCTGGCGGAGGAGGAGCGCTTCGCGCGGACGATAGACCAGGGACTGTCCCTTCTTAGCGAGATGGCCGAGGCCCTTAAAAAATCCGGCAAGAAGACGCTTTCCGGCGACGACGCCTTCCGGCTTTACGACACCTACGGCTTTCCGCCCGACCTGACGCGCGACGTTTTGGAGGAGCAGGGTCTTTGCATGGACGAAAAGGGCTTTGCCGCCCGCATGGAGGAGCAGCGCAGCCGCGCCCGCGCCGCGCGCGCCGGCAGCGACGCGACCGCCTGGAAAAATGAAAGCCAAGCGGGGATCGGCCTTGAGGCGACGGAATTTGTGGGTTATGCCCTTCACGAGTGCGAGGCAAATGTCCTCGCCCTGTACCGCGACGGCGAGGAGCTGGTAGCAGCCCTTGACAGGACGCCGTTTTACGCCGAAAGCGGCGGGCAGGCGGCCGACAGGGGCGTTATAGAGGGCCCGCACGGCGTTTTGGAGGTCGTGGACTGCCGTAAAAACGACTCCGGCGTGTTCCTGCACCGCTGTGTGGTAAAAAGCGGAAAGATAAGCGAGGGAGAGACGGCGCTTTGCCGTATCGACACGGCCCGCCGGCAGGCCGTCATGCGCAACCATTCGGCGGCCCATCTGCTGCAGGCGGCGCTGCGTAGGGTGCTTGGCGCCCACGTGGAGCAGGCAGGCTCCTATGTCGACGACGAGCGCCTTCGCTTCGACTTCACACATTTTGCCGCCCTCACAAAGGAGCAGCTCGAGAGGGTGCAAGCCCTCGTCAACGACCGCATACTGGCCGGGCTGCCGGTAGAGGTAAGACATATGCCGCTGAGCAAGGCGCGGGCCATGGGCGCGACGGCACTTTTCGGGGAAAAATACGGCGATGTCGTGCGCGTTGTGAGCATGGGGGATTTCTCGGCCGAGCTCTGCGGCGGCACGCATCTTGACAACACAGCCAAGGCCGGCCTGTTTTACATTGTTTCGGAGTCGTCAATCGCCGCCGGCGTGCGCCGTATAGAGGCTGTGACCGGTCTTGGCGTGCTGGCGCTTGTCAGGGAGCGCGAAACAATCATAGATAAGGCGGCGCAGGCGATTAAGGCGTCGCCGTCCGATCTGGCGAACCGGGCCGAGCAGCTTTTTGAGGAGCTTAAGAGGACACAGCGGCGCCTGGAGGCCATTGAGGCCCGCGCCGCGGGCGCGCAGGCCGACGCGCTCTTGTCCGCCGCCGAAACAGTGGGCGGGCTGCGCGTCATCGTCAAAAGGCTCGACGGCACCGCCGCCTCCCAGCTTCGCGTTATCGGCGACAGCCTGCGCGACAAGGCGCCCGACGTCGTAGCGGTGCTCGCCGTTTCCGACGGCGGGAAGCTCCACTTTACCGCCGTTTGCGGCGCGAATGTCGTCAAGGCCGGGCTGCACGCCGGCAGCCTCGTCCGCGAGACGGCCAAGGCGGCGGGCGGCGGCGGGGGAGGCCGGCCCGACAGCGCCAGCGCCGGGGGCGGCGACCCCTCAAGGCTTAACGAGGCGCTTTCAAAGGCTATGGAGCTGATACGGGCGGCGGTGGCAGACGGGCGGTAACGGCAGCCGAGCCCGCCTTCAACACCCGTATATTTAACAGGAATTATACAGAGAGTAAAGGAGTGTGAGCCATGCAGGACTGTCTTTTCTGCAAAATAGCCCGCGGCGAGATACCAAGCAGCAAGCTTTACGAGGACGATGAACTGCTTGCCTTTTACGACATCGACCCAAAGGCGCCCGTGCATTTTCTGGTCATCCCCAAGGCGCATATCACGTCGCTCGCGGAGGTGACCGGAGAGAGCAGCGCCCTGTGCGGCCGGGCTTTGGCGCTGATCGCCCGCCTTGCGGCCGAAAAAGGCCTTAGCAAGGGCTTTCGTGTCGTGACCAACGCCGGCGCCGATGCCGGGCAGTCTGTGCCGCACCTGCATTTCCACGTATTAGCCGGGCGCGAAATGGCATGGCCTCCCGGATAAGCCTGTAAATGCCGCGTCGGTTAACCGGTATAGCATTTAACGGGTTACTTTTCGAGAAAAGAGGGGAAATCTATGCAAACCTACCGTATTAAGGTGGCCGGGCTGGAGCGCGACCTGCCGCTTTGCAGAATAAACGACGAGCTTTCCATCGCGGCATTTGTGATATTCGGAGACGTGGAGCTGACGTGCGCCTGCGCCCGCGAGCTCAACAAAATCGCGCCCGAGCACGACATTATGATCACCGCCGAGGCCAAGGGCATACCGCTTGTTTACGAAATGGCGCGCCAGCAGGGCGTCAACCGCTACCTCATAGCGCGCAAGGTTCCCAAGCTTTATATGCGCGAGCCGTTTTCGGTGGAGGTTCAGTCCATCACCACCGCGAAAAAGCAAACCCTTTTCATTGACAAGAGCGATATCGACCATATCAAGGGCAAGCGGGTGCTCATAATCGACGACGTAATAAGCACCGGCGAGTCCATCCGCGCCGTGGAGAAGCTCGTAAAGGAGGCGGGGGGAACAGTAGCCGGACGCATGGCCATACTCGCCGAGGGAGACGCAAAATACCGCGACGACATCCTTTACCTTGAGGAGCTTCCGCTTTTCAAGTAATAGGCGATAATTATACCGGTAATTAACCCGGAGGAGCCGAGTCGATGGAGTATTATGTTAACCCGAACAAGCAGCTGACGGTGGTCGCGGGCGGCGAAACCTTTATAAGAAGCGCTATTAAGACCCATTTCATCGGTGTGGGGGAGCGTTACCTCGACATCGTGCGCCGCTATGTGCTGCCTGTTTATCAAAAGGGCGACGTCCTTTCCATAAGCGAAAAGATCATAGCGCTGTGCCAGGGGCGGGTGATTTACCGCAAGGATGTGCGGGTTGGCTTCTGGGCCCGGCTCCTCGCGCGCTTCGTGCTCAAAACGCCCGCCGGATTTTCTGTCGGCAACCCGCTGAAAATGCAGGTGGCCATACAGCTTGCGGGTCTGCCGCGGGTGCTGTTCGCGGCGTTTTGCTCGGCTGTGACAAAGCCTTTCGGACTCCGCGGCGTGTTCTACCGCGTGGTCGGGCACGACGTAAACGGGCTTGACGGCTTCTACGGCGGCGCTTATCCGGAATACGAGCAGATGGGCATATTAAACCCGGCCGGGCCGGAGCGCGTCTGCGCCGAGATAGAGAGGGAGCTCGGTGTGTTATGCGCCATAGCCGACGCCAACGACCTCGGCGTTAACATACTGGCAAGGTCGCCGGGCGTCCCTTTTAGCGAAGAGATTCTCTGCCAAATCCTTCGCGATAACCCCGCCGGGCAGGACAACCAGCAGACGCCCTTTATCCTGATTCGTAAAAGCGCCGTGCCGCCGGAAAATAAGCGTCATGACCAGTAGCGGAGAAAAATGGGCGCGGGCTTTTTCCGCCGCAGATGCCGCCTGCAAAATAATGCCGATATTTTTTTCAAATCCGAATTTTTGTGCTTGACAACGCAAACCGCGCGTGCTAAGATAGCATTAAACCGATGACGGGGATGTAAAGCCGCGTGGCGGGCCCACAGAGAGCCGGGGATGGTGAAAGCCCGGCGGTTACGGAACGGCATAATGGACCCTTGAGGGCGACGCGAGAGGCTTTAGCCTGTTAGCTGAGACGTTATGCCCGCGTTAAGGGCAAAGGGTGTGTTGGCACTCTGTGAGCGGGCGCGGGTTCGCGTCAATCAAGGTGGTACCGCAGGCATACGCCTGTCCTTGCAAGGACAGGCGTTTTTTGTCGTTTTTGGCGCTGCAAAGCCCGCTATAAGGACGGGTCCCGGTTACCCGCCTTAACCAACAAAAAAATTAAGCTGCCCAGTAAAAAGGGGCGAAAAGGAGTAATGACCTATGAGCGGCAAACAGATCCCCTACAAAATCGTCCTTCCGCAAAGCGAGATCCCGACAAAATGGTACAACATCAGGGCGGACATGAAGCGTCTGCCCCCGCCGTATCTCAGCCCCGCCACCAAAAAGCCGGTGTCGGCCGACGAGCTGGCGGTCATCTTTCCGCCTGATATCATTTACCAGGAGATGGCCACCGAACGCTATGTCGACATCCCGACCGACGTGATGGAAAAATACCGGCTCACCCGTACTACCCCTTTGCACCGCGCCTATAACCTCGAGAAACAGCTCGGCACGCCGGCGCGCATCTATTACAAGCATGAAGGCACCAACCCCTCCGGCAGCCATAAGCTCAACACGGCAATCCCGCAAGCCTATTACAACAAGGTCGCCGGCATACGCCGCATATCCACCGAGACGGGCGCGGGCCAGTGGGGCACGGCCCTGTCCATCGCCTGTGATATGTACGACATGGACTGTACGGTGTATATGGTAAAAATCAGCTATGAGCAAAAGCCCTACCGCCGTTCTATCATGAACGTATTCAACGCAGAGGTCATCGCAAGTCCCTCGAGCCGCACCGAAGCGGGACGTAAAATCCTCGCCGAGCATCCGGATTCTCTGGGCAGTCTCGGCATCGCAATCAGCGAGGCGGTGGAGGACGCCGCCACCCACGACGACACCAATTACGCCCTCGGCAGCGTATTAAACCACGTCATACTGCATCAGACCATCATAGGGCAGGAGGCCCGCAAGCAGATGGAGTATGTGGACGAATATCCCGATATCGTAATAGGCTGCAACGGCGGCGGCTCCAATTTCTCCGGACTCGCCTTCCCGTTTTTGCGCGATAAGCTCGTAAACGGCTCCTCTACCCGCTTTATCGCGGTCGAGTCGACGGCGTGTCCCAAGCTTACAAAGGGAAAATTGACCTATGACTACAGCGACACCGCCCGGCTCGCGCCCATCAGCATGATGTATACCCTCGGACACACCTTCGTGCCGTCCGGCATACACGCGGGCGGGCTGCGGTATCACGGCGACTCGGGGCTTTTGTCCCAGCTTTACGCCGACGGGTATGTCGAGGCTGTCGCGGTGGGTCAGGTCGAGGTGTTCGAGGCGGCCTTGAAATTCGCGCGCGCAGAGGCTATCGTGCCGGCGCCCGAATCGGCGCACGCGGTCTGCCAGGCTATAAAGGAGGCACAGCGCTGCAAGGAAAGCGGCGAGGCGAAAGTCATCCTGTTTAACCTTTCAGGCCACGGTTATCTCGACCTCTCGGCTTATGAAAAATTCATGGCCGGGCAGCTCGGCGACGACGAGGAGGGCGTCGCGGCCGAAATAAATCGCGCAATGAAGGATATCCCGGTAATCTGAGCAAGGAATTGACGATTTGCCAAAAGCCCGTTTGCGAAAAGCAAGCGGGCTTTTTTAAAATTTGAACCAATCCCATTTCCCCCTCTCCCGGGCAAATAGCTCTTGCAATCGGACGGTGTTTTTGTTAAAATGACTAATAGGCTTCATTGGTTGGTTTTGCCGTTTATCTGCCTTGTACAGGCAAATGCCGCCTGTCAAATCGCGCCGGCACAAAGCCCGCCCGGACTTTTGCCGGCGAAGGCGTGGCGCCAAGGCCTAAAAAATCCCGACGGCCCCCGTCGTGCAAACAGGGACAGGCCCGCGGGAAAACATGGAGGCGTGTCATGAATCCATCCAAGAGAATGAACATGCTGCGCAGTGATTATGTCAGGGTGTTTTTCATCGCCTTTCTCACCTCACTGTGCTTTCTTCTCCCCTATATGATACTTAACGGCGGGCCGTTTTTATTTTTCGGAGATTTTGACGTTCAGCAGGTGCCTTTCTATATTCTGGCAAACCGCGCCATACGCACGGGGGACATATTCTGGAATCATCTTACCGACCTGGGCACTAATTTTATCGGCTCCTACAGCTTTTCTCTCATCACGAGCCCGTTTTTTATGCTGACCCTGCTTTTGCCGGAGAAGTGGGTGCCGTATTCGCTGGGATGGCTTCTGGCGTTAAAGTTCGCGTTCGCTGCGGTGACTTCCCTCGCATATATAAGGCTCTTTGTCAAAAACCGCAATTACGCCATGATAGGCGCGTTGGTTTACGCTTTTTCGGGCTTTCAGATATACAATATCTTCTTCAATAATTTCCATGAGGCCGTTGTGTTTTTCCCGCTGCTTTTATACGGGCTGGAGCGTCTTTTGAGGGACGGGCGCAAGGGGTATTTCGCCATAGCCGTGTTTATCAACGCCTTCGTCAATTACTTTTTCTTCTTCGGCGAGGTCGTCTTTCTCGTCCTCTATTTTCTCATGCGCCTTTTCTCGAGCGACTGGAGGCTCTCGCTTAAAAAGATACTCTGCGTCGCCTTTGAATCGGTGGTGGGCGTCGGGCTTTCCTGCGTAATCCTTATACCCGCTGTGCTCATAGTCTCGAGCAATACGCGGATGGAAAGCTCTCTCTCCGGCTGGTACATGCTGCTCTATCTGTGGCCGCAGCGGTACGCCGCCATAGTGCACAGCTTCTTTTTCCCGCCTGACCTGCCGTCGCGCCCCAACTTTTTCCCGGAAGGCAACGCAAAATGGGCTTCTCTCGGAGCCTGGCTGCCGCTTTTCAGCATGTCGGGGCTTTTCGCCTGGATACAGAGCCGGAAAAACGACTGGCTGAAATACATCCTCAACGCGTGCATCATCATCGCCATGGTGCCGGGGCTCAATCAGCTCTTTTACGCCATGAACCTGGACTATTACGCCCGGTGGTTCTATATGTTCGTGCTGATGATAGCCCTCGCCACAGTAAAGTCGCTGGAAACGCCCAAGGTGGATTTTAAAAGGGGCATACGCTATTCCTTTGTTATAACCCTTTGCATAGCTCTGCCGCTCGGGCTGCTCACCCAGACCAAGGACGGCAAGGAGGTCATGGGCCTGGTTCCCTATCCCGAGCGGTTCTGGACAAATGTCGCAATCGCCGTCGGTTCCCTGGTAGCGCTGTATATCATCTACCGGTTTTTGCGCGCCAGTCAAGCGCGGTTTGAGCGCGCGCTGCTTTTGGGCGTGGTGGTATTCTCCATCACCGCTTCCAACGCGTACATTGTCATGGGCCTTATGCACAGCTACGACCATGTATGGTTCAAGGAGGCCAACCTCGACAACGCCGACAGCATGAAGCTTGAGGGCACGGACATCGCCCGCGTGGATATCTACGACGACGGCGGCGCAAACCAGGCTCTCGACAACCAGGCCATGTTCTTCCACCTACCCACCATCCAGGCTTTCCACAGCGTGGTGCCGCGCTCCATCATGGAATTTTATCCGGCCGTAGGCGTGCCGCGTGACGTGGGCTCCCGCCCCGAGATAAGCCATATCGGGCTGCGCTCGCTTTTGTCGGTGCGCTGGCTCATCGCGCGCGACAACGTGACCGACGTGGATATTGAGGGCTTTAGGTTTGTGGAAAAGCGCAACTCCTTTTCCATCTTCGAAAATGAGAACTACATCCCGATGGGCTTTATCTACGACCGGTACGTGGACAAGGAGGGCTTTGAGAACACCAGCGAATCCCTGCGCGACAGGCTGCTCGTCAAGGCCATATACCTGTCCGACGAGCAGATAAAGAAATACGGCGGGCTTTATGAAAAGCTCGACACCTCGGGCTACGTGGACCTCAGCTACGAGACCCTCGTCGAGGACAGCGCAGCACGGCGCGCCACCTCCGCATACTCGGCCGTCAAGGACAACCGCGGCTTTACGTTTGAAATGAATTCTGACAAGCGGACGCTGGCGTTTTTCAGCATTCCCTACGACGAGGGCTTTACCGCGACGGTAAACGGCAAGCCCGCTACCATTGAAAAGGTGAGCGTCGGCTTTATGGCAGTGGAGATACAGCCAGGCAAAAATGTCATCCGCTTCGATTATTTTACGCCCGGTCTGAAAACCGGTCTTATAATTACCATAACAAGCCTTGCGGCCGTTATCGCATACCTTTTAATCGACAGAAGGCTCCGGAGCCGCTCGCCCGTTCCGGCTGTCGTATCGAGCGCCGACTCAACGCATCGGGCTTCGGATGTAGGAGAGAATACCGAAACGGTTCCGGTTGACATTTTGGCCGTGCAGGATGAAGCGCCGGCCGGCGAAGTGCCCGGCACATCCGAAAGCGGCGGCAGTGGTAGCGGTAATGTAGGGGAATAGAATTTCAAAAAGGAGTAATACATTATGCCGAAAAAAGTGATAATCTCGGCTGACAGCACCTGCGACCTTTCGCCGGAGCTTATAAAACGGTATGATATCCGCATTGTGCCGCTTTATGTCAACCTCGCGGACAAGGTGTGCCGCGACGGGGTGGACGTCACCCCCGACGATATATACGCCTTTGTCTCAAGGACTGGGATTTTGCCCACCACTGCGGCGGTCAATCCGGAGGAATACCTTTCTTTTTTCAAGGATATGCAAGCTGGCGGCGACTGCGATCTCATCCATATCAATATAAGCTCGGACATGTCCTCCTGCCATCAGAACGCGCGCCTTGCGTCGGAGGCTCTTTCGGGCGTTTACGCCGTGGATTCCATGAACCTGTCGACCGGCAGCGGGCATCTTGTCATAGAGGCCGCGGAAATGGCCGAGGCCGGCATGGCGGCGGCCGATATCGTCAAAGAGCTTGAGTCCTTAAGGACGAAGGTGGACGCGAGCTTTGTCATAGACACCCTCGAATACCTGCACAAGGGAGGGCGCTGCTCGTCGGTGGCGGCTTTGGGCGCCAACCTTTTAAAGCTCAAGCCCTGCATCGAGGTCGTAAATGGCAAAATGGGCGTAGGCAAAAAATACCGCGGTTCGCTCTCGTCGGTTTTGCCGGAGTACGCGTCCGACCGCCTCAAGGCAAAGGGCGTTAAACCAAGACGCGTATTCATCACCCATTCCGGCTGTGAGGCGGAGCTTTTGTCGCTGGTGCGAAGAAAGATAGAGTCCCTTGCCATGTTCGACGAGATTATCGAGACCCGCGCGGGCTGCACCATCTCCTGCCACTGCGGGCCCGGAACCCTGGGCGTGCTGTTCATCCGGAGCTGAAATGCCGGGGCGGCTACCACGCAAAACGCACAGCCCGCGCCTGAAAGGGAAGCGCCATGAAAAGACCGTTCGCTCTCGCAGGCTTTGCCTTTTATTTCACCCTCGCCGCGCTCAACTTCACAACCGGCACACTGCCCGCCTTTATCCTCTGCGCGCTGGCGCTGGCGGGTATTTTGTCGTGCCTGCTGCTTTTTAAGGCCCGCCTTCTAAAGAGACTTTTTTCCGCTCTCATTATCTGCGGCTCCGTTTTCCTGTCCTCTTTGGCGTACGCGGGAGCCACGATATGGCTCTACTCTCCCGACGCTACACTTGCCGGGCGCACGCTTTCCGTCAGGGCGCTGATCGACGGGGAGATAAAAGAGGGCGAGGGCTTTCTTATCCTGCCGCTCAAAATCGAAAGCGCCGTCGACACCGAGTCGAAAGAAACATTCTCGCTGCGGGGGAGGCTGTCGTCGGTGGTCGCCGACATACAGACCTTAAAGCCGTATGACCGAATCGAGTGCACAGTGAAGCTGTCGGCCTTCGAGGACACCGGAACCCTTCGCTACAACCGTTCAAGGGGCGTCTATGTAGGCGCCGAGATAAAGGGGCAGCCGGTCGTCGTTTCATCCGGAAAGCTGCCGCTGCGGGCGGTGTTCTACCGCGCAAGAAGCGCCGTACGGGCGGCTTTGGACGCGAGGCTCCCCGGCGACTACGGCGCTTTGGTCAAGGGCGTGGTCATGGGGGACAAGCAGGGGCTGCCGGCAAAGATATCCGACGATTTTCGCCGGGCCGGCCTTTCGCATACCCTCGCCGTTTCGGGACTGCACATCACCCTTTTTTCCGGTGCGCTGATGCTGCTTTTAACGTCGCTGGGCCTTGGCAGAAGGCCAGTGTACGCTGTTTGCGCGGCGCTACCTTTTGCCGTTGCGGGCGTGGCGGGCTTTGCCGCTTCGGCGATGCGCGCGGCGCTGATGGGCGGCCTTTACTTTGCCGGGAAGGTTATAGACGAAGAGGCCGACGGTCTTAACTCGCTCGGGCTGTCACTTTTTATACTCACCGCGTTTTCGCCCTTCTTCGCCTACGACGCGGGGCTGATGCTATCGGCGCTCGCGACGCTCGGACTAATCCTGCTCTCGGGCAGGCTCGGGGCCGCCATCGGGCGCGCGCTGCCCGAAAAGGCTCGCCGCCGCGCCGTTTTACGGGGCGCCGTTGCCGCCGTATGCTGCTCGGTTTCGGCTACTTTGTTCACGCTGCCGGCAAGCATCCTCTATTTCGGCGCGTTTTCGCCCTCCGGCATAGCGGCAAACCTTCTCGCGTGGCCTTTTGTAAACCTGACCTTTTTCTGCGGCGTGCTCACGGCCGCGCTGTATTATGTCTATCCCCTGTCGGTGGCTTTCGCGGCTGCGGCGGAGCTTTCCGCCGGCATTATGACTAATATCGCCTCGCTGTTTTCGGCGGCGCCTTTTTCCTATATCTACGTCGACCGTCCCCATATACTGCTGTCGCTTGTTTTTGCGGCGCTTGCGGGAGGCGCCGCGCTCGCCTTTCGCGGCAAAAATCGCCGGGTGCGCCCCGTCATAGCGGCGTCCCTTGCTGTTATGGTGTTCTGCTCGGCCGTCGCGGGCCAGGTATTGGCGACTCGCGACCAGCTTACGCTGGTGGCTGTAGACGTTGGCAACGGCGACTGCTTCGCCGCAATAAAAAACCGGTGCGCCGTCGTGTTTGACTGCGGGGGCGCGTCGGGCGCGCCGGACAGGCTCATGAACGCGCTGCGCGCCAACAATGTCGCAGCCGTGCGGGCTGTCGTCGTCTCCCATACCCACCGCGACCACGCCGAGGGCATCGACGAGCTGCTGCGCGCGTACAGGACCGACGCGGTCTTTCTGCCGGCGGCCGAAACCGACCGCTACCGCATGGATATAGAGAAGGCCGCTTTTGAAACGGGGGCAAATCTCATCACGGTGGAAAACGATATGACCGTCACCCTTATGGACGGGCTCATTCTCCGCCTTCTCACCGATTACCGCAAGCTGGGCGGTATAGACAGGGACGAATCCAACGAAAACTGTATGGTCGCCCTGCTTTCATACAGGAATTTTGACTGCCTTTTCACCGGTGACATAGGATTTGCGCAGGAACGCCTGCTCGAGGGCTATGGCAGCCTTTTGGACGTGGAGGTGCTAAAGGTGGCCCACCACGGCTCCAAGTATTCGACCGGCGAGGCCTTCCTTATGCAGACGACCCCTCTTACGGCGCTCGTCAGCGTGGGGAAGAACTCGTACGGGCACCCCTCGGCCGAAGCGTTGGCGCGGCTTACGGCTCTCGGCAGCGGGATATACCGCTGCGACCAGTGCGGTGACATCGCCGTCCGGACAGACGGACGCCGCGATTACCGGATAACTGCGGAGAAAGGGAAAATCTCATGAGCATTATGAACGCTAAGCAGCTTGCCCGGCAGCTTGCCGGCGGCAAAATAGAGAGCGCGTATATGTTCTACGGCGAGGAGGGCTACCTAAAGCGGCATTATTACGAAACGCTCAAGGATGCTGTCTTAAGCGGCGGCGCAAAGGAATTCAATCTCACCGTCCTTGAGGGCTCCGAGTTTTCGCCGCAGCAGCTTGTCGACGCGCTCGGCAGCATGCCGGTCTTTTCCGAAAAAAGGCTTGTGGTAGTGCGCGATCTGGAGCTGTCCTCTCTGAAAAAGGAGCTGCGCGCCCTTTTCGAGCAGGTGCTGGAAACGCTGCCCGAGACCGCCGTTTTGCTGCTTTACGAGCGGACCGTGAACGTCGACGAAAAGCTCGCGAGGCCTGCTGAGATAATAAAGCTTTTCGAGCGTTTCGGCGCCGCGGTGCGCTTCGATACGCCCGGCCAAGCCGAGCTTTGCCGCTGGGCCGAAAGGCATCTTTCGCAGCAGGGCAAGACGGCCGACCCTGCCACGCTGCGATACCTTCTATCGGTTACCGACAACGGCATGACAAGCCTTTATAACGAGCTTACCAAGCTGTGCCATTACGTGCCCGGCGAGCGTGTGACGCGGCGTGACATAGACGAGGTCGTCACCAAAAGCACCGAGGCTATGCTGTACCACCTGACAGACGCCGTTATAGAGCGCCGCCCCGCGCGCGCGTTGGAGCTTTTGGCGCAGCTTTTTTTCCAGCGGACAGACGAGGTCGTCATAGTGGGCGGCGTCGCCCGCGAGCTCATAAGCCTGTACAAGGTTCGCGCCGCTGCCGCCGAGGGCATGCTGCCGGCGCAGATAGCCAAATCCTTCGGTCTGCGGGATTTCGCCGTGCGTCGGTATCTTAACGCCGCCAAAACGTTCAGCGACTCCGCCCTCATGGAGGCCTTGCGCGTCTGCCTTGACGCCGACCAGAGCCTAAAGACGGAAAACCGCGACAAGCGTCTTATCGTGGAGACCATGCTCGGGGAGCTTGTGCGGACGCTGGGAGGACAAGGGGCATGATCCGGCTTAAGCAGGCCGTTATAGTGGAGGGAAAATACGACAGGATACGGCTTTCAGGGCTTATCGACGCGCTGATTATAGAAACCGGAGGCTTTGCCGTATTCACCGACCGCGAAAGGCTGTCGCTTATACGGCGGCTGGCCGAGCACAGGGGCATCGTGGTGCTGACCGACAGCGACAGCGCCGGCTTTCGCATCCGCAGCTTTTTGGGCGGCAGCATCCCGCCCGACCGCATCCGCCATGTGTATATCCCCGATGTATACGGGCGCGAGCGGCGCAAAAGCGCTCCCGGCCGCGAGGGCAAGCTGGGCGTGGAGGGCATGACCGACGACGCCCTCCTTGAGGCATTTCGCGCGGCCGGTATTGCGCCCGAGACGAGCGAGAGCGTGCCGGAGCAAAAGCGGCCCATCACAAAGACCGACCTGTATTTCGACGGCCTGGCCGGCGGGCCGGACAGCGCAGCGCTGCGCGCCCGTCTTATTCGCCGGCTGGGGTTGCCGCAGAGGCTTTCGGCCAACCGGCTGCTGCAGGTTTTAAACGTGCTCGTGACGCGTGAAGAATACCAAAGGCTCGCTCAAGAGATAAAGAGCCAGACGGGCGAATAATGT
>ENA-UOYA01000525-UOYA01000525.1-activated-sludge-metagenome-genome-assembly--contig:-NODE-525-length-48606-cov-44.785195_pt1 | contig 48606 bp, 47 predicted proteins | sample MGYA00238163_ERZ764804 | MGnify/ENA primary metagenome ERZ764804 (study PRJEB28919, sample SAMN05720223) | activated sludge metagenome | isolation source: Anaerobic digester | place: Hong Kong...
GCCAGGCCCCGCTGCCGCACGCGCCATGACCGGATGGTCAAGTGTGTTGACGCGTACCCCGCTCGTTGCGCCAAGCTGGTGGCGCTGGTGGGCGGCTACTCCCCAATGACCATGCGATTCTATCTTTTGCGCAATCCCCCGTGGCTGTATCGCGTATGGGCCGGGACAACCAAACTTTGCCTGCACCTTCGCCGTGAAGCGAGCGCCGACGGCTGATCGCAGTTTCTTGATTGACGCCGCGTGCCCGCGCTAACGCGTCCCCTGCCAGGCGCCGCCGTCGCCGTCTGCTGCGCCGCGGCCCCAGCTCCCGTCAAAGCGGCGGCCGTCCGCACTGAGGTGAAAGACGAAGTGACCGCTGGCGTTGTCCTGTGTCCAGCGGCCGCGCAATGTGTTGCCACTGATTTGACCATCGATCTGGCCACCTTTGTAGTCGTAGCTCCCGGTCACGCGGCTGCCCTGCTGACTCAGTCGCATCGCACCGAAATTGCTTGCCCAGCCGCCGGCCCAGGACGGCACCGCTGCAGCAGCAGGGCTTGACGACGGTGCGGTTTGCGGCCTCGGTGGTGCCGGCTGCGCGGCCACTCCTTGGTCAAAGCGGTAGTAGTACCAGGTCTCGTGATAGTCACCTGCCACTTTGCACTGCGCGCGGATATAGAAGCGCTGCTTGCTGCCGCGCGGCGCGCGGAAGGTGCCGCGTTCGCTATGCGTGACTGCGCTCTCGCGCCAGCTCGCGAGCGCACCGGGACCATCGCCCTCGTTGCCACCTTCCTCACCGGGATAGAGCTTCACCCAGGTGTCATAGCCAGTCTGCGAGTTCTGCAACTGTTCGATCTTTACCTAGACCGGGAAGTTAGTACCGGGCGCCATGCCGCCCGGAATGCCCTGCCACGAGCAGGTGGCGGAGATCGTCATGCGTCGCCGGTCGGCGTCGATCCATTGCTTGAGTGCCGCACTGGCGTGGTCGCCGACACGCCACTCGGCGGCAGGGTGCGAGGTGTCCGCCTTGACGACCCGTTTGGTTTCGACCAGTGTCCAGTTTTGTGCCTGCGCCGGCGTCCAGAATGCCAGACAGGCACCGCTGGCGGCGAGTACGAGCGAACGCGAAATCATGTTTTTGCCCTCCGGAAGATGTTGTGCATTCATCTTCCGCGTGCCGTTCGCGAGCGCAACCAAAACAGCCGGGATGTTTGATGTGGCGCAGGGCTGCGCCACATTGGAGCATCCGCCTAAGCGTCGTAGCGGATGCGATAGAGATTGTCAGCGCTCGCCGTCAGCACCGCGTTCTTCTGCGCGCTGCCCGGCGCGTTGATCGATTCGATCAGGCCGATCACGCTGAGCGCGACGGCGTCGATTTCGACGCGGGCGCTGCGACCCGTGGCCGGGTTGCTTACGTGCGCCACCGCGATCACGGTCGATGGTGACGATTGCGTTTCGATGCACTGCGCGGCGCAACGCGTCTGCCATTCGATGCCCTGCTCCATGCCAAGCCGCAGGGCATCGACGGACGGGCCTGCTGCGTCCACATAGGCCATGGCCAGTGCTTGCCCGCTGCTGCCGATCACACTCGCGACTTCGAGCCCGATGCGGCCGCCCAAGGCGTGCAGCAGATCACCGCTGACAGCTGGCGTAACCAGTTCATCACCCAATGCCGCAGCCATTGCGCCAGGCGCAGTGGCAAGCGCGGCAACGCTGGCGACGGCAACTCCGGCGCGCGCGCCGTTGAGCATGAAATCACGACGGGATTCAACAAAGGACATGGCGCAGCTCCTTGAGCGAAAGCGGTGGTTGCCGCAAAGAGCGTTGCGGCGGCGGGCAGGTAACGACGGGCCGATGCCGGTGGTTGACAGACAAGTCTGCTGCCCATATCCACGGCGCGGGGCCGTCGGAGCCTTTTGCCATGGCGCTGCCAATCGCAATTTGGCAATTTGGCAATTTGGCCAGTTGACCCTTTTGGCGAATTGAGCGGAAGGCCTGAACTCCCGTTTATCAGACAAGCAACTTTTCTCCATAAAGGCCGTTGCAAAAGGGCCAAAGACGATAAATCGCCATTGTTGACTTTTAATCGATTCCTGCACTGAGCCCTTTTCCAGTGGTCGTTTCACGAAAAAGCTGATGGGACGATTAGTCCACTTTGTGACGCGGTTGCTCTCGCTCGAAGTCGTGGTGACAATGCCGAGCAGCAGTCGATACCGACTCGCCGACAACCAGGGGACACCATGATTGAAGTGAACGCAACACGCTGGCAACGCACATCACGGCCCCTGCGGCGATACGCGGCGGCAGTGCTGGCAAGCTGCGCCGGACTGGCGCTGGCGCAGCAACTGGCGCCTCCACCGATCCCCGCTCCCGCCAGCGCGCCGCACAATGTGATCCCCGCCGTCTGCCTGCAACCGCTGTCGGCGACCAACCTGCAAGGCGTCGCCAACTTCATCTGGTCGGCGTGCCCGCAATTGCTCAACTGGCCGCACGACAGCACACCGCGGATGACCGGGCCATCGCCCAGCGGCAAGGGCTCGGTGCACGGTTTTGTGCTCAATTACTACGCACCCTCTGTGTATGCCTGGCTCAAGGCCGGCAGGCCGGACGGCGGCATTCCGAGTGGCGCGCTGATCATCAAGCAGATGTACAACGACAACAACGGCCAGCCGGGCGCGGTGAATGGCTGGACCATCATCGTCAAGAAGAAGGACGCCTCCTATGACGGCTGGTTCTGGGGCTACGTTGATCCGCAGAAGCAGAACGGCGGCGACGGGCTTTACGGCGGCCAGTTCTACGACCCGAACTGCGTGGGTTGCCATGCGTCTGCCAGCACGCGCGAGTTGACCTTCTCTTCGCTGGTCAACATCACCGGCAACTTTGGTGGCACCGCAATGCCGCAACGCAATGGCCTTTCCGGCGGTTCGTTGCATGCGCGGGTGATGACGCTCGCCAGCGCCACCGATGCCGCCAAAGCAACAGCCACATCGGGGGGCGCAAGCAGCCTCGTTCCCGGCGCGCCGCCGGTGATCCCCACCGACATCCCGCCGCAAAGCGCGAGCAAGGTGATCGTCGGTGCGGCCGGGCCGACCGGCTTCGTCAGCTCAGACGTCTGCTCCGGTTGCCACGACGCCAGTAATCTCGCGTTCGGCATTCAGGCCAACATGACCTGGCCGCAGAACCTGCCGCCGTCGAAGTTCCCGACCACGCCGCTGCGCAACTTTTCACCCTTCGGCGAATGGGGCGCGTCGATGATGGGGCTCGCCGGCCGCGACCCGGTCTTTCAGGCGCAGCGCGAATCGGAAACGCTGACCTATCCCTCGGTCGCAAAGGAAATCGACAACACCTGCTACACCTGCCACGGCGTCATGGGCAAGCGGCAACTGCTGACCGACAAGCCGGACGCCCTCTTCACTCACGCCGACTTCATCGCCACCACTGGCCCCAACGCCACTTACGGCGCCCTCGGCCGCGACGGCATCTCCTGCCTCGCCTGCCACCGCATGACGCCCGAAGGTCTGGGTACCGAGGCGAGCTTCACCGGCAACTTCAAGGTGACAGACCCTAAGACGGTGTACGGTCCGTATCAGGACGTGGTGACCTTTCCGATGAAAAATTCGATCGGCATGACGCCCACACACGGCGCGGCGATCTCCGATCCGGCGATGTGCGGCTCCTGCCATGTGGTCGAAACTGAAATCCTCGACAAGACCAAAACCTACACCCGCGAGAGTTTCTACAAGCAACCGAAATCGCACGAGCAGACCACCTACCTCGAATGGCTGAACAGCCGCTACCAGACCAAGGCGCCACCGGGGCCCGGCGCCACGCCGCAAACCTGCCAGCAGTGCCACATGCCACGCACCATGGATGGGCAGCAGATCACCACCAGGATCGCCAACATCCAGGACAACACCTACACCGATGCACAGGGCCAGCCGTTCCCGAACACTGCGCCGGCCGCCGACATCACGATGAAGCCGCGCAACGAGTTTGGCCGCCACACCTTCGTCGGGGCCAACGTCTTTGTGCTGGAAATGTTCAAGCAGTTCGCGCCGCAGCTCGGTCTCACTGTCAATGATCCCAACTACGACACCAGCACCTTCAAGTTTGTGCCGGCACTTGATCTGTCGATTCAGGAAACGACGAAGCAGGTGCAAAACGCGACTGCGAGCGTCGCCATCGTCGCCCAGCGACGCAGCGCCAGCGGCCTCGACGTGGACGTGCAGGTGGTCAACAAGACCGGTCACAAGTTTCCGTCGGGTGTTGGCTTCCGTCGTGCCTTCATCGAGTTCACCGCGATGGATGCCACTGGCAAGGTGGTCTGGTCGTCCGGACGCAGCACCGACAAGGGCGTACTGATCAACGATCAGGGACAGACGCTCGCCACCGAGTTCAGCAAGACGCAATGGCAGCCGCACTGGCGCATCATCACCGGCAGCAATCAGGTGCAAACGTATGAGGTTCGCACCAAGGACCTGCAGGGCCTGCTCACCACCAGCTTCCTTGGCCTCGCAAAGTCGGTGAAGGACAACCGGCTGATGCCCGTCGGCTGGTCGCCAAACGGCGCCTACGCAAGCTGGACTGCCCCGATAGCAGTGCCCGCCACCGGCAGCCCCGGCTACTACAACGGCAGCGGCAGCGACCTGATCACCTATCGCATGCCACCCGCCGTCGCCGCACAGGTGAAGACGGTGCGGGTAACGCTCAACTATCAGTCGATCCCGCCGTACTACCTGCAGGATCGCTTCACCATCGGTGGCAACAACCCGTCTACTGCGACGCTGCGCGCGCTGGTGCAATACGTCGACTACTCGAACACGGCGGCAAAGGGATGGAAGCTGCCGGTGGCGAGCGCGGCGGTTGCCATCCGCTAAATTCGGCGGATGATCATCACCATCCGCCAACGCTGGCTTGCGGCGCTCGCCCTGTTTGCGTTCGTGCTGCCAGCGTGCAGCGCGTGGGCAAAGGAGCCCGCGCTCCTGCTCGCCAACGTGCTTGGGCCGCATGTCGATGTCACCCAGTATCTGGTCAGCGAGAAATTCGACGGCGTGCGTGCGGTGTGGGATGGCAAGACATTGCGCTTCCGCAGTGGGCGCGACGTGCCTGCGCCGGCGTGGTGGCTGGCGAAACTGCCAGCGACGCCACTCGACGGCGAGCTGTGGCTCGCGCACGGGAAGTTTGATGAGCTTTCCGGCATCGTTCGCACCTCACCGGCCGTCGATACCGACTGGCGGCGGGTTAACTATCTGATCTTTGAGTTACCGGATGAAGCCGGTGCCCTGGGAACGTTTGAACAGCGCTACAGCCGCATTCGGGAGGTTGTTGCCAAGGCTCAGTGGGCTTCGCTACAAGTGGTCGAACAAACCCGTGTGGCTGATCGCGCGGAGTTGAAGCGCCGGCTTGATCGCGTGGTGAAGGCCGGCGGTGAGGGCCTGATGCTGCATCTGGCCAATGCGCCTTATGTGACCGGCCGCAGCGACGTACTGCTCAAGCTGAAACCACTGCTCGATACCGAAGCCATCGTCGTCCGCCACATCCCGGGCAAAGGCCGCAACGCCGGGCGGCTGGGCGCGCTGGAAGTGCGCACCCGGGACGGTATCGTGTTCCGGCTGGGCACCGGTTTCAGCGATGCGCAGCGCGACAACCCGCCGCCGGTCGGCAGCCTGGTTACCTACACCTATCGCGACGTGACGCCCAGTGGCAAGCCACGCTTCGCGAGCTTCCTGCGTGTGCGCGACGATCCCTGAGCAGCGTCACTCCGCCGCGCAGAACGCGATGCCTTCATCTGCCCAGCCAAGTCGCGTCACCATGTCCTGATGTTGGGCGAGACTGGTCGAGAAGCGATGGTTGCCATCATCCACGTAGCGCGGCGGCCCCTTGAAGGCGCGGTAAATCGGCGCCGTGCCCGCAGGGCATTTGCCGGTGGCATCGGGTAGCACGGCGTAGCCCTCGACCCCTTCAAGAAACGGCTTCACCGGTTGCGGCTGATTGGTCGGGTTCAGCCCGCTCAGGATCAATTGGTCGCTGGACAGCGCCGTAAAGAAGTGGGATCCGCGGGTGCCGCCACGCGCGACCTCGGCGAAATAATGGCGCTCCAGCGGCGACGTCCGCAAGTTCGGCGTGGCAAATACCCTGATCTCCTTGCCGGTGCGCGCCCAGGCCGGCACCTGATCGAGTGCAGCCTTGTCACCGTCGCGCCCGGTCAGGAAGTAGTAGTCGAGACCGGCGTGGTAGTACTCGGTCAGCGCCCGGGCGACCTTCTGGCCAGCCGGCAACACATCCAGCGCCACCGAATTGCTGTTGACCGGGCAGCCCACCGCGAGCGGGTTGTAGACGTAGACCGGCAGGCGCCCCACAAACGGCAGGCTGGCGCGGGTAAGCGTGATCTTGAGCGTGTTGGCATCGACGTACTGCGGCGTCAGCAGCACACGATTGATCGACACCCGCGTCTCTGCCGAGAAGCCAGTGCCGCTGAGCGTCAGGGTTGACGTGGCCGCATCGTCGCCAAAGTTCGACGGCGTGATGCTGGTCAGTGTGAGCGCTACGGGCACCGTATTGAAAGTCGCCACAAACTCGGGCATCACGTCGCCGATGGTCGCACCGCTGGTCAATGCACGGCCCGAGGCGATCCCCGACCAGCCGAGAAAGTTGGCGCTAGTCACCCCAACCACCGGAGCCAGCGTGGCGCTGACCGTGCTGCCGTAGCGCACGTAACTGGCGGTGTCGCTCAGTGTCATGGTTGCTGCGCAGGACGGGATAACCTGACGATACGTAATCCACTCCTTGTGCGCGCGTATGGTCACGGTGCGCGAGCCCCCCGTCGGCATCGCCACTTCACCGGTCGCTGCATTATCGAGACCGTCGATACCGTCGATCGCATAACGGCTGGACAGGGTCAGGGGCTGTGGTGTTGACGCGGTGACGCGCCAGGTGCCTGCCGTATCACGCAACAGGCGGGGCACGATGCCGCCGCTGGAACCACCGCCCGGCGGAGAAATGCTCGCCACCACGCCTTCGAGCTGGCCATCGGCCTGGACATCCACCGCAATGGAGTTGCCAGCGTGGAAGGCGGCGCCAATGGTGTTGTCAGGGGTTGGGAACAGCAGCAGCGATGCATCGGGGCGCACGCCGGTACCGCCACCGAAGACATAGGCCGAGCCGCTCGCCGTGAAGTAGTTTTTGTAGCCGGGTGCAGCCACCGCACGAATATCGAAGATGCTGTATTGCGGGTAGAGATTGCTGGTGCCGCGCCACGGCGCCGCGCGGGGCGTGACCGTGACGGTGCCGCCGGTCTGCGTCGCAGCCGTGCTGCTCACTCGGGTCAGCCGCGAAAAGTTGGCAGTCAGCACGGTGGTCAAAGGAGCACTCACCGGCGCACCGAGCGTGCCATCGCCCGCGATCACCTGCCACGTCAACAGCCGCGACGGCGCCGCGCTCGCGTCCTGGCTCCAGCGCGCGAAGCCGAACGAAAAGTCGTTCTGCGTCTGCAGCTCGTCCGGCGCCCACAGGCGATGCACCGACCCGATCGGCCATTGAAAGGTGACCGGCGTGGTAACCCGCACGCCATCGATGACCACATCGAGACCAGCCGGATGAGTGACCACGGTCGTGGCCATCGGCGCCGTGGCGTACAGTCGCGCGAGCGCATCAACGTCCGCCGTGGAATAGGTAATCCGGCTGCCGACATCAATGCCGGCCGGTCGGGTTTCCATCGTGATGAGGTCGGTGTAGGCGTTGAACCCAAAGCGGCTGTAGTGCATGATCGACGCGTAGTCGTAGCCATTCAGCGTGCGCGAATAGAAGGTCTGGTCGCTCTGCGAGCGCCACGTCGGTGGAATGCGGCTCAGCCGGGTCTCGATGAACGGCGCCGGATCAACGTCCTGCTGCACGTGCAGCAATCCCATTGCGTGCCCCATCTCGTGCAGCAACACGCCGGCCGGACAGGCTGGTTCGCCGACAATCGTCTGCCGCCCGCCAGCGCGGCCCAGCGCGCTGGCACATGAGCCGGCACCGGGTGAGGCCAGATTGAACGCAACGTAGTCCGTCTCCGCTGCGCGCGGCACCCAGCGCACGATGCCGGCCAGCGCGCGGTTGGCCTCGGTGACGGCGGCAGCGATCGCGGCGTTGTCGCCCGCCTCGATGGTGTAGGGCACCTCGACAATGCCAGACGCCGCCTTGCGCCAAAGCCCGAGATCGGAGTCAACCGTCAGCGCTTTGATCGACTCTGTCACAGGAACCGTTACCCCGCCGGCGTTGGCCAATCGCTGGCGCAATGCCAGCGTGTCGGCTTTCACCCGCTCGGCACTACCAATAATGATGTCGCCTTCCACCACGGCATAGCCAGCACGCTCGACATAATTGACCCAGCGCCCGCGCCAATGCGCCTGCAATAGTTCGTCAGCGGTGGCAACACCGGTGGGCAGGATAGTCCCGATCAGTGCCGCTGCCATCAGCAGTCGCTTCATTCATGTCTCCGAAAGTTAAGGCGCGCCCGTAGTAGCGCAACACAGACAAGCTGCATTCTAGGAAGGGACGGCCATTCGGCGCCGCAGATTGCAATCACCAAAGCGACTGACGGCAATCCGTGCCAATTTGTGCCATCGGGTGCAGCGCGACGTCGATGGAGCGCCACACCCGCACAGTGCTCATGATGCAGCGCAAAACACAACACGAGTTGGCCTACCTACAATGGGCTGGAGGGAAGCACTGAGCAAGTCTCCGCATCCCACAACCCGAGGACTTGCCCAGCGATTCCCTGTTGTCCACAACAAGGGAGTCGTCATGAACACAGCGAGCAGCAAGATCCGCACCGTGGCCCTGGTGGGCCACGGTGCGGCCGGCAAAACCACGCTGGCCGAGAGCCTTCTCGCGGCCAGCGGCGCCATCAGCAGTCGCGGTAGCGTTGAACGCGGCAACACCCTGCTTGACTTTGACCCGCTGGAAAAGGAATTCGGCCATTCGCTGCAGGCGGCGATGGCGAGCTTCCAGTGGAGCGGCGCCCAGGTTCACCTGATCGACACACCGGGATACCCGGATTTCATGGGGCAGGCAATCGGTGCGCTGGCCGCAGTGGATTGCGCACTGCTGGTGGTCAACGCGCAAACCGGCATTGAGCTGGCCACCGAGCGCATGTTCAACCTCGCGGGCGACCGTGGCTTGTGCCGCATGATCGTCATCAACAAGATCGATGCCGACAATGTGGATCTGCCGGCGCTGGTCGCCAATGTCCGCGAACGCTTCGGCAAGCAATGCCTGCTGCTCGATTTGCCGGTACATCATGGGCAGGAGGTAGTGGAGCTGCTCGGTCATGACAGCGGTGAGAGCGACTTTGCCTCCATCGCTGCGGCGCATCGGGCATTGATTGACCAGATTGTCGAGGAAGACGAAGACCTCATGGCGCGCTACCTCGAAGATGGCGCCGACCCGAGTCCCGAGGCGCTGCACGAGCCGTTCGAGCGCGCGCTGCGTGCCGGGCATCTGATCCCCATCCTGTTCGTCTCGGCCCGCACCGGCGCCGGCATCCCGCAATTGCTGGATGCCATCGCCAAGCTCGCGCCGAACCCGGCTGAAGGCAACCCGCCGCCCTTCTATCGTGGCGAGCCGGGGCAACCGCATGAATCGTTCGCCGCTGTGCCGGACGACAGCAAGCATGTGTTGGCGCATGTCTTCCAGGTGATCGTTGACCCCTTCATGGGCAAGCTCGGTGTTTTCCGCGTGCACCAGGGCACTGTGCGCAAGGATTCGCAGCTCTTTGTCGGCAGCGGCAAGCGGGCGTTCAAGGTGGCCCATCTCTATCGCCTGCATGGCAAGGATTACGTCGAGGTGCCACACCTGGTGCCCGGCGACATTGGTGCGGTGGCCAAGGTGGAGGAGATTGAGTTCGATTGCGTGCTGCACGATTCGCACGACGAAGATCACATCCATCTGCAGGCGCTGGAGTTTCCGCAGCCGATGCAGGGCCTTGCGGTCGAGACCAAACGCAAGGGCGATGAGCAGCGGCTATTCGACATCCTGCACAAGCTGGAACTGGAAGATCCGTCATTCCGCACCGAGCGGCACCCCACCACCAACGAGGTGGTGATCCGCGGCATTGGCGAGATGCACCTGCGCTCGAAGCTGGCGCGCATGCAGCAGCAATACAAGCTGGAGCTCGACACCAGTCCGCCGCAGATCGCCTATCGCGAGACCATCACCGGCAACGCCGAGGGCCACTGCCGGCACAAAAAGCAGAGCGGCGGCGCGGGCCAGTTCGGCGAAGTGATGCTGCGCATCGAGCCGCTCCCGCGTGGCGCCGGCTTCGAGTTCGTCGATGTGGTCAAGGGCGGAGCGATCCCGAGCGTGTTCATGCCTGCCGTCGAGCGCGGCGTGCGGCAGGCGCTGGCGACGGGCGTGGTTGCCGGCTTTCCGCTGCAGGACATTCGGGTCACGGTCTACGACGGCAAGACGCATGCGGTGGACGGCAAGGAGATCGCTTTTGTCACCGCCGGCCGCAAAGCCACCATCGACGCCGTGCGCAAGGCCAGTCCGATCCTGCTGGAGCCGATGGTGACCGTCGAGGTGGTGGCGCCGGATGTATCGATGGGAGACCTGACCGGTGACCTCGCCGGGCGACGTGGCCATGTCACCGGCACCCAGACGCGGCTCGCCGGCACTGTCTCCATCAGCGCGCTAGCCCCCCTGGCGGAGCTGGAGAACTATCAGGGCCGACTGAAATCGCTGACCGGCGGCAAGGGCGCTTACAGCATTGCCTTTTCGCACTATGCCCAGGCGCCGGGTGGCGTGCAGCACGAACTGGCGGGCAAGTACAAGGCGGTGGACATCGACGACTGAAGCCACGTCGCGCCCCGCTCAGGCCCTGAAAAATCCGTGACGGCAATGATGGGTCAGGGCTAAACTCGCCCCGCATTTGCCACTGTCGATAGCGCAGCCTCTCTGCGCTACCGCAGCAACATCGGATGGAGCAGCGTGAATTCACCCAATCGGATCCTGCGCGACCTGGTACCTGAAGGCTCGCGCGTGGCGGCTGGCGTTGTCGCGCTGCTGATCATCGTCGCTACCGTGCTGCTGCTGCCGGTCGCTGAACAACCGCTCGGCGAAGTCAAGCCGTTTCTGCCGATGTTTGCCACCACCGTGGTGATCACCGAGTACCTGACGGCGTACATGCTCTACACGCATTTCCGCTCGTCCCGCATGGCCTATCTCGCCGCACTGGCGAGCGCCAAGGTGTTTGTGGCGATCATGGCGGCGGTGCAGGTGCTCATCTTTCCGGGCGTGTTTTCGGAGACGGGCCTGCTCGGCGCCGGCGCGCAAAGCGCGGTGTGGATCTGGACGTTCTGGCACGGCGGCTATCCGTTCTTTGTGTTGCTGGCGCTGTTGCTGCTCACGCCGGCGGTGGCGCGGCGCCGCGCCGGCGTCCTGTCTGGCTGGGCGCATGCCGAACTGCTAGTCGCGACAGGTGCCGCGATCACACTGGCAACATTGGCGGTTGCTGATGGTGGCCAGCTGCCGCCGCTGATCGACGGCGCTGCCTACACGCGGCTGATTCACTCCCCGGCTGCGCCCGTGGTGCTGGGCATCAATGTGCTGGCGCTGCTCGCCTGTCTCGCCATCACGCGGCTGCGGGACCTGCTGAGCGCCTGGCTTGCGGTGGCGCTGCTCGCCAGCCTTGCTGATGTCGCGCTGACACTGGTCGCCGGCGCCCGTTACAGCGCCGGCTGGTACGCCGCACGCTGCCTGAGCATGGTGTCGTCGTCAGTGGTGCTGGGCGTGCTGGTGTGGCAAACGTCAAACCTCTATCGCCAGCTTGCACGTGCCCACGAAGCACTGGCGGAACGCGCGGTTCGGGATGCCTTGACCGGAGCGCACAACCGCGGCCATTTCATCGACCAGTTTCCGCGTGACCTGCGCCGTGCCTCGCGGGAGCGCCTGCCACTGGCAGTCCTGATGGTCGATATCGATTACTTCAAGGCCTATAACGACATGTACGGCCATCAGAAGGGTGACGAGTGCCTGCGCGCCGTGGCACACGCCATGCAACGCGTACTGCGCCGGCCCGGCGACTATCTGGCGCGCTACGGTGGCGAAGAGTTTGTGGTGGTGCTGCCGAACACCGATACCAGCGGCGCCCTGCATGTGGCGGGCGCTGTCCGTGAGGCAGTCGCCGCGCTGGCGATCGTCGGTGCGCAGGCCGCCGATCGCAATGTCACCATCAGTATCGGCATTGCCACCTTCAACCCCGACTTCGACACTTTTGATGCCGACGTGATGGTACGCCGTGCCGACGATGCGCTCTATCGGGCCAAGCGTGAAGGGCGCGACCGCGCCGAGCTGTTCGACAGCAAGCGGCCGGATTTGATCACTGAGCTGCGCGATCCATAGTCGCCCTGCCAGCTCAATCCGGCCGGTCGTTGCCCGGCCCCGCCATCGGGCTGCACCGTCGGCGCATCGAGCCCCCTTTTTTCTACGCTTCAACCTGCTGTTTCAGCGCAGCGAGTCCGGCATCGAATTCGCGCGCCATCATCTTGTCCATGTTGAGCACCGTGCTGATCAGCTTCATCAGGTAAGTAGTATTGCCCTCCATCGCCCAGCTCACGCGGGTGCCGCCGCCTTCAGGCGTCAGGGTGAACGCCACCTGATTGTCAGCAGCGAACGGCGCCTGCATCAGCAGGTGCATGTGCACATAGTCACTGGCGCGGCTGTCGGTGATTTCTACCGAACCAGTGCCAACGTCCTTGTTGCCGACAAAGGCATAGCGGGCGCCAACGCCGGCGGCCGGGCCGCTGAGCTCACCACGGATGTTGGGGTCTTTCTTGACGAACGGGTTCCAGGTCAGCGATGCCGCCATATCGTTGATCAGCGGAAATATTTTCTCTGCCGGCGCATTGATCAGCAGTGAACGCTCAAAGCGGCCGCGGTCCGGTTTCGAATTGACGTACAACAGGAAGGCGACGATCAGCATGCATAGCGCGACGATCCAGGGTGTCAGTGGCATGTTGGGCTCCTTGCGAACTACAGCGTGGCGGCCAGCGCGGCCATCTGTTCGGCGACTTTGCCCCAGCCTTCGTGGAAGCCCATCGCCTCATGGGCGGCGCTGTCCTCTGCGCTCCAGTGCAGCGCACGCGCCGTGTAGCGCGTCTTGCCGCCTTCGTCCTCGAAGGTGATGATGCCTGTGAAGAACGGTTTGCCAGACGGCACCCAAGCCGACGTATACGCGTCGGTGAACACGATCTTGCGGTTCGGGATCACTTCCAGATACACGCCACGATTGGGCATCTGGGTCCCGTCCGGCCCCTGCATCACGATGTAACTCGCGCCACCGGGCCGCACATCGGTTTCGACGTGCACGGTCTTCCACGGCGGCGGCGTAAACCATTGCACCATCAGCGCCGGCTCGGTCCAGCAGCGATAGAGTTTTTCGGCAGGCACGTCGAACACTCGGGTGATCGACAACTCGTGCGAGCCGGTCGCATCGGTAAAGCAGTTTTGGGTGTCGTCGGACATGGTGGACTCCTTTTTGAAATTGGGCGTTGCAGCGGACCTGCGCTCGGCCAGATTTGTTCAGGCCCGGTTGACGATCTGGAAGCCGCCGAAAATCATGCGCTTGCCATCAAAGGGCATCTGGTGCTGCTCCGGCTGAAAGCGGGCATCCGTCTGCATCTTGCCCCACGCTTCGTCGCGCACGGTGCGCGACGGCCAGGTGATCCAGCCATAAACGATGGATTCGTCGGGTTCGCGCTTGACCGCCATGGTGAACGAGGTCAGTTTGCCCTCCGGTACATCGTCGCCCCAGCAGTCGACGACCTCCAGCGCACCGTACTCGCGGAAGATCGTGCCGAACTTCTTTGCGTAGTCGATGTAGGCCTGCTTGTTCTGATTGGCGACAGCGCAGACAAAGCCGTCAACGTACGTGGAATCGGTCATGACTGTTGTTCCTCAAATGTTGTGAACGTGCCGGTCAAAGTCGATGTCATTGCGCGTTGCTGGCGGCCGCGCGCAGCGTGGGTTGCTGCGCGCAGAGGCCATCAGGCGCCCCGAGCAGGGTGGCGATGTAAGTGCGCAGTTGAGCAATGCATTGCGCGGCGATGGCGGCACTGCCCTGCGCCTTGGCGAGAATGAACGCGCCCTGGATCACTGCCTGGGTGTAGAGCGCGACCATCTCCGGGTCCCAGTCAGCGTCGGCGGCGTACTGCGCCTTTGCCGCAGCCAGATGAACCGCTACCGTGTGTGCGTGCGACGCAATGCCGGCGTTGCAGGCATCACGCACGCGCGGATGTGTGTCGAAGGTCTCCTGCACCATGGTGCCCAGCAGACAGGTGAAATCGGGCAATTCGCCCTGCAGCAGCTCGGCGCGCAGATCGATATAGGCAAGCACGCGATCACGCGGGTCGGGCAGTGTCTGGTATGCCGACTGCGCAAACAGGCCGCCCGTCATCGTGTTCCAGTGCTCGACAGCGGCGAGAGCAAGGTCTTCCTTGCTTTTGAAGTAGTGGAAGAAGCTGCCCTTGGTCACCCCGGCTTCGGTACAAATGTCGTCAACCGTGGACGCCGAGTAACCCTTGCTGCGAATGACATGCAATGCGGCGTCCAGCAGTCGGGAACGGACGTTGAGTGCGGCGGCGTTCATGGTTGGAAGCGGTGTGCGCCGGTCAGTTTGGCTATCAGCATGATCAGTCGGGAATCACCGGTTCCACCAGTTGCGCCAACTGGACGAGCGACTCCTGCCAGCCGAGGTTGCACATCTCGACGGGAATCACTTCCGGAATGCCGGTCTGGACGATTTCGATCTCGGTGCCGCAAAGCACTGTCTTGAGATTGATCGTCGTTTCCATTTCACCCGGCAAACCTGGATCATCAAACTTGTCGGAGTAGCGGATGCGCGCGTCCGGCAAAAGTTCACGATACTCCCCGCCAAAGGAGTGGCCCTTGCCCGACGAGAAGTTGTGGAAGGACATGCGAAAGCCACCGCCAACGCGGGCGTCCAGGTGATGCACCGTGCACGTGAAGCCGAACGGGGGCAGCCACTTGGCGACCGCGTCCGCGGTCAGGACGGCGCGATAGACGCGATCGGGCGTGGCCCGCAACACGCGGTGCAGGCGGACGGTTCCTGTTGCCATGATGATCTCTCCCCTTCGACTGTCAACGATTGAGCTGACCGGCGATTGATTCGCTTCCGAGGCTTCGTCCGTCGCGTCGTCGTGCGACTGCGGCGCACTATTTCGCGCCATCCTGCGACAACGCGTCGTCAGCATACCAACCAGTTGGTATATGCGCAATAGGAAGATCCAACCGCATTCAACATTTCTGCAAAAACGCCATTCAATCAGGGCTTTGGTGATGATTTGTTTGAAAGTCGACTTTGCGCCTAATCTTGTTTCAAGCCCATATTGAATGGCACTTATTTCGAAAAGCTGATATCTACCCAAAACGAAGCCACCAGCACCCAGAGTTGTTCCCGGCGCGAATGTTTTGATTCGGATCAACCCGGCATCACTTTTGCGCGGCAGCGAGCAATAATCGCGCTTCGATCGAAAGGAGAGTGCAATGGCCCGATTGAACGTGAACGGCAAGCCGCTGGAGTATTCAGCGGATGAGGGAACCCCGCTCTTGTGGGTGCTGCGTGAACAACTGGGCCTGACCGGCACCAAATATGGCTGCGGCGTCGCGCAATGCGGCGCCTGCACGGTGCACATTGATGGCGTGGCCGTGCGCTCATGTGCCATGCCCGCCGCTGCAGTGAAGGCAACGCAAAAGATCACCACCATCGAGGGCCTGAGTCTCAATGGTTCACACCCAATCCAGAAGGCGTGGCAGGCGCTCGACGTGCCGCAGTGCGGTTTCTGCCAGTCCGGCATGATCATGGCGGCCACTGCGCTGCTGAAGGACAAGCCGAACCCGACCGACAAGGACATCGATGACGCGATGACCAACATCTGTCGCTGCGGCACCTACAACCGCGTCCGCGCCGCGATTCATGTCGCCGCGAAAGAGATGGCCGCTGCGAAGAGCGGCGGCAAGACGCACTCGAAAGCAGAGCTCGGCAAGACCTCGCTCAACATTGAGCACGTGGAAGGAGCCAAGGCATGAATTCCCCCACTCGCAAATCCGCGTCTGCGGCCGCTGGCGCGCCCGCACGCGTGAGCCGTCGCAACTTCCTCAAGCAGAGCGCCGGCGCCACCGGCGGTCTGGTGCTCGGCTTCCATCTGCCACTGATGGGCCAGCAGGCGCTCGCGCAGGGTGCCGCAGCAGCCACCATGCCGCCCGAGATCAACGCCTGGGTGGTGATCCAGCCCGACGATCGCGTGGTGATCCGCATCGCCCGCTCCGAGATGGGCCAGGGCACGCTGACCGGCCTCGCGCAGCTCGTTGCCGAAGAGCTGGAATGTGACTGGGCAAAGGTCACCACCGAATACCCGACACCGGGCCAGAACCTCAAGCGCGAGCGCGTGTGGGGAGACTTCTCCACCGGCGGCAGTCGCGGCATCCGGCAATCGCACGACTACGTGCGCAAGGGCGGCGCCGCCGCACGCATGGCGCTGATGCAGGCGGCCGCCGACGGCTGGAAAGTGCCGATTGCGGAATGCAGCGTCAGCAAGGGCGTCATCACCCACGGCCCCAGCAAACGCAGCACGACGTACGGCAAGGTTGCCGTCGCTGCGTCCAGGCTGCCGCAGCCGAAGGACGTCACACTGAAGCCGGCAAAGGACTGGAAGATTGCCGGCAAACGCATTGCGCGCCTGGACACCGTTGACAAGACCACGGGCAAGCAGGTCTACGGCATGGACCTCAAGCTGCCCGGCATGCTCAACGCCGCGATGACCGACTGCCCGATCTTCGGCGGCAAGGTGAAGAGCTTCGACGAAGCGGCCGTGATGAAGCGCCCCGGCGTCAAGAAAGTGGTGCGCGTCGGTGACAGTGGCGTCGCCGTGATCGCCGACACCTGGTGGCGCGCCAAAACCGCGCTCGATGCGCTCAAGGTCGAATGGGACCCAGGCCCCAACGCCAAGGCCAGCAGCGAAGCGTTCGCCGAGGTGCTCAATGAAGCGCTGGAAAGCACCGACGCCGTCATCGGCAATGACGTCGGCAACGCGGTCAGCGCCATTGACAATGCGGCGCGACGCATTGAGGCGGTGTACAGCTACCCGCATCAGAACCATGCCTGCATGGAAGTGATGAACGCCACCGTAAAGTGGACGCCGGAGCGCTGCGAAGTGTGGGCACCCACGCAGAACGGCGAGGCGGCGCTGGCGGCCACGGCGGAGGCTGCCGGCCTCAAGCCCGCGCAATGCGAGGTCTACAAGATTCATCTCGGCGGCGGCTTTGGCCGTCGCGGCGGCACCGACTATGTAAGCAAGGCGGTGCTGATCGCGAAGGAAATGCCGGGCGTGCCGATCAAGATGCTGTGGTCGCGCGAAGAGGACATGGCGCAAGGCCGCTTCCATCCGGTCACCCAGTGCAAACTGGTCGCCGGGCTCGACGACAAGGGCGAAATTGCCGGGCTGCACATGCGCATTGCCGGGCAGTCAATCCTCGCCACGGTGAACCCGCAGATGATTCGCGACGGCAAGGACCCGGTCGTCTTTCAGGGTCTCAATCCTCCCGGCCCCGAAGCGTCAATCGGCTACACCTTCCCGGCGCTGCGCGTGGATCACGCGATGCGCAACCCCTCGGTACCTGCCGGCTTCTGGCGCGGCGTGAACCTGAACCAGAACACGATCTACCTCGAGTGTTTCATCGACGAGATCGCGCATGCCACCCAGCAGGACCCGCTTGCCCTGCGTCGCAAACTGATGGCAAAGAGTCCCAAGCACCTCGCAGTGCTCAATGCCGTTGCGGTGAAGATTGGCTATGACAAACCCGCGCCCGCAGGCGTCTTCCGGGGCATCGCACAGACAATGGGCTTTGGCTCCTATGTCGCCGCGATTGCCGAAGTGTCGGTTGGCAAGGGGGGTGAACTCACCATTCACCGCATCGTGGCCGGCACCGACTGCGGCAACGCCGTGAACCCGCAGCAGATCGAGGCGCAGGTCGAGGGCTCATTCGTCTACGGCCTGTCGGCGGCGCTGTATCAGGAGTGCACCGTGAAGGACGGTCGCATTGAGCAGACCAACTTCCACAACTATCCGAGCCTGAAGATGGCGCAGATGCCGAAAGTGGAGACCGTGCTGGTGCCATCGGGTGACTTCTGGGGTGGGGTTGGTGAGCCGACCATTGCCGTAGCCGCGCCGGCGGTGCTCAACGCGATCTTCGCAGCGACCGGCAAGCGCATCCGCAACCTGCCGCTGAAGGATCAATTGAGCAAGGCCTAGCCACTCTTGCGGTCATTCAATGGAGTCTTGCCTGACATGACACCTGTCGCGCTTCGTCTCGGCGTGCCGATGGTGGCCGCTGCGTCACTCGCGCTGACCGGAGCGGGCGGCGCGATGGCTGCTGCTCCGGCCACTGCCGGCACCGCTACGGCTGGCGAGGATGGACTGCTGGAGCCGCTGACAGCGACCGCTGGCAGCGCCGAACGCGGGCGCGCACTGGTGGCGCAGCGGCAGGTGAGCCAGTGCCTGCTCTGCCATCAGGCGCCGCTGGAAGTGCCGTTTCAGGGGGATATCTCGACCAACCTCGCTGGTGCCGGCGCACGCTGGACTGCGGCGCAACTGCGTCAGCGACTGGTGAACCCGCGCCGGCAAAACCCGGCTTCCATCATGCCAGCCTATTTTGAGACGGCGCCACGGAATCGCGTCGGTGCTGCGTGGCGCGACAAGACGATCCTCGATGCACAGCAGATCGAGGACGTGATTGCCTGGCTGCAAACACTGCGATGAACCGCCGCACCCTGCTCCGCGCCGGCGCCGCCGGCACGCTGCTGATCGCAATGCGGTCGCTGGCGGCAAATATTGTCGTTTCACCCATCCTCAGCGAACTCGCCCGCGCCTACGCAGGCCCTGGTGCTGTGCTACGCGAAGGGCGCGTGAAATTTGACATCACACCGCTGGTCGAAAACGGCAACAGCGTTCCCGTGGAGGTGACGGTAGACAGCCCGATGACCACCGCGCAGCACGTCACCGGTATCGCCATCTTCAACGAGAAAAATCCGCAGAACGATGTCGCCGTATTTGAGCTGACGCCTCTCTGCGGGCGCGCACGTGTGGCCACGCGCATCCGCCTGGCCACGTCGCAGCAGCTGATTGCCGTGGCCAAAATGAACGATGGCAGTTGCTGGACGCACACCGTGGAAGTAATCGTCACCACCGCTTCGTGCGTGGAGGAGTAGCAGCGGTGGCCAGTGCGCTCATCACCATGCCCAAGGCGGCCCGTGCCGGCGACGTGATTGAGGTGCGCGCCCTGGTGCAGCACGCGATGGAGACAGGCTACCGCCGCTCATCGGAAGGCGCGCTGCTGCCACGTGACCTGATCCGCCGCTTCACCTGCAGTTTCGTCGAGGGCACGGGTCAGTCGGTGAGCACCAGCGACGGTTCAAGCAAGCCGGGCAGCCGTCTGGTCTTTGCTGCCACGCTGCATGCTGCCGTTGCCGCCAATCCCTATTTCGCTTTTCACTTCCGGGCGGAAAGAAGCGGCACGCTGATTTTCATCTGGACGGGTGACAATGGCTTCGCCCACCGCGAACAGGTGAATCTGCTCGTCACGTGAGGGCCTATCGTTCGCCAATGCGGCTTGCCCTCGCATTGGCGGCGCTGGTCATCGCGCTCACATCAGCCGCCGAGCCCCGCAAATCAGGCATTGACTACGCATCCGCTGCAACGCAGACGCTGCAAAAGGACGACGCGCAGAACCCCGGCATGTTGTGGGTGAAGGACGGACAGGCTCGATGGACCGAGCGCACCGGTGCTGCCAACAAGGCCTGCGCCGACTGTCACGGCGAGATCGCGAAGATGCGTGGTGTTGCAGTGCGTTATCCTGCGGTGGCGATGCCCTCCCGGGATGAACCTGCCTCTACGTCGAGTGCACCACGAGTGATCAATCTGTCACAACAGATCAACCTGTGTCGAGTTGGTCGGCAACGGGCAGCCGCCTGGCCAGCGGAACACGCATCGCTGCTCGGGGTGGAAGCTGCGATCACATTCGAAAGCCGCACACTGCCCATCGCGCCGCCAACCACGCCGTTGCTGGCGGTCGCACAAGCGCGCGGCGAAGCGCTCTACAACCAGCGCATCGGGCAGATCGACCTGAGCTGTCGCGACTGTCACGACGGGCTCGCTGGCAAACGCCTCGGTGGCAACACCATTCCACAAGGCCACCCAACGGGTTACCCGATCTATCGTCTCGAATGGCAGACGGTCGGCAGCCTGCAACGCCGTCTGCGCGGCTGCATGACAGCGGTGCGTGCCGAACCCTACCCGTACGGCAGCAGCGAACTCCTCGATCTGGAGGCTTATCTGATGAAGCGTGCGGCCGGAATGCCGCTGGAGACACCGGGGGTGCGACCCTGACACTCGCGCTGCGGCCCGGTGATTTCCGTCAAGCCAGCCGGCTCCCGCTGCAGGACATCGCCACTCCCTTTGCTTTGGATGTCGCTTCGGCGGGGTGAACTCCGTCTAAAGAAATTACGCGTTCCCCCGCCATCCAAAACATCAAAGCATCACGCTGCCATGAGATTTCGAGAAAAATTTTTTCATTCAGTTTGCCGCGTATTTTTCGCCGCCACAGTCACTGCGGCGTTGACCGTCACGTCCGCAGCCGCTGCGGTCGATTCAGCAAAGCCGGCAATCCAGCTCGCGGCTGGCGAGCAGATGGCGCACAAGGTAGTCGCCGGTGCACTCGGCCCATGGCAGCAGGCAACTGTGTGGTTGACTCAGTCGGACACGATTGATGACGGTCCGTACAGCGGCCGCGTAGCAGGCGCGGATGGCAGCGTTCACTCCTTGCCACCGCCGGACGAGCCGGAGTCAGCTTTCATGATGAAGGTACGCGCGGTGATGTTCCGAAACGTTGACCAGGATTCATCGAAAGAGCTTATCGTCCTGTTTTCGGCCGTGCGGATCGGGCCGCAGCAGACCCCCTACTATGCCGCCTGCGTATACAAGTGGAACGGCACCGCCTTTGTCCGCATGACGGACGTCGAGTCCAGGCTCCGCGGCGCTCGAACCGCTGCTGACGTGACGCAGCGCCTGGCGGCATAGACTGTCGCGCGCGGGCTGGCCCCTAACGCGCCAGCTCCGGTCCCAGCGCCGCATCTAGCGCAACGAGGCCAGCACGCAATTGCGAGTACGCTGCGTCAACGTCATCCGGCTCGCCCTTCACCCCCAGATCGATGTGCCGCCCGTACTGCGGGTGATCAACGCTTGGCAAACTGAACACCTTCACGCCCGGATGATCGCGCTCCACCGCCTCCATCAGCGGCGTCAGCGTCGCCTCCATCGCGCCGAACACGATCACTGATTTTTCGACATAGGCGTCACGACGATGCAGGTGCGCGTATTTCGTATCGAGCAAGCCCTCAATCATCGGCCACGCCATCACCGGGAAGCCTGGTACGAAGTGCACGTCGCCCACCGAGAAGCCCGGAATCTTGTTGTAAGGGTTCGGAATGATCGCGGCGCCGTCGGGGAACACGCCCATGTTGAGGCGATGCACGTTGTCAGAACGGCCCGGCTCGTACGCCACGCCCTGCTCGCGCGCCACGTCCTGCATGCGCTCGCGGATCAGCGCCTCCGCTTGCGGGTGCAATACGAGCGGAACTCCGAGCGCCGCTGCTGCACATTGCCGGGTGTGATCGTCCGGCGTCGCGCCGATGCCGCCAGTGGAGAACACCACTTCACCAGTCTCGCGAGAGCGCGCAAACGCACGCCGCAGCGCTGCCTCAATGCGCGGCCGGTCATCGCCGACGTACTCGGCGGACGCCAGCGTCAGCCCACGCGCCGATAGCAGCTCAATCACCTTCGCCAGATGCTTGTCTTGCCGCTTGCCGGAGAGGATTTCATCGCCGACGATGATGAGGGAAAAGGTGGCTGACGGTGCGTCGGGTGATGTAGACATGGAACGGCGTGCTTCTGGATTGTCAGGTGAAGAACGGTTTGCGGACCAGGGCAACTAGCCCGCGTATAGCGCGGGCTGAAAACCCACGAACGCATGGCGCACGCTTGTAACGTCGCCAAGTGCGGCTAGCCCGTCAGCGATCGCGTCGCCAAAGCGCAAACGCAGCAAGGGGACGAGTTGCCCGAGATCGAGTTCGTCAACCCCCTGTGACTCATACTGGTCGAGTACGAAATTGATGAAGGCCCGCTGCTTCTCGCCGAAGTCACGCGCAACCGCCGCCCGCGCAAAGTCAGCGCGTTCGGCACGTGTCTTTGGTTCCAGGGCAAACGCAACGTAAGCAAGCACATCAAACAGATCGCTCTTTTCCGCGCCGATCACGCGCTGCATCTCGGCAAGTTGCTCGCGGCCAAAACCTTTTTCTGCCAGCCCATCAAGCAATTGGCGCCGCGTTTCCGGGTCGCTCCAGAGCGAACGCAGCTCGTCCTCGTTGGCAAAGAATTCCGGCAAACGTCCGAATAGCATCTCCATGAACTGCTGTGCCGACATCGGCGTGCCATCTGCGTGCCAGAAGCTCGTAGCCATCATGTGCTGGATGCTGCGTGCCTTGCCATCAGCCAGTTTCACCCGCACCGTGCGTCGTCCCTGCGCAGCCGCGTCGCCCGCCTCGTCCGCCGGGCCACCTTCTGGCGCCGCTGGCCACTCAGGTTGCGGCTCTCGCACTTCATGAACCACTGGTGGTTCTGGCGCCAGCGGCTCGCCATCCCATTCCGGATCGTTGAAATGATGGTGCGCCCGCACAAAGTCGTAGATCGTGAAATACGCTTTGCCGTCAAACAGTCGCGTGCCACGGCCGATGATCTGCTTGAACTCGATCATGGTGTTCACTGGCCGCATCAACACAATGTTGCGGACGTTGCGGGCATCCACGCCGGTCGAGAGTTTCTGTGAGGTCGTCAGAATCGTCGGGATGGATTTTTCGTTGTCCTGAAAATCGCGCAAATGCTGTTCGCCGAGCGCGCCGTCGTTGGCCGTCACGCGCACGCAGTAGTTCGGTTCCTTGCTCGTCTTCGTCTGGTTGATCAGATCGCGCACCACCAGTGCATGCAGTTGCGTAGCGCAGAAGACCAGCGTCTTTTCTCGCTGGTCAATCTGCTCCATGAAGACCTTCACGCGATGTGCCTCACGCTCCCTGATCTCGATGATGCGGTTGAAATCCTTCTCTTCGTAGCGTTTACCCGCCTCGATCTCGCCCTCAATCAGCGTGTCGTCCGGCGTGTACACATAGTCGTCCAGTGTCGTTGCAATCTGCTTCACTCGGAATGGCGTGAGGAAGCCATCGTTGATGCCGTCCTTCAGCGAATACGTGTAAACCGGTTCGCCAAAATACGCGTAGGTATCCACATTGTCGTTTCGCTTCGGCGTCGCCGTCAATCCCAGCTGCACAGCAGGCGAGAAGTATTCAAGAATGCCGCGCCAGCTGCTCTCATCGTTGGCACCGCCACGATGACATTCGTCGATCACGATGAAATCGAAGAAATCAGGCGGATACTCGCCGAAGTAAGGCGACGGTTCACCATCCTTCGGCGGCCCGCTCATGAACGTCTGAAAAATCGTGAAGAAGATGCTCCCGTTCTTCGGCACCTGCCCCTTCTTGCGGATATCGTCGGGCGCGATGCGCACCAGCGCATCCTCGGCAAACGCTGAAAACGCGTTGTACGCCTGATCGGCCAGGATATTGCGGTCGGCAAGGAAGAGAATGCGTGGCCGCAGCGCAGGCTCGCGCGTCAGGTTCCAGCGACTTTGAAACAGCTTCCACGCAATCTGGAACGCGATGAAGGTCTTGCCGGTACCGGTCGCAAGCGTCAGCAATATGCGCTGCTGCCCGTCCGCGATGGCCTGCAGCACACGCTCCACCGCGATGTCCTGGTAGTAGCGCCCCTGAAAGTAGCCGCCGCGATCCTCGAACGGCACCGCCGCAAAGCGATCGCGCCATGCGTCCGCTTCGGCAAAGGTCAGGTTCCACAGCTCGTCAGGCGTCGGGAAGGCGGCGCGCTCACCCTCCTGCCCCGTGTCCATGTCGATGCCGTAAACGCCCTGCCCGTTGGTCGAGTAGGTGAAGCGCACCGAGAGCTTGGCGGCGTAGTGCTTAGCTTGCCCCACGCCTTCAGTCAGCGGCTGATCCCACGCCTTCGCCTCCACCACCGCAAGCATCGTGTTGCGGTAGATCAGCACGTAGTCCGCCGTCAGCGCCTTGCCGCGCCGTGGTTGCCCGCCTGCAGCGCCCTCAATTCGGCCGGGCGCAATCGCATATTCACGCCGGATGCGGCTGCCCTCCACCACGCCCCAACCCGCCGCTACCAGCTGCGGGTCAATGTGTTCGGCGCGGGTTTCGGCTTCGTTCATCGCTTACACGTTCTTCAAAACGTAGTGCCCAGTCTTCGCGCCGCCGACTTTTTCCACCAGCCCCGCCTCAATCAATGGTCGCAACAGGTCCATTGCACCTTGCCGGGACACGCTCAGCGCCGACCAGATTTCGTTCGGCGCCATGCTGCCGTGGTCACGCAGCAGGTGCAGCAATTGCTCCTGTCGTGGACGCAGCGCCAGCTTTTGCGTGGCATTGCCCTGAATCGTCTGGATGCGCAACCACGCCCGCTCCAGCGTTGTGCGCAAGCCGGCGGCGCAGTACTCCAGCCAGCCGCTCAGGTCATCGCCCGCGTGGCGCACGGCGTCAAGCTCGGCGTAGTACCGCGGCCGGTCTTCCCAATAAAACTCGTCCACCGAAAAAATGTGATGGGTATCAAATCCGCGCCGATACAGCTCCCACAACGAAAGCGCGCGGCCCGTGCGACCATTGCCATCTGCGAACGGATGGATTGACTCAAAACGATGATGCAGGATCGCCGAGCTCAGCACTGGCGAGAGCTTGGTCGCCGCCGTGTTCCACCACTCCAGCAGCTCGAACATCAGGCCTGACACAGCGTCCGCAGGCGGCGGCAAATAGTCTCCCACGCGCACGCTGATCGTGCGATAGCGGCCCGCCTCGCCCTGATCCATCACCTCACCGGCCAGTATGCGGTGCAACTCCAGCACGTCGTCGTGGCGAATCGTTTCCAGCGCCGCGTTCTTTTCCACATAGCGAAGGCCGGCGAAGTAATTGATCACCTCGCGCTTCGGGCGCTCACCCGAGCGTGAAAGCGTGCGCCCTTCCTCCAGCGCACGCACCTGCTCCAGCGTCAGCGGATTGCCTTCGATGGCGGTGGAGGCGTGCACGTTGCGGGTACGGGTGTCCTTCTGCAACGCAGGAATCCATGCCAGATCAACCGCGGCGCTCTGAATGCGCTCCCGCAGCGCCGCCACCCGCTCCACCTCATTGAGCAGAGTCGCGCTGATGGTGAAACGGGGAACGTAGGCCATGCGCAAAGGCTAGCCAAACGTCAAGTATGAGTCAAGTTATTTGTCAAGTCACTGACACTATGTCGCAGGCGGCGACACGCCAAATACGTCAAACACGTCAAACAAATATGTCGGCGTTTTTGCGTTTTTCCGACATGTTTCGGACTCATGTCGTTCGTGACGACATATCGGCGCAATGTGTCGCCAAAACGCTGGATTGACGACATATCGCTGGCGGCGGATGTTACCGCCGGTAACATGGATTTGACGTATCAGCTTTTTTATCAAACCCTTATTCAATAAGGGCTCAGCGCTCTATTTCGGCAATTATCGACTATTGGCAAAATTAGCTGCCAAGCCCTTATCCATAGGAACTTTTACGAAAAAGCCATATAGTCATCGTCATCCCGCGAACGGAGGAATGCGAGTGTCGGCAAAGGCGCGTCACAGCGCCCCGCTGAACGCCTGATGCAGCAGCGACTTCTTCAACTCGTCCAGCGCGGCGAGTTTTTGCTGGTAGAGGGATTCGAGGCGTTGGGTTTCGGCGGACACCTGATCAAGACTTGCAACGATCTCGCGCTGTTCGGCGAGCGTTGGCGCAGGAAGTGGATATTCCTTCAACTTTGCGCCGTTGATGTTGGCCTGATTGACGCTAGAAATCATTACGGTTTTTCCGTAGTCCAATGCGTCCTTGCTATTGAGGAAATACGTCAAGTAGTCCGCGTCCAAAAGGTCTTCTTTTCGATGAATTCTGATCAGATAACCGGCAAAAATAGCAGGCATCTCGCTCTTGTAAATTGCGGCTTTCCCCACGAGCTCTGGGCTATTCGTTCGGTTAAATAAAACGTCGTTGTGTCGCAGTAGGTATTTGTCGATCTCGGCCTGATCGTTGGAGTAAACGAGATTTTCCCAATCCAGTTGGCCGTCCTGAATGTTGCCCATCCGAAGCACCGGAACGATCCCCGCGCTTGCTGATTTCGCTGAAGAGCCGTATTCGACCTTGTTGCAAAGTTCACCAAGCATTTTGCGCGGCCAGCGACCATCCATCATCTTGGCTTGCAGGTGGCATTCGAACAGGGCGCGGGCGTTTTGGAGGTTCTTTTCGGCGTTGGCTTTGGCGGTGGCGATGCCGTCAAACGCTTCGTCGAGGATGCCGACGATTCGCTGCTGTTCAGGGACCGGGGCTAGCGGCACCGTAAATCGCCGAAGGTCATCAAACTTCAAATTGTTGATGTTTGCACCGTCGGACAAACCACCAACAAAGTCCTTGTAGGCGTCCGAGGTCATGCGATGAAAGAGGTACTTCGGATTTACGCCGGGCTTCGGCGTGATCATTCCCATGAAGCCGCCAAATGCGTAGTCGTAGTCGTCATCGATAAACGCGACTTTGCCAAGGTGGCTTTTGCTACCGCTGGCCGTGCAAATCAACAGCGAGTTTTTCCGAACTTTTTTACTTTCAGGAACTTCGACGTTTTCGTTGATGTACTTCAGCTCTGAAAAATCAAGCAAGTTTGTTGCTAGGTCAATATTTGTTGCACGAAGCACGACGTTGTCCGACACGTCAACTTCATCGCTCTTCGCGTAAGTGAGCCCGCGCTGAAACTCACAAACGTCACCCAACGCGTGAATTGGCCAAGCGGCGCTCATAACAACGCCCGAATACCCGCCAAAACCTGAGCGCTCTCCGCATCCAGCGCCGCGATTTCGTCCATGATGTCTTGCGGGCTGCGGTGGGTGATGATTTCGCCGCCGTCGGGGTTTTTGACCGAAAGGTCGAACGTGGTGGCGTCAATATTCACCGCCTCCACGTTCCAACTCTTGCCCGAATCGGCAAACGTCTTTTGCAGCGCGATGAATTCGGCGAGATCGGCGTCGTTGAGCGGGTTGGTCTTGCCCATGTTGCGGCCGGGATCGAGCTGGTAGTACCAGACTTTTCGCGTCGGCGCACCCTTCTCGAAGAACAGCACCACCGTCTTCACCCCCGCGCCGAGGAAGGTGCCGCCGGGGCAATCGAGCACGGTGTGCAGGTTGCAGCTTTCGAGCAATTGTTTGCGCAGGCTGACCGAGGCGTTGTCGGTGTTTGAGAGAAACGTGTTCTTGATGACGATGGCGGCGCGGCCACCGGCGCGCAGCAGCTTGATGAAATGCTGCAGGAACAGAAATGCCGTTTCGCCGGTGCGGATCGGGAAGTTTTGCTGCACTTCCTTGCGCTCCTTGCCGCCGAATGGCGGGTTGGCGAGCACGATGTCGAAGCGGTCTTTTTCCTGAACGTCGGCGAGGTTTTCGGCGAGTGTGTTGGTGTGCTGGATGTTCGGCGCCTCGATGCCATGCAGGATCATGTTCATGATCGCGATGACGTAGGCGAGGGATTTTTTCTCCTTGCCGTAGAAGGTGCGCTCCTGCAGCGTTTTCAGGTCCGCCGCCTTCGCCGCGAGCGGGCGCAGGTAGTCGAACGCCTCGCACAAAAAGCCCGCCGAGCCGCAGGCGCCGTCGTAAATCGTTTCGCCAATTTTCGGTGCGGTGACCTGCACCATCGCGCGGATCAGCGGGCGCGGCGTGTAGTACTCACCGCCGTTGCGGCCCGCGTTGCCCATGTTCTTGATTTTGGCTTCGTACAGGTGCGACAGCTCGTGTTTCTCGGTCTGCGAACGAAAGCGCAGCGCGTCGATCTGGTCGATGATTTCGCGCAGGTTGTAGCCGCTGGAAATCTTGTTCTTGATCTCACCAAAGATTTCGCCGATCTTGTATTCCAATGTGTTCGGGCCGCTCGCCTTCTGCTTGAAGCCTTGCAGGTAAGGGAACAGCGTGCGGTCGACAAACTCGCGCAGGTCGTCGCCGGTCAGCGCCTTGTTGTGGTCAAGCTTGCCGCTGGCGTCCTTCGGCGCGGCCCAGGTGTCCCAGCGGTAGGGCGAGGCGATGATGTGGGTGTATTTCTTGCCCTCAAGCTCCGCCTCAGTCGCCTTGTCCTGCTCCAGTCCGTCGAGATACTTCAAAAACAGCAGCCACGAGGTCTGCTCGGTGTAGTCCAGCTCGGTGGTGCAGCCCGCCTCTTTCCAGAGAACGTCGTCGATATTTTTGAAGGCTTGTTCGAACATGGGCAAGATCAGCGTGAGTTAATTGCATTATGTCTGGCGTGCGGATCGCTGCACTTTTTCACCGCTTTTCCGCCAGATTTCGCCTCTAAACGGCGCACTGGAGGGCTGCGCAGGTCGATTGGCCCATGAACCCCCAACCGTATCTCACTGCTCTCGCGGTTGCGGTTCAATGTGGCGACGCGCGCTGGCTCGCACTCTGCGAAACCTCATTTGGCGGGCAACGTATTCCGGAGTCGTACCATTCTCCGTAGACTGCGCATCATTGCACTGGCACATTCAAAGGAGGTTTCTGATGTCCACTGTTCTGCGAATCCTGACTGGCCTGCTGGCGTTGGCTGCAACGCAATGCGCGATTGCCGAAGACAAATATCCGAACAAGCCTGTGACCATCATCGTGCCACAAGCGGCTGGCGGCGCCAACGACGCCATCGCGCGGGTGATTGCGCAGAAACTAAGCGAGCAGCTGGGTCAGACTTTCGTCGTGGACAACCGCCCCGGCGCCGGTGGCAACGTCGGTACCGTGGCGGCGGCCAAGGCGAAGCCCGACGGCTATACGCTGATGATCACGGCGGACAGCTCGATGGTGATCAACCCCGCGCTGTACAAGAGCACCGGCTTCGATCCAGTGAAGGACTTCCAGCCGGTCAGCACGCTGGCGACCGCGGGCTATGTGCTGGTAGCCAACCCGGCGTTTCCGGCCAAGAACGTGGCGGAACTGATCGCGCTCGCGAAGCAGCAACCCAAAAAAATCTACATCGGCTCGGCCGGTAACGGCACGCTCAATCACCTGATCGGTGAGATGCTCGGCAAGGCTGCGGGCATTGATCTTGTGCATGTGCCGTACAAGGGGGCATCTGCTGCAGTGACCGATCTGGTCGGCGGGCAAGTGCAGGTATCGGTGCAGAGCCTGCCGTCGTCGATTTCGTTCATCAAGTCCGGCAAGATCAAGGTGCTGGGCGTCGTCAACGAGAAGCGTGTTCCCGCTCTGCCCGATTCGCCGACCATCGGCGAGACGGTGAAGGGTTTCGGTACCACGCCGTGGTACGGCATGTTTGTGCCGGCAGGAACACCGAAGGCGATCGTCCAGCAACTGAACGCCGAGATTGCCAAAGCGCTGGAGTCGAAGGACGCCATCGAACGGTTGGCGGGAGTGGGCTGCGAGCCGTTCAAGTCGTCGCCCGAGCAGTTTGCCTCGCTGGTACGTGCCGATTTGCCGCGCTGGGCGAAGATCGTCAAGGACGCTGGCGCGACCGTGGATTGACCGGCGACCACTGACCATGAATGCAAACGCAATGATGCTGGAGAGCGTGAGTGCCTTACAGGGGCTACGGGTCGTCGAGATGGGGCAGCTCATCGCCGGGCCATTCGCGGCCAAGACACTAGGCGATTTCGGCGCCGACGTCATCAAGATCGAAGCACCCGGCAGTGGCGATCCACTGCGCAACTGGCGCAAGATTCTCGACGGCACCTCGGTGTGGTGGCAGGTGCAGTCGCGCAACAAACGCTCCATCGCGCTCGATTTGCGCAGCGAAGAAGGGCAGGCCCTTGCCCGCAAACTGATCGCCCAGGCTGATGTACTGATTGAAAACTTCCGGCCCGGCACGCTGGAGGGCTGGGGCATGGATTACGAGAGCCTCGCCAAAGACAATCCCGGCCTGATCATGCTGCGCATTTCCGGCTACGGCCAGACCGGGCCGTATCGTGATCTGCCCGGCTTTGGCGCGATTGGCGAAGCGATGGGCGGTCTGCGTCACCTCACCGGCGAGCCGGGCCGGGTGCCAGTGCGTTGCGGCATCTCGATCGGTGACACGCTGGCGGCGCTGCACGGCACCATCGGCGTGCTGACCGCCCTGTACCACCGCAAAGTGAACGGTGGCAAGGGGCAGGTCATCGATGTGGCGCTGCATGAGGCCGTGTTCAACGTGATGGAGAGCCTGTTGCCGGAATACAGCGCGTTTGGCGAAGTGCGCGAACCGGCCGGTTCAGCGCTACCCGGCATCGCGCCATCGAACGCCTATCGCTGCGCCGACGGCGTGGTGCTCGTTGCCGGCAACGGCGACAGCATCTTCCGCCGGCTGATGACCGCCATCGGCCGCGACGATCTGGGCAACGACCCGGCCCTTGCCGACAACGCCGGGCGTGTGACGCGTGTGGTTGAGCTCGATGCCGCCATCGAGGCGTGGACGCAGTCGCGCACGGTGGCAGACGTATTGAAAGTGCTGGGCGAAGCCAAGGTCCCAGCCGGCCGTGTGTACACCGCCAAGGACATCGCCGAAGACCCGCACTATCGTGCACGAGACATGATCCTGAAGCAGGTGACGCGCGACGGCCACGAGATTGAGGTGCCCGGCATCGTGCCCAAGCTGTCCGCAACGCCCGGTAGCGTGCGGTCGTCCGCGCCGAGACTGGGCGACGACACAGACTCCGTACTGGCTGAACTCGGTCTCTCCGCCGAGGCGATCACTGCGCTACGGACCAGAAATGTGGTGGCGTAGCCACATCACATTGCCAGTCGGCTCGCATGTTGTGGGCGTGCGCTAGCTCGCGCATGGCGAAGAGCGCCCTCGAGTGCGCACCTGCAGAACCTGCGACCGTCGGTATGGTATTTCTCCCGACACGACGAACGAAGTATGTAGCCATGCCCAATCAACCCACGCTCACTCAGTTCCGCACCACGATGCTCGCTGCCGGTTACGACGAAGTGCTCGAACGCGTCTGGGCGCCGGATACGGTCGTCGACACCCACACTCACCCTTTCGAAGCCAATGCCATCGTTGTGCGGGGTGAGATGTGGCTCGGCGAAAACGGCAGCGAGCGGCGATTGCTGCCGGGCGACCGCTTTCACTTGCAGGCGCACGCGCCACACACCGAGCGCTACGGCCCGGAAGGCGCCACGTACTGGGTGGCGCGGCGAAGTTGACAGCAGCGCAGTGCCGCCAGCGAACAATCAACGCTATGCGGCCAGCAGCTTCGGAATATTCGCCGCCGCCGCCAAGCTGCCGGAGCGCAGTTGGCCGAGCAGTGCGATCTTGTCGGTGTCGGTGGGAGCAACCGCTGCCACCAGTCGGCTGAAGGCATCAAGGCGGATAGTACGAATCCAGTTGCGCAGCCCCTTGTCCTGCGACCACGCGAACTGATTGACGAGATTGATCTGGTTGGTGCGCACATAGTCTACGAGCCCCCCGGCCAGCGGCACCGGCTGGCACAGCGCGTTCTTCTGTGCGTCATCCGCGTAGTGCGCTTCGACATAGGCCACCAGCGCAGTGCTGAAGCTCACCAGCGGCGCACGTACCAGTTGCGGCACGATCTTGCCCGGCTGAAAAATCGGCTCGGTGGTGCGCAGCACGTCGAGGGCAGAGGCGGTGCAGTCGATGTAAAGCGTGTTCACTGGCATCGTCTCGGTGCCGCTGGCGAAGTTGAGCCCCTGTGCATCCACCGCCTGCACGCGCCCTTTGCGAATGATGTGCGGGATGCGGCGGAGCTGCGCCAGTTCGCTCTCGGAGATGGTGGCGAAGTGGCACATGCGGGGCATTACCTGCGGATCAAGCCGCAGCATCTGTCCCGCCGCTTCGAGTCGCAGAAAGAGATCGTCCACGCTGCTCGCCTCGGCCAGCGCCTGCAGTTGCCGCACCGCGCCGCCGATGGCCTCGTCAAAGAACTCCGGGCCGTTCTGCGTGGTGACGCGATTGACGATCCACGAATCACGCGGCATCACCCAGGAAATCTGCTCGGGTGGCACGCCCTGGTCGAGCAGCCAGACGCCGGTGTCCATGCCCGTCTTGCCAGCGCCGACGATGCAGTAGTGATCGGGTCGCGCCGCGCCGTCGCGTGCGGGCAGCCAGAGGCGCGCCAGCCCGGTGGGCGTGCCGACACGCACGCCCGGCGCGACCTTGAAAGGTGGCGCTTCGGTCGCTGGCACGCGCGGGCTGAAGCGCGTGGCGTCCACAACCTTGCGGCGAATGGTCAACGGCGTTTCTGCGCCACTCAATAACGAGAAGATACAGTTGCCATCAACGAATCGGCTCATCGGTCGATAGACGACCCGTCCGCTCGGTAGCAGCTGCTCCTCCATCACCCGCTGGAAGTACGCGGTGACCTGGGTACCAGTGGCCATTTCGTACATGCCAGCGTTGACGCCCGACGCGTACTTGCGACCGGTACCAAGCTCCAGCGAATTGACGCCGTAGAACGACGACGGCTGATGCAGCGCAACGAAAGGATAGGCATCGTTCCAGTGACCGCCCACCTGTGAGCGCAGGTCAACGATCGTGATGTGCGTATCCGGCGACTCGGTCAGCAGCGTGTCGGCAAAGGCAAGGCCAGCGGCGCCAGCGCCAATGATGAGGTAGTCGGTTTCGAGAGTAGACATGGCGCAGCAGGCGATGGGGTGAAAATCATCGGTATGGGCAGTCTATCCATGCCAGTGGCCAGACACAATGCGCACGACGTGGGTCTCACGCCAGGGTCAGAACAAGTCCTGCTGCTCTGGAACCCCTGCATCGGCGAACCCCGACAGACGTGAGAACCACGCCGAAAACGATTGGCAATGTCGCGCCGGCTCAACAAACGGGCGCGGCGGACAGGGCAGCCCGAGCGCGCTGGCCAGCCAGGGCAGATGCGGGTCGGCCCAGCCGCAGACGCTGTGCGCGGCTGCCAGCGCTGCGACGAGCTCGCGGCCGGAGGCCATCCAGCACACGCTGGTGATTGCCTGCATGCGCTGCACCACCCACCGCCAGCGCAGTTCTGACCACGGCCAGCGCTGATGAAAGTCCAGATCGAAAACGGCAACGGGCAATGTGCCGCCGGGAGGGTCTGCCAGCGACCAGGGGTGAACCAGCCACACGTCGCATCCAGCGACGGCTGCTGGCTCTGGAGCGTGGACGTTTGCGCATGCGGGCGGTGCGTGCAGCGTCGTCGGAACCGCTACAGCGCTGTGGTTACCGGCAGTGTTTGCGATGAAACCGGGTGTCCGCGCCAGACGATCAAGCGTGGCGTAGTCGGCATCAATCACGCTGCCCTCGCCATGCCATGACGGCGGCGCATGGCGCGCCACATTTTCTGCATTGAACAGATACGGCGTGCGGCTGGCGGTGCCAGCGATCCACTGCCAGGAAAGGTGGTTGCTGGCGAGGTCGCCGTCGAGCAGATGGGCGTACATCCAGTCCGCCCCTGCGCGCCAGTGGATCTTGCGCAGATGCACCACGTAGCTCGCCAGCCACATGCGGGCGTGATTGTGCAGGTAGCCGTCACGGTAAAGCGCTCGCACTGCCTGATCAATCACCGGCACGCCGGTGGCGCCTGACACGATGTCCCTCGGCAACTCGCGGCTATACACAGCGTCTGGCAGCGGCCCCTGGTGCAAGCTGGCGAAGATGCCATCGCCCACGTGTCGCCAGACATGGTGAAAGTAGGCCCGCCAGCCGAGCTCCTGCATCAGTTTGTCGCGCAATTGAAGCCCGTGCCGCGCGCGCAGCGTACTCACCACCGCGTGCAAGGGCAGCAGACCGTGCGTGATGTAGGGTGAGAGCCCGGTCACCGCGCCATCTAGCGCGTTGCGGGTACGTGCGTAGTCGTGCGGTCGCACCGCCTTCAGGCGTGCATCTGCGGCGGCTGGCGCGGGCGGGAACAGTTCTGAACTCATGGTCGCTGCTACGAAGTCGTCTGCACCTGATGCTGCCAACATCTGTCAGCGCCTCGCTATCGGGCAAGCGCCGGGGCATCCAGCAGCGCAGCGATGTCGCGCTCGGTGTTGTAGCCCTGCACGGCCACGCGTACGTACACCCGACCGCGATGGGTGGTGATTGGTACTTCGATGCGGCTCTCGTCATACAGGCGACGGCGCAGCGCGTCGGCGTCCTGCCTGGGGACGGGGATGACCACCATCTGCGCCCAGTCGTCGTCCTGCGCGATGGGTGCCAGGCCAAAACGTTGCGTCAGTGCGTCCAGTGCCTGGCGCGCCAGCGCATGCGAGCGCTCACGCACGGCAGGCCAATCATGGCGCGCCTGAAAGTCGATTGCCGCCGGTACCGTGAGCCATGACGCGATGTCACGCGTGCCCTGCCACTGCATGCGGCGCTCCAGCGTGGTGCGGCCAAGATAGGCGTCAAAGCCGGAATGGCCGCCGGTGCCCTCGGTATACCCCCAACTGGTGACCAGCGCGTCGAGCATGGCGTGATGCTCTGGCCGGGCGTGCAGGAAGCCCGAGCCTTTCGGCGCACACATCCATTTGTGACAGTTGCCGACGTAGAAGTCGGCGCCCACGGCTTCGACATTGAGCGCGATTTGCCCCGGTGCGTGCGCACCATCAATCAGCGTCAGGATGCCGCGCGCACGCGCTGCGGCACAAAGCTCGGCCACCGGCAGGATCAGCGCCGTGGTGGAGGTGATGTGGCTGACAAAAATGACCCGTGTGCGCTCAGTCACTGCCGCCATCACCCGCGACACCGCTTCGTCGCGCTGGTAGGGCAACGGGATTTCGACCCGCCGGTAGGCGGCTCCGGCGCGCTCACACACTCGCCACCAGGTGGCATCGCAGGCGCCGTATTCGAGATCGGTGGTCAACACCTCGTCGCCAGCGTTCAGATCGAGCGACTGCACCACCGTGTTGACGCCGGTGGTGGCATTGGGCACGAAGACCAGATCGTCCGCCCGCGCCCCAAGAAACGCCCCCAGCCGCTCGCGCGCCTCCCGCAACAGGCCCGCCGAACGACGCCCCAGAAACTGCACGGGGTTGCGCTCCATCTCAAGCTGCCAGCGCTGCTGCGCGTCAAACACCTCGCGAGGGCAGGCACCAAAGCTGCCGTGGTTCAGGAAAACAGTGTCCGGGTCGAGGAGAAAAAGTTCGCGCATGCGGAGCATTGGACGGAGTCGACGGGTGTGGCACGCAGACCGCAGGAATCTCCGTGTCAGCTCAATCGTAGCCAAACCCCGTGCGACATAAAAAAAAGCCAGCGAACGCTGGCTTTCTTTTTCCGACGCTCAGTCAGGCATCAATAGCTGCTGCGACGGGCATCACCGTAACCACCGCTGCGCGGAGGACGCGACTCCATCGGACGTGCAATGTTCACATTGATGTCGCGGCCGCCCAGGCTCTTGCCGTTCATGCCACGGACAGCGGCCTCGGCCTCCTGACTGCTCGACATCTCGACAAAGCCGAAGCCCTTGGAACGGCCCGTTTCACGCTCGATGATGACCTTGGCAGATTGCACCTGGCCGAAGGACGAGAATTGTTCTTGCAGATCGCTGTCCTGAATCGAGTAAGACAGGTTGCCGACGAATAGTTTGTTGCTCATTGTGGAGCCTTTCAGAGAGAGCGCACCGCGAATGGCAGCGCGCAGATTAAAGACGGTATTGAATGAATTCAGCGTCTGCGCTGGAACGCAGCAGCGCCTGCCGCACGTGGCTGGCGGTTTTCGATGTGCCGGAAAGTGATACGCGCCTTCGACAGGTCGTAGGGTGACATTTCCAGCGTGACGTTGTCGCCGGCCAGAATGCGGATGCGATGCTGGCGCATCTTGCCGCAGGTGTACGCGATCACCTTGTGGCCGTTGTCCAGCGTCACGCGGTAGCGGGTATCCGGCAGCATTTCGTCCACCTTGCCCTGCATCTCGATCAGTTCTTCTTTGGCCATGAGACCTCCTGGGGTTACGGGTTACGCCATTGACGCGGGGTTGAGCAGCCAGTAACGGCCTTGCACTGCGGCATACATCAGCGCGCTCTCCCGGGATTGGAACGCCGGCTCAAAGGCGTGGATGCGGTCATGGGCCTGACGGCCCCGTCCGGTGCGGATCGCGAGCAGTGCGGTGTGATGATTGGTGCCGTGCGAACGGCTCAGTGGGGTGATCCGGAGCTCGCCGACGGCGAACGGATGAGTGGCAGTAGCAAATGACATCAAGACAGTGCGGTTCCTGCGCGCAAGGCGCGGTTTCATGCCGTCGCCTAACGTGACGCAGCATGGACGCTAACGATCATGAAAGATCGCGGGAGTGAGGCTTGCCTGGGGAGAAGTCAGACCACTGTGAAGGACACACAGCGACGCGGTGTGCAGCGGGGGTGTGCGGCCTCAAAGTGCCGCAACCGGTTTCGAACCTGCTTGCAGTAAGGGAAAGCGGAATTGCTGCAAGAGTTGCATGATACCTCTTTGCGACGCTTTACACCAATCTGGTTGGCGGGCTGCGATCCGTAACCAACAGGACGTAGTCGCTAAATTGATGTCCTTCATAGGGAGTACGCGGCTTGGCAACAGGGGGCGGCAGGCTGGTTGGCGGCCGCGTCGAATGGCGTGTGGGATACTGGAGGCGATCTCACTCTTCGGCCCCCCAGAAACAGCTACCGCTCGTTACCGCCGATTCAAACTGATGACACAACGCTGGCGCCAGAGACTCCACCCCGATGTTCTCAAGCTCGGCGTGGTGAGTTTCCTGACCGATGTCAGTTCCGAGATGATCTTCGCGGTGTTCGCCGTCTTCTTCACGACGGTGGCCGGTGCGTCAAGTGCGTTGCTGGGCTTGATCGAGGGGCTGGCTGACTTCTCTGCCTCATCGCTGAACTACCTCGCCGGATGGCTGTCGGATCGCAGCGGTCGGCGCAAGTGGTTCGCAACCCTGGGCTACGCCTTCTCCACTGTGGCAAAGCTCATCCTGCTGGTGTCGTCGTCTATCGTGGGCCTCAGCATCTTTCGTGTCATCGAGCGTTTGGGCAAGGGCTTTCGCGGTCCGCCCCGTGATGCATGGCTGGCATCCCTCTCGGACAAAGAGTCACGGGGCTTTGCATTTGGCGTGCACAAGGCTCTCGACAAGACCGGCGCAGTAATCGGACCGCTCGTGGCCTATGCGCTGCTGTCCTGGCTGGGGGAGTCGGCCAGCACATACGCCACGCTGTTCCTGGTCGCCTTCGTGCCTGCTGTCATCAGCGTTCTGGTGCTCACACGCATTCCTGACCGGCCGGGAGTCGTTCATGAGCGTGAGGGCGTGCGGCGAAACTGGCAGCAACTCTCACCGGCCTTCAAGCGCTTCCTGTTGCCGAGCGCAGTCTTTGCGCTCGCGTACTTCAGCCTTGGCTTCATTCTGCTCAAAGCTCACACCGTGGGATTTGGCATGACCGAGACCGTGCTGTTGTATGCGCTGTTCAACACCACCTGCGTGATTGCTGCTCCATGGGTCGGCTGGCTGGGTGATCGCATCGGGCGCACCCGCATCGTCCTGCTGGGCTATTCAATGTATGCAGGCCTCACTCTGTGGCTGGTGTTTGCCAACAGCCGCTGGGAGATCGCTGTCGTGTTCGCCATCTACGGCATCTTCTACGCCATCGACGAATCACAGAGCAAGGCCTTCATCGCCGACCTCGAGCCAGAGCGGCGCGCCACGGCGGTGGGCGTCTACAACTTTGTCGTTGGCGTGATGTACCTGCCCGCATCCCTGTTTGCAGGGGCCCTGTGGGCCGTCGCACCGAGCGCTGCCTTTGCTGCATCGACGGTAATGTCAGTCGCCGCGATAGGAATGTTCCTGCTGATGGTACCCAGGCAAGCGCCACTGGCCTGATGACCACGCGGGGGTTCCCCGTGCAGGTTCACTGAAATCAAGTCTCCATAACGACACCGGATTGATGCGGACGCTCAAAGACAGCTCTCAGGTACTCATGTCTGCAGTTGCTGTCGGCCGAGCACCGTCCGCTGCTTTGTATTCCGCACTTTGTCTATCCTGGGTGGCGACAGACACAGGAATTGCGAACAACAACCGACCGCCTCTAAACCCGCGCCAGAAAGGAAGACGCTGTGGAGAACGCTGGCGCGACCACTAGAGAAAACGGAGAACAGAGAGGCGTCGTCGGGGGCAATAATGGCAACTTCGCAGGGGTGGCGCTCGCGAGACCATGTCCTCAATCGGCGCCAACACCGGGGGAACGCGCAAAAAAATCCCAACCGATAAGGGTTGGGATTCTGGTATTGGTGGAGGGGCAGCACCCGGCACCAAACGACTATTGAAGTACGCAATAGAAGCGCTGCGGGCTGCTGCGAACCATTGCGAACTCGATCGTAAAGCCTGCCCGATTGTAGACCTGCAAGCAGGTTTCTCAGCCATGCTGGTCGCCGGAAACGGGCATCAAACTCGTCTGCGATGGGATGTCGGCTCAATTCCCAAACCCGGAATCGAACCCGTGTCCGCACGGTAGCCCAAACGGTGGGCTCGGCGGCTGCGTCATTGTTGGCGGCGGGGTCGGTGAGCCGCCGAATCGTCAGGGCACAGCGTTGCTCAATCAAGGTATTGAATTGCTCAACCACGACATTGCCAGCAAAACTTTGTCCGGGGTCAAACTGGAGCTTGCGCGCCGTGGCGGGCAGTAGTTTTGTCAGTTTGTCCAAATGCGCCGTTTGGCCTGCGTCAGTTTCCTGGCAGTCTCCAGCCGTACATACGCCAAACGCCTCTGGTCATCCACCGCGTCGCAACTCCCTGACCCCCCGGCCCAGCTTGCGGCGCAACAGGGTGCGCAGGGTCACTCCATCCGAGTATCCGACCTGTGCGGCGACCTGGTCGACGCTGGCGCTCCCGGTGCGCAAGAGATGGACGGCATGCTCCACGCGCAAGTCCTGGAAATACGACAGGGGTGTCTTGCCCAAAACGCTTTGCAGCCGCCGCGCCAAGGTGCGCTCGCTTGTGCCCGCAGCGCTGGCCGCCTCGGCCAGCGAGAACCCCTGCGCGAGCCGACGTCTGGCCCAGCACTCGAAGCGCTCCACCATCGGGTCGGCATGCGCAAGGTGGTCGGGAATTACGAACTCGGCTTGCGAACTGCGTGCCTCGACCAGCAGATAGCGTGCCACCAGGGCCGCCAGCGCCGGACTGCGCCCCCGGATGATGCGCAAGGCCAAGTCGACGTGGGCCAAAGCGGCACCCGCGGTAGTGAAGCGTGTCGAGTTCACGATCATGCGTGACTCGTCCAGCGTGACGTTCGGATAGCGCTGCCGAAACATCGGCCCCAGCCACCATGACGTCGTCGCACGATACCCATCAAGCAGGCCACTCTCTGCAAGCAAGAAACTACCGGAGCAAGCGGCACCAAGGTGCGCGCCAGCGGTGGACCACTGCTGTAGAGCCGCGACCGCATCGGGCACATCGGGGCGTGTGAGCCGAGCCGAGAGCGTGTCAGGCATCTTGTCGCCAAACGCGGGCACGAGCACGACGTCTGGTTCGGGCACACCATGCGCAGTGACCACGGGGACCGTCAAGCCTTGCGCAGTTCGGATGCGACGCCGCACACCCACCAGCGTGAGCTCTATGTGCGCGGGAGCCTGTGGCAGCGAGCCCGCCATCGCATTGGCCAAGCCTATTGTGTCAGTGAGCGCCGCAAGCCCCAGATCAAACACGCCATCACAAATAAGGAGGTGGAGTTTCATGGCAACAATGATACCAATGTTGTCATTATTGCCACTGGAGATGTCTGTCATGAGGCCCTAGACTGCAGTCTCGTCGATCCCTTCATCCACTTTTCCATTTACCCAAAGGAATACAGCATGACCAAGCTCGCCTTGTTTGTTCGCCTCGAAGCTAAACCCGGCCAGGAGGCTGCGCTTGCCGACTTCCTGGCCAGCGCACTGCCGCTCGCCAACGCCGAGTCCGGCACCACTGCCTGGTTCGCATTGAAGTTTGGCCCTTCGACATTCGGTGTGTTCGATGCCTTCGCCGATGAGGCAGGTCGCCAGGCACATCTGAACGGCCAGATCGCCGCGGCCTTGATGGCCAACGCCGCGACCTTGCTGAGTTCTCCGCCCAATATCGAGAAGGTCGAACTGCTTGCAGCCAAACTGCCTGCATGACAACTCGGCCTTGACCCAATCAGGTCACGCTGCAGGATGGGGGTCACACGGCCCTACGCAGCGATCCCCCCTTGATTGCACTTGCCAGGGAGCTACCTTCCACAGCGATTGGGGGGCAATATTGCAGCCAGAACTTCCAAGCTGCGTCAGCAAGCAGGGGCAACATCAGGGCTAGCTGAGATGTTCCGATTCGTCGGGTAGTTATCGAGAAGTACCGACTGTTTGCAACGTGTCGGTACCGAGAGCCGTCTGGGCGAGCCAGATTTCCGGCCCATTGGAAGTCCGCAGTCCGCAAGCGCGGATCGATCGAGCGACTTGTTGAAAATCAACGACCTAGCATCGGGCCGTGCGGACTAGTGAGGGTTTCTGGGGGTTCGTGCGTGACGATTCGAACTCCTGCAGGGTCTCGGTGGGGCAGCACCCCGCACCAAACGACTATTGAAAGTACGGAATCGAAGCGCTGCGGGCTGCTGCGAACCATTGCGAACTCCATCGAAAAGCCTGCCGGATTGTAGACCTGCAAGCAGGTTTTCCAGCCATGCCGGTCGCCGGGAACGGGCATCAAACCCGTCTGCGTTCCAGTGCCAGTTCAAATCCCAAACCCGGAATCGAACCCGCGTCCGCATGGTGGTTCAAACGGAGGTCTCGGCAGCTGCGTCATTGTCGGCGGCGGGGTCGGTGAGCCTCCGAATCGTCAGGGCACAGCGTTGCTCAATCAAAGTATTGATTTGCTCAACCACGGCATTGCCAGCAAAACGGTGTCCGGGGTCAGACTGGAGCTTGCGCGCCGTCGCTGGCAGTAACTTTGCCAACTCCAGAATGCGCCGTTTGGCCTGCGCATTGGTAAAGCGTACGCCTTCGGCGAACTGCTCCCAATGCCGCGCCTGGACTTCGCTGAATTTGTACTTGCTGCCGATTTTCATCGCCATCTTCTGCGTCAGGGTTGGATACACCGCCGTCGAGAGCGTGTCGTAAAACGGTGCCAGAACGGGTGTCTTGCCTGAGTACAGCAGAGAGAAATTCTTGGCGTGCGCATCATGATTGCCGATCAGCGCATTGAAGATCACGTAGTCGAGCAGTCGCAGGACTTGCGGTGCGCTGGGGCGCGTCGCACTGCGCACCAGATCAAAACACTGGACCAGATCTGGTCCACCTTCATTCTGGTACTTCATTTCGGGCACCACGCCCAGTGCCTGGCAAAAATCCTCTTGATGAAGCCGTTGCCGCTGCCCCTGGGCATCAATCAGTCGGTCGTAGCGTTCAACCAGCAGAAACGAGCGATCCAGCACAAAGTGAACTTTCGATTTCGCGGGCTTGAGCTGCATGGCCTCAGCCAGCGCCATGCAAAACCCTTCGTTGATCACGCTATCGTCAACCGCGTGAATGGCTGGCTTCAAGATGTGCGAGCTGGGTGTTCCATTGAGGGGCAGCCCGATGCGTGCCCCCTCAAAGACCACCGGTAGTTTGTCCTGGGCTCCCGCCAAAGAAAGCCGCAAGCCGTCTTTGCCAGCCAGCATGGGGCGGCGCGGCAATTCATCCAGGATGGCAACGACTTCGTCGTCGCTCAGCCATTGAACGTCATCGCTGCGTGTTGGCGCAGGCAAAGCCTGGCCGGGCTCAAGGAAGGTCACGGCCCCGGCGCATTCGCCGCCGATGTGGTCCAGCAGCGCAAAGTCGTTTTGACCAGACACCTGGAACTGCTGCGCAATCAGGCGGCGCATTTGCCCTTCAGGCAGAAGACCCGCAAAGAAGGGGCGCGTTCTGCGATCGTCGAACGGCTCCGCTTGCAGGGGGAGTGAGGCGGACAAGGCAACGGCGTCTTTGTGTGACAGCCAACCGGGTGCGTAGCAAAAGTTTAGCCGCCCATCGACCAGCGCCAGCGTGCCGACACGATCTGCGAATAGCCAGACTTCCAGCTCATGCGCCATGGTCGCCACCCTCGCGTTGATCATTGGTCACAGATGATGGCAACCCGCTCAACTGGACCTCTCCACCCAATGCATCAATGACCCGCAGTACGTTTTCCAGTCTTAAGGTGGGCTTGCCTGCTTCAAGGTCGACAATGAAGCGCACACCCACCCCTGCCGCCAGCGCCAGCTGGGGCTGGGTCAGCCCGAGCTGCTTGCGAGCGGCACGCAGTGCATCGCCGAGTTGTTGGGGTGATCGAATGGATGTCATGGCTTGCTCAGTTTCCCGTTCGGGAAATTATCAGCCACAACCGGACTATGTGCAAGCGATATTTCCCGATCGGGAATGCTGAGTGCGATTAGGTCGTGGATTAGCTATATATTTCCCGATCGGGAATTTTTTGCGTGTCTTGCTTCCAAATTGACACCCATTTGCACCCAGTGTCGCGCAGTTTGCCGAATACATGCCTGAACTGCGCCACGGTCCCTCATTGGGATGAGATAGTCACAACTATCGCTTGGCTGGCGAGCGGAGCAGCGCCTTCATGGACTCCTGCCAACTCATTCGGAAGGAGACCAAGATGGAAGTCGCTCACCTCAATCAAAAACAACTGGCCGCACGCTGGAGCATCAGCGAGGCCACCCTGGAACGCTGGCGCAGCGAGGGATCGGACCCAATTTCCTGAAGCTCTGCGGCCGGGTGCTCTACCGGCAGGTGGACATCGAGGCCTACGAGGAGTCGTGCCTGGCGACGTCGACCAAGACGGTCGCGACGCAGGTCAGTGCTGGCTGAGATGTTCTGTTTCGTCGGTAAATACCGACTATTTGCAACATGGCGGCACCGGCGGCCGTCGGGACGAGCCAGACTTCGGGCGAACTGAAAGTCGGGGGTGCGGACATTTTCCTGGACGACGCATTGCCGAACCACGTCACGCTGTTTGATCTGGCGGTCGATCCGCCAGCGCTATGGGATGAGCAGCGGGCCAGGCTTTGGGCGATCACTGCAGCCGACTAATCCGTACTGAAACTAATGCTTGTATCCGTCGGGTAACAATACTCCAATCCAACCGCTTGATTCGTCCGCGCGTAACTTGTTGAGCTATATGGAGCTAGTTTGTGGCCTTTGCGGACTTCGGGCCAGCTCCTGGGAGCGAGGAATGGCTAGGAGAGAGCGAAATGTGGCTCGGATCGGCCAATTCAGCCGGCTGGCGAAGTCCGCAGGCGTTCGCAGGAACCCCCAACAACACGCCGGAACCGGCGCAAACAGACAAGAAAAAGCCCCAACTGATAACAGTTGGGGCTTCAGTATTGGTGGACCCGGCGTCAATTGAAAACCGCGCGTTACCTATTGATTCGTTTAATGTTTTCCAGACGATGAAAAATAGATAGGCACAAAAGTCGACACAGTCGCTTCACGTGTGGGTTGATTGCAACATCACGCCACCAACTGTTACGAAAAAGCACGCTATGATTCGCCAATGGGTCAATCGCATATCGACGCATTCTGCAACGGAAGCTCGCTGGCGCACGCTGTGCAGGGCCTGTTCCGCGAGCGACCAATTTATGCGCGTGGTGTACGGTCTGGGGCTAAGATTCTCTTGGCCTTTTTCGTCCTTGGCTTGCTATTCGCTGCGCTTGTTAGCGTCGGCATCGTATTGAGTGAGGAAACCGGAATCGGAACGCTCGCGCAGCACGCTACAGGTTGGTGGGCTGCAATGTGTTTCTTGGCGCTCCTGTCCGTCATTGTCATTCAATTTTCGATGATGGGTGCGATTGGTGTGTTTGATTTGTCTAGCTCATCGGTATCCGCACCGATCCGCTATGCCGTGTTGTCACCGGTTTTGCCCCGCCCACCGACAGTTCTGTAAGGGTTGCGCCTCGCGCGCCCTCCTCTCCTAAATCACTTAGCTAATTTAGAAACGCTATGCGTGCTCATTGAGCACGCCGAGAGGTTACGCATGCATCACTCAACATTGTTTCCAGCGGCAGCGGATAGGGAGCTGCTTGCCCCTGCGCGTCTCACAAATACCGCTCCTCGTAATCGTCAACTGGTTTATGTCAGTCAATCGGAAATTTCCCGTCTTGTGGGTATTGATCGTGCAACGGTCTTCCGCTGGCGAAAACAATTCGCCGACTTTCCGCCAGGTATTCGAGTGGGTCGTACCCTGCGCTTCAAGCTTTATGAGTTTGAAGCTTGGATGGCGACACACAGCGAGACGACAAAGTGACACATCGGTCAGAAAAAGTTCTGGTTGCGGGACAAACGATTGCCGTCTCGCCCGCGCTTGCGCGTGTGGTGGGATTGCATGAGGCGTTAGTTCTGCAACAGCTTTTCTTTCGAATGTGCCTAGGCAGTTCTGATCGCGGACGCAAATGGGTTTGCGTCATGCACTCCGGGAGACCGTACGTCGGTTGGAACGATGAGGGTCGAAAAGAGGATCTCTTGCTCAGTAAGTATCCGTTTCGGCGAGTTTTGACAAATCTGCGCAGCCTCGCCGTGATCTACGAGGCGCAGCACATAGAGCAACCATTTGATCAAAGAACTTTCCTGTCGATTGATTTCGTTCGCCTACAGTCGATATGCCCCAATTGCACTATTTCCAGTGGTGAAAAAAGCAACGTGGATCTATCGCTCTCGCACTCGTCGAAGGGCGGTATTCACGCACCAACACATACACCAAGAATTAGAGATACAAGTAGAGAGATTGAAACCCCTTCCTCTCTGGACAATTTGATGACAGTAATTGAAAACCTGGTGGGCAATCGAGCTGGTGGCATCAATTTACGGGATCAGAAATGCATTGCACGCATCCGCCACATGATGGAGTCGGGCGCTGTGCCGAATCGTCACTTGGTCGCTATTTTGGAATCCCCTCACATCAAATTCCCCAGCGAAATCGAATCCGCACTGCAGCAAGCTGTGAAGGGCCTAGCCGACCAATTAGCGGAAAGCAGACGTGCGGAATCGGAAATGGCCGAACAAGAGCTTACCAGGCGTTCGAACGATCAGGCAAGGCGGCTATGTGAGCGTGCAAAACAGTTCCTTACATCCTGCTCCACGGACACGCTGCACTTAATCGCAGACGAGATTCGAGAGATGAAGGTTCCGCCGCCACTCGCCGCACGTGCAATCGCTGCGGTCGTCGCTCGCGATGTCGGGAATGTTCCGGCAAGTGCTTTGGTACTTCGCGCCCTTGCTGCGCGCGTGACGGATCATTTTGGTCAGTTGCAGGAACCGGAACGCTCCATTGCGTAGCACCGAACGACTGTGGCGCAATGACCCCTTCCACGAAAGCTCTGCGTATGCTTCACGTGGCCGTGCAGACACTAACGTACTGGACGCAGCCCCTCACGAGCTTTGCTGGCCCAGGGTCTAACTGTGGAAACGTATGGATAACGCGCATTGCAGACGGCCTGAAACGCTCTTGCGATGAATCATTTTTGAAAGGATCAAGAAAAGCGCTGAGCACATATGAAGTCAACACATCGAGTCCTAGCCGTCAAGCAAGCATCCCGAATTCTTGTTGGCTAGATGTGGTGATTACTCCTCATAGGTTTCGAGCCCCTCTCCAAACGCCTACAGTGGTTTCCTTTGTTGCGTACAAGTTGAATGTTTGCTTTGCCCTCTGAGTGCAGGCGACACGCAACGCCTCGGCGGGCTTAGCGCTTTGTTCGCTGCGCGGAAATGTCAGTCGCCAGGAAAGAAATCGCGAATGTCAGCGAGTATGGGATTGCCTCGTGATTGGATGATCTGCTGATAGGCGGTATCTACACCGCTGAGGCCTAAAAGTCTTACCTCTACCGTCAGGGATCGCGATGGATGGCACCAGTAGGGAGTGACATCAAAGTTGAAGTGCTTACGACAGGCGAAAGGTCGGTGCTCATAGATCGAACAGATGTCATCATCGAGGAAGGGGCACGCCAGGCCAAGAAATTCGTTGTGATCGTGCGTCACTGATTCCTTCAATTCCGTGGTGCGACGCTCAGTGAGTGCTGCTATTTGTTTTGCTTCGATGTCGGAAATCGTGACATTCATCTTGCAGCAGTCACTGCATCCCTTGCCGCAGGCAACAAATCCGGCAGTTTTGGCATCAACGCGATCCAGTAGGCGATAAACCTTCTGCAGCTTGGTTCGCGGCGCAGCGTTTAGCTTGGCCAGCGCAACCGGAAGTGCATCCTCTTCAGCCAGTAAGTCTTCCGGTAATGATTCGACGAAGGCAGACAAACGCTGCTGCGACACGGATAGACTCACCTCCGCAGAGGGGAGTGGCATTGCCACGAAGGACGCACTCGGGATTTCCATATGCTATTTGACTACTGGCTGTCGTGCGCCGCAGCGGCGGTTAATATCAGCAAAGTGTACGAGTACACCGCGTACTGTCAGGATGCTGCTTCACGAACGATGACCCAACCCATCCCCATCAAACTTACTGTCGCGCAGCAAGGGCCGCCGTCAGGCGCAGAACCCCTGATTCGCCCTTGGATCAAGACGCGTTGTTCAGTCGTCGCCGTTTGAATCCACTCTGCTGACAACGAAGACAGCTTGACCTTTGCCCGGCGATCCCAACAAGAGTTGGCCTGACCTGCTCGCCGACCCGAGTTGATATAGATGAAACGGTCAGACGGCGGTCCACTGACATATTCGCCAAGTAAATTCGGCTGACCGCTCGCAAGTGGTGCACCTAGGCGGATCGTCGCTTCGAAGCGTTGTTGCTCCGGACTGGCTTGGATCGGACCGTCCAACGTCCCGTCTCGGCGCTGTAGCGCATAGGTGACCCTGTCGACCGGGCTCTCCACAACCACACACACTCTGAAACTGTGACGCCGTTCTGAAGCTGCCATGCGCAATGCCGATACTCGAATGGTCGGATGCTGAACGATACAGCGACTAACCGCAACACCCCGATTTCTTGCCCGATAACTGAATCGGCGGGCAGGGCACCGTACCGTACGAGCAGTACACGCAGCAGTCTCCCGCTTTGGGTTTCAGTACGGTGTGACAGTTTTCACACTCATAGAACCATTGACACGAATCTGTAGGCATCGTCTCTGCCTTTTGGTGGGAACAGGCCGGACAGGTCAGCGTCGATTCCAGCGTAACCGTGCTGTCAGCCAGGCTCACCGGACCTCCTTTGTGGTTGACGGGTAACCGGCATCGGTGGTCGCACGCATCAGTTTGTCGAGCGTGGTTTGCGTGTCGTCAAAGGTAACGATTGCTTGCCGTTTATCGTAGTTGACATCGGCTCGGCTGACACCAGCCACTTGAGTCAAAGATTTTTTTACCGTGATCGGGCACGCCGCGCAGCTCATACCCAATACATCAAGCGTTACGATCTTTTGTGTGGCGAATACCGAAGGCGCGGCGAACGACACCGCTAACACGATGCAGGATGCGATTTTCATGATGAACAAGCTCTAATAAAACAGTGACGCGTAATTGGGGAATGTCAGTAGCAGTACCAGCCCAACCGAGACCACCCAGAAGATCAGGCGCTGCCGCAGGCGTACTTTCGGATCGGCGCACGACGTGCCCGGCTCGCAAGCTTCGGGCGCTCGATACAGCTTGTGCCACGCCCAAGCCAACAGCCCTAGTGTCGCCACGATAAACAGCGGCCGCAGGGGCTCCAGTTTGGACAAACTACTGATCCACGCACCGCCGATGCCCAGTGTTACCAGTACCAATGGCCCGACGCAGCACAGCGTCGCGCCGATCGCAGCCAGTGCACCCGCCCACAAGGTTTGTTTGCTATCCATTGAAGCCCACACTGTCCAAGTTATCTTCCAAGCAGATAGCATATCTCCGTACCAATGTACGGAGTCAAGATGGACATGCTTACCATCGCGGCGTTGGCCCGAGACGCCAGCGTCAACGTCGAAACGATCCGCTTCTACCAGCGCAGGGGTTTGCTGCCGCAGCCGCTCAAACCGCTCGGTAGCATACGCCGATACGGGAACGAAGATGTGGCTCGCGTTCTATTCATCAAGTCGGCGCAACGCATTGGGTTCACACTTGATGAGGTCGCACAATTGCTGAGACTTGACGACGGCACGCATTGCAGGGAGGCCAAAGAGATCGCCGAACAGAAACTCGGAGAGATCCGTAGTCGTCTCGCGGATTTGGAGCGCATGGAGGCGATTCTGAATGGGCTGGTCAAGCGTTGCTCTGTAAGTCAAGGTAAGGTGACGTGCCCATTGATCGAATCCCTTCAGCGCGTCGCGCCTGCGCATGTATCAACGAAAGCCTAGTCAGGTTTGCTTCATTGGGGTAGTCATGTTTGCGGCTGATGCTCTCTGCATTTAATTGACTAGCCGCTAGGCACTCATTGAAGGGCCGCCCAACTACCTCTGATCAACCCGTTTTCTGCATCTAGATACGACGGGCGACTGACCTGCTCCCGTCGTAGCGTACCGGTGATATTTCCGAAGGATCCGTCAAATT
>ENA-UOYA01000528-UOYA01000528.1-activated-sludge-metagenome-genome-assembly--contig:-NODE-528-length-48326-cov-11.989683_pt1 | contig 48326 bp, 60 predicted proteins | sample MGYA00238163_ERZ764804 | MGnify/ENA primary metagenome ERZ764804 (study PRJEB28919, sample SAMN05720223) | activated sludge metagenome | isolation source: Anaerobic digester | place: Hong Kong...
ACGTAAATCCTTCAGGTAACGGTTTATGATATTCCCAATAAATAATATATCTTGGATTATCATTATTAAAATAACAAAGAGCATTTCCGTTTTCATTCATTTTACCTGTAGAATATCTTAAACACCACTCTTTTTTATTACTGGATACGGCAATCAATTGTCCATCATAATAAGGACACTGAGCTTGTTGTATTTCTTCAGGAGTGGCTGGTCTTACATTAAAACCTTTACAAAGTCCCCAAGAAGTGTTATTTCGTATAACATGTAAAGGAGCATATTCGTGCGGATGTTGACCGTAATATTTTACAGATTTTGCTTTTTCTTTATTACACACTTGGCCTAAAAACCCATCTGCACCAAGAGCACCATTTCCGCCAGTGATAACATAAACCCATTCTCCTTCTTTGTAATCTTTACCAAAGATTTCATCAAAGAGTTCGTTTTGAGGTAGAGTACAAGCTTTACGCATTTCTTTATAAAAATCTTCAGATATTTCAATATCTTTTTTCAGGACAATATTTTTTGCCCACAATACAGCAAGTTTTTCTTTCCAAGAATGGCAAGCAATATCTATAATTTGACTTGCTTCTTCGTGTGTTATAGTTCTCATACTATTTGTTTTTTGATTTAAGAAATCTTTTACGCTTTGAATTGGTAAATTTGTATTTTCACTCGCTGACCATTCTGTAGTAGACCAAGAATGTTTAAAATAATACAAATTCAAACCAGATATGATATCAGGATCAAGTGGAAAAGCCAACTTAAGAACTTTTCTAAGTTCTTCTAATGTACCATTATTTTTAACAGCACATTTACCGTCTGCAAGGTCTTGTATGGTAAACATAATAAAAATTTTTAAGCTTGATATTCTGATTGAGGATTAGGTATTTCTTTACCTATACTTCCCAATATCGGAGGGTTTTCTTCTTATCTCTTTACATCTTCTCTTGTGGTGTTGTAATGGGTACATGAAACCCACTCATCACCCATCCAGTGAGGTTGACAGTGATCAGTTGTAAAAAAGAAAGTATTATTAAAATCCTTATCTAATTTTGATATAGTAATGATAGTCATAGTTTTAGTTTTAATTACCTTAACCAACAGTATAACTGGTCACATTTGGATTTAACTTAAGTGACTTAATGGCCCAACCAGCCTCTTTCGAGGTCTGGAGTTTATCTGAAAATCAAAAGGAATGCTCTATTTTTATCTTTCTGCTGCAACAATGTAGAGTTACTTCTTTATCCTGTACCTCAAACATTGCACACATTGAGGTGCACCTATGTCTATTATATGGACAATACATTGGAAATTTATCAATGTATAATTCCTTATTTCTAATATATGTAGATGCTACATCTTCCTTCTTATCTATTTCTTCTACATTATCTTCTTCTGGTAATTCACTATTTATCAATAGTATATATGCCAAAAGAGATAGGAAATATAGTGGCCATAAGTTATGTGATAAAGTAGAGAAATGAATTAGTAGAGATAATATTACTATATAGTATATAGCTATAAACGTTAAAATAATCTTTTTTTCATAAAAATAATGTTAACCACTCCTTAAGTAGAGATTGTTTTGAGGAAGATCTCTAAGTAAAGAGTGGTCTTTATTTGACTGCACTTATGCATTATGGTAACAGATTTAGATTACACAAGCCTTATAGGCTCCCTCTTCTTGTTACTCACATGTTTATAGCAGTCAGGTTGAAATCCAATCATACTTCCCATCATGACTGAATTCCTGGCTCCACTTTTCTTATTTGAAAAAGAGTATCCATAGTATAGAAGAAATTATCACTCTTTAACACCACTTTACTCTTAGTTAATGAATTACCAACCTTATACATTTGTCCAATAATAGGATCAGGAATATTTCCTACATAAGCTATATTAAATTGGTTGTTCTCGAAGATTAATAGTTCCTTCATAAGCAATTATTTCTTTTCTTACTCCTCTCCAGTATAATCTTAAAGAGGGTAAAAGGTGATTGGATAAAATTTTGTCAACATAAGATACTCCTAGTGTCTTACATTCTCTTAGAGATTTATCAATCCTCTTGTTATAAAAGGACGTGATAATCTCACCTGCCATTTGTTTTTCTGATATTCTCATATCTAAATTTTTGTTTAAAACGATAACAACTATTGTATATACCACACCAATAATCAGACCCTCTTAAAGAAATATTCCAAGTAAAACAATTTATAAGACCTCTTAAAGTTGGCTTATATATAGATTTAGTTAAAAGTTTCTGAAAACGCATTTCTTGAATTAAATTATTTCTTATTTCAGGAGGAAGTTTTCTTAGTAATCTCTTTACTCCTCTCCGCATTTCTAGTTTCCTTATTTAAATTATTGAATTTAGAGAAATGATTGTGTATATTCACCCAATAATCAGCACCTTGAGGAGTACCACTCCATACAAATAATCTCTCAATATCACATATCTTTCTTAATGTTATCTTTTTTCTCCTTCCTTTCTTAACAATTGATAGAAATTCATCTCTTTGAGATTTACTTATTCTTCTAAGTGCTCTTCTTGTTATATATTTCATTTCTTTCCTATTCCCAGTTTTCTCCAACAATTACGATTTAAGAGAATTTCTCTATTTCCTCCATTTCTGAGATATACAAAATGTATTAAGCTCTCAGATATAAGTTTCTTTTTATGAAGAAAGTTTAATTCTTTATAATTTATATTAATTCTTCTCATTAAGAGTTTTAACATCCTTTTTTTTCTTAGTTCCATTCCCATGTTATTAAAAAGGGCCAGATAACTGACCCTTTCGTTGCTCAAAAAGAAACCATGCCTATAACACAGCTCGTTTAATAATATTCAGGCTAGTAGAAACCAGCCTGGTTGCTTGGAAGCCCCTGGGAGGGGTTTGCGTAGCGGTTAAAACTTTTTTAGAAATGTTCCTCTTCTCATTACTTTATTTCTAAATAAGGTATAGTATACTGTCCAATCCTTATCTAGATAAGAAAAAGGAAAATTTATTATAATAAAATCAAGTATACTTGCACCTTTTACTGCATCTTTAAGTAGAAATTTACTTCTCATAAGATTTCTTATACCATTTCTATCAGAACCAAATCTTCTTAATCTCCTTTTTACCTCTATATTCATGAGCTTTTGTAATGTAAATAATATAAATTCCTCTCCAATATCTATCTCCTTCAGAGGTTAAACACCAGCTAAATACATGTGATAATATTGCATTAATTTGTCTATATTGAATTAATTTTACTCTTCCTTGTACTTGATATCTACAGTTCTCAATAAACTTTCTCTTATTCTCCTTTCCTAATCTTCTTATTAGTCTCTTTTGATGTATTTTCATCTATATATCTTTTTAATACCTTCCTTTTTAAATGGACATCTTCTCCAGCAATCATTGAATATATTATCCCAAAATATACCTCCTTCAGGAGTTTTCTGCCAATCAAATGATAATGCTATTATAGTACACACTGTTTCATAATAACGGAACTTTGTTAATTTAGTAGATTTCCAGTTATTAATGAATTTTCTCCTATGTTCTCTTGGTATTCTTCTTAGTAATCTTTTACTATGAATATTCATACTCAAATCTTTTTTAATGCTCTATAAGTAGATCCTCTCTTATTTAACAATTCATTGTATATATTCCTCCAATATCTATCTCCTTGAAGAGTCTTATGCCAACTAAATGAGTATTTTAAGAAAGATACTATGTCATTCCATTTTTCGGATTTGATGCGCTCCTCTTCCTTCCAATTATTAATAAATTTTCTCCTACAATGTTTGGGTAGTCTTCTTATTAATCTTTTATTTTGAATATTCATACTATAAGATTTTCTGAATAAGCGTTTAAGATTGAATCTTTGTTAATCTTTAAGCTTAAATCTTTATCAAGATCAAATGCTACTTCAGCTTTTTCAGCAGCCGCTTCAAGAGCAGCTCTAACATGAAGTTTGGCAAATTCTGCCATACACCTATCAATATCGTCACAATCATCAATTGCTACATATCTATGGTCTATACACCATTGTTCAAAAAATTCGTCTGCTGTTATTACTTTTTCTTTCTCCATTAATGAAAATGTCCACACGGACCTTTTATAACATAAATAGGAATCTCTACAGGTTCACCATACCTATTTATATATTTAATTTCTTAATTTTTTAACCATCTGCATTTATAGAGGCTTTGGACTCTTAATGTATAACATTAGCTGCATTAAGACACCTAAGTGTCTTTATCCTAAATGATATCTTGTACCTATTTCCATTAATTTTTCCTGCATTTCCCAATTAGGATTCTCATCTGATGAATAGAGAAAATACTCACCAACAGTTTCTTTAATAGCGTTTATTACACGCTCTCTGTTTTCATCTGTCACGAAACCTCTTGGACTGTATTTTTCTGTAGTACTCATTGGAAGATTATTTCTTAATTCGTACTGTATCTCTCCATTCCATGATATTTTTGGTCCATTGGTAGAATAGTCTCTCTCCGCTTCATACAATTCATCAAATGTAAATCCTTTAAGAAGAGGTAAATCTTCCTTTCTATGAGGATACATATGACTGCTGCAGTGATAAATTAGAAATGAATCGAGATTATCATTTGTTAATTCATCAATACTTACAACTTCCTCATATTCCTTCAAATAATCAGGATACTTTTCACTTAACATCTCCTTTACTGCTTCTATTTTTTCTCCCTTCAGTACAAATAATTCTGATGAGGAGTTAGTAATCAAATCAATATGATTGTCTACTCCTATTACTATTAATGTTTTCATGTTATTTTTTTAGTGATAAATCATATGATGAATTTCTTAGAGATAAATAACTATCATCAAATATTCTGAAACCAGAGTATATCTCAGGTTCATATATATCAATATCTAATTGAATGTTATTTCTCTTGAAATATTCATAAAATAGGGCTCCAAATGCAAATTTTTTTGATTGGACTGTAGATATCCATTCAAATGTGTTGTACCATACATCTTCACAATTAATTGTTTTACCTCTACCTACAGCTTGATAGGGAAGTATAACAAAGTAATCTATAGTATTATAGTACATATCATATATATCCTTTAAATGAGATAATGAATCTTCTGTTCCTATAATAACATGACAATTTAACTTTGTTTTTATTGTAGAGAGTTTATCTACAGCTCTATAGAATACATTTTCTATATGAGGATGATAACTTACAGCTACGCCTCCACAATATTTCTCAGTTGCCTGTAAAATATTATTTGATAAATGCATTCCATTTGTAGTATAATTAGGCATGATACCTAACTCATTAACTACTTTAACAAAACTTATCCAATCTGGATGTAGGGTAGATTCTCCCAATCCACCTATTGCTATTTGGAATGGTCTGTCATTTTCTTCACGTTCACCCCAAACTTTAAGAGCTTTATCTACAATATTCTCAAAGTTTACTCCACTATTTGTTGCAGATGTGTAACAATATGAGCAATTAGCATAACACTTAGAGTTTATTGCTACATCTTCTATTTCAGCAAATGTAGGAGCTGAGATGGGAATAGAGGGATTAATTCTTTGTCTAATAGTTTTACCATTAAAGAATATACCTCTATAGTTGGAGTTGATGTCTGTTCTTATTTTCATTTTTTTTCTTTTGAGAATTCTATTAGTAACCATCCTATAATTAGTGGGATGTACCAATACCAATTGTTAACAAAAATTCTCATAGATGTCATATCTATGTGAGTAAAGCTATAATATAGCATACGACCAAAAGGAACAATCACTAATATGATTCCTATTATTTGTAGTATCTTTTTCATAATTTTTTGATTTTTTAGCTCAAGGCTTAGGGAGAGAATTCTGTAATAGCCATTGCCAGTAGCTACGATGGCACTAATTGCTGGTAATCACCTCCAGCCGCACACTGTTATCTACTCTCCTGATGGATGTTAACGTAAATAACTACTACAACAATATTACTACTGTTGAGGCATAAGAACTTTACATGGTACTTAGATAAAATCTACACCAGTATACTATTTCAGTAATCTTACTTATGCTGCCACCACATACTTTACTTAGATTGTATCACCCGTCTCCAGATTTCTCCTTTGCGGACTAGAATTTTCAAGTATGCTTTATGATGTCTTCCCTTGTACTGGAAAAGAAGTAAGGGCCCATAAAAGGCCCTTTCCGATTTTTTTGTGTTCATGCACAGTAAAACGTAAATCCTAAATTGCCGTTTAGGTAATCGCCCCTGTTTTTACAGGGGCTTTTTTTATTAAAAAAAAATTAAATTGAGTTGTTTCAAAATATTCATTATACAATCGGTTCAATTCTTGAAGGAGACTATTAAACTATTTATTTTTCATGGTAGAATGTAATATCTATAGGGCTATCAATAGATAATGAGGAATAGAAATTCATCATTCTACATACTCCCATCTCCTTATCATAGTGATTAGGTACAAAATCAGAATTTACTGTGATAAATCTATCTACTGTAAATAATAACTTTGCTCCATATGCTTCAGATGAGGGAATATCTAACTCATATATCTCAATACCATTTAGATTACCAAATCCAAGGACTTCATAGAACATACCAGCTTTAGGAAGAAGATCATCATCTCCTACTAGGAGTATATTCTTTACTATAGGAGAATTACATTCACTAAAGTCTCCATTAATACATTGTACTATCATGGTTCAAATTTTTCCCAGTTATCTAATAAGTATGATTTGTCTTTAGTCCACTCATCAATGTAGATCTCTGCTCCATCTTCAAATACGACAATGTTACCTCTCATGGTCATATACTCATCAGAAGTAAAGTATTTATGGGTCATTTTTACACCCTCTTGAGCAAGAGGTATAGCTTCTTGTAGTGTCATAGTTTTAATAATTAAATAGAGGTAGGTGGACTTTGCCTACCCCTATTAATTAGTGAATTCTCACCAGAATGTCAATTACATAATGAGAGGTTTACAGGAGAAGACATATACTTTACTCTGGGCCGTCTTTTATGACGCTCATTTCTGCAGATATCCTCTATCTGTTTGTTAGATAAATGAGAGTCTTTATCAGATCCCTCATAACTCCTTTCTACCTGCATTTGGTAGTAACCATCCAGATAGTCCTTTTCTGTCTGGTTCATCCAATCTACAAAACGCTTTGCATCACTGCTGCGTATAAGGTAGAAGGTATAGTGTTCCTCTTTACTCCAATCCTCATCTGCATTAATTTTTGCAGATTTCTCAAGAGTATAGGAGGATGATACCCCAAAGAATGTACACTCCACATATGGAGGTTCATCATTTATAGAGGTATGTTTATGGATAAGTGTATATCCATCAACTAGTTTACCATCATAGGGAAATAACAAGTAGAGTTCTCTATTCCTGTTCATATGATAAGAGGCTTTTATAACTCCAGCCAGAAGTATCTTATAGCTATGTAATGCGCCAAAATTACAAGGGAGCCAAGGGAAGATGTGACATACTGACAGCTATTATGCTGTAAAATTATATAACACCCTCCCTTAACGCTCAACAAACCTAACCAGAACGTGTCGACAACGTAACATAGGCTCCTCATTTGAGGACTCGGTTACTCCCTTTTGTTGTAGATAATGCATAATCTACGGTTTTGATGGTTTATAAATAGAAACCTATCACATATTTACTAACGGTCAGGCAAAGAAAAATGCGGCATTTATACAATGCCCTATTTATACTCAAACCCTTATGCAGTAAGAGTTTCAGCCCATTTTACTTCGTCTATACGTGGTCAATAAATACTCCACAACTAGGTGAACGATAATCTACAATAGATTATCCGCACGGTTTTTACGCCCTAATCACCCTAGTATCAATGACAATATCTAGCTAATTTATATTTCATCTTATTATAACCCATAAAACACCCCCTTTCTAACGCCTGAGAATTGAATATTTGATGATAAACTGTACTTAGATACGGTTTACGCAATTCTCAGCAATTAGGATCGTTATAGCCAGTTAGTTCGTAGCCGTAAGGGGGAAAAAATAATCTCCCTACCCAGATATTACTCTAGATAGGGAGAATTACTTACTTCTTCTCAACTGTCACATTCAGCTTAGGAGCTTCAGCAGCTGCAGCTTCAGGTTTAACTACCAAACTGTCAGCAGAGGCACCACCTTCAATACCCTTGAAGAATTCAGCCATTGCTTTAGCACCACTGGTAGCACGTTCACGTTGAAGTGCCAGACCACTGTTACGCAGTGTTGTACTACGCAGCCAGATCTTTGATGGAGCAACCACCTGTACAACGCCACCATTGTTGTTAGTTTTTGGTGCGCTTACATCATACTTCAGAGATCCTGAATAGGCAAATTTACCTTCAGGCGTTTCATATACATCCTCAAAGAATGCATCCACATCATCTGCTACGATGTGTACCTTGTTGTCCCTGGCCACAACAGGCTGTCCATTTACCAAACGATCAGGTGAACGTTGTAACATGAACTCAGGCAAATGTACAATAATCATTTTAGTACCATCACTGGTATTATCTTCTTCAAAAGAATCAAATACCAATTCTGTTACTTTCAGTGCCTTTGATTTAAGCTCGGCAAGAGAGAGCTTTTTAGCACCAGCTATCACTCCACGTGTGGGAGCTTTAGTAGTTTCTACTGTTTTCTTTTCTTCCATAAAATTAAAATTTTGATTAATTAATCATGCATATCATAAATGGGCGGCCCTGCTTGTTATGTTTAAAATTTTTACACCAAGACTCATGGCTAAATGATAATATAAGGCAGACCAATTAAGATCTGCCCTATATTTACCTGGATTACTGGTTGAAGTAATTAAACTCCTTATCATTTCTCTCTCTTCTGGCAGTCAAACTACCTAATTGAGAGAGCACACTTGCCTCAACTACAGTGACATATGCAGTAGCTGGTCTCACTAAGTTATTTCCTCTGATTATTGGACGCATGATATCCAGCATACACTTGTCCAATTTCAATTTCACAATATCTACATCCTTACCAGCAATATTCTTCTCTGTCTTACCTGTCTCTTCAGCAGACATATATGTCTCACTAAAGAGTGTACTATCAATGTTGATAGTAGTAATATTGGATAAGGACATCTTACGTGTCTTAGTACCACTGGTAACATCCAGAGTTCCCTCCAGGAATGGAATTGGTTCAATCAACTTGAACACAAAAATGGTACGTTTATCAATGTTCTTGATTTCCTCAAACAATTTGTTGAATGTTCCTTCATCAAATTCCTGGTTACGAGACATGGTTAACATATCCATCTTTTTCTTGATGGCTTCCCTGTCTTCTACAGTTATGGTATCATAAAGATAACCAACTAATTCTCTACCATACCTGGCATTACCATTAGCAGCTGCATCTCCCATGAGCTGCTCTTTGATTTTATTAAATACTGACATAAAATAATGGTTGGCCTATACACCAAAAGGTTTTGCATGATTAACAATTAATATATTCAATCCATTTTAACAGTTTGTCATTGACCTTCAGCTTGAAGATAAGTGAGCGTAATTGACGTGCCTGTTCATCACTCATCTCAATAAAGTTATAACTCCACATATTGAGGAGATGTATAACTCTATATACATGTTTAACATCTTCTTCCTTACAGATGGCATACATCTGTGGGAAATCACTTACAGGTGAATAGAAGATACCTTCCTCACCCAATGCATCAACAGGAACACTAACAGTTGCAATTTGTTTCTTCCCACCAACTGCTGTGGGAATCATGATAATCTTTTTCATTTTGTTTTGATTTTAATTATTATTCATGTCCAGTTCCCTCATAAATAGAGGAAACATACTCATCAAATACTTTTTTATGCATGAGATGAGTGTTTGGAAATACTGTTCCCTTGGGTAAAAGAGCCCATCTGTTAAGCTCTTCTTGGTAATCACCTCTGAAATAACTACTAGTTACCAGAATAATCTGAGGATATTTAATAGTATGCTCCTTATCCTCAAATCTATTGTGAGTGTAATTACACTTGACTGGACAAATAATCCCGCAAGGCAACTTAATTGCATCTGCATTTACATCACTTGCAACTAGATAGTTGGTTGGATGATTCTTAATAATCTCAAACCCATATTGGGTGAGGAATTTCTCAGCCTCCAAATATGTTGGAGGTAATTTAACAATGACTGACATAATTATTATTATTGTACTATACTCCAAACTAGTAACTAGACCCTTGTATAGTGGTTAGAGTTTTTATGAAGATTAATGTGCTACATCATTAGATGATGCATTAGCTTCATCTACAATCTGATTGATCTTTTCATTTGCCTGTTCCCAAGTCATATGGGAAATCTTTGAACACTTCTTGTGATCAATACGGTCTGTATTTACACTTACGCTGAATTTTGATCCAGCTCTTCTTACTTTTATCCATTCAATTATCAATTTATTACCTGGATGATATTGATTTATCTCAACAACTCTTCCAATTGCCCACTTTGTGTTAGAATCATCAATGAGTTTGAAATCATTCATGTAATTGTACACTGAATCTTTGATGATTACCATGTCATCAACTGCAAAGTCTATGTCATTTTTGTAACCATTCAGTGCAGCATAGATTAATTCAATTCCACCATTGTCCATAGTTGCTCCAATTATGGTTTCAGTTAATAATTCCCTGTGCTTATAATCAGCAGGGAATTGAGCTAATAGATTTTCTGCAATGTTGTCAACATCTACTTCTACAGAGATGATTTGATTAAACTTTTTCATTTTCTTTTGATTTTAGATTGTGCTCTAATAATTATCTAGGTTGAGCTTACTAGATAATGTTACGTTTTTAGCTAAACAATACATAAACTCCAATCTTCTGGCAGGTTGATTGGTACCCCAATTAATAAAATAACATGAGTGCTGCTATTATTATCAGCACAATAGTTACAATAATCCACTCAGCATCCTTGAGAATACTAAATAAGATTAATGTGCCGCTAGCTGCTGCCAACAGCAAACACTCCATCATTGCCACACCTCTCTCCATTACTAAATAGTAAATAGATGAGAATGTGAATACGATCAGGCCAAGCAGCCCAATCACAAATGTGATTTGTCTTATCTTTTTCATAATTATAATTATTATATCATGCTCCAAACTACAATATGTAGACCCTTACACAATATTAGAGTTTTAAGTAGTTAATTGCGGACAGAGAAGTCCTTTATACACTTAGTACAACGATAGGTTGTCTCACCTATCTTTGACCATAGTATATAAATAGTACTCTGTCCACAATATGGACAGTATTTACACATTATTTTATTATTATACCTTTATAATAGAAAGTACACACAGTAATAGAATCTTTTCTTGCCTCAGACCACCATGTACTACATGGATTTGGGTTATATGGCAATTTACCAACCCACTTACCGTAGTAATCATACTCTGTAAAACTCAGAGAATATGATAATACAACTGTGTCACCAACATGATAATTGATATTAGGAATATCAACATCAACCACCTTACCATCATCCATCATTACATGTGAAATATTATTGCATCCACACAGTGCCAGTAGGATGGCAGCCATAGAAATTACCTTTTTCATAACATTGTTTGGTTAACCTATACACCATAAGGTTTTATTATTAATTAATGTTCCCAAATTTTCAAAAGTCCAAAACTTTTGTCAAGTCGTTTTCAGACCTTTGCTTATTCGATGACGGGGGTACCCCAGACATCAACATTTATCATAGGGTCATTTATACTATGTGTTACCTTAAATCGTACACACAATACACTTAAGAAAGAAAAATAATTTATTATGTGAAAAATTTGGAACATATAACTATTTTTTGTATATTTGCAATATGAATAAGAGAGACATACTGTTTATATGTGGTTTTGTTTTATTGTTTATTGGAGTGCAGACATGTAATAATGTTAGGGTTGATAGATTGAGGGATACTCTTAAGTTAACTAAGGATTCTTTATCTGGTATGACAGAGGTAGCAAATAGAAGGGGAGAAACAATCTCTATCCAACAGGCTGAGATAATTAGTAGTCAGGAGGTTATTAAGAAGTATAGTGATAGTATATTTAATATGAAGCAGCGTTATGGTAAAATCCTATCCCATACTACAGTTAAACAGGTAGTTAAGGTAAAGGAAGTTCTTGTTCCATATGATCGTACAGATACATTAACTGTCAGGGATACTCTTAAGTTGACCTATACAACTGCTAGTATAGATACTGCAGGATTACATGCCTCATTAGAGGTTAAGGAAGATGGTATCTTAATAAAGGATATATCTCTCCAAAATCGTTTGGATATACGTGTAGTTGTTAATAAAGGAGGATTCTTTAAGAAAAAACAGACGGGGGGTACCAGGACATTTTATAAGCGTAAGAGCTATGAGGTACAGACCCGTAACACCTCTCCCTTTTTCCACACAGAGTGGCAAACGTCATACACCTTTTCTCCAAAAAGAGATGTAGTAACACCAGTAGTAATTGGATTTATAGGAGGATTATTAATAAAATAATGTCAGTAATAAATACTATACGAGGAGAGATATATTCTTTATTCCCATCTAGAAAAAGTTTAGATGAGGAGATACACTGTACACTGCACTGTTCTCCCTCTATAAAATTATCTATATTTAGTGAATTAATGCGTACAGGTACACATATTGTTATAGATAGGGAAGTAGACATTACTATAATAAAAGAATTACATTTACCTGGAAATATCCACATCCTAATAGTAGAGGACCAGGAAACAGGATTTAAAATAGAAAAATGAATAAACTATTTGCATTTCCTATCATTATGATAGATGGTAATAGAGAAGAAGAGAAGGAAATAGAGAGAGAACGTCTCTCATCTCTTATAAATAAGATTGAGGATGAAGATGAGTTGGAAATTATTATAGGTGAAGCTGAGTGTATAGCCACAGATTTGATATCTATATCAGATAGATGGTTACCAACAGATGAGAGTTACGAGAGAGCTATAAAAGGAAAGTTTGATGCATGTCAGGTTACATTTCTGCACAGTGGTTCATTTATTGTTCCCTGGCCAAAAAAACGCTTTAAAGAAAAACTCTATGAATTCATTAATCAACCTTCCTGATAAGATTAGGGATTTCCTTCAATCTGAGGATATAGGAATAGCTCAAGTTGGAGCTGATCTATTATGTGTAACTGTAGATAAACGTTTGTGGGAAGTATACCTATCTAATCTACTACACTTTGAGTTTACATTTAATATATTAAATGACTCAATAGAGATAAAGCAGAGATTTGAGAAATGGCATACTAGGAATGTAACTATATTTACAGGACCAGGAGGAATGAAAATGTTTAAAGATGCACTTGAAGAAAAAATTAAGAGAGATGTTGATGAGTAGTGATCCAGATATAGTACGTCTAGGATTAGTATTATTACCAAAAGGATTATCTAATAAGAAACTAAAAAAGATACCTCTACAACATGATGTAATTATATATGGTAATGAGAGATGGGTTGAGGAAGTGATAGATGAAAATCCTAATATTATGATATTTAATAACTTATCACTAGATAGAATAGCATATACAAATAGAGGATGGAGAAACTATAATATAAAAGGTCGTTTAATTATTATAAAACCAAATAGTAAATATATATGAAACAAAAACAAATGCCTAGTGCACAAGAAGAAATGCGTCAGCAAGTTATTGAGTTGGAATTAAAGGCTCGTTACTGGAAAGCTCAGTATGATATTCGTCAATATACATTGGCTGCTGAGAAGATTCAGCCTGAGTATGATGAGTACCTAGAGAAACAAAAGGAACAAAGAGATGAGATGATTAAGCAGATGCAGGAAGAACTGATGAAGGCACAAGCAGAAAAAACAGAAGAGAATGCATGATAAATTAAGTGATTATGTTGGGAATCATGGTGGAAGTTATGTAGATGGTGATGGTAATACCAGACAGTTTACATATGTTGATCATGATATACAACCTAACTTATATCCAGTAATAACAAAGAATGAAGTGGAAGAAGCAAAGAAGATGGTAAAGGAGATTAGAGAAGAGTATATTTCCTATATTCTCTCTTCTCCTGCATCTCTTTGTCCACCTATGTTTACAGATTATACAGTGAGAGGAGATATATCCACTATACAGTGGAATGAGAAAATGTTAAGAGATGAGGGAGTACCTCTAGATAAGATAAGAGATATCAAGATACTTCTTGAAAAGAGGATAGAGAATAATATATAATGTTATTATAACACTATATGTTAATTTGGAAAATTAATTAAATTTTAGTATATTTTATCAAAACCAATGGAATACAAAATATTATCAGATAAAATTCTTCTTCCCTCACTTAGAGATGTTCTACGTATACACTTTTATATTAAGTTTATGCAGAACAAGGTAGAATTTTTTGATAGTGATTTAGATATTATCATAGAATTATATTTGGCTGGTGGGTATTCCTCTACAGATGAACAAAATCGTTTTATACGTTTATGTATTAATAAAAAGTATAAGAAGAGTGTTCAATCTGTACGTAACTCTTTCTCACGCTATGTTAATAGCGGGGTCTTAAAGAAGCCTAAGAACAGAGAGTTATATGTAAGTGAGGAATACCTACCAACTATAGAGTTTGATAAGATAATTCTTAACCATGTAATATCACATGCAAACTGATCATCACCAAATATATGAGATGGTATCTAAAGAAGAGGGTATTCCTTTAGATAAAGTAAAGGACGTAGGTAATGCTGTATTTAGAGAATTATACAAGAAATTACGTAGACCTCCTTCTCTCATATTAAAATTAAAGGGAATTGGATACTGGTATCTTAGAAAATTACGCATGGAGATACATATGGAGAAATTTCCTCCTAATGAGAATTATAGAAAGGATAAACCCTTAGATGTAATTCAATATGAGAATAGCCTAGAGATATATAATATTTTTAAGGAGAGATTAGAGGAGTATAAGGATTATCTCTCTATAAGAGATCAAGTTAGAAACGAGCGTAATAAAACACAATCACTACTAAATGAAGAAGAAGATAACGATTAGAAATATACTTGCAGTAATGCAGTATTTATGGAGAAAAGTAAGAGATATTGCTGGTTTTCCACTTCCTCAGTATATGTACGAGCAGATTATTTGGAGACGTACACAGGTTATGGAAAAATCACCAGAATGTTGGAGAGAGGGTCACTGTAAGATTTGTGGGTGTGAAATACTTGGAAAAACAATGGAAGATAGGGCATGTGGGATGTCAGAGGTAGATCCACTTAAACAGTGTTATCCAGAGATGATGACAGAAGATGAGTGGAGAGTATTTAAATTAAATAACCAAATAAAACTGTTTGATTAATGTTAACACCAGATTTACCAGTTATATCTTTAGGTAAGCTGAGATATGGTAAGACATATTCCTTTATTTATACATTAAGGAACAACACACAATCAGTAGTAAAAATAAAGAGTATTGTTGTTGGTTGTACATCATGTACCTCAGCTACTACAAATAAGAGTACAGTTAATCCTGAAGAGAGTACACATATAGAGGTATTCTTTACTCCTGGTAGTATAGGAATACAGAACAAGAAGATTAATATATTCTTTGAGGATGAGAGTAATCCACTTCAATTAACTTTTACAGGAGTAGTATCAGATGAGTAGTATACAGTTTATAGAGGAGACACATAAATATATTACAGATGAGGGTAAGGAATTAATAAGTGTATCAGCATTTACAGATTTATTTAAGGAAAAGGTAGATTGGAAGAAGAAGGCGGAAGGAGTAGCAAAAAGATTAACTAAGGAAGGTACTCCCACTACTACTCAAGATATACTGTTTAAGTGGGAGAATAAGAGAAATATTTCTGCAGATGTTGGTACCATTCTTCATAACATGCATGAAAATGAGTTATTGAGAAATGGTAAAACTGATATCTTTGGGAAGGAGTATCCAGTCTACCAATTCCCTAAATATACTGGGAATAAAAAATCTATACCTATACATTCTCTAGAGAATAATATGGTATACCCTGAGTTGATGATATATGATGTGAATAGTATGATATGTGGACAATCTGATTTAGTATCTATTATAGATGATCATATACATATTTATGATTATAAGACAGATCAGGAGATAAAATTTGTTGGTTACTCAAATAAATGGGAATCTGCAAAGTGTTATCTTCCACCAATATCACATCTAGAAGAGTGTAATGGAAATACATATTCTCTTAAAATGTCTCTATATATGTATATGTTATGGAAGGCAAATAAAGGACGATTTAAGATCGGTGATATAGTTATTATACATAAACACTTAAAGAGAGATGATGATGGTATTCCTATATTAGAGAATAGTTTACCAGTTGTGTTGAAGGAAGAGAGAATACAGTTACCTTACAGAAAGAAAGAGGTAATTGAAATGTTAAAACAATATAATGATACCAAAAATACTTGAGTACGAGGATGGAAGAATTAAGGTAACTCCACAGGCATTTGCTATACCTGAAATAAAGGCTATACTAGATAAGTATGATATGAAGGCTGAACCATACTTAATGTATGTATATAATATGTCTGCTCCTGATTCTCCATATAGAAATATACCAGATGAAGAGAAAGTTGAGAGTGTAGTATATGATGTTCAATCTACATTAGGTGAATTTGACTGGGAAGATCCTTTAGTTGAAGTAGCAATAAATAAATTTATATCTCTATATAGAACAAAATTAGTTGCATTAGCAGAAGAGTTAGAGGAAGAGTTGAATCGTTTTAGAAAGATACTTAAAGAAACTCCTCTTATATTAGGTGGAGAAAATAGTAATTTTAGAGATAGATTAGCTCTAATGGAGAAGATTGATAAAGTATCTACTGCCTACCAAAAAGTTAAGAAACAGGCAGAGGATGAGAAAGGATCATCTACAAAAGGTGATCATGAAATAGGAGAATACTAATTATGGTAGATAAACTATGGGAATTTCCATTATCTGTACAGACATTAGATACAGAAACCAATACATTAACATATACTGTATTTTCAACAAAAGAAGAATTTGTTGAGTATATGTTCTCTCAATTTAAGTTACCTGGTAAATATAACTTAAAGAATACAGAGAGATGGCAGGATATAGGTAATAGTTATGCTAAGAGTGTTACAAAACCAAACTTTGAGGGAGGTAAGTACACTGATGCTATAAAGGGAACATATAAGTATAAAAAATTCTGGAGTAATGAGAAGGAGAAAGTTAAGAATGGATATATAGTTGATGGAGTGTACATACCTCCCTTCTATTATTGGTATCTTAACTTTTGTCCTATATATAATGACTTAACTGGTAAGAAGGCTTTTGGTAACGTTTGGGATAGTGACTTATGGTTCTTTCACTATATCATGTTATGTATGTTATTAGGTAAACATGCAGTTATAGTAAAGACACGTCAAAGAGGTTACTCATTTAAGATAATGTCTCTCCTATATTGGATGTATTGTTGGTATGAGGGATCTGTTAATACAATTGGTGCATATAAAGAAGAGTATACAGTAAAGAGTTGGAGATTCTTAGAGTTTTATAGAAAACATATTAATCAGTATACTGCATGGAAGAGAGGTCCAGTTGTACCAAAGGCATTAGAGTGGTATGAGAGAACTCCATTAAAAGATGGAGGATATATAGGATTGGATAGTAAATTATCTGCAACTACATTTAAGGTTTCTCCAGAAAATGGAGTTGGTGGTAGCCAGTCTATATTTTTTTACGAGGAAGCTGGAATTGCTCCGTCTCTCCTACAAACGCTTGGTTTTGTACGTCCTGCTATCGAGAAGGGTATGTTTACTGCTGGATTAATTATATGCAGTGGATCTGTTGGTGATCTAGATGATTGTGAGGGATTGAAGGAAATATTCTATCGTCCAGAATCACACAATTTTCTTGATATGGAGAATATATGGGATAAAAGAAGTGAGTATAAGAGATGTGGATTATTTGTTAGTGAGGCATATAATTTAGCTGGATTTATAGATAAGGATGGTAATTCCCTAGTTGAGGAAGCTACGCAATTTGTTATAAATAATAATTTATCACTTAAGAATAAGAAGAGAAAGGATATTGCACAATTGGATATCTCACAGAAACCTCTCTCCCCTGAAGAAGCTTTTGATCAACGTACTATATCTGAATTTGATATACACTCAATGCAGAGACAACAAGAGAGAATAGAGATAAAGAATAATGAGAATAAGTGGAAGATTAAACCAGTAAAGTGTATATTATATGATGGAGATGATGGTAAAGTTAAGTTACGTACAACAAATTTACCAGAAGAACATCGTTACCCAATTAATCCAATGTGGGAAGATAAGAGAGGTGTAGTTACTATATATGAAATGCCAGATGAGAACTCTAAGTGGTTAACTTACTTTGGAGGTGTAGATACAGTTGAGGTAGATGAGACAACATCATCAGAATCTATAATGACTGTAGATATATATAAGAGAATGGTAAAGAGACGCTTTAAAGATGGAGATGGGAAGATAAAGACTGTTATAGAGGGAGGTAAGATAGTTGCTACATATAGAGGAAGATATAATCCTGTTGAGAAGGGAAATGAGCAAGCTTGGTTACTTATTAAGATGTATAATGCCTTCACATATGTTGAACGATCTAAACCTAACTTTATTAATTATATGAAGAGAAATGGAAGAGCTGAGAAGTATTTAGCAAAAGAGGTTGATGTTCCAGTATTTAAAGATTTAAATATAGATACATATGGGTCTGCATCTAGTTATGGATTTGTAATAAGTTCACAAAATAAGATGTGGGACATATTAAAGAATAACGTAAAGGAGTACTTTGCTACAGAGTTTGATAGGAACGAAAATGAGAAGACAGGAGAAGTATATAAGATATATACTGGAATAGACAAAACAGATGATTATTGGTTACTTGAAGAGTATATAAAATACTCACCTAAATCAGGTAACTATGATAGAATCGTTAGTCACGCAGCAGCAATTACAATAGGTAAAGTATATGAGAATGAGTTGGGTATTCCTACTATAGATGATGTTCAGCAGGAGAAACCTAAAAATTATATACCTATAAAACCTGTTATAAATATGCTTGGAGGAGTAAGACCCTCGACAACAACAAATAAAAGAATCTCATTATTATAATGGCAAATAAACTTATCTGGGGACAAGACCTATATAAAGGTTTTAAGTTAGAGAAAAATACATTACTTGGGGGATCTATAAGAGATATTCTCCCCTTCCAAATGCTAACTTTGGAGGAAAAAACTCTTGACTGGATTAAAGCTGTAGCTGACTACTACGAGGTAATTGGTTGGAACAATGTAGAGAGGCATGCTCACAAAATACAACGTAACTACTGGTTAAGATATGGGAAGCTTAATCCTAGTGACTATATAGTAAACCCTAGTGTGAATGATTACTTCTCGTCTATAGGAATATATGTTCCAGCAGAGAAAGAGAGTCCTCTTGAGCAATTCTACTCACTTGCTCCATCTTTTGTAGATATGCTTAGAGGTGAATTTATCAAGAGAGATAATAGGTGGACAGTAGAAGCTATAGATCCATACTCAGTTGATGAGATGTTCTCCTTTAAGAAACAGCAATTTGAGGAAATAATTGGTCAGGTTGCTATGATGCAGAAACAACAAGCTATAGCTGAGATGGGAATGGGTCAGGGAATGGATGAACAACAGATGGCTCTGCAGATGCAGGAAGCAATGAAGAAGATGCAGGAAGTAGAGTTGAAATCAAAAACATTTCGTACAACTGGATTAAAGTGGGCAGAAAAGGTACTGCAGATACATGAGAAGAGATATAGTTTATCAGAATTAGAACCAGATGGATTTGAGAGTCTATTAATTAGTGATAGTGAATTCTGGCATCTAGATATGCATGATGATGACTTTAAGTTAGAATTACTTAATCCTAAGTATGTAGATTATCATAAAGGTCCAAATGTAAAGTACGTTAGTGATGGAGATTACTTCTTATGGTTTGATTTTATGTCTGCAGGTGATATTATCAATAAGATGGGAAGAAAGATGAAGGAAGATGATATCCTAAAATTAAAGGATATATATGTTAGAACTGCTAATATAATGGTTCCTGATTATCTTAAATCTCATCAAGGATCATATTATGATTTATCTAAGAAGTGGATGGAAGCAACTGACTTAAATCCTGCCATGAATGATGCTATGTTAGGTAAAGAATTAGTGTATAATTTTATGCGTACTCCTAACTTTGATCATAATATGGAGGTTGATATATTTAATCCAGTATTTGGAAAGTTAACAACAGGACAACCACAGATGTTCCGTGTAATGAGATTGTACTGGAGATCTATGAAGAGAATAGGTTGGTTAACTAAGATAAATAGAGATGGCACTACAGAGGAGCCTATATGGATTGATGAAAATTATAAGGTTACAGTAGAACCAAAATATGATAATAGTGTAGTAAAAACACAAACTAAAGATAATCTACTATATGGTGAACATGTTGATTGGACATGGACAACTGAGTGGAGACATGTAATTAAAATATCCCCAAACCAAAAGCATACCTTCTGGATGAATAGCGCCAATACTATGCAGAGTATCTACATAGATGGTGGTCCTATTCCCTTCCAATTTAAGGGTAAGAATGATCCATTTGGTGGATTACCTCCTGTAGAGGGTGCAGTAGCATCATATATTAATACAGGTAGTAACTCATTCATTGATAGAATATACCCTAATCAGATCATATATAATATATGTATGAATAAAGTTCCTAAGAACTTCCTTAAAGATTATGGTAATAAGTTAGCTATAGATAGGAGAATAATGTCAACTAATGGCCCAGGTAATACTACTCCACATATAGATCCTATAGAAGCATATGAAGATAAGTTGAGGAACTCAGATATAGTAGATTATACATTATCTAGAGAAACTATGGATGGAATGGGACAGCCAGCTCTTCCACAAGTACTGCCTCTATCATCTGCTCAAGATGCTCAATTCTACTTAAATATGGCTGATCAGATAAAGTGGATGGCTGCTGAGAGTATAGGTATTACTAGACAACGTTTAGGTGCACAAAAAGCTAGTGAGACAGCTACAGGTATACAACAGGGTATTAACTACTCTGAGACGCAGACAGAGAAGTACTATGAACAGCATGGACATATTATGCAGAGAGTTAGACAGAGAATGTTAGATGCTGCACAATATTACTCTACATTCAAGGATTCTGCCAAAGAGGTATATATGAATAGTATGGATGAAAATATCTTCCTCTCTATAGAGGGAACAGAAAATCTTTTGGCTCACTATAATATATCTCTTACATCTAAAGCTAATGTTAGGAAGGCTTTGGAAACAATAACACAATATCTCATTAATGATAATACGTTACCTATCCAACCTTCTGCTAAATTACAGGCATTAGTTGAGAACTCTATTCCTAAGATGATGTCTATGATTAGAGAGAGTGAGTTGGAACAACAATATAATATTGATAAGCAGCAACAAGCTGAGATGGAACAAAGACAAAGAGAGATGGAAATGGCTCAACAACTGGAACAAGAAAAGATTCAGAGAGAACAGTTGGAGAAGCAGCTTGATAGAGAAAGTGCTGAGAAAATTGCTCTTATTAGAGCTATGGGTGGAATACAGACAGATAATAATGCAGATGGTACACTTGATGCTCAGCAAAATTTAAATGCTATGATCAAGCAACAAGAGTTAGATAGTAAGGATAAGATAGCAAAAGATACTCTTAATGCTAAACGCCAAGAACAAATAGATAAGATGGCTATGGAGAGAGAGAAAAATCAAATGCAGATAGAGAAGGAAAAGATAAAGGGTGATTATTTATTGAAGGTTGCTAAAGAAAATAAGCCTCCAAAAACTAGTAAATAAATTAGCTTTATTGTATAATTATATTAGCTATATTTGGAAAATTAACTTAAAATGTTTATTATAAATTAAATACAAAAACCAATATGGAAATCGGAAACATTTCACAGAATCAGTTTGTTGATCTATTTGGTGATACAACACCAACTACTACACTTCCACTTGAGGATGATTTTCTTACACAGATAACTACTGTACCAGAAGATGTAGATCAGACAACAACTGAAACAACAATGCCAGAGGATGTAGATATCCTTGGTGAAAATAAGAAGCCAGGTAGGAAACCTAAGTATGATTTTAGTGATATGTCTGGTTATTTTGAGGATCGTATTAAAGCAGGTAAATTTGTTCCTGTAGAAGAAGATACAGCAGAGGGTAAAAAGTTATTTATACCAAAAACTCCTGAAGAATTTGATGAAGTTATTGATCTGCAGATCTCTCATAAGATAGAAGAAGAAAGAAGAAAGTTAGAGCAGTCATGGTATCAGAGTAAGAGTCCAGCTTGGAAGATGATAGCTAGATATTCTGAGATGGTAGATGATCCTGCGGAATTAGTTCCATATCTAACAGGTGTACAAAATATCGAAAGTGTTCAGAATCTGGATCCTAAAGATATAGTAGATGCAGAGAAGATTGTTAGAATACGTCTTCAACAAAGAGGTGATGATAACGAGACTATAGAAGAACAGATATCAGCCTTTAAAACTGCAGGTAAACTAGAGGCAAGTGCTGAAAAGTTTAAACCAGCTCTACTGAAAGAAGAAGTTACACGTCTTCAACAAATGGAACAACAAAAAGAACAGGAACGTATTCAATATGAGAGCATGGTTCTAAATATAAGAGATAGAGCTATCAAATCAATTGAGACACCACTGTTCGGAAAATATAAATTGAAACAAGAAGAGAAGGCTGCTATATATGATTTGATTGGTGAACCTTCTCCTGAAACACAAGGATATGCTATCTATAACGCTATAGATAATTTATTTGAGAAAGGTGATTTTGAGACATTGAGGGATATTGCGTTGATGCTTAGTAAAAAAGATTCATTTCTATCTTATATATCAACTTCAGCCTCAGATAAAACAGCTCAGAATCTACAGAAGAAATTGAGATTGGCTACAGAATCAAGACAATCATCTACAGATAATGATGATGACATTGAAGTAATAAAAAGATCTCAATCTCCACTTACATCTAGATTTGGAAGATAACTCTAAATAAAAAACAAATATAAACTATGATACAAACATCACTTCAGGGTTTAGGTACTTTAGGTCATCCTGGGATATTTATGGGACAAGCAAAAAGCTTGGGTTTGAAGAATCACATCGACATTCCATATATCACAGCATTAGCTCCTGCACAGCCCTTAGATTTTGGTGTCCTTGACCTTTGGGCACTTAAGCAAAGAACAGAGTCACCACTTTTGGCTTTGGCAATTGATAATGCACAGGTAATCTATACCGATGCTGAATACTACACTTTTGAATTACCTTCTGCTACAGACGCTACAACTCGTCTTATTAGTGGTGGTCTGGATAAAGATAAGTTTGGTATGGACGGTGAGGAAATTCCATTTGTTGTTAGTAAGCGTGACTTGTCACCTGGTTCTATCTTCAAATTTGACCTGACCTCTCGTATCTCATTCACTGTAGTTGATAGACCTGTTGAGCAGGTTGGTGAACACTACAAGGTGTGGGCTGTACTGAATACTAATGCTCAAGTTAAGTATATCACTAAAGCAGAATTCCAACCTCAACGTCAGATCATTAAATTGGCTGATATCAGAGGTCTTGACTTCAGCTCCTACAAATCTGTATGGCAAGTTGGTGGAATGGGTATGGCTAAATATAAGAACTATATTTCTAATGCTATGCTCCAACAATCCTATCGTGTTACTTCAGGTGCTGTAGAGTACATGAATGCTAATACTCGTATTGATAGCAGAGAGATTCAGAGAATGGAACAAACTGTTCTTCAATTCTACCAAGTTCGTGGTATTGCTGATAATAAGGTAGTTGATTTGACTGATCCTGAAAGCTACAAAGCATATTGGGAAAAGATTAATGAAGCTAGACAAAGAGGTGCTGGTGAAGCTGCCTTTGTTAACCTTCTGGATAGCATCGCCATTAACTTGATGCAAAAACAAAATAACGACTTATTGATATGGAGTGATCAAATCAATATGTTGAGAGATGGTTATGATACAACTCGTCTTGTTCCAGGTATCTGGTTCCAATTGGATCTGGCTGGTTACAAACACAGTTACTCTATTGCCTCTTTCTCTCTTGATACAATCACCAATGCAATTAAAGACTTTGAATTTGGTAAAGTTCCTCTTCGTGAAAGTATCTCTACTAACACCTACGTTGTACGTACAGGTAGAGGTGGTAGTGAATTGATTTATCAAGAATTCCTGAAGAAAGGTTTCCAAATTCCTGCACAAGTTCATAATGCTGATCACGGATTTATTACTGGTCAGGCTAATAACCTTACCTTTAATGTTCCACGTTTCATCCGCTACCAGATTCCTAACATTGGTTTCTTGGAAGTAGTTTGGGAACCTGGATTTGATCCTGTAAAAGCTGATGAATTTGTTAACCCAGTTCTTGCTGGTGGTTATCGTCTCTCTTCTTATACTATGTTGATTGAAGATTATAATACAGCTAGAGAAAATATTGTGATCCTTAGAAAGAGCACAGGTTCTCAAATCAGAATGATTGTTGAAGCTGGTGATCAAACTCACCCTCTTCTGAGAACTCGTACTAATGTTAATGGTCAGAATATTCAGGTTCATGCAGCTAGTGATGAATTGAGTGGATACCAAGTTAAGTTCGTAGGTAGAGCAGATACTGCTATCGTAAAAGACCCAACTCGACTCTTGAAGTTGGTACCTAAGAACCCCCGTACTGGTATCGCAGCTTTGTGATAAAAACCTAATGGATTTTTTGGTGTTTTAAATAAAATTTCGTATATTGTATTCAAATACAATGTATGGGGAAAGTAAATAAGGATGAAATAGTTAAACTGTACCAGTCTGGAGTAAATAGATGGAATATCTCCCTCCAGACTGGTTCATCCAAGAAAACAGTTAATAAAGTTCTTTTACAGGAAGGTATTGATTTTCAAAAAGAGGAAACTGAAGATTATAATAATAGAATCTCTCAAATTATTCCTCTTTATGAATCAGGAGTATCACAAGTAGATTTAGAGAAGAAGCTCAGGTTGACTCGTAAGACAATAAGGGAAATTCTAAAGAATTCAGATGTAGAGTATAGAAGAGCAAATGAGGCTATAGCCTTAGCAAGAGGAAATCAGATAAATCATAAAGCTTTTGATAATCTTGAAGATGAAGAAGTTTTATATTGGATTGGATTAATTTATACTGATGGACATGTGAATGTAGAAGGGAAGGATAATTCAATAGAAGTTTCTCTTCATTATCAAGATAGAGAACTTTTAGAAAAACTGAAAGCATTCTTAAATACTTCTGTACCAATAACTAAGATAAAAAATAGTAATTGCTACAGGTTGAGATTCTTTTCTGAACGTATAGTACTGATTCTTAAGCATTTAGGATTTACAAATAATAAATCTAAATCTCTAGTTCCTCATGATAAGCTCAAACATTCTCGACATTTCTGGAGAGGTTGTATAGACGGAGATGGAAGTTTACATTTTGTAGGCAAGTACAAATATCCATCCATAACCCTAGTAGGAACTTCTGATACTTGTAGTTGTTTCTTAGAATTTGTAGAAAACAACTCTATAAAACATAATAGAGTTATAAATAAAGCAAAAGGGGAGAATTTATACAGAGGATGTTTTTCTTGGAAGAAAGCTTTATTTGTAGCTGATCTACTCTATAGAGATTCCAAAATCTATATGGAAAGAAAATACCAAAAGTATCAGGATTTCATAAAATATTTCGAGGAGTAATCCCACTCTGGCACTGAAACAACACCTCCACGTGGTAGTGCTGGATAAAGATAGAGTTAGTGGAATTAGACTACTAAATATCTGAACTAAGTTGAAAAATAAACCAATATGAACATACGTTTTGCAATCAAGAACACGGCTAGTAATGCCGAGAAAGAAGGTGATCAAATTGTTAGATACTCTGGTGTATCAGAACCATTTAATAGAGTATCAATGAGGACATGTGAACCAGTAGGTGAAACAGCAGATGGTAGGAAGATTCTCTCATTTGTAACTGGATTAGATGAGAAAAAAGTTCAGTTCTACAAATGGTATAATGAAGAAGAGAGAAAGGAAGTAATCAAGCAGATTAATAATCTAAAACCTATTGTAGAGGACTATTATGGTGGTCCAGATGTAGTAGATCATAGAAATAAATTTTTCTGGCTTGATAATAGAGATGTAAATAGATTGTCACTATCTAATGAGGTAATTGATAACTTCTATGATACAAAAGTTCCAGCTCACGCATTGTTATATTTATCCATAGTAGGTGGGGCATTCTCAGATCTAGTTGCTCCTACAAAAGATTGGGCTGAGAGATATCAAATTCCTCACTATCTAATTCTTGAAACAGAGGATACATTTGAGGAAGATGATGAAATTACTAAGAGTGATGCTCATGCAGCTCTTGCAGATCTTAGAAAAGAAGAATCACCAGAAGCTTTATTTATATTAGCTTGGTGTTTACAGTATGATACAAAGGCTTATGGTGCATACCAAAAGTCTACTCCTATAAAAGACCTTATCAGTTATCATATCAAATATATTGATGGTAAATTGGTAATGAAGAAGAAAAAGAATATGCCTAAAAACTTTCTCGAATATTATGAGAAGTGGAAGGGCCAACAAACAAGACCTCTACTTTATACAGAGGCTTATGTAAAAGCAGGTGAATACTACTCCTTTATTGTTAGTAAAGAAAGAAAGTTTACACTTGTAGATGGACCAGCTCTTGGTAATTCAGTTGAAGAAGCTGTTGCAAATTTGATGAAACCTAAAATGAGGGAAGAATTTGAGAGATTAAGAGATCTGGTAGAGAAAAAATGGAATGAGCAATAATGACAATTAAAACTATATCCGCCAAAATTGACAGCCGCTTAAATAAATCTGCCAGTAAAGATTATGATAATATCTGGAACTGGCAGAAAGCGGAAGCCTTTAATAAAGGTATCTTAGAGTGGGTAAGAAGACAAAAGAGAGGTAAAAATACTACACAGGAAGGAGATGAGGAAACAGATAGTCGTATAGATGATTTACAGGTATTGATAGTAAAGAAAACTCTTAATCTTAGAGATAAGAAAGATTATTATGAGAGTGATAAATTACCTGCTGACTATCTCTTCTATAAGAGATTATCAGTAAATGCCAGTAAAGATAACTGTTATAATATTCCATTAATATCACATTTAAGAGAGGTTGCTAATGTAGATCAGTATAAATACTTCCCATCATTTGAGATGGAGGAAACATTTCATACTATATCTAGTAATAGAATACAAATATATAAGTCAGATTTTATAATAGATAGGGCAGAATTAACTTACTATAGATTGCCAAAGAAATACTCCTTTAAAGATTTAAATGAGGTAGTAGAATTTAAGGATGATGTGTGTGAGTTATTAGTAGATGAAGCTGTAAAAATATTAGCTTCAGATATTGAATCTGTTAATCAAAAAGTCCTCTCTCAAGAAAGAGGGGAATTTAATAACTAAGTTTTTTTATTTCTTAACTATAATCCAAATTAAAATTTATGGAAAATTTTAGCTATCATGTACCAGTCTATGTAGTGACTGGTGGTGTTGATACAGCTGGTCATTCATCTGAACTCTCTGCAGGACAGGTTGGTCTCTTTGATAGATCTACCTTCAGTGTTGCAACAGCTTCAGGTAATGGTACAGAACTCTTTTTTGCTCAGGGTAATACTGGTGGTAAAGACTGGTATGGTCATCCTGTAACTGAATCTCACAAATCTCCTTTCTTCTATGGTAAGGATATAGAGAACATGTATGTTTCTCTACCTCAGACTATTCAGAATGAAGAGTGGGTAATTGGTTATAATGGTGCTGCTTCTTCTGTTAGCCTCAAGTTCGAGAAAGGTAAAGCTATTCGTGTGAAAATGTATTTCCACGGTCAGCCTATCTATCGTTTCTTTGGTGGTCCTAAAGAATATGTAGTTTCTTATACTCCAGAAGAAGATTGTACTGTTCCTTGTGCAGATGATGATTGTCCAGAGGCTATTACAGATTGCCTTGTTCACTCTAAAAATCTTGTAGACAAAATTAATAACCACATCGAATTGCAAAAATTTGGTGTAAAAGCTAGCCTAGTTAATGCTCCTTTCTCTGCTACTGCTACTAATATGACTATCTACCAATTGTCAGTATGTGACAATGGTGATGCTCTAGCACTGCAAGCAGTTAAAGCTCAGTATCCTGGTAAAGACATTAAGAGAGTTTCTCGTACTGGATCTACTTCAGTATATGAATTCTGCCAATCTGATGATGATTCAGCTCCTGCATCCTTCACTCTGTCTGGTACAGTACTGGAAGCAGTGTGTGGTACTTGTCCTGATGGTAGTACTCTTACTGCAGCTAAAGATGTTTATATTGTTAAAAGACATCTTGGTGGTGGTGAAACTTTAGATGACACTTATGCTGATGGCGTTGGTACAGATTACTCAGTAGCTACTGATGGTGATAAGACACTTATTGGTCAAGCTGAAGGTTTTGCTCTGGTAAAACTGAAAGTTGCTGCTGGAACTTCTGTTACAGCTATTGAAAGTGATATTGTAGAATTTTCACATACTGAAGCTGCTGTTTGTACTTGGGCTGCTGCTTCTCCTATAGCTTGGAGTGAAACTGGAAGTGGTATTCGTTCTAAGAGAACACTGAAAATTAAAGCTCTTCAACGTCCTGATTGTGACAGTGATGGTGACAGATTAACTGATCTGGAATCTATCCTTGCTGGAGTAGTTGGTATTGATCTGGAAAGCTTGGATGTAATTGCTGGAACTGGTTGCGCTGATGACTATACTGTTGAACAGTGGTCTGATGATTGCTACAGTGAAGAAGATTGTCTTACTAATAAAGTAACATTCCATTATGATACTCTCCCTGCTTTTGAGGGTAAGTATTGGGAAGTAGTTCCTGAAGTAGTTGTGGAAGATGAAACTAGAAAATGTGGTATTCGTATCACTGCTGGTTACATTGATCCTAAGTTTGGTAACTGTTCATTTAATCCTTTTGATTACTATGAAACAATGCCAATCAAAATGGAAGTATCACTGCTCCAAGAAAACGCAGACCGTTGTGATGTTGCTGCATGGCCTTCAGTACAACAAACTAAGATAGGTAGAATTGCTAGACAGAGTGGTGAATGGGTTGTTAGAGAACTTTTGATGAAAACAAAAGCATATCTGAATCACGTTCAACAATTCTCTCTTGATTCAAGAGAAAGAGAAGCATTTGATATGAATTTGCTTGGTAGCGTTGATAGAAATTCCTTCTATAATGTTTACTATGTAACATTCAAAGCATCTTATGGTAAATCTTTCAGAAAGAATGAACAAGAGAAGTTTACAGCAGTATTTGCCTTCAAGGTAGGTGATCCTACAGAAGCAACCTTCAAAACTAATGTTCTTGATGTGTTGACTCTGAAATCAGGAGTAACTGTACATGTTAACAGATAAGTGAATAACACCTAATATTAAAAGGGTTGGTAGGCAGTTAGTCTGCCAGCCCTTTTTAATTTAAAATATTATTTCTTTTTATCACAAAATTTAACTATTTTATACTGTGGCAAATATTGAGTTATCATTAGATATATCTACATCACGCAATCAAAAGATAATGAGAGTATTCGATACCTCATTCTATCCACATAATGCAGATGTAGATAATTATTTATTAGAGGTGCTTCCTGTAAATAAGAGCAAGTGGATTACATTTCCTGTATCTAAGAAGTTTTCATTAACCCTTAACTCATCTTCTCTTCAGTACAAGAAAGTTTCTTTTGATGATGATTTAATAGATTTACCAGATGGAATTTATGAGTTTAAACAATCATATTCTCCAAATATCCATACTATATGCCACTTCTATCATCTACGTACAACAGAACTAGATAATAAGATTACTAGTGAAATGTGCAAACTATTAAGTGAGAGATGTGGATTAACTCGTTCTGAATATTTACAGAATAGAGATAAGCTAAGAGATATAGATGAGTATCTTAAAGCTGCTAAATGGATGGTAGAGGAGTGTCTAGATAAAGAGAAGGGAAAAGAATTGTATGATTTAACAAAGAAATTATTGGAGGAATATACTAATGAGTGTCAGTGTTAAATGTCAATTTGCCCAATTAAAGTATGAACAGCTATTAGCTGAAAAATACTTTGTTAAGACGTGCTTCTCAAAAAAAGAGGAAAGTAATTCCTCTAAACAAAAATTAAGAGATCTCCTAATAAAAATAAAATGCAATAAATGAAGAAAGTAACTAATTGCGTAGTTGAAAACTGTATACCAACACCTTCCTCTTGTGTAGAGTGGAATGGTGGGGATATAGAATATCTTGGTATATGTAATGGTGACTCCCTCAATAATCTTGTAATGGAGATCGTTGGTAAACTCCAGGATATTGCTGGAGAAGACCTTTCTCAATTTGATATTGAAAGTTTAGCTGATATATGTAGTCAAAAAGCTCCAAATGAAGTTACATTACTTGGAATACTTAATCTATTAAAGAATACTAATATATGTCTCAAAGATTATGTAACTACTCTACAAACTCAAATCTCTGAATTATCAAATGAGAAGAAAGTAAATGTAGATTTAAAATGCTTTGCTGACTTTGATAATTTAGGTAATGCATTATCTATAACTAGAGATCAACTCGATCAACTTGTAATAAATCAATTATGTAGTCAAAAAAGTAGATTAGATAGTATAGAGGGTGAATTGATTATAATAAAAAATGAATTAGGTAATACTACCTACTCAGTTCAAGAACCATCATTTCCTATTGCTTGTTTAGGTCTTTCTGAAAATGTTACTAGTGAGCAAGTTAAGAAAATTGCTGAAGATTATTGTGACTTTAAGGATACTACAGGTACTCAAGCTGAATTGATATCCTCTTTTTCAGCTGTTCCTACATATCCAAGTGAGGTAACTGCTAATCCAAATTATATAAATTCTGCAGCTAATTTAGCTGATCATTTTAATAATCTTCTCTTAGCCTATAAAAATCTCTTAGATAGAGTAGTATTTATGGAAGAGAACTGTTGTGCTGCAAGTTGTGATGATATATCTCTAGGATTTACTGCTACATTTAGTGAAGATAATGGTGAATTACTTATTCTGTTTAGCTGGGGAGCTGGTACATCTATTCCTGCTGGGTTTACAGATAAAGGATCTATAGGTACTATCACTGATAAAGATGGTAATACTCAAGATTTCTCTATAGATATAGTAGATAATAATGCTACAGCAATTGCTACAGAAATTCCAATTTCTGGTGTACTTAACTTAAATGGAGAATTAACAATTTCTATAACTGCTAAAATTGGAACTGATTCTCTCAACTGTCAAAAATGTGTAACAGGTAAAGTACGCACTAATCCTTGTTCAGTATGTACAGTTTGTGTAGATGGTACAAATGGTTCTTCTGTAACTATTATATATGAGAGTGCTACAATTGGAGTAGGTGGAACAACAACTACAACAACAGCAGCACCTACGACTACTACAACAACTGAGGCTACAACCACTACAACTGCACCATAAATAATATAATATGTCTACATCAAATACAACTATAAGAACTATAACAGTAACTCCTGGTGAATGTTTTATATTACCTGCAAATGCTAATATTACCTCTGTTATTATAGATGGAACCATTAACTTTAGTAGTGATGGGTGTCCTAATATAGTTAATACACTACAATCTATGCAAGCAGCAAGAGTATGTGGAGCATTATCTATATTAACTGCTAATAATAGTAATAATAGTCATATTCCAAATGTAGATAGAGTATATCTACAAGGAATAAGAGTAAATGGAGTAAATTATCCATTTTTTCAAGAAATAGAGGATAGTAATACTACTCTTTCAGATTGGCAAGCTGTTATAAATTCTACTTCTATTGGAGCAGCTATAGTTATGGAGGGGATTCAGAGATGGCTAGGATCAAATAGAGGTGATAATCTATTAATAGTATTAAAATGTCCACAGGACTTTATAGATAGTGATTTCTTCTTTTATGGAAGAGCTACTACAGTTGAAGAAAATGAAATAGAAAGTACAGTATACTTTAAAGTAGTTGATTACGCTGATAGACCAGAACCTACTAATGATAAATGGACAGCTTGTTCTTAATAACCTAAAAATAAATAAATTATGTCTTGCAACAATGATTATAATCCATGTGAAGAATGCAATCAAAATCCTTGCTATGATGATTGTGGATGTTTAAACCCTACCACATTTGATTGTATTACACAACCTGGAATCCATCAAGATCTTGGTATAACCAATGATATGAATGGTAAACAGGTATTGGAACAAATTAATGCTGTATTTGCAGCACTTACTGTAGATACTCCTGCACCTGGAAATGATGTATATGTAAAAGCTACATCATCTGATACTACCTCATCTTTTCTTACAGATAAGTTAGTTACTGGTCCCTATATAAGTAAAACTATTCTTAATCCTAGTGGAAATGAACAAGTTAAGTTAAATGTAAATTTAGCTGCTATGATTTCCTCTGATGCAGGAAATGAATTAGAAATAGGAACTGATAATAAATTGCGTGTAATACCTACACCCACAACTAATGATACTTATATAGTAGAAGGAGCTGGTGTTACTGTAAGTGGAACTGGTACAAACGATGATCCATTTATTATCTCTACAAATCCTTCTATTACAGCTTTACGTACATGTTTTGATGGAGTGTGGAGAGATATCACAGTTGTAGCTACAGGTACTCCTGATGTTACTCATGTATCTGGAATTCCTAAATATAGGATACGTCATGATGGTAGTATTGAGTTTAAGGGATCTGCTACATTTAATGTAAACTTTGGTGCCTACTCAGCCTCAACTAGAAAGAGAACTATTACTTTAGGTAATATTCCTACTACCTGTCTTACTTCAGATGAACAAGCTGGTGTAGCAGATTTAAAGAGTATGCTTTATATAGATGCTCCTGGAACTGGTGATCAAATAACTCAACAGTATGGGTATATTATAAGAAAGAGTACTCAGAATATAATTCTTGAATTTCAGTCTTCTTATATAGCTGCAAAAACTAAAACTATTGTAGTAAATTTTGATGGCACAATAAGTCATCCAACTATATAAAACTCTCCCTTTTGTTGGTTTTGGGGATATTGTTTATGGGTCCTAATCTTGGGACCCTTTTTTTATTTTGTTATTTCATAGAAATTTTGTATATTTGCTTATGGTAATCGTAGAAAAAGTGTACGGCTGCGGATGTGGAGGAAAGAAACCACCCGTAAAAAGATGACGACACTGTAAAAGATTTAGAGAGGGTTTTCATCTTTTCCCTCTCTTTTGACCCATTCCCGTAAGAATGGGTTTTTTATTAAAAATTTAAAAAAATATTTGGTGGATTGCGAAAAGACTCCTACCTTTGCTAAAAATCAACAATTATGTATTACCAAGTAAAAGTTCAACTGTCTGTAGAAGACAAAGGCAAAATCAAGAATCAGAGTGAAGTATTTTTAGTAGATGCAGTATCCATAACTGATGCTGAGAGAAAGGTTAATAATCATATGTCTAGTTCAATTAATGAGTATGAGGTAGTAAGTGTAACTTCTTCAAAAATTTCTGAAATAATTAATTAAAAATTTGGTAGTATGCGAAATACTACATACCTTTGCAGTGTTAATAACTTTTAAAATTAAAAATCAACAATTATGAAAAAAAGAATGACAAAAGAACAAATCAGACAACATCTTACTGAAAATCCTTCCTTCTTCAAATGGGGAAGAGAAAGATTGGCAAATAAATATGGCTGCTCAGTTAAAACAATTAGCCTTATTGTCCAAGATCTTGGCAAGACAAAGACTAAATATCTGCGAAATCTTGCAAAGTAATATCTTAAGGAGGGAGTAACTTCCCTCCTTTTTCTTTAAATTAATAATATGAAATTAGAAACAATAGTAAATAAGTTCTTATCCAATCACTCATACTTAGGTATGGGAGCAGGAAAGCTCTCTAAACAATGGGGTGTAGATAAGGATTTGGTGTATGAAGCCAAGGATAGGGCACGTAAGATTATAGCAGCAGATGAGAAAGCTACATTAAGTAATATAATATCACAACAAGAAGAGCAGATTGTTCAGTATATAGGTAGTGATGTAAGTGAGGATTCTTTAACAAAGAAGTTTGAGAGTCCAATTCCATTATCTCCAGAAGAAATAGAGAAATTAGTAAAAGTAGATAATATTTCTACTAGAATAACTAAGATTTCTGATAAATTAATGGCCAATGGAAAGTGGACGTATTCAGTAGATATCTCTGTGAACGGAAAGGATTTTTATAATAAGGAAGAATTAAACAAAAAACTAGTTGAATTATTTCCCAAAGTTCTTCCTATAAAGAAGATATCTTCTACAAAAAAATCATCAAATCGTGCACTTTTTATATGTATCTCTGATGATCATGCTGGAGCAGTAAATCTCGTAGCTAAAAAGTGGGATACGGAAGAATATAAAAAGAGATTGTTAAAGATATCTGAAAAGGTAAAATCACTAGGTGAGAAATTTGAGGAATTACATATACTTTCTTTAGGAGATCAATTGAATGGTTGGAATAGCCAAACTACCAGAGGTGGACATGAAGTAAAGAGTCTCTCTAATAGAGATCAGTTTGATATGTATACAGAAGGTAGAGTAGCATTTTATGATGATTTATTTACATCAGATATAGCACACTCTATCTATATACATGAAGTAGAGAATAGTAACCACTCTGGAAAAGACTTCTCATATATCTCAAATAAATTTTTGGAGATGTATGTAAAACAAAGATTTCCATTTATTAAGTATAACTCCTATCTAGCTCCTATAAACCATATTGAGTATGGAATACATACAATAGGATTTACACATGGGAAGGATGAAGCATTAATGATACGCAACCTACCTCTTAAATTGGATCCTAAAACTGATTTATATTTATATCAGTATTTTGAGAAAAGAGGTATTTATCCTACAGACAGAAGAGTCACCTTATTTAAGGGTGATCTACACTCATATGCTGTAGAGAAAGGAAAATTTGGTAGATATGTAAATATCCCATCTTTAATGGGAAGTACTGATTGGACAATGGTTAATTTTGGTGAAACAGAAGCAGGTGCATTAATTGAGATAGTAGATAAAGAGACAACAGATATAACACATTTGCCTATATGGTTTGTGTAAAGGAGGTCAGCAAATGCTGGCCTTTTTTAATATAATTAACAATATAAGTTAATTTTTTTATTCCATTACTTTTTGTTATATTTAGGTAAATAATTTATATCGTGAAACCAACAAGAAAGATATATAAAAATGATCTGAGTGCTCCTCGTATGAAGAAGGGTAAATTTTCAACTCAGGTTGTTACAAGAGAATTATGGAAAGAATTCTGTAAAAATCATCCTGAGTATGCTGATATGAAATGGGATGAGTTTTATGATATATGGAAGAAAATTGCTAAAAAAACTAGGGAAGAGGTTGTTAATAATCCACTAGGTGTAAAGTTACCTAATTATAGTGGAGAGATAAAATTACAATTTCTTCCTTATAAATTTAAGGCTACTGATTTTACCACATCACAAGAACTAAATAAGAAGGTAAATCATGCAAATATATCACAGAGAGGAAAGACAGCTACTATAAAATGGGAAAGAAGATGGGCTGTAAAATTTAATAAAATGTTGCAGTATTTTGCATTTGAACCAAATAGAGACTTAAATAAGTTGGCTAAAAATAGAATAGATGAAAATGCCAATACTATAAGAATATCAAGAAATACTCTTGGTGGAAAGAGTAAATGGAGGTCATTAATATATGATTACAAAAAGGGACGTAATTGATTCTCTTAGAGATAAATTAAGAGAGAGAAGTGCTGATACTACTTATTCTAATCAATTTCTATATAGCGTTCTGCTTGAACAAGCTAGATGGTTAATGAAGAGAGAAGTATCAAAAGGATCTATATACAAGAATCAAAATCTATTCTCTACACTTGGTTGTGTGGAAGTAGAAGAGGTATCTTCTATAGATGCCTGTTGCCCTATTGTTACTAATTGTAAAATGTATCGTACAAAAGATCCTATTCCTGATATATGGAGTAATGATAATGGACCTATGATACGCAATGTTACTTCTATAGATGGTAGTACTCGTTTTCAGATAACTACAGCTATACTATGGCAGAGTAAACAAGATGATCCATATAATAAGATGTCATCTACAAAATATGCATTCTTCTCAAATGGTTATTTATGGTTTTCTGTAAATCCACATAGAGTAAATATAGATGCTTTATTTGAGGATGATGTAAGAAGATTATCTACATGTGGTGATAATAAAAAATGCGTAAGATTTTTAGATACTACATTTATGTTACCTGAATCACTGCATGCAGAAATGTATGCTAAATCTCTTGAAATAATTGCTGGAGTAACTAAGAAATTACCAGAAGATATGCAAGTAGACAAAAACGTAAATAGAAAGAACTAATGATAACATATAAACCTATATCACAGTTACTAGCTATAGTAAAGAATGATTTCTCATCATATCAGCTAAATGGTGTCATTGATGATGGAATGTTAATAAAAACTATTCTTTACTGTAATGATAAACTAGGATTACTAGTTAGAGAAGTTAGAGAAAAGTGTCTTGTTGTAAATGATTATAAAGCAGAGTTGCCACTTGATTTTGAGAAATTATATTACTCATGTGCACTACAAGCAACTAATACACAAGCTCTTACTCTCAAGAACCCATTTGATAATAATGTAGATCAAGACATTATATATGAAGCTCGTTTAGATAGAGATAGTTTAGGTAATGTAGATGCATATAAAGTAGTTATAGAGAGAGAAACTAATACTACAGTATATACTCGTGGAAACTGGATCGAGTTAGGAGTTGATAGTCAATCTGATAAATACTGTCAAATTGATTGTCCTAATAAGAAGAGAAAGGGAAAATATACAATAACTATTCAAGAAGATTATATAGATACTCCATTTAAGAGTGGATTACTTTATGTAATGTACATAGGTACAATGAAGGATGAAAATGGAGAAATGTTATTCCCATTCCATCCTCTCATTACTCCATATTATGAGTGGAGCCTTAAGGAAAAGATAATAATGAATTTAGTATTTAATACAGAAGGTGATAGAAATTTAGGTGAATTACTTAAATTATGTCAATTAGAAAAAGCTAAAGCTTGGTTGGATGCCTTCAACTTTACTAGTGATAGAACATTTGGACAAATGGTTGCACTACAGAAGAAGAAGGAATATGAGTGGTATTCAAAGTATTTTAGATTTTTTCAATAATATGTGTACAAAAGTTTGTAAAAAGTGTAAATTAGATTTACCTCTATCAGAATATAGAATACATAAATCTAATAAAGATGGTCTTACTGGTTCTTGTAAAACTTGTATAAATAAATATCAAAATTATAGATATTCTATAACAAGAAAAAGTACTAAAATAAAGAAAACAAAAGAAGAAAAAAGAGAATACTATAGACAATATCAAATAAACAAAAAGAAAACTGATAATTTATTTAAATTGAACTTATCTATAAGAAAATTAATATATGTTAGTTTGAGTAGAAAAAATGTAAAGAAAAATACAAAAACTGAAATTATTTTAGGATGTTCTTCTTTAGAGTTTAAAGAATATATAGAGAGTAAATGGGAAAGTTGGATGAACTGGGAAAATTATGGTAAATACAATGGAGAATATAAATATGGATGGGATCTAGACCATATTATTCCTATTTCATCTGCCAAAACAAAAGAGGATTTGATAAAACTTAATTACTATACTAATTTTCAACCTATGTGTAGTAAAATTAATAGGTATGAAAAAAAGAATAAATTTTTTCAATAATGTTAGACAGTCTTATTCAATGGATAACCTCGGTACTAGGTGAAGTTGTACCATTTTTTATAATAAAGGAATATGAGGAAGGAATACAGTTAAGGGGAGGAAGATATTTAAGAGTAGTACGTCCAGGATTTCACTTTAAAGTACCTTTTTTTGATGAGATAATTTCACAACATGTAGTATTGACTACATTATCATTACCTGCACAATCTCTAGTTACAAAAGATAATAAGAATATTGTAGTAGAAGCAATGGTAAAATATAAGATAAATGATGTTAAAGTATTTCTCTTAGAGGTATATGATAGTACAGATGCTATTGGTGATGTATCACAAGGTATAATAAAGGAGATTATTATGTCTTCTACATGGGAAGAAGCTAGAGATAATGAATTAGATAATACAATTACAAAGAAAGTTAGGAATGAATTAAAGAAGTTTGGAGTATATGTTGAAAAGGTAACTTTAACTTCAATAGCTGATATGCGTACAATACGTCTAATAAATCAATCTATTTTTAATGCCTGATTTACAGAATACAACTAATATAGATACTAGAGTAACCAGTAAACCTGGATTAGTTACAGATTTAAATTCATCCTACTTAAAAGAGGATAGCTATAGCTATGCTCGTAATATAGTTAGAAATAGTAAAGATGGAGATTTAGGAACATTAGGTAATGAACCATCTACATTATCGTGTATAACTACAGATAATGATATAGTTGGAGTAATAGAGTTACCTGATGATAAACATCTTATCTTCTCTGGAACAAGTGAGATTGGAGTAGCTGATCTTAAAACATGTAGTTATACTATGTTAAGAAGAATTCCATGTCTTAACTTATCTAAAGATTTTCCAGTAAAAGGTATTGCCAAGAAAGATTTTAATAAGGGAATAGTTGTTACATTTACTGATAATAACAATCCAGTTAGAAGACTTGAATTGGATAAAATAAATACAGTTGATTGTGATGATATATTATTATTCAAGAAAATCTCACAACCATGTATAGAGGTAGAGAGAGGATTAGTTGGAAATATGCCAAATGGTAGCTACTCTGTAGCCATAGCTTACTCTATAGATGGACAGGTATTTTCTGATTACTACTCTACAACTAATAGAATTATTTTATATAATGATAACAATAATAATTCTTTAGATATAACTATTAAAGATTTAGATAAAGAGTTCTCAAAATATACATTAGTAGTCGTTGGTAACTATATTGATCCTACTACTAAACAAACAACTAAAGCAATTAAGATAATTGGAGAGTACTCTACTTCTGTAGAGAGAGTCTCTATAACTGACTTCTTAAATTCATCTTATTTAGATATAACTGCAGAAGTATTTCTCACAAAAAAGAAGACTTGGCAGAAGGCAGGAATAATAAGCAGTAATAGTAATGTTTTACTTCTTGGTGATTTATATATGAGAGCTGAAGAAAACTATCAACTTAAAGCTATGTCTATAAAGACAGAGTATGTAGTTAAACAAGTTCCTGTAGATTATTATGAAGAAAATGGAAAAGATGTAGGATATTATAGAGATGAGAATTATGACTTCTATATACAGGGTGTATATAATACAGGAGAAATGACAGATCGTTATCATATTCCAGGTCCTCTCCCTACTAATGATGATTTACGTCCTGCTGCAGGTCCAGATGTTTATGAGTATGATAAACAATTTGATGATTGTGATAGACCTGATTCATTAAAGAATTGGCAGGTTAGTAATACTGCAGGTAGATTAAATAAGGTAAATAATGAATTCTCATGTGGAGAAAGAATCATAGGATTTGGCAATACTGGATACTGGGCATCTACCGAGTTATATCCTAATAATACAGCAATGTACGGAGATAGAGCTAATACACCTATAACTTTTCATAAGATGCCAGATGAGGATAAAGTTCCTAGATATGAAGTTATTAATGAAAAGAAATATATAAATATACTGGGTGTTAGATTCTCTAATATTCTTCCATTTGATGATAAAGATATAGTTGGATATAGAATACTGCGTTCTGATAGAAAGGGTGGAAATGGAACAGTAATAGCTCGTGGATTAATGACTAACATGCGTAGTTATTATGATGAGATGTTTAAGGAAGAGATATATTATGCTAACTATACAGTTAATGATTTATCTCCAGATGTCTATCTTTCTCAGAAACAAACTATTTTTAAGGGAAATAAAGAAAATTATTATCTTCCTTTATCTACATATCATAATGATAAGTTCTCATTCTATTCTCCTCATATCTTATTCGAACCACGTTATGCATTAGGTAATGAGATAAAGATAGAGAGTCAAGAGATGGCAACTGTAGAGGGGTCATTTGAGAAGGTATATAATCACCCTAAACAGAAATTGATTAACCAATTTGCATTTTGGATTTCTGCAGCAGTTGGATTTGTAGAGGCAACTCTTATTATCATTGGTAAAAAGAGATCTGAAGGAGAACAAGAATTAGATACAAGTGTTACTGCAGGTGCAAGATTTAGATATAAGGATAATTTTAAAATAGAAAGTGTAGAGGATTTAGTTGGATTAAATATTCAGGAATATATAGCTGCCCAAATTGCTGCTGGTAAGTTTACAAGTGTATTAAGTACAATTGGAACAATACTTACAGCAATTGTTGCATTAGGAATTAAGATTCCATACTCTATAATTGGTGGTATTGCAGAAGCAAATAAATTACTTGATATAATTTATGATTTTACTGGGTATACTGATTATGTTTATCAGTATAATGCAAAGGCTACATTTGATAGATATAGTAAACAAGTTATAGGTGATAAGAGAAGAAGGTTAAAGAAGAGTACTTATGTACCTTCTCAGAATATAAAAGTAGATAACTTCTTGGTAAATAATAATAATAGAGAAAGATGGAACTTTCTATATCTTAATCAACCTATTGCTCCATGTATACAGAAAGATAATACTAGAGGAACTATATCTTCATTTAAATTATGCGATAATCCTACACAGAAAGTTCAATCTACTGCAAGTGCATTCTATGTTACAAATAAGGTATCTAATCCAAATCAGTATGGTAAAGTAGGATCTGCTCTACCTGTAAGTATGCATAGTTGTGTATTAACTGGCTCATCTACAGATGTGTTATTTGGAGGAGACTGTATTATAGCTCCCTTCCAATTTATGAAGAAAATGAACTTCTTCACTCAATCTCTAGATAGTGCAAATCAGCCATTTCCTGATGGAACCGAGTTTGATTATCGTCTATATAGAAATATAGGATTTCCTCGTTATTGGATGGATACTCAGAAATATGATTTCTCTGAGATATTAAGTAAGAATGTTATTAATCAATCTAAATTCTTACGAACTACAGCAAGCAAACATAACTTAGATTGTAAGAAGAAGAATGATGGAGAATCTATTACACGTATAGATAATGCTTACATGTATCTCTATAATAACTGTGTTATAGATTTTATAGTAGAGGCTGATTATAATCCTAATTTTAGAGATAAGATTGGAACATATTATGGAAAAAATAATACAAATCTCTCAATGATATTTAGAAGTGATAAGTTGCGTGAAGAAGAGATATTCTCTATTCCACGTGCTTATTCTGATATCTATACAACAGAGATATTTTCTCTTCAACAAAGAGATACATTTGATCCAAATAAAGCTATTCCTAGACATCAACCTAACTCTGTTATATATTCTCTCCCATCATTTAATTTACAGGAGGTAGATAACTGGCAATATTTTTTACCTGCTAACTATTTCTCATTTAGAGAGATGGATTTTGGTACAGTCACCTCTATACATAAGTTAGATCAGGATAGATTAATATTCTTATTTAGTAAAGCTTCTCCTTTTATTACATTAGGAAGAAGTGTTCTGCAATTATCCAATCAAGTTGTAACTATAGGTGATGGTGGATTATTTGCACAAGATCCTAGAGAGATTATGCCAACAGATGATAATTTTGGTGCATGTAATAGCAGATATGCTTTCTCTAATACACATATGGGAAGATATTATGTGAGTGAGAAACAGGCAAGAATTTTAAATTTCACAGAACAGTTAACAGATATCTCAATGGAGGGCATCTCATACTGGTGTGCTAACTATATGCCAATGTTTCTCTATAAATATTTTCCTAATTATAATGAACAGGAAAATCCACTTAATGGAGTTGGATATATGACAGTATTTGATAGTAAGAATGAAACTATTTATATATGTAAGAGAGATTTTTCTCCTAAAAAAGAGTATGTTAATGATATAAAGTGGGATAGTGAGAAGAAATCATTCTTCTATAAGAATTTGCCTATATCACTACGTTCTCAATATTTTAATGATATATCTTTTACCCTATCTTACTCAGTATTAGATAAGAGTTTTATATCATGGCATGATTGGCATCCAGATTGGGTTATTCAAATGGATGTACATTTTGCTACAGTTAAGGAAAATGGAATATGGAAACATAATGAGAGATATGATGATTTCTGTACATTCTATGGAAAGAAGTATCCATTCTCTATAGAATTTGTATCATCTAGTGGACAGAATATTAATACAGTAAGAAGTATAGAATACTTGCTTGAAGTCTATAAGTACAAGAATTTTGGTAGAGATCGTTTTCATATACTTAATGAGAACTTTGATAACTTACTTGTACATAATAGTGAACAAATATCACCACCTCTAAATCTATATTTATCTTCATCAAATCCTGAAAATGATTTAGTTTTTCCTAGGAAAAATGGAAAAGATAATGTATCTTATGATATTATATATACTAAAGAAGAGAATAAATATAGAATTAATCAATTTTGGGATGCTACTAGAGATAGGGGTGAATTTGATAATGCAGATTATCATCTCTTATCTACAGATGAGAGTGGTTATAAACAAGTAGTAAATACTTTAGCAATAGACTTAGATAAAGAAGAGGAAGAGAGAAAGAAGTTTAGACATTATTTTACTAAATTCCGCTTCTCAAAAAGAGAATCAAATAGTAGTAAATTTATAATAAAACTACTAAATATTAAGAAACAACTATCAATAAGATAATATGGAACCAATTAAGAGACGTACAAGAAATCCATTTGCTACACAGAGTGTAATAGATATTCTAAATTATAGAATAGAACAAGAGGAGTACTCATCTAGAATTTATCATTCTATGGCAATGTGGCTAAATGATAATGGATATATGGGGGGCCTATAAAGAGTGGCAATCCTATGCAGATGATGAGATGGGTCATGCTAAGTGGGCCAAGGATTATTTATTGGATATGGGAGTGCAACCAAAAATACCTGCATTAAAAGAACCTCCTCAAGAATTTGAGGGATTACCTGATATAATTAGGAAGTCCTATCAACATGAGGTTGATGTAACACTACAGTGTAATGAATTGGCAAATAAAGCACTCTCAACAAAGGATAATTTACTCTATCAATTAGCTAATAAATTTCTACAGGAGCAACAAGAAGAGTTGGGTAAAGTACAAACTCTTTTAGATAAATTAGATGCTTTTGGAGAAGATAAGATAGCTATGAGGTTACTAGATAATGAATTAGGAGGATAACTATGAGACCAAAAAACTTAAAGTGTGGTGGAAAAAAGAAAATGCCAAATGGCGGATTATATAATTCAGGTATTTCTGATTATATAAATAAACGTCTATCAAATGATAGAACAAAGGAAGATTTTAGATTATATTCTCCATCTCAGATAAAGGGAGAATTAGGTCCTCTAAATACTTCTGTTAAGAGTCTTGAACACTTTGATAGAGATACACAGAGAACACAAAATCCTTATGGAGAAGATATGTTATCTACAGGAGAGTATGATGACAAACTAGAGTATCTTCAGAATGATCATCCATTTAAAATATCTGCATCTGATATGATGCATGCTGCAATACCAGCTCTTTCTTACTTGGGAAGAAATATCGAGCAGAATAGACAAGATGATTACGCCAGAAGACAATTAGCAATGCTTGGTCAAAATAGTTATGCTGACTATAAACAATTTCAACCCAACCCATATTCTCTATATGCACGCTTTGGTGGAAATATAAAGAAGTATCAGACTGGAGGTAAAATTCCATATTATCAATATGGTGAACGTTCTCAGTTTTATCCTCCTATATTTGCTGAAGGTGGAGAATTCTCAGTAGATGAGTTTGATGATGAGATGATGAAGAGAGGAGGAATGAAGAAGTGGAGAGGTAAAGCAGGTGGACTAACTCCTAATAAAGCTAGAGAAATACTTCATGATAAAAGTGTTCATGGTAAAGAATTAACAGATAAACAAAGACGTTTCTTTGGAGCTATGTCTAAGGGACACACAAACTATAGATAATGAGGAAATATAGAGGAAAATATCAAAAAGGTGGAACTGCCTGGTATATGAAGAAGCAGGATAGAGATAATATACAATTACCAAAACAGGTAGTTGATACTCCTGCTATACAGGAAGCTGATAATAGAAGAGCTGAGCTAGCAAGAAGACGAACTACTATTGGCCAAGATAATAGAACTCCTCAACAAAAGAGAATTGATGAAGAAGCCTTTCTTCGTAGGAGAAAGATGGAGGAAGATCAAGGAAAAGACTTCACCACTCCTACATCTCTTCAGGAAAGAAATAGAGCACAATCTGAAAGAATTATACATAATTTAGTAGATGTTCCAACTACTATAATGGGAACAGGAGAATTAGTTTATGGTGTAGGTAAAGGATTGCTTAGAGGTGTATCTAAATTTGCAAGTAGAAATGTTCCACAATCTTCTCAAGAAATAACAAGAGGATTTATTGATTGGGCAGATACTCCAGGATTTATGGAGAGAAACCCTAAATTTAATCCTAGGAAATATGAGAATTCTATAAAACCTGGATATACTCCTCCTACAGAAGATCCTAAGTTGAAAGCTTTTTTAACAGAAGAAAAACCTACTATAGATTTTAATAAAAATTTAGAAGATTTAAATTTTGCTAAAGATTTTGCAAAGAAATATGGATATAATTTACCTTCTAATATAGAGCGAATTGCTTCATCTAATGAACTAACTAATAGAACTATTAGAGGTATGATGAATAGACATAATACTTTTGTTAGAGGAGTTAGTACAAATTGGAAATTTCTTGAAGAAAAAAATCCAGAAATATTAAGGCATTTAGAAGGTAAAGGTTTTGATTTATCTACTGAAGAAGGTTCAAAAGCTGCGGCAGAATATATGTCTACACATATTCCTATTCAAACAGGATATGGTAGAGCAGATTTAAACAGTAAAGTATTTACTAAAGGAATGGATGGATTGTATACATCTAATTCTATTCCAACAGCAGAAGGATATACATATGGAAATGGATATATAGTTAAAGTTAAAAAGCCTACAGATTTCTCTTCTTTAAATAGACAAGATTGGATTAATAAAAATAATCCTTCATATTATAATGATTTTTTACCTTCTAGTAGAATGTTTAGTACATCTGAGTTAAATAAAATGTCTCCTGTTGATGCAGATAGATTATTAAATGATGCAAAGATTACAGATAACGAACATCAAAGAATGTTAAAATATTTTGAGCAGTCAAAAAATAAGAAAAAAGAATTAATGAATAAATATCAAATAAATGAATCATCATCTATAAATGATGATAAATTTGATAGTTATATGAATGAATTAGAGACTGAACATAATAATATAGCCAAAACAATATTTGATGAAGATTATAATAAAAAAATATTAAGAACAGAAAGAGCTCCTGAATTTGATGCTGATAATAGATTTCAATTTCCTAAGAAAATTAATGAATTTATTAAAAGTAAAGGTAAAGATCCTATGTCTTTTTTGAAAGGAACTGAAGAAGGTGAAAAGGTTTATAAAGATATTACAGAAATACAAAAAAATCCTCTTAATTCTAATCAAAGAGTAATAGATTATATAAAAACTAATTATCCAGATTATGATTTAGAAAATAGATATGCACACTATATACATATTGGAGTACCAGGAGAAAAAGTATTAGAACCAGTTAATAGTTGGAAAATAACTCCTGAAATATGGAAAAATAAATCAAGAGCTCATACTAATGTATATAGTAAAAAATTAAGTGCTTTACAGAAAGGCGGTCCAATAGTTAGTAAATATGGACAGTGGAAATATCCAGGACAAGAGACTATAGTGCCTACAGAAGATGGAAATATTACAATGGATGGAGTTCCTTATCCAGTATTAGGAATAGATGAAACTGGCTATCAACAAATGATGTATCCTAATCAACAGTATAAGTATAGAGGAAAAAGAGTTTATGAGATACCTATGATGCAAAATGGTGGTCGTGCTCCTATTTATACTAGTGATCCTAATGATCCTCGTCTAAGAGCTTATAATGATAGCTTGAATTTATATAAAAATGTGACACTTCCTAATATAAAAATGAGAGGAATAAATAAATATGTACATAATCCTAACAATCATTATTATAATTATGAATATCAATATTATTGGACAAAAGAAGATGTTATTAGAAGAGAGTATAATGGAAATAAAAATAAATTTGAAAGGGATGCGAATATATATCAAAGAGCTAGAGGTAATAAAACTGGTATTATTCCAGAAATTTTAGAAGCAGGTGAAGATGGTAAGTGGAATGGAGATGGAAATTTTAAAAAACCAGTACAACCAGTAATATATCAGCAACAACCTGATTTAAATATGGTTGGTGCAGATAGACCTACTTTTCCTTCTTTTATGGGAAATATTCCTGCTCCTGTTGATAGAAGTATTGCACCTATACAAACAGATTTTTCTGCTACTTGGGGTGAGAATGGTAAACAAGAAACAAGATACTTTCCTAATTATAATACTTGGAAGACGTTTGATGAAATGAGAATGCCAGGATGGATGTATAGTCAATCTACTGGTGATAGAAGTAGTGGACATACTACATTAGTTGGAAAACCAATCTTCCAAGATGGTGGAGAATACGATGAGGATGAGAATGATTGGAACTTTTTAATGGATGATAGTAGATGGGAAGAAAAACCTATTACTGATGCTGCATTAACTCCTGCTATCAAACAAGAAAAACAAAATGATTACTTTAAGTTAACACGTGAATTTAATAGAGGGATGGCAATGGGAATAGCAATGCAGGAAGATGAAGAAAATATTCCTACAGGAATTATAAATTCTCCTGAAATGAAGCTATCTTTGCGTCCAAATAATATGTCTACATCTGGATTATCTAGATTTGGGAAGGCATATGAAGATATTGATCCAAATGTAGCAATGGCTACTGAGGAGTTATTAAAGCAATTCCCTGGCTTAAGATTAACTTCAGGTAGAAGAAGTTGGGGAGATAAAGATGCTCATCCAAAGGGAAGAGCTGTAGACTTATCTTATGATAAAAAAGCATGGGAATATTATAGAGATGTACTAGTTCCTAAATACGGATTTAATAAAGCACTTGATCCTAATCATGGAACAGGTCCACACATACACTTAGGTTATTACTAAAAATAAAATTATGGGAGTAGCAGATAATAAAACATATAAAGACCAGTATCACTTTAATTATTTTACTGGTGCACTTCATAGTAGAACTCTAGAAGACTTACCTTCTATGACACCTTCTCAAGATGAAGTGAAAACTAAAATAAAGGAAAATCCCTATCGAGCCAATGTAGAGATAGAGAAAAATGAGATAGTGCTAGCACCTGATCTTTCTTCTCTACATCACGCTATTGGTAAGAAACACAGAGATGGTGGTATTAATACTTATCTTAAAGAGGGAACATTTGTTTTCTCTGATGATAAGACACTTGGATTTTCTGAAGAAGATGGAGAAAAGGGAGAATTGAAGATTGGTAAGAAAACTACTCCTGCTGAAGTATTAAAGAAAAATATAGATATAGAACATTATAATAGATTAGTTACTATTATAAATAATCCAAAAGCTGATAATTTGGCTAAACAAAGTGCTGAGAAAATGCTACAAAAATATGTAGCAATGCTTGGTAATATAGCCTACTTACAGGAAGAGAAGAAGAGTTTTCCTGATGGATTACCATCATTTTCACAAGGATCAGCTTCACTACAAAATCCCTACCTAGAGGAGGAAGAAGATATGCAGAAACAATATGCAAAATATGGAGGTCATATTCTCCCTAAATTCCAACAAG